>ENA-OQBD01001208-OQBD01001208.1-human-gut-metagenome-genome-assembly--contig:-NODE-1208-length-12175-cov-3.088894_pt1 | contig 12175 bp, 15 predicted proteins | sample MGYA00242742_ERZ504543 | MGnify/ENA primary metagenome ERZ504543 (study PRJEB26092, sample SAMD00036239) | human gut metagenome | host: Homo sapiens | study: EMG produced TPA metagenomics assembly of... | reverse complement strand
ATTGCGAGGAAGCAATGAAACATTTCAAAGAAATCGGAATTGTTGTATATCTTCATGCTTCTTATCAGACAATAAAGAGAAGAATCAGGAATCCTCAAAAAGAGGAGTTGTTTTGAAGGACGGTCAGACATTAAAAGACCTGTATGACGAGCGAAAAGTCCTTTTTGAGAAGTATGCAGATGTGACAATCAGTGAAGAAGGCTGTCAGATTGAAGAAACAATAGAAAATGTACTTAATGTTATTGAGGATTACTCTCAAAATAAAGCGTGAATATTACCGTCATAGAAAAAGGGGATTCCACAATGAAAGATTTTGTGTTATAGTTATGTATGGATTATATTGTAATTAAGGTAGAAAATTCTTTTCGTATAGACAAAGACACAAGAATAAATCGTTACTGAACACAGGATCTGTGGGAAGTAATACAGAATCGGACAATTGAGGTGCAAAATGGAGCAATATATTATTAAGGGTGGTAATCCGCTGGTTGGGGAAGTTGAAATCGGCGGAGCTAAGAATGCGGCACTTGGAATTCTTGCAGCTGCAATCATGGCAGATGAACCGGTTTTGATTGAGAATCTTCCGGATGTGAATGACATTAATGTCATGCTGGAGGCAATCGAGGGAATCGGTGCAATGGTACAGAGAATTGACAGACATACAGTAAAGATCAATGGAAATACAATCGGAGATTTCAGTATTGATTATGACTACATCAAGAAGATCAGAGCGTCTTATTATTTGTTAGGTGCACTTCTTGGAAAATACAAGAGAGCAGAAGTAGCACTTCCGGGAGGATGCAATATCGGAAGCAGACCGATCGATCAGCATCTGAAAGGATTCCGTGCACTTGGAGCAGATGTAGACATTGAGTATGGTAAGATTGTTGCAGAGGCGGAAGAGCTGAAGGGAACACATCTTTATTTTGATGTTGTAACTGTAGGTGCGACGATCAATGTGATGATGGCAGCAGCTATGGCTGACGGTCTCACGATCATGGAGAATGTAGCGAAAGAGCCACACGTTGTAGATGTAGCGAACTTCCTGAACAGCATGGGAGCAAATATCCGTGGTGCAGGAACAGACGTGATCAAGATCCGTGGAGTGAAGTCACTGCACAAGGCAGAGTACTCCATTATTCCGGATCAGATCGAAGCAGGAACATTTATGTTTGCCGCTGCGGCAACACGCGGAGATGTGACAGTGCTCAATGTGATTCCGAAGCATTTAGATGCAACGATCTCCAAGTTGGTAGATATCGGATGTGAAGTAGAAGAATTTGATGATGCAGTCCGCGTAGTGGCTAAGGGACGTCTGACAAGTACACAGGTGAAGACATTACCATATCCGGGATATCCGACAGATATGCAGCCACAGATCGGTGTTGTGCTTGCACTTGCAAAGGGAACAAGTACGATCACAGAAAGTATCTTTGAGAATCGTTTTAAATATTTAGATGAGCTGGCACGTATGGGTGCGAATATCAAAGTTGAAGGTAATTCAGCAACAATCGAAGGTGTTGAGAAATTTACGGCAGCAAGAGTCAGTGCGCCGGATCTTCGTGCAGGAGCTGCGCTTTGCATCGCAGGACTCGCAACAGAAGGAATTACGATCGTAGATGATATTGTTTATATCCAGAGAGGATACGAACGCTTTGAAGAGAAACTCAGAAGTCTGGGTGGAATCATCGAGAAAGTGTCCAGTGAAAAAGAGATTCAGAAATTCAAATTAAAAGTTGGCTAAACCGAGGTTACTGTTTACAACAAGCTGCGGCCGGCAGCGAGCCGATACAGACAGAATCCGAAGAAATATGATGTGAGAATGTATGCAGGTGTCGGAACGAAAGTTCTGATACCTGTTTTCAGTTTATGTGTCAGGAACTATGGCGTAATGGATGATCAGGCAGGCCGAATGAAACAGTAGCGGGATATCAATAAGAAAACAGCAGGAGCAACAAACGATGAATGAATTTGAACAGGCAGAAGAACGGAGAAAAAGACAGAGAGAAGAAATCAAACAAAAGAGGATCAGACAGCTCAGACGAAGAATGACGATTTCCGGCTGTATTTTGTTGTGCATAATCATAGCGCTGGCAGCCTTTGCAGTCAATGTGGCTAAGAAAAAGAAATTGGCAGCAGAACAGAAAAAACAGCTGGAACAGGAAATTGCACAGATGAATGAATCGCTGAATGATTGCTACAACACTTTCCTGACGGATAATGGAATGTCAGCGGAAAAATCGGATGTTACAGCATTTACGAAATGGCTGGAAAAGAACCATTCTGAAGAGATGGATGATTTATTTCTGGTCTATCAGAAGAATAAAAAGATAACAGCGCAGGATATTTATGATTCCTTTGGAGCAACTTTGCATGTTCTGTCAGATACATACGAAGGAAAATTAAAGGATGAAGCTACCGCTGCGAAGAATCATATCTATGAGAAGAAGGCAGCAGAGAACGGAACTGTGCAGATTACGGCAGCAGGAGACCTCTGTCTGGAGGAAGACGGATATGTTCTTGATTATTATGATACGGTAAATGACTTGTCAAAATGCATTTCCAAGACAATTCTGGATCAGACAAATGCAGCAGATCTTTTCTTCCTGAATCATGAATATTGTGTCAGTGACCGTGGAACCCCGCTGGAGGATAAGTATTATGTATTCCGTGCAAAACCGGAACGTATGAAGTTGCTGGAACAGATGGGGACAGATATTGTTTCAATTGCGAATAATCACATTTATGATTATGGTGCAGATGCGATGGATGATACGATTGATCTGTTGGATCAGGCGAAGATCAATCATGTAGGAGGCGGAACGAATCTGGATGAGGCAAAGCAGCCGACTTATTATATTATCAATGGAATTAAGATCGGATTTGTGGCAGCTTCCGAGGGAGAACAGTATAAATTTACACCGGAAGCAACAGATTCAACGACAGGTATTCTTGCATCTTACGACACAACAGAGTATAATCAGGTGATCGCTGATGCATCAAAAGAATGTGATTATCTGATCGCATATGTTCATTGGGGAACAGAAGATGAGGATATGTACAATTCGACGCAGACAGAGCATGGAAAAGAATTCCTGAAGTCAGGAGCAGATATCGTGATCGGAGGTCATCCGCACGTACTTCAGGGAATTGAGTACACAGAGGATGGACCTATTGTATACAGTCTAGGAGATTTCTGGTTTAATGATGAGACAAAATATACGGGACTTCTGAATCTTGAGATTACATCAGAAGGACTGAAACAGATGTCTTTCATGCCGTGTGAGCAGAAAGACAGCCAGACACAGTATCTGAATAATGCAGAATCCCAGAGAGCACTTTTTGATCACTTGCAGGAGATTTCACCGAATATTACAATTGATGATACAGGTGTGATCACTGAGTTGAAAGATGTTGATGCAGAATCATAGAAATATAAAAGTTTTATCAACTTCAGAAAACGGTATTGACATAATCAACAAGGTGTTGTATAGTCTGATACGAAACAAAATTAAATAAATGATACTTTCTCTTATTCAGAGCAGTGGAGATACAAAGGATCTAAGAAGCTGCGGCAACCCCTCGTAATAGGAAGGTGCCAACCTGAGCGAGTTATTTCGAACAATAAGAGGATTGTTAAGATAAACTGACAGTCCGCTTGATGCGGGCTGTTTTCATTATTGGCAAGGTAAGCAAATGAAGACAGCACAAGCGAGAGAAAGTGAGATATTGCTGTGGGGACAGCAATCGGAAAGGAGCAGAACAGATATGGAAAGAGAAAAGATTTTATTTACATCAGAATCAGTAACTGAGGGACATCCGGATAAGATGTGTGACCAGATCTCAGATGCAATTCTTGATGAGCTGATGAGACAGGACCCGATGAGCCGTGTAGCATGTGAGACATGCTGTACAACAGGTCTTGTAATGGTTATGGGAGAGATTACAACACAGGCATATGTAGATATCCAGAAGATCGTTCGTGACACAGTTCGCGAGATCGGATATACAAGAGGAAAATATGGATTTGACGCTGATACATGTGGCGTGATCACAACACTGGATGAGCAGTCAGCAGATATCGCACTCGGAGTAGACAAGGCACTTGAGGCGAAAGAGAACAAGATGTCAGATGAAGACATCGAAGCGATCGGAGCAGGAGACCAGGGTATGATGTTCGGTTATGCTTCTGACGAGACAGAAGAATATATGCCATACCCGGTTGCAATGGCTCATAAGCTTGCTCTTCAGCTGACAAAGGTTCGTAAAGACGGAACGCTTACTTACCTTCGTCCGGATGGAAAGACACAGGTTACAGTAGAGTACAACGAAGACGGTTCTGTAAAGCGTCTGGATGCAGTTGTTCTTTCTACACAGCATGACCCGGATGTGACTCAGGAGCAGATTCATGAAGATATTAAGAAATATGTATTCGATGAGATTATTCCGGCAGAACTCGTAGACGAAGAGACTAAGTTCTTCATAAATCCGACAGGACGTTTTGTAATCGGTGGACCACACGGAGACAGCGGACTGACAGGACGTAAGATCATCGTTGACACTTACGGTGGAATGGCTCGTCACGGTGGCGGTGCTTTCTCCGGAAAGGACTGTACAAAGGTAGACCGTTCTGCAGCTTATGCAGCACGTTATGCAGCAAAGAATGTTGTAGCAGCAGGACTTGCTAAGAAATGTGAGATTCAGCTTTCTTATGCAATCGGTGTTGCACAGCCGACATCTATCGCAGTTGATACATTCGGAACAGGAAAACTTTCTGATACAAAACTGGTTGAGATCCTTCGTGAGAACTTTGATTTCCGTCCGGCAGGAATCATCAAGATGCTGGATCTGAGAAGACCGATCTACAAACAGACAGCAGCTTACGGACATTTTGGACGCAACGACCTGGATCTTCCATGGGAGAAGCTGGACAAGGTTGACGATTTAAAGAAATATCTGTAAGATAGAAATATCTGATACAAGCACCGGAAGGTGCCTGACACCCGTCATAAAGTGTCAGGCACCTTTTTCAATACGGAAAGGAGATGCTTCTATGAAATTACGTACCAAACTGATTATTGCTTTTGTAGTCGTTATGATCTTTCCTGTAACATTTGCACTGATCGCAATGCATGCATTTGTTCCGGGAAGAGGGGCAGAGATACAGCAGCTGTATCTGATCGCAGTTGTCCTTACGACAGCATTTCTGATCTTGTGGATCTACAGATCGGTATCGGTCCCGCTGGAGAAACTTCAGAGAGCTGCACGCAATATCAAAGAGGGTAATCTTGACTTTGAGATCAAGGCAGAATCAAATGACGAGATCGGACAACTCTGTCAGGACTTTGAAGAAATGCGTCTCAGACTGAAAGCACAGGCGGAAGAGAAGGTCGCATTTGACAGAGAGAATAAGGAACTCATCAGTAACATTTCACATGACCTGAAGACTCCGATCACAGCGATCAAAGGTTATGTGGAAGGAATCATGGATGGGGTAGCAGATACGCCGGAAAAGATGGACAGATACATCAGAACCATTTATAATAAAGCTAATGAGATGAATCTTCTGATCAATGAACTGACGCTTTATTCAAAGATCGATACGAATCGAATTCCGTATAATTTCACAACAATCTCTGCGAAGGGATATTTTGCAGATTGTGCGGAGGATTTAAGTGTAGAACTGGAATCAAAGGGAGCTGAATTTATCTACAGGAACTTTATGGAAGAGGACAGTAAGGTGATCGTAGATCCGGAGCAGCTTCGAAGAGTCATCAATAACATCGTATCAAATTCTATCAAATACACAGATAAGCCGAAGGTGAAGATTACGATGGATGTAAAGGACGTGGGAGACTTTATTCAGGTAGAACTGGGAGATAACGGAAAGGGCATTGCGGCAAAGGATCTGCCGAATATCTTTGACCGTTTCTACCGGACAGATGCTTCAAGAAACTCTTCTAAGGGAGGAAGCGGCATCGGTCTTTCTATCGTGAAGAAGATTGTGGAAGAGCACGGAGGAAAGATCTGGGCAACCAGCGAAGAGGGCGTTGGAACCACGATGTATTTTGTAATAAGAAAATATCAGGAGGTACCCGTAGAAGATGAGTAAACGTATTTTAATCGTAGAAGATGAAGAAAGCATTGCAGATCTTGAGAAAGATTATCTGGAACTGAGTGGCTTTGAAGTCGAGGTTGCGAATGATGGTGAGATAGGACTTAAGAAAGGACTCGAAGGAGAATTTGATCTGATTATTCTGGATCTGATGCTTCCGGGAGTAGATGGATTTGAGATCTGTCGTCAGATCCGCAGCCAGAAGAATACGCCGATCATTATGGTTTCAGCGAAGAAAGATGATATTGACAAGATTCGTGGGCTTGGACTTGGCGCAGATGATTATATGACAAAGCCGTTTAGTCCAAGTGAGCTTGTAGCCCGTGTGAAAGCACATCTTGCAAGATATGAGAGACTGATCGGAAGTACTGTAGAGCAGAATGAAGTGATTGAGATCCGTGGATTGAAGATCGATAAGACAGCACGTCGTGTCTGGGTGAATGGAGAAGAGAAGTCTTTCACAACGAAAGAATTTGACCTTTTAACTTTCCTTGCAGGGCATCCGAATCATGTGTATAGTAAAGAAGAGCTTTTCCGTGAGATCTGGGATATGGAGTCAATCGGAGACATTGCAACTGTTACAGTACATATTAAGAAGATCCGTGAGAAGATTGAGTATGATACTTCACATCCACAGTATATTGAGACAATCTGGGGTGTTGGATACAGATTTAAAGTATAAGAAGAAAGAGAGGACTCTGCCAGTGAATGGTGGAGTTCTTTTTTGTGGAAACAATAAGAATGTCAACTCAAACAAAAGAATGGGTTGACATTCTAAAAAGACATGGATATACTATTTTCATATGTTGTAAATAAGATCAACAGAATAATAATGCAGAAGATGCGTTGCTGGTCGCACATCGTGTGAACAGTAACGCGTTGGAGATATTGTTATACTTATAGAATCAGAAGAAAGGGAAATATACCATGTCAAACAGATCAATTCATACATTACTGAAAAACTGGGATGAAGAATGTCCGCTTACAAGAGAAGAGGCAGTTGAAGTGCTGAGTCTTCCTGAAGAGGAGATGGACAGTCTGATGGAGTGTGCTTATGCACTTCGTACAAAATACAAAGGGAAGAAAGTAAGCGTTCAGCTTCTGACAAATGTTCGTAGCGGAAACTGTACACAGAACTGTGCTTACTGTGCACAGTCCAAGGATTCTCAGGCAGAGATCGAGAAGTATAAGAGAGTATCAGATGAAAAGCTTTATGGTGATAATGATCTGGTAGATGAGAAACATCTTGCAAGACATTGTATTGGATTAAGTGGAATCGGATTCTCAGACGAGGAGATTGAAGATCTTGCAGACCGTATCCGCGAGATGAAGAAGAAAGACACACAGATCTGCTGCTCCATCGGTTTCCTGACAGAGAAACAGGCAAGAATCCTGAAAGATGCCGGACTGGACCGTATCAACCATAATCTGAACAGCAGCCGTTCTTTCTATCCGGAGATTTGTACAACACATACTTATGATCAGCGTGTGAATAACATCAAGATGCTTCAGGGACTTGGATTCGAGATCTGCAGTGGTGGAATTGTTGGTATGGGAGAGAGTAAGGAAGATATCGTTGATATGCTGATGGATCTTCGTGAGATCAATCCGGAGTCTGTTCCAATCAATTTCCTTCTTCCAATTCCGGGAACAAAACTGGCAGACCGTGATATCTCTGAACTGACACCTGAATATTGTATGAAGGTTCTTTGTCTGGCGAGATTGATGATTCCGAAGTCTGATATCCGCTGTGCAGCAGGAAGGGAAGTTTACTTTAAGGGAATGGAACCGGAACTTTTCAAAGTTGTTGATTCTATTTTTGCATCAGGTTATCTGACAGCCGGAGGCCAGGGAATTGATGATACAATGAAAATGATAAAGGATGCTGGATTTGATGGAGAAATCGAGTCTACAGATCACTAAAAATGATTCAAACTATATAATAATTTTAAATAAACCGCCAAACGAAGGATACGCTGTTCTGAAGATGAATCAGAGCGGCGTATCCTTCGTTTTTATCGTTTTGTCAGCTTTTACTTGCGGATGATAAGATGGAGTGGTAACATGATGTTTAATAATTGTCATGTGAGAGTGAGGAAAGACAGGCATGTATGGATTTTATATAGATGAAGACAGGAGAAAAGCACGAAGAGCAAAGTGGAATACAGTGAGGATCATATCAATCGGATTTTTTGGTGTGATTCTTCTTGGAAGTCTGCTTTTATGGCTTCCGTTTTCAAATCATCAGCCAATTCGTTATATCGACGCACTGTTTACGGCTGTAACCTGCGTCTGTGTGACAGGATTGGTGACAGTTGTGCCGGCTGCACAGTTTACAGTGGCAGGAAAAGTGATCCTGCTTATTTTGATTCAGATTGGCGGACTTGGAATCATTGCATGTACAACTGCATTTTTAATTTTGGTTGGAAAGAGAATAAACATGAAGGAACGAGTTGTCATTCAGGAAGCCTATGGTCTGTCCACACTTCAAGGAATGATCCGGTTTATTGAAAGAGTATTGTGGGGAACATTTCTTGTAGAAGGAATTGGCGCAATCGGATATTCATTACAGTTTATTCCGGAGTATGGTGTTGCGAAGGGAATCTTCTATTCCGTGTTTCACTCAATCTCTGCATTTTGTAATGCGGGTGTAGATATTCTTGGAGATTCAAGCTTTACGAGATATGTCAATACACCGGTGATCACAATTACGACAACAATGCTTGTCATTCTCAGTGGACTTGGTTATCCGGTCTGGATCGATCTGGCGAAGAATATAAAGATGACAATACAGTCCAAGGGAAAACGTCCGGTCGGAAGAACGATCACAAGGCTGAGTCTTCAGAGCAAGATCGTCTTGACAATGACGCTGTTCCTTCTTACATTGGGAACAGTAGGATTCTATCTGTTGGAACACCGTAATCCGGCAACTATGGGATCACTAAGTATTGCGGGAAAATTGCAAGCGTCTTTTTTCCAGTCTGTGACGACGAGAACGGCAGGATTTGCCAGCATATCCCAGTCAGGTCTTACGAATGGTTCGAAGTTGCTGGCCTGCATGCTGATGATCATCGGAGGTTCACCGGCAGGAACTGCAGGTGGTATTAAGACAACAACAGTTGCTGTTCTCTTGCTTACAGCAATTTCTGTCTTGAGAGGAAACAAAGATACGGAATGTTATGGGAGAAAAATTACATTCGAAATTATAAGAGTAGGGATGACAATCACACTTGTGACATTTGTCTTCTGGCTGTTTGGAGTTACGGTGATGACAGTGATTGAACCACAGCAGAAAGTCCTTGATCTTATGTATGAGGCAACATCAGCAATGGCGACAGTAGGTCTGACGGCAGACCTGACGCCAGTACTTAGTGATATCAGTCATGTTGTACTTATGCTCATGATGTATATTGGACGAATCGGACCAATGACGATGGCACTTATATTTTCCGGTCATGCGGACAAGAAGAACCAGTTCCGTACTCTGCCGGAAGCAAAGATCATGGTTGGATAAGAAAAGATAAAAGAGAAGATAAGAGATACGCGATAAACAGTATATGAGAAGGAGAAAACGATGAGAAAGCAGTTTGCAGTTCTTGGGCTTGGAAGTTTTGGACGGAGTGTGGCCCTGACACTTGAGAGTATGGGATGCGATGTGATCGTTGTAGATAAATCACAGGAGACGATCCAGGAGATCGCGGACAGAGTGACCTATGCGATCACAGCGGATATTACAGAGAAAGAGGCATTGAGCGCACTTGGAACAAGGAATCTGGACGGAGCAATTATTGGAGTTGCGGAGAATCTTGAAGCAGGGATCATGGCGACTCTGCTTTGCAAAGAAATAGGAATTCCAATGGTTGTTGCCAAAGCCAAGAATAAGTTACAAGGAACTATATTGAAGAAGGTTGGGGCGGATACTGTTGTATATCCGGAGATTGAGATGGGTAGCAGGGTTGCCAAAATGCCTTTTGGCGACAGAATTCACAGACTGGATCGAACTGTCAAATGATTACAGTATGGTTGAGATCGCTGTTCCAAAACCGTGGATCAATCATAGTATGGCAGAACTGGGAATCCGTACGAAATATGGAGTTACAGTTGTAGGAATCATGCAGAACGGGAATGTTAATGTAGAGATTGATCCACAGATGCCGCTTCCGGAAAGTGGACTTCTGATTCTAGTGGGAGCGAATAAAGTACTCGAAAAAATTGGAAAATTGGAGAAATAGATTATGATAACAAGTACATCGAATGCACAGATCAAAGAACTGGCGAAGCTGCAGAAGAAAAGTCGCCTAAGAGATGAGAAGGGAATCTTTTTAGTAGAGGGACCAAGAATGACAGAAGAGATTCCGACAGAACGAATTGAGAAGGTATATGCTTCAGAAAGTTTTGCAAAGAAGAATAAAGAATTTTTAGAGAGATTACAGGCACCGGTTGAGCTTCTGACAGATACTGTGTTCGCTTATGTGTCAGACACAAAGACACCGCAGGGAATCTTGGCAATCGTGAAGAGACTCAGTTATACGATGAATGACCTGATGCAGGTGAAAGACCAGAAAGCCCCACATCTGATTGTGTTGGATAATCTGCAAGATCCGGGAAATCTTGGAACTATTTTCAGAACAGCTGAGGCAGCAGGTGTAACCGGAATCTTATTGAGTAAAGATTGCGTGGACGTCTACAATCCAAAGGTGATCCGTTCTACTATGGGATCTGTGCTGCGTGTACCATTTGTGTATGCCTCTGATCTGAAAGAAGCCTGTGAGCAGATGAAAAAAGCAGAGATCAGTCTGTATGCAGCTCATTTAAAAGGCATGCATAATTATGACCAGGAAGACTATACTAAGGATACAGGGTTCCTGATCGGAAATGAAGCCAAGGGGCTGACCGATGAGATGGCGGCTGTTGCCGATACCTACATCAAGATCCCGATGGCAGGCCAGGTAGAGTCTTTTAAATGCAGCAGTGGCTTCTTCTGTTTTAATGTTTGAGGCCGCAAGACAGAGACGGAATTCATTAGAGTACATCTTAAAGAAGGGAGTGCAGGAAAATGACAGGTATTTGTGGCTGGTTTCTTGCATTTCTCTTCTTTTTAGGTGCAGAATGTATCTGCAGATGTCTGGTCTCCCTGTGGTTTGTTTTGGGAGCATTTGCTGCCTTTGTATGTGCTGTTATGGGAATGGGGACAGAAGAACAGCTGCTTGTTTTTCTCCTGTCATCTCTGGCTTCATTTCTGCTTATCAGGCCCATTGCATTTCTGGGAAGATCTCCTGGAAAATTTTTTGCAAACAGAGGATTTTTTCACAAAAACCGGAAAGAAGGTGAGCAGCCATGGAATTAAAGCTGGATATTAATATAGAATATGGCCTGGTATTAGAAGGCGGGGGAGCTAAAGGTGCTTATCAGATCGGTGCATGGAAGGCATTGAAGGAGGCAGGTATCCACATAAAAGGGATCGCTGGAACCTCTGTAGGAGCTTTAAATGGTGCCCTTATCGCAATGGATGACTTTGAAAGGCGGAAAAAATATGGGAGACCATCCGCTATTCCAGAGTTATGGATGTAGATGATGATCTGGTGGAACAGTTAAAGACCTCCAGTTTAAAGGATATTGCGGCCCTGGGGCTGTCAGAACTGATCCCTGCTGCCAAAAAGGTATTAAAGGACAGAGGTTTTGATATTGCACCCCTGCGCAGCCTCATTGAAGAAGTGGTTGATGAGGAAAAAATTACGAAACTCTGAAAAAGAGCTGTATGTAGTTACTTACTCCTTAAGTGACAGAAAGCCCATGGTGGTCAATGTAAAGAAGTGCCGGATGGCGAGATCGCAGATATGCTGATGGCAAGTGCGTATCTCATCGGTTTTCGTCGGGAAAAGCTGGGCGGCAAATATTATATGGACGGCGGCGGGGTAAATAATGTTCCTATTGATGTTTTAATAGAAAAGGGATACAAGGACATCCTGGTATTTCGCATCTATGGATATGGTGTTGATACGGAGCGCCGCCTGAAAGTGCCGGATGATGTACATCTTTATCACGTAGCTCCCAGACAGG
>ENA-OQBD01001207-OQBD01001207.1-human-gut-metagenome-genome-assembly--contig:-NODE-1207-length-12183-cov-3.081287_pt1 | contig 12183 bp, 15 predicted proteins | sample MGYA00242742_ERZ504543 | MGnify/ENA primary metagenome ERZ504543 (study PRJEB26092, sample SAMD00036239) | human gut metagenome | host: Homo sapiens | study: EMG produced TPA metagenomics assembly of... | reverse complement strand
TGTGCCCACCGCCGTGGGTGCGGCGACGTTCCCGCCGCCTGCAGGCAGCAATTCCAACCCGATTTACAGAATGAAAAAAATTTTGAATCCCACTTGACAAAAACGCATAAATGGTTCATACTACAAATATAGAGAATTGTACAATTTGTATAATTCCGGTTGGTAAGGAGGGTGCGTTATGAATAACAACTTGATTATTACTATTGGTCGTGAATATGGTACCGGTGGTCGTGAGATCGGTCAGAAACTGGCGCTCCGTCTGGGCGTTCCGTTCTATGACCGGGAACTGATTACCCGTGCGGCTAAAAATGACCGGATTTGACGAAAAGCTGTTCGAGCAGCTCGACAAGCGTGCCACCAACAGCTTCCTGTACTCGCTGACGATGTTCGGTTCGGTTGGTCTGAACGGCATGAGCCTGACCGATCAGCTGTATCTGGCTCAGTCCAATATCATCCGCGAGATGGCAGAGGATTCCTCGTGTGTTATTGTCGGCCGCTGTGCAGACCATGTACTGCGTGACTTCCCGAATAAGTTCGATTTCTTCATCCATGGCTCGATTGAGGACCGTGTAAAGCGCGTTCAGACCTGCGGTGATTACGTCATCGAGGGTAAGACGCCCGAGGCTGCTCTCGAAAATGATGGATAAGCAGCGTTCTACCTATTACAATTACTATACCGGCAAGGTATGGGGCAAGTGCGACCATTACGACCTCTGCATTAACGCAGGCCGTCTGGGTGTTGAATATTCCACCGATATTATTCTGGAGTACATCAATCGCTTGAAGAAGTAACTGCTATATAGGGAAAAGAGAAAAGAGAGAGTGCGGAAAGGTCGTCCCTTGCGGACGGCCTTTCGCATTTTTGCAGATAAGAGGATAGGAGAAAGACGATGAAAATACGAAAGATTATTGTTGCGTTAGCTGCAGTTCTCGTACCATTTCTGGTGTTTCGTGTGGGATCGGGATTGACCGAGCAGCAGAATGTCACACTGCGCGATTACACGGTTTCCGAGAATGAGAAAACGCTGACACTCCATGCAGCTGTCTTTCCGCCGATTGAGGATATCCGGGATTATAAGGACGAGCCGAAGAACGGCGAACATTATCTCACGTTTTACAACGCATTCGGCAGTGCAAACACGATGAGTGCGGGATACACCGTTGTCCTGCCGATTGAGGATACGGATAAGGCGGTTTATTTTAATGATGCCGACGGCTTCCATCTGGTTCTGCAGAAGAATGAACTGACCGGTGAGTGGGTACGACCGTAAATTTCCGCAGAACAGGGAACCAAACCGCCCCGATTTCGTCTAACCGAACAAAGGAGGAATCGCTATGAAAAAATTGCTTGCAGGAACACTCACAGCGGCGTTTGCACTCGGATTGACTGCCTGCGGACAGCAGGAGGAGTGCTCTGCCAAACCCGTCATCTACCTCTATCCAGAGCAGGAAACGACGGTTTCCGTATCGCTGGATTACGCGGGCACGCTCACCGCGACCTATCCGGCGTATGAGGACGGCTGGCGCGTCACCGCCGAACCGGACGGCACGCTGTACGATGAGAACGGCGACGAATACTCCTACCTGTTCTGGGAGGGCGAGAATAACACCGACTACGACTTCTCCAAGGGCTTCTGCGTCGCTGGAGCGGACACGGCGGATTTTCTCCGCGAAAAACTGGCCGAGATCGGCTTGACCCCGCGCGAGTACAATGAATTCATCGTGTACTGGCTGCCGAAAATGCAGGATAACCCGTATAACCTCATTTCGTTCCAGTCCGAGGCGTACACAGATGCCGCCAAGCTGGACATTGACCCGACACCGGACAGCGTTCTCCGCGTATTCATGGCGTGGAAGCCGCTGCACAGGGCGCAGACCATTGAGCCACAGACATTCGCATCGTTTGAGCGCAACGGCTTCACTGTCGTTGAATGGGGCGGCTGCGAGGTGAAGTAAGCACAAAAAAAACCGCGAATTATCGGCGGTTTTTCTTTTTAAGGGATTTAATCCTGCGAGGTACGCAGCTGCGGCATTGAAGTGCACAGCGGCTTCCAAACCAGGATGGAAATAGAGTAGTCCAGCATGGAGTGAATGACCGTGCCGAGACCAACCAGCAGAACAACGCTTGCAACAAAGCCGTTTGCGAGCTGCTCAGCAGTGAACAGCGCACCGGATATAAAGAACGGCGTAACGATGATCATCTCGGCGGCAGCGTGCAGCAGTGCAATAATGAAGTTGAATACGATGCTTGCAACCGGACGGTTGATGATATCCGGATTGCGCTTGAGATAGGCTGCACCGATGAACGCGAACACGATATGGGACGCCGCACGCAGTGCAATGATTGCCGGCGTGGTAAGAAAGAAGCCAATGGTTGTGCCGATGCAGACCGCTACGGCAACCGCCGGAGAGATGAACATGCCGAGGAATACGGCAACGTGGCTTGCCAGCGTGAAGGACATCGGGCCAAGTACGATACGCGGCATAAACATCGGGACAACAATGCCAATGGCACAAAGAATACCGGCCAGCACCATGTGGTACAGCTTGTTTTTCGTCATAGTCATAAGTGATACAATTCCTTTCCGATCCCTTTATTTGTGAACAGATAGAAGTATACAACATGAAACAACACCTGTCAAGACACCTTGTTCATAAAAAGTTTGGTTGCCTGCAAAAACAGGTTGTGATATAGTAAGGGCAGACAAGCAGCAAGGTCAGAAAGGAAGACAGGCATGATCTCGATTGACCGATTTGAAGAAATTTTATCCGATCTTGCGGAGGAGATTCCGCAGTCGTTTTACGAGGAGCTGAACGGCGGTATCGTCGTGGAACCCGGCTATCTTCTGCACCCGGAGGACCGCAACGGAACGCTGTATGTGATGGGGCAGTACCGCATTGATCCGGCGATGGGCAAGTATATTATAATGTACTACGGCTCGTTCAAGCGGGCGTACCGCCATTTGAATGAGGACGAGCTGACCGAAGAAATGCGAAAAGTCCTGCGGCATGAATTCCGCCACCACGTTGAAGGACGAGCCGGTGTGCGTGATCTGGAGGTATGGGACGCGGAGCAGATCGCCATGTATAAGGAACAGCAGGCGGAAAATGAGTAAAAGAAAACCACCCGAACGAAACCTGTCGTTCGGGTGGTTGCGGCTGTCGCGAAACTACAGTTTCGCCGACAAGCAGGAACGGACCGCAGGCCGTTCCAAAGTCGTCCGAAAGTTCCTCCAGAAGTGTAAAAAGCCAGATACATGCTCCGGCTTTTTACGAATTTGCACAGCAAATTCTATTTCATGCGCGCTGCCGCGCGGCAGCGTCAGCATCGCGAAAACGGACTTTATTGATAGACTGAACCACCCGAACGAAATCTATCGTTCGGGTGATTTTTTAGTTATCCTCGAGCAGCAGAAAGCCTTTGTCCTTGAGCCCCTGAATTACGCGTTCGAGCGTTTTCTCATCCGTAGCGCGGATGGTGTGCAGGTGGATGCCGCCGGTCAGGTTGGACAGCGGCCGGGAGCCGGACTGCTGAATCTTCTCGTTAAACGCGTCGGCGTCATACCGCGAGAAAATGTGCAGCGGTGCACAGATCTGACCGTATACAGCGTGCTCGACCGTCACATCAATCACGGCTCCGCCGAGATCGACGACCGTGTATAGCTCCTCAAGCATGCGGCTGTTGTCGTGATGGCTGACAATGTGTCGCTCCGCACAGGCCGGCGCCGAGGTGTTCTCCAGAATATATCCGCGCGGCGTAGCGAGCACGGCCAATCCGCCTGCACGCAGCAGCGCAACATCGCCTACAATAATCTGGCGGCTGACACCGCATTGCGCGGCCAGCGCGGTCGCCGATAACGGCCCGTTCGCCTGTGCAAGCAGGTGGGTGATTTTAGTGCGTCGTTCCGCAGCGTTCATGGTTAGTCACTCCTTACATCCTTATATGATAGCAAAAGTTGACGGAGTATGCAAGTGTCAAGATGGGAGAGATTATGCAAGGCAGGAGTGAGGAGGTAAGAGTTGAAGGATAGGTGTAATTCACAGGTGCCGTCCGCAGCCCCAGACGAACGAGTTGCGCGGTGCGAGCATCCCCCGGAGGACCCTCTCTTGCCCTTCGGGCAATTCACCTTGTGCCGCGCCTGCGGAGAGTAGCCGATATGTGTAGCAGTAAGGTATCTGTGAACTGCGAATATTTTACGAAACAAACGCAAGAGTAACCCGACTGCCGTTCCCCTTTTCGAAGCGGTCGCCGGTCTCTGGTATGCGCCAGACTAACAAACAAAAGGAAACTGGAGTCCCAAGAGGATAGAAACCTTGGTGTCTATCCTTTTGGAACCCCAGCTAAGGGTTAGCACCTATTCCTAATTCGTTAGGCAAACAGCGCAAATAAAAATTATCTGCGCTGCACAATCTCATGCGATCTCCCGCCCTCATACAGCTGCTGACGAATCGCGGCAAACATCCGCTCTGCCATATCTAGATACCGGCGGACCTCCAGCTCATCAATCTCAAACGGCAGGTCGGTTGGATACCGCGTCTCAATATATAAATCGTTGAGCGCCGCACTCTCGTCCAGATATTCGGAGAACGCCCTTGAGTCCAGCTGGATCGCCTGACGGCACAGGTACGTCAGGTTGTGTCCGTCAAAATGCCGTCCGGTGCGGAACAGCAGATAGCCTTTCAGTGCCTTTTCAATCGCCTGCTGGCAGTGGAACGCGATGTTGTAATGATCGCCGCCGTAGGTCAGCAGCAGACGTGCGGCCTGCAGGTCGCACAGCGCCTTGTCCAGCCATTTGTAGTAAAAACAACTGTCGGATGCACCTTTACGCCGTCTGGTCATAAATCACCTTGCCTTTCCGGGCGATCCATGCGGCATACGAGGTACTGTCCGTGCAAAGCTCCGCCCATTCCTCGGTGGTGTAAACGCTCAGACTGACGGGTACGGAAACCGTAATCGCCAGGTGCAGGTGTGTGCGCAGTGTGCGGCAGTTGGCGCTCTCCGGCACGATAACGCAAAGGCTGAACGCCTTGAGCTTGTCGGTTGCCATCGTACGCTTTTCTGCATACAGGATGATTTTGACCGGCTGGCACGCGCCCAAAATGTCGCATACAGCCTGCTCGATCGCTTGCGTCATACCAATCCCTCCTTCGGGTCGGGCAGCGGCGAAAGCGTGGCAAGCGCCTCGAAGCGGGTTCTGCCATCGGCTTCACCGCGAATGTAACGTGCGCTGTCCGCCGTGCCGGTCAGCAGCGAAAGCGATTCGCCGCAGGCGGTTTCGGCGGTGTAGTTGACCTGCAGCTCGGAGACAAAACCCGGCTGCTTGTACAGGTCGAGCGCGTCCGAGATCAGCTCGACCGCACGCACGTTGTTGACATGATTGTTGACATCAAGATCTGAATAACGAACCTCGTGAACATGATGCAGGCGCACGTTGTCACACGACAGCTTGGGCAGCGGCGCAAACAGCTCTCCGCGGGAGGTGTGCAGGTACTGCTCGGCTTCGGGAAATGCGCTCGGACGCACAATGCGGTGAGTCTCCGGGTCGAGCGTTACCCACATAGACTGTGCGTCGCCAACCGGCTTGTTATCCACAAAGAACGAGAAACTGCGGTACCAGCTTGCACCCTTGATGCCCGGACACCACGTTTCGCACCGCAGCCGCTCATACGGCAGCAGCGGACGCGTCAGCCGCGCTTTCATGCGCGAGAGCACCCACACGATCCGCAGATCGAGCGGACCGATGTGCAGCGCTTCTGCGTGGACGGTCGCTGCGTCCTGCATGATATTCCACAGGAAGGACGGCTTGGCAATGCCGCGGTTGTCAATGTGGCTGTAATTCACCTCATATTCACGGGTGAGTAGATCGACCATGGGAATGCACCTCCGAAAAAATGTGCGGTCAGCGGAACAGGGAAACGATAAAGCGGGAAAGCATATCCAGCAGGGTAGCCTGCCGCTGTGCTTCCTCCTGGGTGATGGTGCCGGAATTGTCGGCATCCGGCTTGGTGACCGGCTTATCCTCCGCGTAGTGCGCGGTCAGGAAGGCCGGACAGCCGTCGATGGACTCAAGAGAGGCATAGCTGAAAAATACCTCGCCCTGAATATCAATGCTGTTATCGAGCAGAGTAAGCTGACGCTCGATTTCATCCGTGCCGTACCAGGTATCACCGGGCTGCGCTTCCGCCGAACGGTATGCGCCGATGCCGATGTACAGCGCTACATCGCTGGTGGAAACCGCCTTCTGCCACCACTTGACGAGCGTCTGGAAGTCAGCAGGCTCAAAGCCGATCGACCAGTACAGCTGCGGACAGATATAGTCTACTGTGCCGGCGTTGATCCACTGCAGGGAATCGCAGTACAGCTCGCTGTATGAGGACTGCCCCTGCGTGTTGCTGCCCTTGGAGTTTGCGCTCTTGTTTTCCCAGATACCGGCTGGACTGACACCGAACGAGAGGTTCTTATCCAGCGTATGCAGTGTCTCATCCAGAGCAGCGATGAGTGTGTTGACGTTGTCGCGTCTCCAGTCACCGATCCTGCTGAAATCCTGACCGTAGCGCTTGTAAGTCGCCTCATCGGCAAAATCCGTACCCGGATAGAAATAATCATCCAGATGAATGCCGTCTACGTCGTAATTCTTGACGATCTCAGCCGCACCGTCTACGACAAGCTGCTGCACCGCCGGAATACCGGGATCGAAGTAGTAGTTATCGTTGTACTTGATTACCCACTCCGGGTGCTGCTTGGCCGGACTGGAATCCGGAATTGCGTTCCATTCGTCCTCGCCGTCAATCGTAATGCGGTATGGGTTGATCCACGCGTGCAGCTGCAGACCGCGCTCGTGCGCTGCGGTTACCCAGTAGCCGAGGACGTCAAAGCTGCCGTTCGGTGCCTGACCGGCCGTGCCGCTGACATAGCGGCTCCACGGGAACAGCTCGGACGGATACAGCGCATCTGCGGAAGGCCGCACCTGCAGGAAGACCGTGTTCAGGCCCATTGCGGCAATATTGTCCAGCTCAGTATCGGCCTCGGCCTTGAGCTGGTCGGCAGTCATGCCCTGCTCGGAGGGAAAATCAATATTATGTACGGACGCGACCCAGACACCGCGCATATCGTCCTTTGCGGGCTGAGCGGCGTAAGCGCCCGGTACCATCAGCATGGTCAGCGCCAGCACGATGGATAGAATGCGTTTTTTCCAGCATGAAGAATCTCCTTTTATCCGGAAGCTGCTTTCATAACCATTGCATACCCTGCTTGCGAAAGCAGCTTCGCCAATTTGTTACCCTATATTATACCACAACCGATCGGGAAATTTAAGTACATAATGTGAATTCTGGCAGACAGGTGCGTTGACAGAAAAGGCTTTTCATTGTATGCTGAAATACAGACAGGGCGTAAAATTTCCGCAAAGCGCCGCGGCAGCGCGATCGGAGCCTGCGCAAGAAGCCGCAGCTTTAATTGTGCGGTGTTGCCCTAAAGCAAGAAGGAGAGCAAATCCATGCAGAAAAAGGTTTTAGCGCTGCACGATCTGTCGGGTTTCGGACGTTCGTCGCTTGTGCCGATCATTGCAGCGATTTCGGCGGCAGGACACCAGTGCGTGCCGTTGCCGACCGCATATTTTTCCACGCACATGGCCATTCCCGGCTGGGAAACAGTCGATCTGACCGGCGTTATGCCGCGTGTTATCGACCAGTACAACCGGTTAGGGTTACAGTTTGAGTCGGTGTACGCGGGCTTTCTCGGCTCAGCGGATCAGATCGACTGTGTGCGGGATGCTGTGCTGCGGCTGAAATCCGAAAACGGCACGGCGTTCATCGACCCGGTGATGGGCGATAACGGTGAGGTCTACGCTACCTATACACCCGAAATGTGCACGCGTATGCGCGAGTTGTGCGAAATTGCGGATATTATCACGCCGAATACGACCGAAGCGGCGATCCTGCTCGACCGCGACCCGGCCTCCGCACCGCAGAATGAAACGGAAGCGCAGGAGTGGCTGCATGCACTTCACAGCCGCTACGGCGCACAGGTTGTGCTGACCGGCCTGGATTACGAGCCTGGGAAGGTCGGCTCCGGCTGTCTGTCTGCGGATGGCGGCACCATCAGTCTGCACGAGAGGATCGCGCAGTATTACCCCGGTACCGGAGACCTGTTTGCGGCGGTCGTGCTCGGCGCACTGCTGAACGGCAGGGCGCTTGCCGATGCCTGCGCGCTCGCCGGTGAGTTCGTCAAGGACTGCATCGCCTACACCGCCGCGCAGCATACCGACCCTATGCATGGCGTGCAATTTGAGAAGCTGCTGCCGCGCCTTTTTTCTTGCCACGAGAACTGGACTGAGGTATAATATAGATAGATTCTCAGATATTCCCCGATAGGGGTGCGCTGTAAGAAAGGTGGTTTTTGTATGAAGCAGTCGATCCGCATCACTTCCCGTGTGAACAAACGGCTTTACGCGGACGCGATACCGGGGCATTTTGCCACGAATCATTCGCACATCAACTACTATATTGATATGTCCGAGATCAAGCACAGCATGGCAATGTCCAGAGAAGCCGCACGCAGCATTGCATACCAGTTCTCGTCCACCAGCATTGATACACTGCTGTGCATGGAAGGCACGGAGTACATCGGCGCGTATCTCGCCGGTGAGCTGTCGAGCGTGGGCATGGGCAATGTCAACAGCGGCAAGGATATTTATCTTGTCGAGCCGGACAGCAATGTCAACGGTCAGTTTGTGTTCTCGGATAACCTGCGCCATATGATCGAGCACCGCAATGTGCTTGTGCTGGTCAATTCTGCATCCACCGGTCAGACCTTCTCGCAGGCGAAGGAGTGCGTCGAGTATTACGGCGGCCGCGTCTCCGGCTTTGCGGCGCTGTTCTCCAATATCAGCGAGCTGAGCGGCAAAAAGGTCGTCAGCCTGTTCTCCGGCGCGGATTTCCCGCATTATCAGAACTTTGTGCGCGGCAAAGCCTGCCCGGACTGTGCCGCAGGCACTCCGCTGGATGCAATCGTCACCCCGAGAGGGTACAATAAGCTGTAACGGGCAAGAGGAAAGCGTGAGCTTTCCTCTTTTTATGCGTATAGAATGGAAAATTGAGAATGGAGAATGGAAAATGAACGCGATGGTTTCTCTCGCCCTTCGGGCAATTCACCTTGTGTCGCGCTTGCGGAGAGTAGCCGATATGTGTAGCAGTAGGGTATCTGGCATTGCGTATAGGTTGAGTAATGGGCGCACTCTGTGCGCCCCTACGGAAGAAAAAATCCTCTGCCGTTCCCCATTTTCGAAGCGGTCGCCGGTCTCTGGTCTGCGCCAGACTATCTTAGGAAAGGGGTGAAAATCAGAGGGTGGAAACCTTGGTGTCTACCCTCTTGTGCCCCTGCCGGGCAGGCAAGATTCGTTCGCTTCGCAAGCGATTACTCTGCAAGCATCGCTGCGCCCACCAGACCTGCGTCATTGCCGAGCGACGCACAGACGATCTCGGTATTTCGGTCCTCACCGCGGAAGGTCTGCGGGAAAGTGAGCATGCGCAGCGGCTCGAGCAGCTTTTCGCCATAGCCCGCCAGTCCGCCGCCGAGCACGTATACTCTCCGGCTGGAACAGATTCACAAAACTTGCCAGACCGTTCGCCAGATTGCCGCAGTATTCGTCGAACAGCTCCTGCGCGAGCGCGTCACCTGTGTCTACTGCATCGCAGATCTGCTTGGCGTTCAGCTGACCCTTGTGTACGGCAAGCACGCTCTTTCGTCCGTCCTCGAGCGCACGCTCGGCAAACCGCACGAGCGAAGCCGCCGAGCAGTACGCCTCCAGACAGCCGTGCCGTCCGCAGTTGCACGGCTCGCCGTCTTTTCGGATCACCATGTGCCCGATCTCACCGGCAATGCCGTTGCAGCCGGTGTACAGCTGGCCGTTAATGATAATGCCGCCGCCAACGCCGGTGCCGAGCGTTACCATCAGCATGTTGCGCGTGCCCTTGGCCGCACCGGCAGTCGCTTCGCCGAGCGCGGCGCAGTTCGCGTCGTTATCCAGATGCACCGGACAGCCGAACTCAGGCAAAAACGCTCCGCAAAGCTGACGTTATTCAGACCCAGATTGGTGCCGAACCGCAGGGTGCAGGTTTTCTTGTCAAACGAGCCGGGCACGCCGATGCCGATCGCCGTTACGTCCTCTACCGCACAGCTGTGCGCCTTGCACAGCGAGAGCGCCAGCGTTTTCATATCTGCTTTCAGGCCGGCTGCGTTGCCGGTCCGGGTCGGAAGGCTGTCCTTGCACAGCAGCGTGCCGTCCTCGGTGCAGAGCGCCGCCTTGACGGTCGTGCCGCCCAGATCAATACCGATTCTCACAGCAAATCCTCCTCGTCGAACAGATGCAGGCCGCGGCCCTTGAAATAGTTGTTCAGCCGCTCCACACTGCTGTTGATGATCAGCTCCTCCGGGAAACCAATTTCCTCGAGCATTTCCAGTGCGCCCTCCACATGACCGACGCGGTAGCAGATATGGCTGTCGCTGTCCACCGAGATAGGCACCTCATACTTCATGCACAGGCGGGCGATGTCCATGCAGTTGTCATGGCTGCCCTTACGGATGGACAGAGATGCGTTGTTAATTTCTACAATCTTGCCGTGGTCGTTGCAGCGGCTGATGATGTACTCGTGGTCGAACGGGAAGTTGGAGTTGCCGAGGTGGCCGAACGCGTTGACATACGGGTTGTACAGGATGGCCTCGAGCGCCGCCGTGTGCACGCTGCTGTCCACCGGCGGGAACATGCACTCGTGGAAGGATGCGAGCGCAAACTCAACGGGCTTGAGACTCTTGTTGGAAATGACGTTGATGCCGCCTGCCGGAGCAGTGATGTCGAATTCAATGCCGCGAATGACCGTTACCTTGCCAATCTTGCGCGGGATAAGGTCCAGGTTGGAGAAATGCCACTCGTGCGGGCCGTCCGGATTGGTGGGGCCGTGGTTGGTGATGGCGATAGCCGCAAGACCGCGGTCCTCGGCCGCCTGCACCATTTCGGTGAGCGTGCTGAACGCGTGGTCGGTTACACTGGTGTGGGTATGCAGGTCTGCGATGATTTGCATGGGAAAAGGCTCCTTTTGACGTATGATTTTTGGGGGTAAGATGAAAGGCGGACACATGGGTCCGCCTCTGTATTTGCAGTTCGCTGAACCGCCGGTATGCGATTGTTTATCGGCGGTGTCTGCGCGGATAATCATCGTTATCGTAGCGCTTGCGCATCGCCTTGCGGCGACGGCGGCGCCGGATTCCGCCGAATGTGATGTTGAACAGAATGTACAGCACGATGAAGATTGCGGCTGCGATCAGCACGATTTTGAACACGGTGCTCTGGAAGAAATGGCTCAGCTTGTCCGAGTAATAGAGTACGCGGCTCATTTCCACATCGCTGAGCGCGACCAGTTCGACCGTGCCGTAGGACGTGCCGTTGTAGCTGTATGTCATGCTGCCGACCACATCACCGGCCTTGATGGGCGCATCAACGGCTTCCGGCAGATTGGGTGTCGCTTCCAGCGAATCGGTCTCTACATCGGCAGGGAGCAGCGCTACCAGATCGTTTTTTGCGGTCAGCACCAGCTGATCGGTCTGCGTGGACAGATCCACCTTTACATGGGCGAGCGTGTCGCCCTTTTTCGCAACGGTCTTGGTCTTAAAGTGGGTGAAGCCCCACTGATACAGCGATTTGGTATCCGTGAAGCTGGCCGCTACCGTCGGGTACTCCTTGGACGAGGCGGCACTGCCGAGCACGACCGAATACAGCTTGGCATCGCCGTACTCCGCGTAGCCGACAAAGCAGTTGCCCGCCTGCGAGGTATGTCCGGTTTTGATGCCCTTGTTGTACGGGTACGACCACGGATTGAACGAGCTGAAGATGAGCTGGTTGGTGGTGAAGATGATGCGTTCCTCGTGCATGTTGGTCTTGGGCATACGGTACTGCACGGTGTCGATAATGTTGGTGAACGTGTCGTTCTTCATGGCCTCGCGGGCAATGAGGTACAGATCACGGGCGGTGGTGTAGTGGTCTTCTTCGTGCAGGCCGCACGGGTTGCAGAAATGCGTTCCGGTGCAGCCAAGCTCCTCGGCGCGGGTGTTCATCATGTCCACAAAGTGCTCGCTCGTGCCGCCGACATGGCGCGCGAGCATGTACGCCGCCTCGTTTGCGGAGGGCA
>ENA-OQBD01001206-OQBD01001206.1-human-gut-metagenome-genome-assembly--contig:-NODE-1206-length-12188-cov-4.429235_pt1 | contig 12188 bp, 9 predicted proteins | sample MGYA00242742_ERZ504543 | MGnify/ENA primary metagenome ERZ504543 (study PRJEB26092, sample SAMD00036239) | human gut metagenome | host: Homo sapiens | study: EMG produced TPA metagenomics assembly of... | reverse complement strand
TTCCCTGGAGTTGTGTTTATATAAAGTTAAGCGTGGGAACTTTGGTATTACCGTTCAGAAGTATCCCCATACTCAACAACATATAATACACAAAGCCCCACGCCTATATATAACAAAAATCTATATAGATAGAACGTGGAGCGTCCAATGTATTATCCAATTGTTGTTTCGAAATTGGGGATTTCCTGAACTTGGATAATGCCTTAACGCTTTACTATAAATCTTCTATTTTCAAAAGACTAATACAAATGTAATAAAAGAAATGAATTCTTTGAAAGGAAATATCTCATTTTTTTTAAGGGGTAGCTTAATTTTTCTTTATTTAAAGTCTTAGAATTACTGCCCACCAAAGGTTGGAAAAGCCACTCAACTTTGACCCTTTTGGCCACGCAAGATTTGCCCACCTTTTTGTACTATATGATTGACCCTTTAAAGTCCTGGTGTTGGGGGGCAATATTATTTTACCCTTTTAAAAATTCTCGTTTTTCTTAGATTTTAATTTTCGCATACTTTCACCATATAATTCTATAGTATGGGCCGTATGTATGATGCGGTCAAGGATTGCATCGGCTATTGTTGGATCACCTACCATGTCATACCAGTTGGAAGATGGATACTGCGATGTGATGATGACAGATTTCCGTTCATGCCTATCCTCAATAATTTCAAGCAGTATGGGACGCTCTTTGGCGTCAAGTGGTACAATAAACAAGTCGTCAAGAATGAGTAGCTGGCAACGCTCAATCTTCTTGAGTTCCGCTTCAAGTGTACCTTTTACTTTGGCGACTTTCAGCGCACCGAGCAGTTTCGGAGCATTGGCATAGAAGGTACGGAATCCCCTTTTGCATGCTTCGTGTCCAAGGGCACAGCGAATAGCTTTTCCGTCGAGACAGTATGAAAGTTCTGTGCCTTATGCACAAAATCAAGGGTGGCGAGACGTTCCATCTGATTGCGGTCCAGTCCCCGGTTCGTGGCATAGTCAATCTGCTCAATATAAGCCTTGTAGCGGAATGCCGCATTTTTGGTGAGCCGTGCAATGGCAGCCTGGGAGCGATAGTCCCATTCGCGTGCAAGGAGCATGGAAAGGAACGTGTCCGCAGTCATGGATTGCGGAGTGGTGCCGGCAAGACTTTCCCTGAAAGCCTCTGCCATACCATGCAATTTCATACGGTTCATTAAATCCAGTGATATGGTATTCTGGTCTTGTTGTCCCGTAACGGGAGCTGTTTTATTGTTTACTTCCATAAATAATAGTTTTATTGTTTGTCTTTTTTGTAATATTCACGTCCACGTATATTTTTGTGGGTCAATGGAATCTGGGAAGTCACGTTGGACTGTACTTTTCCGTCCTCATCAGGAAGGAAATCCACATCTTCTCCCAGTTCAAGCACCTCGCGCAAGGCTTGGTATCCGTATTGCAATTTCTGATCCGCACATGCGCAAGCCGCAACTAGACGGTCACGGCCGTATTTCTTCTCCAGTGTCATGATGCCACGGCATGACCTGAACGCTTTGGGTGGATATTGCATGACACGCTCCACTTCCTGAAGATAGTTCAATACGATGTTGTCTATTTCCGAGGCACGTTGAAAGAGTTCCTCCAAGTCCTTGTCATAGGGACCATAATGACCAGGCAGGTTGTGCTCCTTTTTCCAAGAATAAGTGTAAGGAATGTCACAGCGGTCATGGGTGGCGACAAGGTTCATTCCACAATAGATTTCCACCGTGTCGGCATCATAGAGAATCGTCATGCGCCTGCCTACATACTCTTTCGGAACACTGTAATGGTGCTTGAACAAGGAAACGTAAGAGTTCTTTCCCACGGTCATCAGTTTCCTTTCTTTCATTACGTAGCGTTTCACGGGAAGCGGACGAAGATAATCCTTCTCTCCATGAAGGAATATTTCCTTGCGTGACATCTCCCGTCCGGCCATCACCTTTTCATTGAAATCAAGCAAGGAAATATGGATGGCGGTATTGAGTTCCTCCAAACTGGAAAATGTCATTCCCTCTATATCAAGGTAAATGGAACGGTAGAGGAGCTTTACGGCATTTTCTACCAAAGCCTTGTCCTTGGGGTGACGCACACGAGCAGGATAGACCACACAGCCGTAATATTCGGCAAAAGCGGCGAAATCATCATTGATGACAGGTTCGTTGCGGTCGCTTCGTGTGACGGCAGCCTTCAGATTGTCGGGGACGATAGCCGCAGGAACACCTTCAAAATATTGAATGGCATTCTCGCATGCCTTTATCAGGTCTTCCTTGCGTTGCGACCATACGGCTTCGCAGTAGGTATAATGGCTGAACGGAAGGATGGCAACAAATACCTCGGCTTTCTTCGTCTCGCCCGTCATTTCATCAACAACTTCAAGTCTGTCACCGGCAAAGTCAATATACATCTGCTCTGCGGCATAGTGCTCTACATGACCGACAACCTTAATGTGAAACCTGTATTCGCTGACAATCCGTTTGAAGGAAGACAACTGATAGCCGTCCGGATATTCGGTATGGTACTCCTTGAACAGTTTTCGGACACTCATACCTTTGCGTGACAGACGAGATACATATCCGGGAAGCAAGGCCTCCAATTCAATCCTTTTGGATGAAGGCTCCCGATGCCGGGTATCCGTGCAGCCGAACAGTTCATCCAACTGTCCATTGGGCAGGGAAAGAAGCTGTTCAATACTCTTGCCGCTTGAAAGGAATAAGCGGACATATTTGCGGACTGTATTACGGGAAATATGAAACGTAGATGCCGTTTCCTTGATTCCTATGCCAGCCGCATAACATCTTAAAATGTTTTTGATTCGTTTATTCATTTGTATAGATTTTATTTTCTCCCCCGTTACACCAGGACAAGGGTACTCAAATCTACACAAAAAAACTATAATTATAGGTGAAGCAAGTGGGCAACACTATTTTAGCCAAAGGGGTCAATCATATTTTAGCCAAAAGGGATAATTCTGCGTGGCCAAAAGGGGCAAAGTTGAGTGGCTTTTCCATAAGCCATCAATTTTCGTTTTTTTGTTGGGGTTCTCTTAGTAAGAGAACCCCAAGTTTTATTAAATGCCTGATAATATGGTTTATAGGAGTGCTTTCGACCTTGATTTTGCAAACAATCGCGAATTTGAAGCCAATTTTGAGGTCTTTTTTTAATGATGATATTTCGATATTAAGGAATTATAGTTATCTTTGCAGCGAAATGGGGTTCTCTTACTAAGAGAATCCCAAGTTTTATTAAACAGTAAAAATGAAAATCTTTTGATTGTCAGCCTATTATATCATAGGCTTGTTATTGCAACTAATTTTCCATATTTAGATTTTCATGATGCAATTTAGGTTGTACCTATTCACAGCTTATAAATAAATATATTTTAATAAAGTAATACATTAGCAAACGTATATATTCTTTATGCTTAGGATAATTTGAGATAAAAAAAGAGGAAGCGTCCTCTCCCGAGATTACGCTTCCTCCATCCATACTAATTAAATCTTAACTTTGCAGCCTGAAGACTACAGGAACAGTGTATTTCACCCTCACTGCTTTTCCTCTTTGCTTGCCGGGCTTCCATTTTGGCATGGAACTGATCACGCGGATTGCTTCCTTGTCCAGATACGGATCCACACTCTTCACCACTACCGGATTCAGGATCTCTCCATGAACACCCACAACGAACTGCACCACTACCCTTCCTTGAACTCCCTGCTCGGCACTGACGGTAGGATATTTGATGTTTTCACTCAGATACCTCATCAAATCAGCATTACCGTTACGAAATACCGGCATCTCTTCCACCACCACAAATTCCACATTTTCATCCACTACTTCTTCGGGTACTTCAATAGGGGTCGGTATAATTACCGGAGCATCCGTAGGGTCTGAAGCTGCAATATCGGTTTCTGTTTCCGTCGAGTTATTATCCACTATATTGAGCTCTTCCGGGTTGACGGCAGCCGGCGGAGGCGGTGGCGGCAGAGGTTTATCCTGATTATAGGTTACAGGAACTAATTCTTCAAAGAAATCCGGGTCACTGACTAAATCACTGATCGCGTAAGTTACATTACGTTCAGTCCATTCGAACGAAACAAACATAAACGACAGCGTCACAATGAGACCCATGAACAGCCAACGGGACTTACCCTTTTCAAGGTCGGCTCTTCGTGCTTTTTTCACTTCCATAACAAGTGTTTTTTAAATTAGACAATATGTGAGTAAAAATCTCAGTGTCCGCTTTTAAACTGGAAGTAAGATAGTAAAAATATAGATAAGTTAAAAGAAAAAGGAGTGTCTTATATTATTTTTTAATATAAAACACCCCAAATTCAATTCCGTTAAACAATTAATTAAAAATCAGCTGTTTATTTAGTTAATATTCAATTTTACGTTAACATATCCTGCTTACTCTACGGCAATGCCGGTTTCCGCCAATACAGACATCTTTTATCACAAGCTCACCATCTCCTGCAGAATACCTACCGCCGTCTCTACCGTTTCCACATTCTTGACTACCATACTACGCTTGCCGTTCTGCTCACGCAAATTGCAGTAACGCGGATTCTTGCTCATGTAATCAATCACCTTGCCAAAAGCCGCACTTTGATAATAAGGACTTTCCTGATTACTGATAAAGAACAAAGTCATTCGTCCGGCTTTCAAGAATACTTTTTCCACCCCCAACCGTTTAGCCAATCTGCGCAAAGGTACGATACGCAGAAGTTCCAGCCCTTCGGGAGGAACCTTTCCGAAACGGTCCTCCAACCGTGCCTTGAAAGCGAGCAGGTCCTTATCCAATTCCAATCCGTCCAGTTCACGATAAAGCAACATACGTTCGCTGCTGCTGGGGATATACTCATTGGGGAAAAGCAATTCCAAATCACTTTCCACCTGACATTCATCCACAAAGTTCTCGCCACTGATTTTCTCTTCTCCCGCTGCCTGCAACTCCTCTGCATAAAGATCGGCAAACTCATCCTCTTTCAACTCTTTCACCGCTTCGGCCAGTATCTTCTGATAAGTTTCATAACCCAAATCGGCAATGAAGCCACTCTGCTCCGCCCCCTAGCATATTTCCTGCTCCACGGATATCCAAAATCCTGCATGGCTATATGGATACCGCTGCCCAAATCACTGAAATTCTCAATGGCTTGAAGACGGCGCTTTGCCTCGGGAGTCAGTGAAGTCAATGGAGGCGCCAACAAATAACAGAATGCTTTTTTATTGCTTCTTCCCACACGTCCACGCATCTGGTGCAAATCACTCAATCCAAAATTCTGCGCCTGGTTGATGATAATCGTATTGGCATTCGGTATATCAATACCACTCTCGATAATGGTGGTTGCCAGCAGCACATCATAATCATAGTTCACAAAGTCGAAAATAATCTTCTCCAGCTTTTCGGGCTCCATCTGTCCATGACCTATGCAGACACGGCAATCGGGTATATTCCGCTTGATCATGGATTCCAATTCTACCAGATTCTGTATGCGGTTATTGACAAAGAACACCTGTCCGTTACGGCTCATTTCAAAATTGATCGCTTCCGTTATGATATCTTCATTAAAGGTATGCACCTCTGTCTGAATGGGATAACGGTTGGGAGGCGGAGTCTGAATAACAGAAAGATCACGGGCGCCCATTAACGAGAACTGCAAAGTACGGGGGATGGGGGTAGCGGTCATAGTAAGTGTATCCACATTCACTTTCATCTGACGCAACTTCTCTTTCACACTAACTCCGAACTTCTGTTCCTCATCAATGATCAGCAATCCTAAATCTTTGAACTTAACGCTTTTACCGATGATTTTATGTGTACCGACCAAAATATTTATTTTTCCATCCGCCAGTTCCTTCACTATTTTGGAAACATCTTTCGCACTGCGGGCACGGCTCAAATAATCCACCTTACATGGAAAATCTTTCAACCGTTCGCTGAAAGTCTGAAAGTGCTGATAGGCCAGCACCGTAGTGGGAACCAGCACAGCCACCTGTTTGTTATCAGCCACAGCCTTGAAAGCAGCACGAATAGCCACTTCAGTCTTTCCGAAACCCACATCACCACACACCAGACGGTCCATAGGACGGTCGCTCTCCATATCGGCTTTGGCATCCTGAGTCGCCTTCAACTGGTCGGGGGTATCCTCATAAATAAAGCTCGCCTCTAATTCATGTTGCATAAAACTGTCGGGACTATACGAGAATCCTTTTTCCTGTTTACGTTGCGAATACAGTCTGATCAGGTCACGGGCTATATCTTTGATTTTGCTCTTGGTACGCTCTTTCATTTTTTCCCACGCACCGGTCCCCAATTTGTTCAGGCGGGGAGTTTCTCCCTCCTTCCCTTTATACTTGGATATTTTATGCAGGGAATGAATGGAAACAAATACCACATCCTCATTCTGATAAATAAGTTTAATCACTTCCTGGGTAGTATTTCCATTCGGAATGCGTACCAATCCGCCAAAACGGCCTACACCATGATCTATATGTACCACAAAGTCACCCGGCTCAAACTGGCTCAACTCTTTTAAGGTCAATGCCACCTTACCGCTACGCGCCTTGTCACTACGAAGATTGTATTTATGGAAACGATCAAAAATCTGATGGTCTGTAAAAAAGCAGCTTTTCAATACATTATCTGTAAAGCCCTCATGTAAAGTCTTGTTGACCGGAATGAACGTAATATGATCGCCACGCTCCTCAAAGATATCTTTCAGACGCTTTGCCTGCTTCTCACTATCGGTACATATATATAAGGTGTAACCTCGTTTCTGATAATCAGTGAATGAAGTGCTTACCAAATCAAAATTCTTATGAAAAATAGGCTGGACCGTCGTATCGAAAGCCAACGTTGCCTGTGGAGTTCCTGTAGGTTTGTTACCAAATTCAATCCGTTTGAAATCCAAAGCCCGTACTGTAAATTCCGCCCCGTCTATCAGCTTCAGTTCCAAATTCATCAGTTCCGTCTTCTCTCCCTCGTATGCGGCAAGCGCCTGAGGAGAGAGTGCCTCCTCCCGTACTACCTGTATTCTTTCACGTACCCAAAGAAAGTCTTTCATTGCCAGAACTGTTTCCCGAGGAATGAATTCAAAGAAAGACACCCCGCTCTTGTCGGCGGCATTCGTCAGCTCGGGCACGATGGCAATGCTCTGTTTCTTCTCTTTCGAAAGCTGGTTTTCCACTTCAAAAGTACGGATGCTGTCTACCTCGTCACCAAAAAAGTCAATACGGTAAGGATACTCGGAAGCAAAAGAGAAGACGTCAATAATACTACCGCGTACAGCATATTGCCCCGGTTCATAAACATAATCCACATGCTCGAATCCGTAACCGGCCAGCACTTCCGTGATAAACTCTGTGTCCACATGCTCACCCACACCAAGTTTTAACGTCTTGTCCATCAGTACCTCTTGTGATACCACTTTCTCCGCCAACGCTTCGGGATAAGTCACCACACATAGCGGATCGCCTTTCTGTAAACGGCTCAACACTTCCGTACGCAGGATCTCATTAGCTGCATCTTTCTGCCCATATTTAACAGCCCGACGATACGAGGATGGAAAGAACAAAATATGCTCATCACCGTTCACCTGTGTCAGGTCATGATAAAAGTAACCCGCTTCCTCCAAGTCACCCAGTACAAATACAAATGTCTGTTTATTCTCTCTAAGAAAGGAGGAAACAAATAAAGCTGCCGCAGAAGCATGTAATCCTCCCAAGAAAATAGTCCTCACTGAGGAATCTTCCAATAACGCAGCCAGTCCCTTAGTGTTAGGATGACCGGCATAAATACGTTGCAATTCCGAAATATCCATATCTTTTTTTAAGATGGGGACAAAATTAAAGAAATATCTGATTACTTCCTCCTTTTTTTGCCAACTATTCAAGATTTTCCTATTTTTGTACGCTAATATATAACCCCATGGAAACAAAAGCAATAAACACAAAATTGAAAGGACACGCACGTGTAGATGTAGCTGATGTGCTACGCGGACTGGCAGTGATGGGAATCATCATCCTGCACTCTATCGAACATTTTAATTTCTACTCATTTCCCGATACAGCCGGACAAAGTGCGTGGCTGAACTTCTCGGACAAAGCCATTTGGAACGGGTTATTCTTCATGTTCGGCGGAAAAGCATACGCCATATTCGCTTTACTTTTCGGTTTTAGCTTTTTTATTCAAGATGACAACCAACGCCTACGGGGCAATGATTTCCGTCTACGTTTTTGTTGGCGGTTAATTCTTCTTTTCCTGATAGGTAATATCAATGCCAGTTTTTTCACAGCGGAAGTGCTAGTCCTTTATTCTTTAGTAGGTTTCATCCTGCCACTGACTTGCCGGCTGAAAGACAAATGGATATTTGCATTGGCATGTCTGCTATTGATCCAGCCATTGCCGCTTTATTATGTAATACGTGCCTGTCTCGATCCGGAATTTGTTACTCCGGCCATCCCCACCCGCAGCTTCTGGAATGCAACTTTTGCAGTGCAAAGCAATGGTAATTTTCTGGAAACCATCCGTGTCAATTTATGGGAAGGACAGTTGGCAAGCCTTGCCTGGGCCTGGGATCACGGACGGGTATTCCAAACAGCCGCCCTTTTCCTGCTCGGTATGCTGATAGGGCGCAAGGGACTTTTTTTGAAAGAGCACTTGAAGGTATGGAACAAGGTACTTGCAAGCTCACTCGTCGCATTTTTCCCTTTATATGGGTTGGGCAATATGCTACCGGACTTTATCACAAATAAATCCATTCTGACCCCTCTTTCACTAATCATCACCTCGCTTTCCAATTTTGCATTTATGCTGATTCTGGTATCCGGTGTCGTCTTCGCTTTTTACAAGACAAACTTACACGACGGATTAATGAAAATAACGCCATACGGAAAGATGAGCCTTACCAATTATATTACTCAAAGTATAGTAGGTTCCATGTTATACTACAACTGGGGATTTGCATTGCACAATCAGTTTGGTATCACAGCCAGCTGCCTGGCAGGAATAGTTTTCTTCATCTTGCAATTCTCTTTCTGCCGCTGGTGGATGAATCACCACTCTCACGGTCCGATGGAATATATATGGAAACGGGCAACCTGGCTGAAATAAGCCAAGAACCGAAGTCTGCCCGCATTTGTTTATAAAAGACATACAAATAGAACTTTAAAATATGCGCGAAGAAATCATAAAACTATTAGACCAATATCGGTTAAAAGAAGCATTATCCCAAATGACAGGATATGCCACCCATACTTCCGACTGGCAATTAAAGAATGAGCTAGAAGCCCTGCAAACGTCATACGACCTGATGCTGCAATATACTTCAAAAGGGATGAAAGATCCCAATAAAGTGGAAATATACCATAAAATGTTACGCACGGCATACGAACTGGCCGACCGTATCCATATAGCCGTACAGGCAACACAAAATTACGGAGCCTATTATGACACAATGCGCACTTTTGTCCAAAGCCCTCCTCACAGCTATGCCGAATTACAAATGCAACTGGAGGCGTATACAGAAGATATGGCTACAGCACCATTGATATATACCACCGAGGCCAAAAGAAATGAAGAAATGGATGCCATGAGAAAACGTCACGAAACAGCTGTAGACGAATTATTTGAAAAAATATGGGTATCCACCCGGTGGAGTGAATCGGAATATGCTGAAGCGCAAACTTTGTTCAACTCACTATTGATCCAAGTCAACGACCTTTCCATAATGGTCAGCGCCGTCACCATGAGCCTGCTGCAAATATTCGACATCCGCAAGTTCATGTTTCTATTGAACGCCTATACCCATCAGGATACCATGCTGAATCAGCGGGCTATTGCAGGGATCGCACTAACATGCTACTATTATGAAAAGCGTATCCTTCAATACCCTGAAGCCGTGTCGCGCATAAATGAACTGAATGAAAATGCCGAGTTCATCAAAAACCTGCATCATATCCAGATTCAATTATTGCAATCTTCCCGTGAAACCCGAAAGATAGACAAGAAGATGCGTGAAGAAATCATTCCCGAAATGATGAAAAATCCCAAACTTAATTTGGAAGGACTGGATGAAGATGCCGAAGATCATAATCCGGAATGGGAAGAATGGATTGACCGTTCAGGCATTACCGATAAATTGCGCGAATTAGGTGAACTGCAAATGTCCGGGGCAGATGTGTATATGAGTACCTTTTCACAGCTGAAACAATTCCCGTTTTTCCGCAAAATTTCTCACTGGTTCTATCCTTTTGACCCCCAATATCAGGATATCGCCAAATTATCTCTCGGAAATGACGAACAAAAAATCTCTCTGCTCAACATTTTGATGAATTCGGATGTATTCTGCAATTCCGACAAATACTCTTTTTGTTTTACCATGTTACAAATGCCGGAAAGCCAAAGGAATCTCATGCAGCAACAATTGAACGGACAACATGAAGCTTCTGAAGAACTGAAAGAACGTTTAAAAGAGATGTCACAATCAAAAGCCCGCGCTGAATTCGTGAGCCGGCAATACATTCATGACCTCTACCGTTTCTTCAAATTATGGTCAAGAAGACATGAAATACATGACATTTTTGAGGACACTCTGGACTTATGGAATAAAGAAGCATTGTCTCAAGCCTTGTTACACAAAGAGTATATCAACAAACTGGCAGATTACCTATTCACACACAACGACTTGGCAGAAGCTGGAATTCTCTATGATAAATCAATTGAATTATACAATCGTAAAAATGCCGAATTATGGCAGAAAGCAGGTTTCATTTATCAGAAAATCGGTTCCTATAAAAAAGCGATAGATTATTACCTGCAATCAGATCTGCTGATCCCTGATAATACATGGAACAACCGCCATTTGGCACAATGTTATAGAAAAGAGGGAAACTACCCAAAAGCTTTGGAATATTATAACAAGGTGGAACAGGCACAGCCCGACAGTCTGAATCTGGCACTACAAATAGGACAATGCCTGATGGCACTGGAACGATACGATGAAGCACTGGCTTATTTCTTCAAAGTGGAGTATCTGGATAAAAAGCCACAGAATGCCCGACGCGCCATCGGATGGTGTTTCTTCATCACCGGCAATTATCAACAAGCCAAGAAATATTACGACTTGCTGATATCCGAGCCCAAGCCCATTATGGAAGACTGGATGAATGCAGGACATGTGTATTATATCCTGAATGAAACAGAAAAATCAATAGAATATTATCGCAAAGCCCAGGAACTATGCGACAGTCATGATGAGTTTGTCCGCCTTTATCAAATAGATAAGAAAGACTTGATAAAGCAAGGCGCCAATGAAGTAGACTTGTTTATACTTCCCGATGAATTAATTTAAAGGATTATAAGATAAATCTATTCGGGATAGAAGTTTGGTATAATTATATAAAACTTCTATCCTGACCGGATTCTCATCATCCAGACGATAATTGGCATGCACATTATAAGTGCTTAAACCATGATTCATACAATATCCGATATCATTAGGTAAGGCTGTTCTATTCCTCAACTGCCCAAGATTCAATAAAAAAGTAGAAGAAACTATCCACCCCATCATAATCAATCACATAAGCCTGTAAATTCAGATTCGCCTGATAGTTGATGTTATTATCATAATTATAATAAGTATGACAACTGGACACACTATCATTTGCCTCAGTAAAAACAGTCATCACCTCCTTCAACCGTCCCAACTGATCAAAAACATATTTTCCTTGCACTTTCTTCAAGAAACGATAATCGGAAGTAGCACGATAATCAGAATTGATAAAAATAGTATCTCCTTTATAATCATAGACAGTCTGTTTATCAGCTTCATAAACCTCTTCTCCTACCTTCAACATACAACGGGCCCTACTCTCCCTCGCCTTGCCTTTTCCTATTTGAAACGTAACATTGCAAAGCTTATTGCCGGTATTCAAACAATCCATCTGTCCGATGGTTATCTGGTCGCCCTCATACCTTACCGGGGTATCCCCATACTTTATAATTTTACCATCACGATCATATTTCCAATTTCAAAACTTGTTCTTCCTCTCCCGTTAAATCGGTGACCTTAGTCACATATGTGTCAGCTTTTTTTTCCTTTACAACCATCAGCAACAAACAAGAGAACTAACAAAGAAATATATTTTACAAACAACTTTATTTTCATAAGTCAAGTATCATCTCTATGCAAAT
>ENA-OQBD01001204-OQBD01001204.1-human-gut-metagenome-genome-assembly--contig:-NODE-1204-length-12202-cov-3.520911_pt1 | contig 12202 bp, 12 predicted proteins | sample MGYA00242742_ERZ504543 | MGnify/ENA primary metagenome ERZ504543 (study PRJEB26092, sample SAMD00036239) | human gut metagenome | host: Homo sapiens | study: EMG produced TPA metagenomics assembly of... | reverse complement strand
TGCTTTGTATCGGCCTTTGTGTTTGAAGCCGCCGCGCAGCAGGGGTATTACCCGGGCTTGCCATTCTCGTTTTTCTGGCGCTGGATTTTCTGGTGCTGGCGGTTCTGGCTACGCTTTACGCTGCCGTTCTGCCGCTGCAACTGCCCGCCCCGGACAGCTTGCTGCGCCGGGCGGGCAGGCTGCTGGCTGTCGCCCCGGCGCGCTGCGTCCTGGCAGGCGTTCTCATGCTGGCGGGCATCGGCGGCATGATCTTGCTGTTCCCGGTCAGCGTGTTCTGGGCGGTGCTGTTCGGCTTCTGGCTGCCGGGGCCTGGCAGCGATGCAGACCCTGTTCCCGGTTTTTGGCGGCAGGAATACGGCGTAGAGGTGCGCAGCATCCCGCGCCCGGCAGCGCCGGATAAGCCCCTGACCGCACAGGAGCAGAAAAAGGCGCTCCCGCGCCAACTGGTGGTATTACAACTGGGGCCATCGTGGCGGTGGCGGCAATGGTCATTGTGGGCGTAGCGTATGTGGCGCACGGCCTGCTGACTACCGTAGACCCGGACTACACCGTGGCGGTAGTCACGGCGGAGGCCCTGCCGGACGAGGCCGTGCAGCGCCTGCAGACTGCGCTGGCAGACTATGCGGAGGACGCCAACGGCGACGGGACTGTGGTGGTGCAGGTGAACAACTACACATGGAGCGCCGATGCCGCCCTGACCGACATGAACGGTCAGATGGCCGGTGCCACCCAGATGAACACCGACCTTGCCAACGGCGAGAGCAAAATTCTGGATCTTGGATGACCCGGAGGACTTCGAACAGGCCTATGGGGCACTGAGCGAAAAGCTGGGCGCGGAATGGCAGACAAAGCTTATCCCGTGGCGCAGCCAGCCCGCCCTTTCCGGGCTGGAACTGGGCAGCTACAACACTGCCGCCGATGGCAGCCAGACTGTTGATATCCAGAGCCGCTTTGCCGGGTACAGCGTGGCAGTGTTTGATGCTTCAGATGCGTTGTGGCAGGCGCTCAATTCGTAAACAGAAACGACCGTCCGTTCTCTTTTTGTTTATGTGGTATTCTATACACAGAAAAATAGACGGAGGCATACCGCCATGAATCCCCATACCACGCTGAATCTTGCCAAGATTGCTCTGTGCGCGGTGGAAACCGTACTGAGGAATACTTCGCCCGATGCAGAGGACTATCCCCCAGCCAGTTGAATAAAATAACAACGCTGCAAGTGCTTATCGTCAGGCTGTTACAGATGCAGCAGCATAAAACGGACATCTCTTCAATAAAAAAGTCAAGTAGACATCAATTTGAGCCAAATAGTAAGACTTCTTATGCTTTACCGTCATAAATTTTTCAAAATCATCTTGACGCACCTTGCGAAACATGATATTCTCTGTCACAAATCTCACTGATTTTGTGGATTGGTTTGAAACCATCCACAAGATGTGGTCGTGTTCATTTTGAACACAGCCACAGAAAGTGGTTGGTTATCACCGTGAGACCCACCACTTCCGTGAGGAAAAGTCCACGAAGAATTTACCGCCCCGCAACACACCCGATTCATTTTGCCGCCGATTCACCCGACAAAATCCATCGCTGCGCTGCATGGGCGGTATTTTTCTTTTTCACAAATAAAATCTTATGTAGTTGTTCAATCTTCCAAAATTTGTTTTTTGTTGCTGACTGTACAACTGTAAAGTGTTATTCTTGCGCTTGAAAGAAGCAGAACGTAGTGTCCGCACTGCGCTCAGCTTTCTTCATATTGTACCTTGAATCTTGCATAAGCCGTCTGAACGTGATACCGTGCCATGACCTCACACCTTCCGTGAGCGAGCCGGACAACGCCGCTGCACAAACAGAGGCAGGAACTTCGTTCGGAGCAAACGGTGACTCCCTTACATGAGCAGCACCACCTCTACTTATTTTTTGCGCCTTAACAATTCGGAAACAATTACCCGGAAACGATTTTGAGCGCAGCGGTAGAGGGCAAGAACCGTCCCGTGGCCACAAATTTTCAATTCTTGAAAATGTTCTGTCCATCCGGGACTTCACTTCTACAATGCGTCTGCATTTCCGAAGTGATCTTGTTGGGGCGTGCCTGCCCCAAACCCTGCTCATGGTTCGCACCTGACGGTGCGAACAGCAACGGCGTGTCGTGCTTTACATAACTTCACCGAGGAGTTATCGAACAGACAGGAGGTACAATGACCAAAACGAATGTTCAATCGATTCCCAGCAATTCCCAGCGCCACGACACGCCGAACAACAAAACGCACATCATCAAGTTCCGTGTGACAGCGGAGGAAAAAGCGTCACTGGAACTCACTTGCAAACTCCTGAATCTCTCCCTCTCCACTTTCATCCGCCGCGCCATCCACAACGTCAAGATCGAGAAAACGGTCATCGTTGCAGGCGGCGGAGAAGAAACCCTGACCGCTGTTTCCACCTTGCTTGCCCAGTGCAGCAAGGTGGGCGGCAACCTCAACCAGCTTGCAAGGCACTTCAATTCCGGCGGTGCAGACACCGAGCAGATCCGGGCGAAACTCCTTGACGAACTTGCAGACCTGACCGCATTTCGGCTGCACGCCGAGAAAGTTCTGGGTGAACTGTATGGCAACGCTCAAGCATATCAGCTCTAAGAACTCGGATTACACCGCCATCGAAGCGTACCTCGTTTACCAGCACGACGCGTTCACCGGAAAACAGCTTCTGGACGAACAAGGCAGACCGAAGCTGCGGGAATCCTACCTGCTCGATACCCTTGAGTGCGGCGATTTCTCGTTTGCAACAGCTTGTCTGCTGGCAAACCGCAAGTATGGTAAGAATACCCAGCATGGTGATATCAAAAGCCACCAGTATATCATCAGCTTTGACCCCAGAGATGCAGCCGACAATGGACTGACCATGGAAAAGGCACAGGCACTTGGCCTGAAATTCTGCGAAGAAAACTTTCCCGGTCATCCCGCCATCGTCTGCACTCACCCGGATGGGCACAACCATTCGGGAAACATCCATGTCCACATCGTGATCGGCAGCATCCGAACACGAGAAGTAGAGCGCAAGCCTTATATGCAGAAACCCCGTGACTGGCTAGAGGGCATGAAGCACTCCAGCACCGCCCAGACCATGCGGCATTTGCGTGTCGAGGTCATGGAACTGTGCGAGGGTGCCGGACTATACCAGATTGACCTACTCAACGGCTCGAAAGAGCGCGTAAGCGAAGCGGAGTATTGGGTACGCAGGCGCGGCCAGTTGAAACTTGACCGTGAAAACGCAGCCCTTACCGTAGCCGGACAACAGCCCAAGCAGAAGAAGTTTGAAACCGTAAAGGACATCTTGCGGAAACAGATTTCTTCGGTGTTGTACCGCACAACGAGTTTTGAAGAATTTTCCGATAGGCTCATGCAGCAGTATGGCATTGCCGTCAAGGAAAGCCGTGGACAGCTTAGCTATCTGCCCGCTGGCAGAACGAAGTTTATCCGAGCGAAACATCTCGGTGACAAGTTCGATAAGGCAGCAGTGCTTGCCACGTTGCAGGCAAACGCCGAACGCAAACCCAAGGCGCAGTTCAAGCAGGATACCATCGGGAAACTGATCGACATCCAGTCGAGGATGACCGAGGGCAAGGGCATCGGCTATAAGCGTTGGCTCACGAAACACAATCTCAAAGTTATGGCACAGACCGTGAAGCTTCTGCAGGAAAAGGGCTTGACCGACGAGGACGCCCTGAACCAGCGCATCACCGAACTGGAAACCAAGTATCACGACTCGCTGGCGGTGGTGAAAGACCTCGAAGGTCGCATGAAATTCAACAAAGAGCTGCGCTATCACATCGCAGCCTACACCAGCACCAAGAATGTCGCACAGCAGTTAAAGACCGCCAAGCGACCCGCAGCCTTTGAGGAGCAGCACCGTGCAGAGCTGACAGCATACCGGGCGGCAGTAGCCTATTTCAAGGCAAACAACATCACAAAGCTGCCCAGCCCGAAAAAGCTGGAAGCCGAGTATGCGCAGCTGGCATCCGAAAAGGCAAAGTTCTACGAGCAGTACAAGGAAGCTAAAGAGGAACTGCTCAAACTGAAAACCGCAAAGCAGAATGTTGCGTCCTTTTTCCGGGAGGAAGAACCGGCGCAGCAGGAGAGATAAAGGAGTGTGCGTATGATCAATCTGAAAATCGACCCGGAGTTCCAGTCTCAGATTCCTCCTCTGACCGATGATGAATTTAAGCAGCTTGAAGAAAATATCCTCAAGGAAGGCAAGCTGATTTCTCCTTTGATTGTCTGGGGTAACACCCTTGTTGATGGCCACAACCGTTATGAGATCGTTCAGGAACATCCCGAAATCTCTTTCTCCACCATGCCGCTCCGATTTGAAAGCAGAGAAGAAGTCCTCGCATGGATCTGCAAGAATCAGTTGGGGCGGCGCAATTTAACCCCGGAGCAGAAGTACTACCTGATGGGCAAACAGTATGAAGCCGAAAAAGCCGCACACGGCGGTAATCGCAAGAGCAGCGATGCAAAATCAAGTTTGCTAAATGCGAACTTGATCGACAGCACCAAAACCTGCGACCGAATCGCAGCAGAAAACGGAGTGAGCAAAGACACCGTTATCCGCGCCTCGAAGTATATGAAGGGTGTGGAGATTGCAGAAGAGCTGATGCCGGGTCTGAAGCAGAGCATCCTGTCCGGACAGACGAAAGTGTCCAAAGCGGATATGCACCGCCTTGCCAGGACGGCCTACCATGACCGTGCACAAACTTTGCAGGATATTCTGCACCCGGAGCTGAAGGTGGAACCGACGCCTGACGCTGACGGTGTGATCCGCGTTCCGGGCAAAGCGCCTGTCATGCCATTCCGAAAGTTTGAATCGGTTTACGACAGCGATGCTTACCCGGAGGATGTACGGTACGAGTATGTGGCGTTGGAAGAACTCACTACTCGTTTCCGCATTTCGTTCAACTACCAGTTGGAGCAGATGCCCGATAATGCACAGCGTGATGTGATTCTGGAGATCATTCACAAGCACAAGGACTACCTTACTTCTCTGGAAGCCGCACTCGCAGATGTTAAAGACCAGACAGCATAACATCAGGCACATGGTATGCTGTTCACAGATGTCCAAAGGAGCGTGCGTTTGAACAAAAAGAAAAAAAAGTCCACAAACACTTCCCCTTATCCCGATGAAGTCATTGACCGTCTGGCGCGGGCATTCTACCCAGCTATCCTTGCCTGTTGGAACAGCGAGGAAGGACAGCGGGAGTTTGCCGCGTGGCAGGCGGAACAGGCTCATCATACCCCCAGCAAAGAAAAGCAGAGCGTTCCCGACGGGGAACGCCCTGTTGTACATATCGCTATCGTCTGTGGCTTTTGGCAGGGTGCGTCCCATTCAGGGGCACACCCTGTTTTTTTGTTTTGCCCTTGATTACAGTTCCGCGCCGTTCGTCTCAATGACCCGCTTATACCAGTAGAAGCTGTCCTTGCGCTCGCGGCTCAAATCGCCGGTGCCGTCGTCGAACTTGTTGACGTAGATGAAGCCGTAACGCTTTGCCATCTCGCCGGTCGAGGCGGAAACGAGGTCGATGCAGCCCCAGGGGGTGTAGCCCATCAGGTCCACGCCGTCCTTCACGGCCTCGGCCATCTGTGCAATGTGGTCGCGCAGGTAGTCGATGCGGTAGCTGTCGTGCACCTTGCCGTCCTCGCCCTTCACGTCATAAGCACCCAGACCGTTTTCCACCACCATCAGGGGGATCTGGTAACGGCCATAGATCTCGTTCAGTGCATAGCGCAGACCCTTGGGGTCGATCTGCCAGCCCCAGTCGCTAGCTTTCAGGTAGGGGTTCTTCACGCCGCCCAGCAGGTTACCGCCAATGCCCTCCACATCCTTGTGGGTGGTCACGCAGCTGGTCATGTAGTAGCTGAAGGTGTAAAAATCCACCACGCCCTTCTTCAAGGTCTCGGCGTCCTCCGGCTCCATCCGGATCTCCACGCCCAGCTCCTTCCACAGGCGCTTTGCAAAGTAGGGGTACTCGCCGCGCACATGCACATCGCCGCAGTACCAATTGTGCTCGTTCATGCCCTGCTGGTTGGCCAGCTGGTCATCCGGGTCACAGGTCATGGCGTAGCTCTGGCCGTAGGCCAGCATGCAGCCCATCTTGAACTGGGGGTAGTGCGCATGGGCGTAGATGATGGCCTGTGCGCTGGCCACAAACTGGTGATGCAAAGCCTGCAGGCGGGTCTGGGGGTCATCCGGTGCGCCCATGGCGGGGCCTTCGTAGCCCTGCACGGTACCGGTGGAAAGCACCTGACCAAAGGCCATCATGCCTGCGTTGATCTCGTTGAAGGTTAGCCAGTATTTGACCTTATCCTTGTAGCGCTCAAAGATGGTCTTGCAGTAGTTCATGTAGAAACCGATCAGCTCGCGGGAAGCCCAGCCGTTGTACTTTTCCACCAGAGCGTAGGGCAGCTCGTAGTGGCTGATGGTGACCAGCGGCTCGATGCCGTGCTTCTTGCAGCAGTCGAACACACGGTCGTAGAACTCCAGACCCTTCTCATTGGGTTCCGTTTCCCAGCCGTTGGGGAAGATGCGGGTCCAGTTGATGGAGGTGCGGAAGGTCTTGAAGCCCATCTCGGCAAACAGGGCGATATCCTCCTCGTAGTGGTGGTAGAAATCGATCGCCTCATGGCTGGGGTACAGACGGTCCGGGTGGATGGTGGTGGTCACCCACTTGGGCACGGTGTGGGAACCGTTGGTGCACATATCGGGCACGCTGGCGCCCTTGCCGTCCACATCCCATGCGCCCTCAAACTGGTTGGCAGCACAGGCGCCGCCCCACAGGAAATCATCGCGGAAAACGCTCATAGTGTTTTTCTCCTTTGTTCAGCTGATATAAAAAGCGGGGCAGGCCCTTTGCGGCTGCGGCCCTGCACGGCCTGTGGCCGGAGCCTGCCCCTGAATACGGATATCTATGAAACCCCTGGCTAAAACTGCGGTTACTTCTTTGCCTTGGCAGGCTCATCGCTGCACACGATATAGGTGATAACAAATGCAGCAACGACCGTGAGCAGGTGGAACCTGCGTCGTCCAGTACGCCAATCGCTGCGAACAGCGAGAGGAAACCCTTCAGGATATCTTCTGTTGTAAATCCTAGCCTTCTCTGATCAGCCTCGATTTGTCGGTTCTTTGAAGTTTTAGGGCACTCTCTTACTTCCAGAGAGTGGGGTTGCCGTAACGTGCATCCAGCGCAGCGCTGAACCAGCGACCGTTCATGACATTGCGGATCATCTTCTGCTTCAGCTCTGCCGAAACCGTGGTGTCTGCATCCATGCGGTCCATGATCTCATCATAGGTGGTGGAGACATCCTTGCAGCCGATCTGTGCATCCGTTGCAGAAGCATCCAACACCATGCTGACCTTGTTGTCCGGGGTCCAGTTCTGCCACTTAGGCAGGGCGCTGTCGCCGGAGAACAGACCCCGGATACCGGTAAACAGGTTGCCGTTGGGGTCGCCGTTGGTGAGGAAGTTCTTGAGATAACGGTTGAACAGCACTGCCATTTCCTGATAGCCTTCGCCGCTGAAATCCACCATTGCCGCATAGTTGTTCACCGTGGACAGCATGGGTACAAAGATGCCGTGGAATGCGCCCAGAACGGGGATCTGGCTCAGTGCATCGGGGTCGCCGTAGTCGATTTGGCACAGGTAGATATCCGCACCATAATGGTCGTACATGGTCTCAGCGCTGCATTCTGCATTGAAGATGCGGTACATATCGGAGCCGTACTTGACCGCAAAGTCCTTTGCAGCATTAGTCTCTGCTGCCGAGTATGCTTTCATTTCGGCGCTGCCAAAGTATGCATCCCACGCTGCAAACATGCTAAACTCGGTGCTGCCGGTCAGCATCAGCAGGGGCACATTGTTGTACTGGGTAGTAGCAAAGCCCTCTTTGGGCAGCACCACCCCATCACCGTACAGGTGAGGGAAGACGCTCATGCGGATACCTGCATTGCTCATCAGCGGGCACAGACGGGCGGAGTCTAGACTATACAGCCAATCCCGAACATCCTCGCCATCGGTCATGAGCCACGCCTTGGCAGCTGCCGTATCTGCAAACAGACCGTCCTCTACCGCAAGCGGCGCAATTGCCCATGCAATCTGGCTCACGCTTGCTGTCTCATCGGCAATGGTCATGCCGCCGGAGAAGGCGATTGCCTTCTGGAAGCGTCCGGCAAACAGAGGGCTGGTCAGCATTGCCATTACGTCACGACCGCCGGCCGAGAAACCGGAGATGGTGATGTTGTCCGCATCGCCGCCAAACTGTGCAATGTTATCCTTGACCCAGTCCAGCGCCTTTGCGATGTCCAGCAGGGTGAAGTTGCCGGTGTCATCGCTGCCCCGGCAGAGGGCAGGCAGGCAGTTGAAGCCGAACAGACCCAGCCGGTAATCCAGCGTGACAAAGACGCAGTTATCTCGGACCACTAGCTCGCTGCCAAGGATTTCCTTGGTGTTGCCGGTCTGGTTGTTGCCGCCGTGGATAAACACCAGCACCGGCAGCTTATGAGCGTTGGGGGTGGTATAAACATCCAGCTTCAGGCAGTCCTCGGTGCCGATGGCACCGGAACCGTACTGATAGGCGACCTCACTGGGAGCAGTGCAATCTTTGGCTTCCGTCCACACGGCAGGATCCTGCGGTGCCTGCCAGCGCAGCTCTCCCACCGGGGCTGCACCATAGGGAATGCCGTACCACACAAGGCTCTCGCCCTGATCCAGACCCACGACCGGCCCGTACTGGGTGGAGCGGCGAGGGGTGATGTTTGACCACAGGCAGTTTTCCTCTCCTGCAGGGGCTGCCATTGCGGGAACGCCGAGGGATGCCATCGCTGCTGCGACGGCTCCTGCTTTCATGAAATTGCGACGGCTGATATAAACATTACGAGCGCTCATACTATTTCACCTTTCTGCATTTACCTTCTGTTGTAAATTCTTACCTTCTCTGACCAGCCTTGATCTGCCGGTCTGTTTTACAGGTGCCTGAACATTCCTTTGGTTTTGGGGTGCCGGTTACTTCTTTGCCTTGGCAGGCTCGTCAGAGTAGGTCACATAGACCAGCATGAAGGCCAGCACGACGGCGATCAGGGAGATGACGATGGATGCGATCATGCCGGAGATATCGTTGGTAACGGTGTTGATGTAAGCGGTGTAGCCAAAGATGCCGGTACCTGCGCTGGTGTAGCCGGTAACATTAAATGCCATCAGGGCAGCGCCGGTAATGGCACCCACGATGCAGGTGATGATAAAGGGCTTCTTCTTGGGCAGGGTCAGGCCGTAGATTGCCGGCTCGGTAACACCTGCGATACCGGAGATCAGTGCGGGGATGCACAGGCTCTTGGTCTTGCGGTTCTTGGTCTTGAGGTAAATTGCCAGCACGGCACCGCACTGTGCAAAGGTGCAGCCGAACATACCGGTCAGTGCGTTGGAGTAGCCCTTGGTGGCCAGATCGTTCAGCATCAGAGGCACGGTAGCCCAGTGCAGACCGAACATGACCAGGATCTGCCACAGGCCGCCCACAACAGCGCCCAGCAGAATGCCGTTAAAGTTTGCGATCGCATTGAGTGCAATGCCCAGACCATCGCCCAGCAGAGAGGTGATGGGTCCGATGATCCACAGCGTGAGGATAAAGGTGACGCCGCAGGTGATGAGCGGCACAAAAAACAGCTTGCAGGAATCCGGGATGAACTTTTTATACTTCTTCTCGAACCATGCTGCAAATGCGATGGCGCAGATGATGGGGAGAACGCTGGAGGTGTAGTTGCCGGAAGCAGGCATAACGACCGGGATCCCGAACAGGTTGGAGATATCCATGCCGGAAGTGGTGGACAGGTACGGGTACAGCAGCGCTGCACCAATGGTCATACCCTCCAGCTCCGGCAGGCCAAACTTTTTGGAGGCGGTGTAGGCCAGCAGCATGGGCATAAAGTAGAAGAAGCTGTCGCCCAGAGAGTACAGGATATTGTAGGTGGCGCTGGTGCTGCTGAGTACGCCGATGGCAACGAACAGGGAGATAAAGCCCTTTACGATACCGGTGGCAGCCAGCACGCCCAAACAGGGGGCAAACACTGTCGTAACGATGCTGACGAAGGCATTGAACAGGCCCTGCTTTTCCTTGGGGGCCTTCGGCGCTGCCGGTGGCGTTGCCGTTATCGTCCACTGCGCCGCCCGGGGTAATGTGACCCACGGTGCACACAGCGTCGTACACATCGGCAACCTGCTGACCGATGACCACCATATACTGTCCGCCGGACTGGATTACGGTCACGATGCCGTCGGTCTCTTTCAGCACATCGGTGTTTGCCTTGCTCTCGTCCTGCAGTTTGAAGCGCAGGCGGGTCATGCAGTGGGTAAGGGACACGATATTGCTCTTGCCGCCAACATTCTGGATGATAATGCGCGCAAGACCATCATATTTACTAGCCATAAGTAGATTCTCCTTCTTGCTTTTTTCATAGGCTTGTTCGGTCAGCTCGAGGCGAAGCCGCCCGTTTTTTACGCTGACGGCCGCGGTGGATGGCAAAGCTGCCAGCGCTGCGGGGTCCGCAAGGCTTTCGTCCTTGAGTTGGGCGGAGATGCGGTTTCCTCTGCGGGTGAGCGAGGCCACGTTCGCCTCGCCGCCCAACAGCGGATACAGAAGGGAAAAGCAGCGCCTGAGAGGGATCCTGTTTCAATTCTGCCAAAGCATCTCACTCCTGTCGAATGTTTTATATCTCACACCGCCTTCGCGCGCCGGACGGTGGACATACCGAAAAAAGAAAAATCACCCGATCTCAGACCACAAAAAGGCCGCAACGCAGGGCGCTGCCTTGGTGGTGCATGAAATGGGTGACGCCCTGCAAACAGAGTACAGGTAACGATCCGTATGATTTGATTTTGAAAAAAGCTCAATCCTCCGCGCGCTCAACGCAGACGCGGTGGATATGCATGATGAGGTACAGCTGTTCTTCTTTGCTGCACTGCCACCCGTAGGTGCCGTGCAGAAAGGTGTCGATCTGCTGTACGCAGGCATAGACCTGCGGGTACTCGTTGCGCATGGTAACGAATATGCTGTCCATGGCGTTACCGGCATCGAGCGGACTGCCGTGCATCATGCGCTGTACCAGATACCGCAGATGCATACAGAACCGGGAGTAGCTGAAGCTTTCCTTATTGAGCTGGATCTCCATACCATGCTCCACGATGGCAGACAGCTCCGAAATGACCTTGGCGGTCAGGATGGTGGAATGCATATCTCCCACCTCGTTTTCCGCCGTGATGATGTGCATGGCAATGCTCACGATCTCGGTGTCCGGCAGATCCACCGCCAGACTGCGGCACATCGCGGAGAAGTGCAAAATACTTCTCGTTCACATCGTAAAAGGTGCGCTGGATGCGGGAAAGATCGGTCAGTTCATAGGGCATGGAGGCAAAGCCGATGCCCTTGCCAAAGACAACGAGCTCCCGGCCCTTTGCATCGCGGGCAAGTGCAACGTTATTGTTGATCTTCTTGTAAACTTCCATGTCTGATCCTGCCCTACAAAAAAATCAACTCCCTGCGGCAAATAACGATAGTACGATCACAAGCAAGTCAAACCAGCAAGCAAGCGTACAAGTAATGCCTCCAGAGAGTAACAATCCTGTACATTTATGATACCGCAGAGGATCTGAAATGTCTATTCGACATCTTCACAAATAATTAGCTGTAAATTTGTAGATTGTGCTCAAAGCATCCGCTGCTCTGCGGCAAAAGGGGCTGTTGCACAAGCCCGAACAAAAAGACCAGAGTCATTTGGCCGGGAGCGAGTTGCACCGAGCATTCTATACGCACATAAAAACCAGTTCCATCTGTACGACAAAATTACAGATGGGAAATCATGTTTTTAGGGAAATCTTTGATTATGCAGTAGTTTATAGCGTGGTCAATCTTCTAATCCATGGCTCCCTGCTACATTCTTCAAATATTCCTTCGGATCGCCATTCAGAATCAAATCCGCATAGCCCAGCGGGTCATTGTAGATGAGGTAATCCAGTTCTGACCTCTGCGCCATGGTCACATCCAACGCATCCTCGACCCCGGTGCAGTCGATGGAAATCTTTCTCCCATCCCGGAGCAGCAGCTCCACGCAGCCGGTGTCCATGTTGAACTTGCAGGCTCTTTCATTGTACTTCATATTTGTGTCCTTTCTGC
>ENA-OQBD01001202-OQBD01001202.1-human-gut-metagenome-genome-assembly--contig:-NODE-1202-length-12205-cov-2.674367_pt1 | contig 12205 bp, 15 predicted proteins | sample MGYA00242742_ERZ504543 | MGnify/ENA primary metagenome ERZ504543 (study PRJEB26092, sample SAMD00036239) | human gut metagenome | host: Homo sapiens | study: EMG produced TPA metagenomics assembly of... | reverse complement strand
CATCATAGCGTTGATGACAGGCTTTTGTGTTCTCTGCTTTAAAAGCAATTGATTCAATAATCTTTCGATTATCTCTCTGGTTTGATAACATCACATGCTCTCACACATGATGCCTCGGATGTCTTTTTCCTATCTCTAACGTTTTAACGTTTTCAAAAAATGAATTAACTTTAAAATCATAGCCAGACTTAAATGCTATCCCACCTTTAGATATGTCTACAACGTGAACATCAGCTTTATTTTGAATACGATCTGCGGCATTTACCCCTAGCTGATTAAGTGATACCGTTACATCTATATCTGTTCTCCTTGCTTTTCTCATCTCAGCACCCATATTACATCCATCTCCCATTCAATATAATATAAAATTGTATAATACTTGTATATATTATCACATTATTCGACATATTTCTATTATTTATAATATTTTATTACATTTTTATTAATTTTGTATAAATTAATATTTTATTGTTGTGCTAATTTTACAAGGCGTTTATTCTCGTACATATGCTTATCAGCCCTGTCAAACAATGTTCTAAGCGTACATTCTGTATAATCATCAGAAAATGCCCAGCCATACGCATAACTTATCTTAATATTCTTTCCGTGGTCGTTAAAATCCTCAACCTTTTCCTTTAACTTTTCAAGCACGCCTATAACATCTTCCTTAGGCATATCCCTGATAACTGCAACAAACTCATCTCCGCCATATCTTCCAACAAATTCCTTTGATGGTATGACATTTCTTAATATATTAGCAAAATTAACAATCAACTGGTCACCAACAGAATGTCCTAATGTGTCATTTGCAATCTTCAGATTATTAAGGTCAAACATTATACAAGCAACATTCCTGTCAAGAAATCTTAAATCGTGGAATACCTCTTCACATCTGCTCTTATTAGGAAGTCCTGTATGAGCATCCAGATATGCTTTCTGTTCAAGCACTTTATTCTTTCTTACAATTATAATTGCCTGTATCATCTGAATAATTATAAGTAAAAGCAGCCCTGCCATATCAATAACTGTAATTGTCTCTATAAAATGGATATTGTCGGCTATATCCTCTGAATATCTTTCTGCCGCAGATACTGTCTGGTCTGCAAGCGAAAAATACATCTCACTCATATCAACAATATCTGAATTATCAACTCCGTTTTCCCTTACATTATTAATCTCATTCTTAAGCTTACCCCAGTAATCAATCTGTATATCAAGCTTCTTCTGGTAGTCTGTATCGCGTAAGCTTACAAGATTATACTCACCATCTTCATACTTCAAATCTGCAAGGACATCATCAAGATATTCTATTAGCTCATCATCGGAATTACCGATAACCTCAAGCTTAACTGCCCTCTGTGTTGCACATCTCACAAGTCCTGCATAATTAATTACTCTTGCAGTTCCCTGAAGATTTTTAATCTCTACCATCATATTAGCAACCAATACAATAAGTATAATAATCAATGCACTCTGTATCATCATATTTACTGTTCTTATCTTACTGTTTTTCTTAAGATCTTTATTAACCATTATACTACCTTCTTAATCTTTATTAGCTCTCAATTAAATATTATAAGTTCCAAACATAAACTGCATTATACAATATACCTTTATACAAGGCAATAGAAGTTTATGAAAAAAGTATGAATAATTAGGGACTAAAGTACTATATCTGTACCTTAGTCCCTGTAGTATTTACTATATATTTATATTTCAAATATAGAATAATATTACATTGCTATAATATAATCAATAATATCAGCATTAAACTGCATAACTATAAGCCCCAGTCTGCCCTGCTGTCTTCCTGCTTAGAAGACACCCCCTCTGCAAGTACCTTTAATTCAAAATGTGCATTTTCTGGAATATCACCTGTATATGTTACCTTATTAATCAAACGTGATGTCATATCCCCCGGTGCAACCGGCACACTATAATAATAATATCTCTCATTATCGTCAGATGAAGAATTATCCATATAGAACCAGCTTCCGGTTAAATCTTCATTATCCTTCATAGCTTTATCAACATCAGCTTTACTCTTTAACTCATTGGCATACGAATAACTGACCTTGCCCCTCATATCAACAGCGGCTATATTTCCTGCAATTCCTGCCTTAATATTTTCCTTACTGTCATCATATACAATCATAGGTACTAACCTTACTCTCACATAAGTATCAGTTGTTGGATACTCATCCGAATCAATATTCTTTACAGCTATTTCCTTGGTTCTCGTAGTATTGTCGTCTCTAATTCTATCATAAACACCATTAATATTATCCGTAAGCTGTTCACCCATATCTTCATATATTATTATATTATCATCATTGAAGTGCTCAACTACACCTATATTAACCGCCGCACCTGCGAACTGGTTAGCCACTGTCACTGTCCTTGTATTAAGCAGGGCATAAGTAGTCCCGGCAGCAGCACCCATAAGTAATACAGTTATCCCAGCCGCCAGTGCAGTCTTTTTTAACTTTCCCATATACTTCTGACTTCCTTCCAGTTATTTTTTTTAATTATTACCTCATATGGACTTTATAAATTTTTAACCTGTAAACCATTCATAATATTACTGTATAACTATCAAGAAGCTTAATAGCTATAAGGCTCTCTCTATCTTAAAATGTATCCAAGATACGGCACATTTAATACCACTTTCCCCACAACCTTATCATAAGCTACACTTCCGCCATCTTCAGTCTCATTCGCATCACCTTTGGTGTGAAAGCTCTCTGTGTCATTATCTTTATCAATAACCCTGTGGGTGACGACTGTATTATCATTAATATAAAATGTAATAACATCACCCACCTCAATATCATCAATTGATGATTTCTCCACATATACAACACTTCCAACGTGATATTCAGGCTCCATACTTCCCGACAGCACCTTATAAGTCTTAAGTCCCATAAGCCTTGGAATATATAGAACTGCCGCTATAACCAACACAATCACCAACAAAATATCAGTGACAATTTTAATAAACCTTTTCATATTCCCCTCTCGTGCATTATCTTATAAACTTATTAACTGCTGATGCTGCATCTCTTAACCAGTTATAATTCTTCTTAATAACATTGCTAAAATCTGCCTGTGCCTTATCTCCATCAGCAGTATTTCCATAATGCAGTTTATCAAGCCCGAAGAATTCCGGTTTTGTGCCATCTATTCTCTTTCCTATAAATATATCCTCACATTCCTTATAGGAGTCATTGCCAGAATAGTTATCACTCTTTTTAATTAAGGTATATTCCGGTGTCCAGCTTTCTTCCTCTATAACACTATAAAAGCCTTTCTTTAAACCAGTCACTGTACTTGTCGCTGACAATACATCACCATTGGCATCAAATGAAGCTGTGGCATAGAATACCGCCTCTAATGCACCCTTGTTCTCTGTATTATCTTCATTCACAACACCATACTGCTCTATTCTGAATATAAATGTCTGGTTAGCTCTTATAACTTTGTTACCAATATACTGCTCATCAATATATTTAGTTATATCAAGCTGCCCCTTAACAACCTTTATTCTATAGCACGCACAATCACTGCCATAATGATCACCTGGCTCGTCATTGTTGTATATTATGCTGCTTGCTATATGTCCATCTGTATTAATAGTACACTCATCGCTATTACTTACAGGTGTTACATTATAAAATCCTTTCACATAATATACGCTGTCACTTCCTGTGCTGGCATTACTATTAATTCTGTTAATAACATCTGCCTTAGTTATAACACTTCCTAATGTTCCATTATTATCCTCATACCACTCCGTATAATAATCCTGCTCTGTTAATGCATTTCCGTCTTCACGGATATTGCCGTTAAGTTTGAACATTTCGGACATTTCATAATCTGCTGAGGTAATATTTTCTCCGTAAAATATTACATTTTCCCTGCACTTAAGAGTTCCGTTGACTTTTACATTAACCGTCGGTGTATCGAATTCCTTAATACCTCCATTGATAATTACACCAGAAGCCGAAGCATTAGTCGTGACATTATTACCACCTATATAATTGTCCTTTGCCTTTACGAATATGCTTTTCTCCCAGGTATACAGCTTACTATCAGAATACTGTACTGACTGGTTATCCCATTCTACATACAGAAGATTTCTTTCCTTATCATACTTTATATTACCGCCATTCACACTGTATGGCTGGTCAGCCGCTTTATCAGCCGTAACTATCTCGTTATTATCAGCTATAATGTCAAATCTCGAATCAATGTAATCTCTTATTATTACATTATTAATCACATCACCTTCTGCATAGCTTCCATTATTATTGCTGATACCTGTCATAAGATTAATCTTATATGTGCGGTTATCCCAATCCTCTACCCTTACCTGCTTATCAACGATAAAATCCTCTATGCTTACATTTCTTGTATTGACAATACTGCTGTTAAAATACATTTTCAACCGCATAACTCTTCTTGCCGTCTATATACTGTACTTTAGTTCTTGTAACAGCAATTACATTTCCACTGTTGTCAGTGAGTGTGGCTATAGCTGTTGAACTGTCATTCTCATCAAGTACAACCTCGACATTGTATTCCTCACCTGAACCTGTGTAGCCGTCTGGTGCTGTTATTTCATTTTAAAATGTATTTTCCAACTGGAAGATTATCAAAGCTTACTATACCATTCTTATCAGATACACTTGTTTTAGTTAAAGCATTTTCCTTATTATCTTTACTTGTAATTCCAAACACTGCATTAGCAAGCCCATTACCCCTATCATCAATCTTTTTAAAATTAAGATTGCCACTATCCGCAATATCAATTCTTGCTGAATTAGGAACAATAAACTTCATATTACAGTTAGAGGCATTACCACCTCTCTCCATATAAAGAACTGTTATTGTGTGGTTAGTTGACATATTTACTTTATCCCTGCTTGCAACAGTCTGTAATTCCCTCGCTATAGGCCCTGTCTGCCAGAGGTCTACATCACCGCCACATTCAGGATGTATTCCACCAAGATCAAGAACAAGCTCACCATCGACAAATACCCACAAATCATCATCACCTGTGAACTTATATAAAAGGTCGCCTGTATAACCATTAAGCGAGAATGAAATATCATATCTCATTCCAAAATAATAGTTAGTACCCTTCTGTCCATCAGCCGCATTATAACCGCAGTCTAACACATTGGAGTCCGCATTATTTAATGGGAAGAAATTATCTCCCGCCAATGTCACATCGCCTGATGGCGAAGTTACGCTTTTTAATGTGTAAGTGCTGCTGTCATTACCATTATCCTGTTTATCAAATGTCAATTTATAATTGTTATATATTGTCTTTCCTGTCTTCTTAGCATCAGAAAATAATCCCGGCTCATCAACATTGAACAATACATTTTTATAATTTTCCTTATCAAGCCCCTCAATAATTCCCTGAGAAGCATTCATATAATCTTTCTTTATTCCACTGAATGAGCCTGTTGTCTTAATACCACCATTGTAATATATACAGGTATTGACATTAAGGCTATTAACGTAACAATTGTGCTGGTTAGCCCTGAAGTTCTGGTCTATGGTTCCAACAGTAAGCTTTGGCTTTCCATTGTCAGCGTAATTAGATGAAGTATTAATACTTCTCTTTGGATATTCCTTATAACCCCAGCCATACACATTTCCTTTATATGGTGCAACTACATAATCATAAAATGTGCAATATCCCTCAAGCACGTTATCTGATGCCGCCAATTTACTAACACCTGGTGTATCCGCATTTCCCGTAGTATCTCGTACTACCTGCCTTATCCATATTTCCTGTAGTGTCTGTACCTTCTGATGTATCTGCACTTCCTGCCTTATCATTAGAATACACCTGTATTGCATTAACATTTTTTATATTACTGCTGCCTGCTTCCAAATGCTGTATACATCATTGCTGTTATAGCTGTCACACACAATAACACACACATCACAATAGAAACAATAACCCTTCCTGTGCTTCCAGTTAATTCCCATGTTCAGTCTCCTTTCACCTTTCCTATTACTACTGTTATTCTTTCTATTGCGTACTCTATACTCTCATCAAGCTTTTTACTCTAAGATTTCCTTTAATCCTTCTGACAACAACTAACGCATTGTTATAATCACACTGCGTAAGCATAATCACATACTGCCATTTATTGTACTGTGAAATCAGATCTCCTTCCCTTAATGAAGCCAGCAATGTATTCTTTATATGTGCGCTGTTCCTGCCATTTACAGTGACAAGCACAATTGTAAAAAAATCAATTACTTCTCTGTCTTCTTCTAAGTTCCAATTCAAAGCTTTTCTTAAAACTATTATAATCGCAGAATAAAGCCCCCTTTAAAGCTGTCCTGCCTGCATAAAGCTCTCTTCTTACAGTCCTTATATCCGATCTGGCTGAATGTGTCATTATAAGAAGCTGGTTATATAGTTCCATTAACTTTCTTCCAGGGCTTACATTAAGCTGTTCTTTTAACAAATCCTTCACCTTCTCATAATGCCCTGCCGCTTCTGCTATTTTATTCTTAGCAATCAGTGACTTAATATAATAGAATTGTATATCTTCATCTAATCCATCTATCATTATGGCTCTATGTCCGATTTGTTCAATCCTGTCATAATCACCCTCACCATATAAATCCTGCAATACATTTTTAACAACCTCTAGATACCTTGAATGATAATACACGCTGAATGTGACAACCCAGTATTCATATGAATATTTATTAAAGAATTTCTTTTTATAAATGTCTATTGCATAAGCACTGTATGATATACGCTCTTTAATATCCGGCTCACATTCTGCCCTGTTGCACAGCTTCTCGAACTGCTCAGTATCTATAACTGTATTAACATTATCATTCCAGCAGTAGCTTCCCATTAATGTCTTTATAGGGTTGATTCCAAGCTGGCTTTTTAATACGCTTCTTGCCCTGTATACAAGATTTTTAAGTGCATTGACAGGGTCGTCACATTCACCCTCTGTCCAAAGGACATCAGATAACTCCCCGACACTCACAACATTTTCCTTATGACATATAAGATATGCCAGAAGTCTTGTCACCTTATCAGAATTGATACTCTTTTGTGAAAGCTCTTTATCTTTATAAGTGATTTTAAAATCATCTAAAAACGTAACTTTCAACTCCTGCGTATCAGTTTCTGATTTATACATTATTACTGCCTGTTCCTCTGCCTCATTACAACAACACCAGCTATTCCTGCTATGCCTGCAAGTGCCACAATTATATATAATAATATATTATTACTATCACCTGTCTTTACCGCTGTAATCACATTATTGCTTACTGTATCCTGCAAATCTGGCTGTTCTGCATTAACCGTAATCTCCAACTGTCCCTGCTTATTCATATAAGAATTGTCCATAGAACGACCATCTATATACAATACAAGCTTTATATCACAGCTCTCACCCTTACTTAATTGTGCAATCCTGACATCTTCATCAAAAAACGACTTGTCAGACTGTGTCTTACTGCTGTTACCTATAAGTTCATTATAAAAAGGCTCTGTATCTGTGTTTTTATAAATCTTAATTCCATATACTGCCGTCTGATCTCCAGTTCCTTTATCTGCAAGGTTATCAAGAACTTTTCCATTAATATAGAATTCCATATTCTCTGCTGAACTGTTGGATATCTTAATAACTGAACTTCTCTCCTCTCCTGGAAGCATATCCCTGTACTCAAGATTTTTATCAATCACTACGAATTTCTTAGCTGTTTCATCAAGTGTTATAACCGTATCATCTGCCAAGACTTTAACATATGGCACTGCAATAACAACTACGGCAGATACTACCGCCACTAATTTCTTTAAAAGCATATCTCCTCCTACCTGTCAGATACAGCTTTAAGGCTGCCATCATCACCTAATTCAGCTTCAACTCCCCATTCTGTCAGCATAGCATCACCGGCCGCAACTGTCTGGACTGCTTCTGCATCCCAATTAATATTAATAGTCTTTCCGCTGTATTTATTAGTGTTCTCAGATTTCGAATCAAAGAGTATTATTGAATCCATAAGCTCTGGTGTTCTCTCACCTGGATTTAATACCTTATTATAATATACATATACATTTTCACTATCTGTATGATTATCGGGTACTATCCAATCATCTTTATTAATCATATTGATATTAACCCAGTTATCCTTGCTAATCTTTACACGGACATATTGTGCCTTCTCTCCACTATTAAGCACAGATACTCTCTGTTCAATAGTGTCATCTATTGTGTTAATTCCGTTAGTCTGCATATTGCCCTTATCATCAATTCCCGCACCACTTACACACAAGCTTAAGTCTAACGAAGATGTCGTAACTGTCTTATCAACGTATGCTGACACACGATTTTTTGCCATTGTCTTTCCCGTGTATAAACCAGCAATAACAAGTATTGCCGTACCAACTAATATGAATCTTTTCATATACTTCCTCTCATTTCATTTAATTAAGGGGCAAATTATTAATCTGCCCCTGACATCATTACATTTATTATTATATTGGGCTAGTGTAATATATATGACAACTTTTGCTGCATATTAATAACGCTTGAATTACTTTAAGCTTTTTTCAATAGCCACATTGCCCCATCCTGTAATATTACCAGCTTCATCAGTTACAGGTGTAAAATTATCAGACTGGATAAATTCTGCCTTAACGTTAATATTAAATGTTATTCCTGCAATCTCATTGCCCCATTCTGTTGGAATAGTAACTTTAGAGAATACTTTTGATGAATTGATTGCTCCTGTTTTATTAGAAAGTATCTCATTATAGTAATAATAACCATCCTCTGACTTAGTCCAGCCAGCACTAATATCAAGATTATTCTCAATAGCTAATGCCTGCTCCTTAGTAAGTCCCTCATAATTAATGCTCACTCTTACATAAGCATCTTCTGACTCTTTATCAAGTGTCACTGTCGGATCTTTATCAAGCACATCACCCGGCTTTACATTCGTATAATCTTTACCTGTCGTATTATCATCTCGCATATGCTCATCTGTTTCTGTCAAAGTTCCTGTAACGTGTCCTATAGTTATTACATTTGCTCTTGTATCCTTATCTGTAAAATATGCAAGTGTTCCGTAAGTCACCCCTGTAATGCAAAGTATCAAAGCTGCTACACCGGCAGTTAATTTCTTCTTATTAACCATATAACCTCTTTCCTGAATAAATAAATATTATACTGTTATTGTTCAATTCCAATGATATAATACAATTTCAATAATATAACGCAAAAAGCACTGTCCGATTTATTCAATATAATACATTTTATTAGAACTGTGCATCAGCAGATGTCTTGCTGTTTACAAGCTTGATAAGTTCTGGCTGTGCCTCGTTGTAATCAGCAAATGTTGATGCCTGAACTGCAAAACCTGTAACCTTGATATTGAATGTAGGAAGTGTACCTGCACTTACAATGTTACCATCTGCATCCTTGTATATAACAGTTGGGTCGTACTGTTCCTTAGTTGTATCAATTATTGATAACTTATTGCCGTCTGCATCACACTTATAGATAGTTGTTGTCTTAGCTGCACTTGACCATTCTTCTGTTATTCCAGCATTAACTGTAACATTGTTAAATAATGCTTCTGTTGACTCTCCTGCTTCAACGGCTGTCATATATATCCACACTTCACTTCCGTCTGAATTGACTGTCGCCATTTTCCAGTTATCATTGTCGTAATCTGTAATTGAGGCATATTTTTTAAATTCTTCTGCACTCATAAGATTGCCCCTTATCATCTAAATAATCAACCTTAACTGCCATATAGACAGGCTGATCTGATTCGTTATTCATAACAGGATTTTTTCTTTATTACATCTCCTGGAAGATAATTCTTTCCTGAATCACTGGTCCATTCTGTTTCTGTAAGTGTTGTTGTAATATTACGGCTTGAAGTAAATGTATTGGTCTTAGTTTCTGTTACTGCATTAAGATATGCTAATGTACCTCCTACTGCAAGACCTGCTGAAAGTACCATAGCTGCTGCTGTTAATGTAATCTTCTTACAAGTTGTCATAATAATTAATCCTCCCTAACAATACTCATTTCCAATAACGAATTCTTCGCTTCCTCTACTGATACACCCTCTGCCTGAACTGCATATGCCGTAACCTTGATATTGAACTCAGGTAATCTCTTAGTTGTGTTATCTGCAGTAATTTCATTGCTTAAATGCACTTTAGTAAATAAAGGCTTTGAAATATTTTCTTTAATATCTGTGTTGGCATTATCTTTATCAAGCGGCTTATTATACATATACATAAGCCGGCTTGCATATTCATCATTTTCTAAATCTGAATTGGCATTTCCAATAAATGTCCAATCTTTAGACCAGTCAATTCCTGCATTAGCAAGCTCTGAACCTCCATAAAGATATCTGTCAGCAAATTCCCTGAATGTGAGTTCGTTATTCTTCTCATCAAAGAACTGAACCTTTAATGCCACATATGCACTGATACTTTCATCATTAAGGCTTACGGTTGGGTCTTTATCAATTGTCTGCCCCGGCACATATACCTTAGCTGCTTCTTTTCCATATCTCTCCCATTGCGGTTCTGTCAGGTCAATACTTATGGATTTATCCGACGCAAATACATTGGTCTTAGTTTCTGTTACCGTCTTTAACAAAGCGTATGCAGCCATACAACTGACTGACACAACTGCAATAACAGAACACACTAATAACAGTATCTTTTGCTTACCTTTCATACAGTGCTTCCTTTCTTTATTTACTTTACTGCGGTATTATTACCCATTCTGGTCACACGAAAGTCACACAGGAAAATATTTACGAAAAAAATCAGTGATAAGATTTCTCTTACCACTGATTTTTCTTACCACTGATTTCTTATACTAATTTATTCAAGTGAACTGTCACCTGTAACGTAATCAATCTTTACACCAGGCTGGACATTATAGCAGAATACATTATATGAAATTCCCTCTCCATTATCCTCAACAGACTCAGCCTCCATAAGTACTCCATCTGCAAGCAGGTTATCTCCTGTAAATATCGGTGTAACCCTGTACAGAACGTGATTATTAGTTTCTTTAATATAGTCTGCTACCATATTTTCAAATAAAAGCATACCATCAACATTAAGATATCTCGTTCCTGTTATAAGATTATTCTTGTTGGCATTCTCTGCTGTAAGCTGGTAACCTATAAGATGACATCTGTTATAAAGATATTTTCCGTCTACTATATCATATTTTACTGTATGCCAGCCTGTAGGTTTTACAGAACCTATTGAGCCACGTTTCTCTGTTGGCATTAAGTCTTTTCCTATGCTTGCATAAGCTACTGTACATCTTCCAAGCTCGTCTAACTCACCATAATACTCAAAAGAGTCCGCTGTCATATCATTTTCTGTAAAAAATGGTTCATTATTATTAACTATAACATATGGACTGTCACTGTATTCTGGTAATGTAGCACGCCAGTCCGCACTATCCGTTCCCGCCGCTAATGTATCATTCTTATCTGCGGAATTATTCTTATTGGAGGAATTACTGCCACCTGCCTTATCAGTCTGTACAGTTGTACTCTCATTGTGTGACGGGTTAATGCTGTCTGCAATATCAGCACCTGAACAGCCTGCTAAGCTTAATACTAATGATAAGACAAGAATTAATGCAGACAGTACCTTACATAGACGCTTATTTGACGTATTAATTTTTTCTTTACTTGACAATATTCTATTTAACATAACTTCACAATAATTACACCTTACTCCTTATATATATTTCTTCTGTTATTTTATCGTGGGAATTACCCTCAAATTCCGATACATTTTCCAATTGGTAATTATCAAGCATTGCTGCCGGAAATGTAACGTCTGACGGATATTTTCTATTCCACTTATACACATAAATCTTACTTATCTTATCCTGTAACTCATTTATATCAACATTTTCCACAAAACAGTAATCTTGCGCCTGTGCCTCTGTATATGAATTATCCACGATAATATTATCTTTAGAAGTATCAAATAACTGACTGCTGTACTCAGACACCCATATTCTATATGAGAGATATTTTGATTTTGAAGATATTTATACAGAGGGAATTACAAAGATCACACCTGAAGATATGGAGTATGCTGCGAAGCTTGGCAGAACCATCAAACTTCTTGGAACCAGCCGCAGACTGG
>ENA-OQBD01001201-OQBD01001201.1-human-gut-metagenome-genome-assembly--contig:-NODE-1201-length-12216-cov-2.377864_pt1 | contig 12216 bp, 11 predicted proteins | sample MGYA00242742_ERZ504543 | MGnify/ENA primary metagenome ERZ504543 (study PRJEB26092, sample SAMD00036239) | human gut metagenome | host: Homo sapiens | study: EMG produced TPA metagenomics assembly of... | reverse complement strand
GTCGGCGTCCGCCAGATTTTGCAAGAGCTGCCTGCAGTCGGCGGAAAGCCCCTCAGCCAGCTCAATGCGGTGGTCGGTCTTGAGCAGGTCGGCCTCGGCCTGGCTCAGCGCGGCGCGGTCCGCCTCGTTTTTGGCAATAGTTTTCCTTCACGCTCGCCGTGCGCTTTTCCAGATCGGTCATGATGAGGTCGGTCTGGTGCTCCACATCGGCGGCGCGCTGCTCCTCGGCCACCAGCCCGGCCAGCTGGCGGCGGCGGGCGGCGCGTTCCTCGGCAATTTTCAGGCCGGCGTCACCGCGGGCGATCTTCTCGTCCAGCTCGTTCATAACGCTGGTCTGTCGTTTTTCGTTGGCGTCGTCGGCCTCGAGCAGCATCCTGCCCAGCTCGGCGGCAGCCCCTGCGGCAAACGGGTCGCGCTCGGCCTGCATTTCGGCCAGGTCGGCGGCGGTCTCCTCGTCGGCGCCGTCGCCGATCAGCGTGCCGACGTGCATCAAAAGTACATCGTCCAGACGCTTACATTCCTCGTCGGCCTTACGGGCGTGCTCGACGGCGGCCTGACCCAGGCGCTGGTGGTCGGCGGTGTCAAAAATGCGGCGCAGGATGGCCGCGCGGTCCGCGGACGGCGCGTTGAGCAGCCGGGTAAAGTCGTTCTGCGCCAGCATCGACACCTGGGCAAACTGTTTGGCGTCGATGCCCAGCAGCTTGACCACGGCGTCGGTCACGGCTGACGCACCGCTGACCGGCTCGTCCGGCTCACGGATCAGCTCGGCCTTGGCGGGCACCTTGACCATGCCGCTGCCGCGCTTGGCGGCGCGCTGCTGGTCGGGCCAGCGGCGCACGGTGTAGCTGCGCCCGCGGTGGGTAAAGGCCAGCTCGACGCTCGTCTCGGCGTCGGGGGCGGCAAAATCACTGCGCAGCATCGTGGTTTTTCTGTTCTCACCGGAGGTCTCGCCGTAGAGCGCAAACGTGATGGCGTCAAACAGGGCGGTCTTGCCCGCGCCGGTGTCGCCGCCGATCAGAAACAGTCCGCTGCCGCCGAACGCCGAGAAGTCCAGCTCGGTGCGGCCCGCGTAGGGGCCGAAGGCGGTCAGGATCAGCTTTTGGGGTTTCATTCGCTTTTTGACGCCTCCTCGCGCAATCTTTTCACAGCCACGGTCTCCTCCACTGTCAGGGGGCGTCCGTTCATCTTGGTGAAAAAGTCCTGGAACAGCTCGACAAAGGGTTTGCCGCGCACGGCCTGGGTCATGTCCAGCGGGTGCGCGACCTCACCTTGGGGGCAGGTAGTCGAGCCGCATGGCGTTGGGATAGGCGGCGCGCAGCTGCGCCATGGCGTCGGGCAGCGGCGTCGGGTCGGTCAGGGTCGCCCAGATGTAGTCCTCGGTGTCGGTTGGCCGGGCGGTCAGCCGGGCCAGCGGGCCGGTCAGGTGGCGCATGGCGCGGCGGGGCGTCAGCGGCAGCTGCTCTATTTTTTCCACGCCGCGCTTGCCGACCCGCACGAGGGTGACGGATTTCTGCATCCCGCACTCGTCCAGATGGTAGCAGAGCGGCGCACCCGCGTAGCGCACGGCGTCGATGCCGACGCGCTGGGCGCGGTGTATATGGCCGAGCGCCGCATAGCAGAAGCCCGCAAACCGCGCTGCATCGATGGAATCCACCGTGCCGACAGTCAGGGGCGCGGTCTCACTGCCGGAGAGCTGCGGCGGGCAGACGCCGGAGACCACCATCTGGTGGGCGACGAGCACCCGGCGCGGGGCGGCGGGCTCACAGACGGCCAGCGCCGCGCCGACGGCGGAGTCGTAGTCGGTGATGTCGGCGTCGGGCAGGTAGTGGCGCACCGTGGCCGCCCGCACAAAGGGCAGCAGCGTGAACTCGATGGGGCCGTGGCGGTCATTGAGTACGACCTGCTTGGGGCAGCCGGTGAAACGCCCGGCAATGTGTACGTTTTGTTCGGCCAGCAGACTGCTGGCAAAGCCGAGCCGCTCGGCGCTGTCGTGGTTGCCGGAGACGGCCAGCACCGGGATGCGGCGGGCGGCCAGCTGGGTCAGGAACCAGTCCAGCAGCGTGCAGGCCGCGGCGGGCGGCACCGGCGTGTCGTAGATGTCGCCCGCGATGACGACGGCCTCGACGCCGTGTTTTTTCACAGAGGGTCAGAATTTGTTCAAGGATGAACCGCTGATCCTCCAGCATATCAAACCCGTTGACCCGTTTGCCCAGGTGCAGGTCTGCAAGGTGCAGAAATTTCATGGTGTATCTCCAGATTTTGCTTTTACCGCCACAGCTTCTCCCAGGTCGTGATGTCCAGCGTGGTGCCGGGCAGGACCTCCACGGGGGCTGTCTCGGCCTTGCGGAAGCGGCACTTTTTGGCAAAGCCCTCGGCCTTCAGGTCGCGTGCCCACACCCGCATATACAGGCGGCTGCGGCCATCGCCCTCGGCCAGCTTCTGCGCATAAGCCACGATGCTGCGGCCAATACCCTGCCCGCGGGCCTTTTCCTTTAAGAAAAGGCGGCTCAGGCACATGGCGCCCGCGGGGCCGAGGTCGAGCGCGAAATAGCCCACCGGCTCGGTGCCGAGGTAGATCAAAAAGTAGTTGATGACGCCGCTGTGGATCTCGTCGTCGGTCAGGATGTCGCTTTGATACTTATCGGCCAGTGCAGCGGCGACCTTGGGCGTCAGCTTGGTGTAATGCTGGACGAAAATCTCCTGCGCCAGCTCGGAAACCAGCTGGACGTAGCGGGTCTTGGTTACTTGCTTGAAGGTTGGATTCATGGCTGCTCCTTTTTTAGAGAATAGATAATAAAATTGACGGTTCGCGTCGCTCAAAATTTTCTGCCGCCGTAGGGGCGCATTCTATATGCGCCCTGCCGGTCGTCTGCCTGTTGACGGGCGGATATGGAATCCGCCCCTACGGATTTTGTTTTCACCTTTTATCTATTATCTTTTATTTTTTCTTATCTACGTCAAACTTGCCCGCGCCGGCATGCACGCGGCCCAGTCGTCCCTCGTTTTTCAGGGTGCCGAAAACCCTCGCACAGGTGGTCGGGCAGGGGCTGTCTATCAAAGGCGATGCCGCCGTTTTCCACCCGCAGGTGGATCGTGTACAGGCCGGTGTCAATGTCATATTCGGCGTTTTTACGCAGATCAATGCGCTGCTCGACTTGCGGGTCGCCGTAGCGCAGCACCGCCGTGCGGCCCGTGCCGCCGTGGTGGGCGGCCAGCCACAGCACCGTCGGCCAGCGCCAGAATTACAGCGATAAACAGCAGATTTTTTCGTTTTTCGGTCATGGCTCTCTGTCAAATTCCAGTTCTTCGGTCAGGCCGTCATACCCGGCCACGGCGGCGGGGTACGCGGTGCGCGCGGCGGCCAGGCCCGGCGCGGGGTCGGTCACGGCGGCGCTGTAGTGGGTCAGCCAGAGGCGGCGCACGTTGGCCGCGGCGGCCAGTGCGCCGGTCTCCCGGCAGGTGGCGTGGCCGTACAGCTCCGCCTTGGGCAGGTCGGCGTCGTCGGCGTAGGTCGCGTCCATGCAGAGCAGGTCGGCGTCCCGGGCGGCGGCCTCCAGCGCGGCGCAGGGGCGGGTGTCGGTGGCGTAGACCACCTTCAGCCCGCGGCGCGGCGCACCCAGCACCTGCTCCGGCGTGCAGCCGCCGACGGGCTCGCCCCTTTGCAGCGTTTTCCAGTAGGGCATCGGGATGCCCGCAGCCCGCGCCCTTGCAGGGTCGAACCGCCCGGCGCGGGGCAGCGCAAGCACATAGCCGCAGCAGGGTACGCGGTGGGTCAGCGGGAACGGGGTGATTTTCAGCGTGTCTATGTGGAATGGTCCGTCTGCAACCTGCCAGCGCACCGGGTACGCCTGCCCCCCGGCCAGCGCCGTGACGGCCTGCGCCACAGGCTCGATGCCCTTGGGGCCGTAGATCGTCAGCGGTTCGGTGCGGTTCAGGCTGCCCATGGTCTGCAAAAGACCGGGCAGGCCCAGAATGTGGTCGCCGTGGTAGTGGGTCAGCAGCACCGCCGAAAGCCGATACGCGCTGACGCCGTACCGCCGCAGGCCGACCTGCGTGCCCTCGCCGCAGTCCAGCAGCACACTGCGCCCGCCCACCGTGACCGCGGCGGCGGCCAGTGCGCGGTCCGGCAGCGGCTGCGTGCCGCCCGTGCCCAGCAGGGTTACTTTCAGCATGTATGCACCTCTTTTCCAATACTTCCCCATTATCAAGCGTATTATAGCACAAATCGGGCAGGCGGTAAAGGGGCGGTGCGGAAGCCCCGACCGAGGGCGGATGAGGGGCGGGTTTGCGGTGCTCTCCCGTTTGTGGGATGCGACGGAAGCTTTGCCCTCATCAGCCGCCTGCGGGCGGCAGCTTCAGTCTACGCGCTAAGAGCCGCCGCAAAAAGCGGCGGTTGCGCTCCGACACGCGCCTGCGGGCGCAGCCCCAAGGGAGAAGCCAAAAAAAGTTGAAACACCCCGCCCGTTTTTGTCGTATAATCTTTATGAAAGGGGGCGACGCCCATGACAGAGCACGAGTTGGACACCCTGCTGCGGGACTACGGCGGCGCAGTGCGGTCCGTCTGCCGGGCCATTCTGCCCGGCCATCCGCAGGACGCCGAGGAGGCCGAGGCCGACACATTTTACAAGCTCTGGCGCGGGGCACACCTGCCAGCAGACGAGACCCACCGGCGGCGGCTGGTGGTGCAGGCGGCGCGGCAGTGCGCCATCGACCGCTACCGCGCGCTGCTGCGCCGGGGCGAGACGCTGCCGCTGGATGACCGCGACGACGCCGAGCTGGCCGTTGCGCTGGAAAGCGGGCTGGAAACCCGCGAGCTGATGGCGCAGATCATGGCGCTGCCGCCGCCCGACGGGGAGCTTTTTCTGCGCAGGTACGTGTATGGCGAGACCGCGGCTCAGCTGGGCGTACATTTCAACATGCCTGCCGCAACGGTGCGCACCCGGCTGCACCGCGCACGGCTGGCACTGCAAAAGCTATTGAAGGAGGGCTGACCTATGACCGAACTGGAACGCTGGATGAACGACCACCCGCCGCTGGCAGACGCCCTGACGGCGGAGGAAACCGCGGCGCTGCGGGCAAAAGTGCTGGCGCGCCGCCCAAGGGTGCATGTTTTGCGCGGCTGGCGGCTGGCAGCCGCGGCGGCAGCGCTCTGCTTAGTGGCCGCGGGCGCGGTAGTGCTGGGGCTTTTCCACCCCATGAGCGCCGCCAACGAGACGAACGCACTGGTGCAGAAATACGGCGAGGTGCTGGACGAACCGCTGACCGCCGAAATCAACGGCCACACGGTCAGTGTAAAGGCGCTGCTGCGCGACAAGAACACGCTGCGGGTGCTGTACGATGTTGATCATGCACAAGGGCTTGAGCCGTGGGATTTGGTGTGGAGTACCGCAAACTTCACCTTCATCCCGACCGAGGAAAGCGCCCTTGACAAACGGATGTACACAGTAACAAACTTCGGCACAGGGCTTTGCGGCGGCTATGCCGTCGGCTCGTTTGAAACCCGCAACGCCACAAGCGAGAGCGGCATTCTCTCCTGCTTTGTGGATATTCCACTGCACAGCAATCCCGCCAAGATGCGCACGCTGTGGATTGGCGACCTGAACAACTACGACGCCAAAGCCAGCCTCAAGGTGGAGCTGCCCGACGCCGCCCAGCCTATCACAATAGCGGCAGACACAAGCATTGCAATGAAGGGCGGCCCGTGGTTCCACTACGATTTGACCGACGAGGAGCGCAAGGCGTTCCCGGACGGGACGTTTAACATCACTGCGATACGCATTGAGCCGCTGGCCGTGAGCATTGTGGGTAGTGACTACGAAAGCGAACCCCGGAATTTGAGCCGCTACAATGTGCAAGGCCGCGTGAAGCTCTACCGAGCTGACGGCAGCGAAATCACCTACGGCTGGGACGGGAATTTCTTCCAAGGGCAATACAGTCCGACGGTGCTGCGCGTGGACAGCTACGACATCCTCGACCCCGAGGCCGTGGCATGGGTCGAGATCGACGGGGAGAGGTTTGAGGTGGAATAAGTGGGAAAGGACGGTTACAGGAAACCACCGGGCCGGGCGTGCCCGGCCCCTACAGGGCAACCGCTGATGGCCAATCCGTAGGGCGGGGTGCCCCCACCCCGCCGAGAGCGTGCGGCCATATGCCGTTCCCGGTTCGCCTCCGTAGGGGGGCGGCGTCCCCGACGCCCTGCGGCGGTTGCCCGGCAAATGACGCTTGCGGGAAATGCCCGGGCGGCATATATGCTGCCCCTACGAACCGGCGGATGATTTGCGGCATTCAGAGGCAAACGCGGAGGGGTCAAGACCCCTCCCTACAGGCCTCCAAAAGCCTTCCCCCTTGGGGGAAGGTGGCCCCGCAGGGCCGAATGAGGGGGAAACTGCCCGGCAGCAGCCGTTTGCTTATAACGTGCGGGCCGGGCGTGCCCGGCCCCTACGAACCGGCGGGGGCAAGCCCCCTCACAGAAACAAAAGCCAAAAAAGCACCCGCATGGCGCGAACCATGCGGGTGCTTACTTTTTATGTCAGTATCAGCCGAACATATTGATCAGGATACCAGCGGCAACGGCGGAGCCGATAACACCGGCAACGTTGGGGCCCATGGCGTGCATGAGCAGGTAGTTGCGGGGGTTGTACTCCTGGCCGACCTTCTGGGAAACACGGGCGGCCATGGGAACGGCGGAAACACCGGCGGAGCCGATGAGCGGGTTGATCTTGCCGTGGGTGACAAGGCACATGACCTTGCCCAGGAGAACACCGCCGGCGGTGCCGACACCGAAGGCGACGATGCCCAGAACGATGATCTCAACGGTCTGGATGTTCAGGAAGGTGGCGGCGTTGGTGGTGCAGCCGACGGAGAAGCCGAGGAAGATCGTGATGATGTTCATCAGCTCATTGCCGGCGGTCTTGGTGATACGCTCAACAACGCCGGACTCCTTCATCAGGTTGCCCATCATCAGGCAGCCGACCAGAATGGCGGCGTCAGGCAGGGTCAGGGCAACGATGATGGTGACGATGATGGGGAACAGGATCTTCTCGGTCTTGGAGACACGGCGGGGGGCCGTCATGACGACCTGACGCTCTTTTTCAGTGGTCAGAGCCTTCATGATGGGCGGCTGGATGACCGGCACCAGCGCCATGTAGCAGTACGCGGCAACCGCGATGGAGCCCAGCAGGTGCGGGGCCAGCTTGGTGGTGACGTAGATTGCGGTGGGGCCGTCCGCACCGCCGATGATGCCGATAGCACTGGCCTCCTGGTTCGTAAAGCCCAGGATCTTAGCGCCGACGAAGGTGAAGAAGATGCCCAGCTGTGCGGCAGCGCCCAGCAGCAGGCTGGACGGGCGGGCAATCAGCGGCTCAAAGTCGGTCATCGTGCCGATGCCGAGGAAAATCAGCGGCGGGTAGATGCCCAGCTTAACGCCTAAGTAGATATAGTCGACCATGCCGCCGGACGAGCCGAGCAGCTCCCAGTTGATATGATTCGTCTCGTTGATGAAGATGTCCATGTGGAAGATGCCGTCGAGGGGCAGGTTGGTCATCAGCATACCGAAGCCGATGGGCAGCAGCAGCAGAGGCTCAAACTGCTTGACGATGGCCAGATACAGCAGCACGCAGGCCACTGCCAGCATGACGGCGTACTTCCAGCCGCCCTCGGTGAAGAAGATCTGTGCCCAGCCGGACTTTGCAAAAATCTCTGCAATGTTGGTAAAAATAGCAGCCATTTCCGTACCTCCTTACATAAAGGGCGTCGTGTGCTCACGCACGCCGGCGTCGCCCCAGGCACCGCGGCGGGAACCGGCGGCAGGCTTGGAAACGCGCTTGATGCCGCGAATGACGGCATTGCCGCCGCAGACCGTGGCCACGGCAGCGGAGATCGCGGCGATGATCTCGCCGGGAATGGAGCCGTTGTCAGCCTTGGCCGCAGGGGCGGCGGGCTTGGCGGCAGGGGCAGCCTTGGCAGCGGGGGCAGCAGGAGCCTTCGGCGCGGCAGGCTTGCCGTTCATTTTTATTGTTGATGTTGTCGAAGATCTTGCCTTCCAGCGTGATGATGAGGCACAGGGCCACCAGCATCGCGAAAACCAGTGTAATGCTGGTCAGCACAACGGTACCGTCACTGGCTTCAAGGGCAAGAAGAGCTAGGTTGGGCATGGATGATCCTCCTTTGAATGGTAGCAGCCCCCGATAAAGGGCTATTTGATGATATTATAGCACAAAGAAAATTTTTTGGGTAGATTTTTTTACAAAAAAATGAATAAATTTAGGGAAATGTACAGATGGTGCATGTAGGGGGCGGCAGGTTTCGGCGGGGTGAGGGCACCCCGCCCTACGCACGGGTTTTAAGTGGGGTCGTAGGGCGGCCAGCCCTCTGGCCGCCGTGGCCGTTTGCGGCGGCGGGAGGGTGCCCGGGAGGGATGAATCCCTCCCCTACGAATTGAACCGTGAAAGGGATATGCCGGTAAGCTGCGGGCCGGGCATGCCCGGCCCCTACAGGATGTACAATTTTCCAGCGGTATTTTCGGCTGGTTGTACAGCATTTTCTACAAATATGAATAAAATATGTCCTCACCCTCTTGACTAGGCCGCAACTCTGTGATAGCATAAGCGCAACGAAAGAACGGCAAAGGCGCCGGACAGTGTGATTCTGTCCGGCGCCTTTCTGTTTTGTAAAGTAAGAGAGGGGTTCTGTTCTATGTACAATTCCGCAGACGTTACATGGACACTGGTTGGAGCGTTTCTGGTGTTCTTCATGCAAGCGGGCTTTGCCTTGTGCGAGGCTGGCCTGACCCGTGCAAAAAAATACCGGCAATATTCTGATGAAGAATATGATGGACTTTTGTATCGGTACGCCGTGCTACTGGCTCGTCGGCTTCGGCATCATGTTTGCCGGTTCCGGTGCGCTCATCGGCGGGTTTGATCCGTTCATCCGCGGCAGCTATGACTTCGGCACGCTGCCGGTCTGGGTCTACGCGGTGTTCCAGACTGTGTTCTGCGCCACTGCCGCGACCATCGTCTCCGGCTCGATGGCCGAGCGCACGAAGTTCAGCGCCTACTGCTGCTACTCCGCCGCCATCAGCCTGATCGTCTACCCCATCTCCGGCCACTGGATCTGGGGCGGCGGCTGGCTGGCACAGCTCGGCTTCCATGATTTTGCGGGCTCCACCGCAGTTCACTTCGTCGGCGGCGTCACGGCCTGCCTGGGCGCCTGGATGCTGGGTCCCCCGCATCGGCAAGTACGACAAGAACGGCAAGCCTCACGCCATTCCCGGCCACAACCTGACCGCGATGGCTCTGGGCGTTTTCATCCTGTGGTTCTGCTGGTTCGGCTTCAACGGCGGCTCCACCGTCAGCATGACCGGCGATGACACGATGGTTTCCGCAGGTCTGATCTGCTTCAACACCAACCTGGCCGCCGCGCTGGCTACCGTTGCGGCGCTGATCGTCTCCTGGGTGCGCTACGGCAAGCCCGATGTCTCCCTGACCTTCAACGGTGCGCTGGCCGGTCTGGTCGCCATCACCGCGGGCTGCGACGTCGTTGACCCGTTCGGCGCAGCCGTCATCGGCATCGTGGCCGGTGTGCTCTGCATCTTCTCGGTCGAGTTCTTCGACAACGTTGCCAAGATCGATGACCCCGTCGGCGCTGTCTCGGTGCACTGCATGAACGGTGCGTGGGGCACCATCGCCGTCGGCCTGTTTGCCACCGAGGGCGGCCTGTTCTACGGCGGCGGCTTTGCCAAGCTGGGCATCCAGCTTCTGGGCATTGTCAGCGTGGCGGCCTGGGTGCTGGCCACGATGTTCATCATCTTCACGGTCATCAAAAAGACCATCGGCCTGCGCGTCTCCGAGAAGGAGGAGATCGACGGCCTGGATTACCACGAGCACGGCCTGGCCAGCGCCTATGCAGGCTTCGCCATCAATGATCCGACCTACGCCGAGCTGGACGTGAACGAGAACACCGATCTGGGCGAGGACGACATCACCAAGGCCAGCCCCGAGAAGGTCGCCGCCGCGGTCAAGGTCGTCAAGGACGCCCCGCTGCCCGCCGAGCTGGATTCTGGCATGCACAAGGTTTCCATCATCGTGCAGCTGGCCAAGTTTGAGACCCTGAAGAAGGCGCTGAACGACATTGGCGTTACCGGCATGACCGTGACCCAGGTCATGGGCTGCGGCCTGCAGAAGGGCAGCGGCGAGAAGTACCGCGGCGCCGAGGTTGACGCCACGCTCCTGCCGAAGGTCAAGGTCGAGGTCGTCGTGAGCAAGATTCCCGTGGATAAGATCATCGACACGGCCACGAAGGCCCTGTACACCGGCCACATCGGCGACGGCAAGATCTTTGTCTACAATGTAGCAAAAGTCGTGAAGGTCCGCACCGGCGAACAGGATTACGCCGCGCTGCAGGACGTAGAGTAAACGTCTCCCTATTATAATAAGGTATAAAGGTCAGTAAAGCCAGCCCCTTCCGAAGTGGGATTCGGAAGGGGCTGGCTGTTTTGTAGGTAGGATCGCGGCGGCGGGAGGTGGACGGCGGGGGATGAATTTTTCCCTGCGGGCGGAACATTGACGGGATTTGGCGTGAAGCGGCGGAGGGGTCAACGCTTGGCGGCGCACAACGAGCGCCGCCAGTTTGCTTCGCAAACACGCTCGTGCGGTTGTTTGCCCCGCAGGGGCAAACATTGCTCACACCCCGCAACCCCTCCCTACGATGTAAAAGATAAAGGGGATGCAAAACGAAACCGGGAGTTGACGCAAGGCTGCGGGCCGGGCATGCCCGGCCCCTACGGGGTGGCGTGAATCGTTATGCCCGAGAGGGGCGAGGGAGGGCGGCAGCCCGCCCCCTTTCCCGTTGACGGGTTGCCGCGGTAGGTTGCGGGCGGCATATATGCCGCCCCTACAAAGCAGCCGTTAAAAACATCGGGGGTTCGGGGAACACCCGACTCAAAAGTGGAGGAAGGGCCGATGGCGTTAAGAACGGACAGTAATACTGCTTTCGTTTAGCCCCCGCCCCTTCCGACTTCCTCTTTGGGGGTCTTGGGGGCGTGCAGCCCCCAAGTCGCGGGTCCGCTGCGTCGAAACAGCGGCAGTTTTCTTTGGTTCTTTCTTTTGCTGCCAAAAGAAAGAACAACTTCCCGGGGGCTGCCGTTCCCGGGCAATCTCTCACTTCCCCCTCGCTGACTGAATATACTGCCGCGGCGTCTGGTTGTATTCCCGCCCCGGAATGCGCGGTAAAAAGTTTGCGTAAATCGCCAAAACCGCGTATTGGCAGACTTCATTCGGCGGGACGCCGCCGGCTAAAAGCTGCTTCGCGTTTAATAGCCGCTTCTGCAAAATATAGCGATGCACCGTCGTGCCGACCTGCGCATCGAACTTCCGCAGAAGATGATACTTGCTGATGAAGAACTTCTCCGACAGCTGGTCCAGCGTCAGGGCCTCGCTGTAGTGCTCGTTGATGTAGTGCAGCACCGCGTCCACGACCTGGTCACTCGTGCCGGTGGGGCGGGCGTCGCCGCGCTCGGCTGCGGCACGGTTCAGGCCGACCAAAAGCTCCACCAGCGCACTCTGGGCCAAAAGGTCACTGCCGTACGCCTTGTCCGCCTTTAACGCGCACAGCTTATCCACCGTTGTGCGCAGCGGCGCGCCGGTGGCCCCGGGCAGCCGCAGCAGGTTCGTGTGGCCGGGGACTGTCGTGTCAAAGCAGCGGGTCAGACTTGTGCGCGGGGTGGACAAGCCCTCCAGATAGGGCCGCGCGATCCAGAGCACGATGCGCTCATAGGCGTCGGCGTCGGTGGCAATGCGCGCCTGGTGCAGCTCCAGCGGGCTGCACAGCATCCAGTCGCCGGGGCGCACGCGGTAGAGCTGGTTCTCGACGATGTACTCCACCCGCCCGCGCAGCAGCAGGTAAATCTCATAGAAGTCGTGGTGGTGCAGCTCGACCTCGTTCATGTAGGTCGAGCGATAGCGGTAGACCTCATAATCCGGCGCGATCATCGTCTGGCGCTTGGTGTAGGGATTGTAGTTTGACATAGGTGACTCCCAAAAAGCCTTCCCCTCCGGGACAGACTCCCCCGGTACGGGGGAGGTGGCGCATAGCGCCAGAAGGGGAGTAGGTGTCTGAGCGAAGCGAAGCCGGATGAGGGCCGACCTTGCCGCTGCCGCCCTGCAAGCGGGATTTTGCGGCCAGCTCTCCCCTCATCAGCCGCCTGCGGCGGCAGCTTCT
>ENA-OQBD01001200-OQBD01001200.1-human-gut-metagenome-genome-assembly--contig:-NODE-1200-length-12217-cov-3.405542_pt1 | contig 12217 bp, 15 predicted proteins | sample MGYA00242742_ERZ504543 | MGnify/ENA primary metagenome ERZ504543 (study PRJEB26092, sample SAMD00036239) | human gut metagenome | host: Homo sapiens | study: EMG produced TPA metagenomics assembly of... | reverse complement strand
CACGATGCTGGTACGCAATGGCGCGCCGGACGCGGACAAATTGTATCTGGAGTTGCAGCGTTTCATAAAAGAGATGCCGCCGTTCCGAGGAAAAAGCATTTGCAGGCAAGCCATGACACTGGTACGCCCCAATATACGGTCTCCCGCCGAAAGCTCGCTACGGCTGGGCGTTCAACGCCACGGAATACCGGATGGACGATGCAATGTCGTGGTTCCTGGAATCACCTTTCGTTCAGGAGCAGCCATTTCGCTGGACATCGCATGGGTCGAGTTCAAGGTCGGAGTGGAATATGACGGCGATCATCATCGAACGGATAAGGTCCAGTGGCGCCGAGACAACGAAAAAAGGGAACGGTTGCGGGCCCACGGCTGGATATTAATCATCGTGACCGCTCAAAATCTGATTGACGAGATGTCGATTGCGGAACTGGCCCTGCGTATAGCAAGACGACTCGCCGAGCGCGGAGCTTCGAGGTCATCGCAATCAGCCTAGAGGAACTGGCGAGGAAGCACGGGTATCGGTATGACCGAAGACGATAGGCGTCGAATCATGCTATGACCGGGAACAACGCGAACGTTCTCGGGTGGAGCGGAGCGTGACAGTCAAGAATGTCGTTGTACAACATCTGCAAAATCGCACAACGCGGCAGTTGTCCAGCATCGTCGTCGCTTCTTCTATTCCGGAGCTCCCCCTCACAAACGCGAAGACCCCGCGCGGAGGCGGGGTCTTGTGGCGATGGACGCGCAGGCGGATGCAACGCATGCGATCCGCCAGCGCGCCGCCGATCAGCCGAAACGACCGGAGATGTAGCGCTCGGCTTCGGCGTTCTGGGGGTTGTTGAACATCGTGGTGGTGTCCGCGAAGTACTCCAGGTGGCCGGGCTCGCCGACGGCCTTCAGGTTGAAGAAGGCGGTGTAGTCGGCGATACGGGCGGCCTGCTGCATGTTGTGGGTCACGATCACGATCGTGTAGTCGCCCTTGAGCTCGTTGATCAGGTCCTCGACGGCCAACGTCGAGATCGGGTCGAGCGCGGAGCACGGCTCGTCCATCAGCAGCACCTGCGGGTGTACGGCCACGGCGCGGGCGATGCACAGACGCTGCTGCTGGCCGCCGGACAGGCCGATGCCCGGGTTGTCGAGACGGTCCTTGACCTCTTCCCACAGGTTGGCGCCCTTGAGCGCCCACTCGACCAGGTCGTCGGCGTCAGACTTGGAGATGCGGCGGTTGTTCAGGCGCACGCCGGCGAGCACGTTCTCACGAATCGTCATCGTGGGGAACGGGTTCGGGCGCTGGAACACCATGCCGACATCGCGGCGCACGGCGACAGGGTCCACGTCCTTGGCATACAGGTTCTTGCCTTCGAGCTCGACCTCACCCTTGACGTGGGCGCCGGGGATGATCTCGTGCATGCGGTCGAGCGTGCGCAGCACCGTGGACTTGCCACAGCCGGAAGGTCCGATGAACGCGGTGACCTTGTTGGGTTCGATGTTGATGTTGACATCCTCCACGGCCAGGAAGTCGCCGTAGTAGATGTTCAGATGTTTGACGTCAATGCGTTGTCCCATATGAATTCCTTTATTGATGTATATACAGTGTACGGCGGCTTACCGTTCGGACTTCACGGCGAAGACGCGAGCCACGACACGGCCGATGAGGTTGAGAATCAGCACGATGATGATCAGCACCAGGGCGGCGGCCCAGGAGCGTTCCATCGGGATCGTGGTGACGCAGGAGGAGCCGGCGTTGGGCGGGCAGTTGGCACGCAGCTTGCTGTATTCCTGGTAGACGAACACGGGAAGCGTGGTCATCTCGCCGTTGAACAGGTTCACGTTGGTGAACGTCGCGTAGCCTGCGGTCATCAGCAGCGGCGCGGTCTCGCCGATCACTCGCGCGATGGCCAGGATGACGCCGGAGACGATGCCGGGCAGGGCGGTGCGCAGCACGATCTTGCAGATGGTGCGCTGCTTGGAAACGCCCAGCGCGTACGAGGCCTCACGCAGGTCGCCGGGCACGACCTTCAGCATCTCCTCACTGGTCTTGACGACGGTCGGGATCATCAGCAGCGAAAGCGCGACGGAACCTTCGAAGCCGCTGATGGTGCCGGGGCCGCCGATGAGCGAGAACATCGAGTAGGCGAACAGACCGGCGACGATGGACGGGATGCCGCTCATCACGTCGACCAGCAGGCCGATGGACTTGGCGAGCTTGTTGCCGCGGGCCGCGTACTCGATCAGGTAGACCGCGCACATCAGGCCGACCGGCACGGAGATGACCATGGCGCCCAAGGTGATCTCCAACGTGCCGATGATGGCGTGCAGCACGCCGCCGTATCCGCCGGAGGGCGTCTGGCTGCCGCCGACGACGCCGGACATGTTGTACGAAAGGAAGTTGAGGTTCAGTCGCTTGATGCCGTTGGCGACGGTCGTCCACAGCACGGAGATCAGCGGGATGCACGCGATGATGAAGGCGAGGCAGATCAGGCTCTTCATGAAGACGTCCTTGCGCTTGCGGGACGCGGCGAAGGAACGGCTGGTCTTGAACCGGTCGAAGTCGATGTCGGGCAGTTGCTTGTCGTTGCGTGCGGCGGGCGTCTTCTTCACGGCGTTCGCGTCGACGCTGATGGTGCTCTTTACAGTTGCTTCACTCATCATGCGCTCGCTTTCTCGGTGATCTTACGGGCGACGAAGTTCACGAGGAACGTGATAACGAACAGCACGAGGCCGGTGCCGACCAGCACGGGCACGCCGATGTTCGGGTCGGCTTCCGGGTATTGCGCCGCGATGTTCGCCGCGATGGTCTGGTTCTGGGATGCCCGCAGCAGCTTGATCGAGTACGTCAGGCCGGGGGAAAGAATCATGAGGACGGCCATGGTCTCGCCGAGTGCGCGGCCCAGGCCGAGCATGGATGCGGAGACGATGCCGGACTTGCCGAACGGCAGCACGGCCAGCTTGATCATCTCCCACTTGGTAGCGCCCAGGCCGATGGCCGCCTCCTCCTGCAGACGCGGGGTCTGCATGAAGATGTCGCGCGACACCGAGGTGATGATCGGCAGGATCATGACGGCCAGCACGACGGCGACCGTGGCGACGGTTCGCGAGGGGCTGTCGGCGACCGACGGGTCATTGAGCGATCCATCGAAGATGTAGGTCCACCTCAGGTACTTCGCGAACCAGTTCCACACCGGCTGGATGGCCGGCACCAGAATCAGGCCGCCCCACAGGCCGTAGATGACGGACGGGATGGCGGCGAGCAGGTCGACCACGTAGCTCAGCGCGGTCGCCAGCTTCTTGGGTGCGTAATGCGAGATGAACAGGGCGATGCCGATCGAGATGAAAAACGCGATGATCAGCGACAGCGCGGAGACAAGCACCGTGCCGAACACCAGCGGGCCCACGTACTGCCAGAAGTTGTGCGCGCGGTTGCCGGTGAATGATTCGATGGTGGCGGTGTTCGCGGCCTGATCGCCTCCGATCAGCGGCCACGCCTGAAACAGCAGGAACAGGAACACCGCCGCAAGCGCGACGAGAATGAGAATGCCGGCAGCATAGGCGATCGTCTTGAACACGACATCGCCGGTCTTGCCTGTACTGGCCGGACTGTCTGCCGCTTTGTCTTGCGAACTCACAGGTTCTCCTTCGTATGCATTTTCAATGGTGGCTTCACGGCCGTGTACAACCGACAGAAGCCGCAGACACCTTTCATTGTGTCAGGTGTTCTGCGGCATCCGCCATACGGCGTGTCAGCTCACGCTGATCACTTGGTCTTGATGGCCTCGATGGACTTGGTGACCTTCTCGACGATGTTGCTCGGCAGCGGGGCGGAGCCGGCAGCGGAGGAGGCGGTCTTCTGGCCTTCGTCGCTGGTCACGTAGGTAAGCCAGCTCTTGACGAACTTGGCGGTGTTGGCGTCCTTGTAGGCGGGGCAGGCGATGTCGTAGGAGACCAGCACGATCGGGTAGGCGCCCTTGGCTTTGGTGGCGTGGTTGATCTTCACGACCACGCGGTTGTCGCCCTTGACGGACGTGTCGATCTCGGAATCCTCGATGACCTTGGAACCGGCGTCAGCGGAGATCTCGTTGTAGTTCTCGCCGACCTTGATGGCCGCGGTGCCCAGGTCGCCGACCTGGGAGAAGTCGGCGTAGCCGATGGTGCCATCGGCCTGCTTGACGGCGGTGACGACACCCGAGGTGCCCTTGGCGCTCTGCTGGCCGGGGATGTCAGGCCAGTTCTCGGAGAGCTCATGGGTCCAGGAGTCGGGGGCCTGGTCCTTGAAGTAGCTCACGAAGTTCTGCGTGGTGCCGGACTTGTCGGAGCGGTGCACGACGGTGATCTGGGTGTCGGGCAAGGTCAGGTCCTTGTTCTGGTTGGCGATGGCCGGATCGTTCCACTTGACGATCTTGCCGTCGAAGATCTTGGCGGCGGTGTCGGCATCGAGGTTGATGTGCTTGCCGGCGTCGGAAACGCCCTTCAAGTTGAAGATGATGGCGATCGGGGAGATGTAGACCGGCACGTCGAACGCGGTGGTGCCGTTGGCGCACGCCTTGTCGGAGGACTGGGTGACCTCGTCATCGGAGAGGGCCTTGTCGGAGCCGGCCCACGCGGTGGCGCCGCTCAGGAAGGTGGTGACGCCCGCGCCGGAACCGGTCGGGTTGTAGGTGACGTTCGCGCCGGAGTTCGCCGCCATGTAGGCGGAGATCCAGGCTTCCTCGGCCGCCTGCTGGGAGGTGGCACCAGCGCCGGAGAAGCTGCCGGTAATCTTCTCGGTCGAGGTGGAACCGGAGTTGTTGCCGGCGGACGAAGTGTTGTCGCCACAGGCGGCGAGCGACGCCAGCATCACGATGCCGGAAACCGCCGCGATGGAACGAACGAAGAGATTCTTACGCATTGTTTCTTTCCTCTTATCAACTGTCATAGCGGCTCGTGTCATACGATTCAGAGCCGATTCCTTTTCATGACAGTTACTAGCCTATGGGCTGTTCGAGGGGTCGGAAGACAAAATCGGTAAACAGAAGATGAATAGTTGCCGACCTTGCCACGTAGTTGGAATGCGCGGTTTGCGGGATATGGTTCAGCCCGCCTGCACCGGGTGGTTCAGGCGGGCCGAGGGCGCTTTATACCGGGTGCGGGCCGGTCACTGCTGCGGGCTGTCGATCTTGTAGCCGAGGCCGCGCACGGTGGTCAGGTACCGGGGATGGGCCGGATCCTCCTCGATCTTGGAGCGCACGCGCTTGACGTGCACGTCGAGGGTCTTCGTGTCGCCGACGTAATCGGAGCCCCAGATGCGGTCGATGAGCTGGTGTCGGGTCATCACGCGCCCCTTGTTCTGCATGAGGTATTCGAGCAGTTCGAATTCCTTGAGCGGGAAGAACACGCTTTCGCCGCGCACGGTGACCTGATGCTGGCCGACCTGCATGGAGATGTCGCCGCACACCAGCGGGATGTCGTCGTCGACCACACCGCTGGCCTCGACCGCGCCCTGATTGCGCCGCAGGACCGCGCGGATGCGCGCGAGTAGCTCGCGGAACGAGTAGGGCTTGGTCACGTAATCGTCCGCGCCGATCTCCAGACCGACGACTTTGTCGATCTCGGCGCTTTTGGCGGTGAGCATGATGATCGGCACGCGGCTCTGCTCGCGGATGCGCCGGCACAGGGCCGTGCCGTCGATGCCCGGCAGCATCAGGTCGAGCAGCACCAGGTCGATGCCGCCCTTGGTGAACAGCTCCAGGCCCTCCTCACCGCTGGCTGCGGCGGAGACGTCGTAGCCCTCGCGCGTCAGCTGGTACACCAAGGGCTCACGATATGATTCCTCGTCTTCCACGATGAGAATGCGTGTCATGTTTACCTTTCACACATACTGTGTTCAATGTCCGTACCGTCACCATCGTAGCGTGTTCCGGCACCGCCCGCATTCGGCTCCGAAGACTACGTTGCTTTTCCGCGGGTTTCACGATGGGTGGCCGACGCGCCGGGGAGACCGTGGCGGCGGGTCTACTCCTGCGTCGCGGCGTCGCCGCCTCCCGGCGCGCCGACGGTCTCGCCGGGCGCTTCGCCGTCATCCGCCCGCTCGCCGTCATCGTCATCCGGTTCGGGGGCGACCGGCAGCTCAATGGTGAACGTGGAGCCTTCGCCCTCGCGCGACCATACGGAGATCGTACCGCCGCACTCCTGCACGCAATGCTTGGTGATGGCCAGGCCAAGCCCCGAGCCGCCCGTGGCCCGCGACCGCGCCGGATCGACCCGGTAGAACCGTTCGAATACGCGGTCCAGCGACGCCGAGGGGATGCCGATGCCCTGGTCGATCACGCGAATCGTCATGGAGCTCGGGTCCTTGCACAGCGAGACGCTCACGCTGACCGTCGTGTATTCGGGCGAGTAGCGGATGGCGTTTTCGACGAGGTTCTTCACGGCCATGGTGAGGGTCTCCCGGTCGACCATGATGGCGATGTCGCGCTGCGCCTCGTCGTCCGCGGCGGCGTCAGCGTCGACCGGCGCCTGCTCGCCGCGCAGCGACAGCCGTATGGCGATGTGCTTCGCACCGGCCTGCACCAGGTTCTCGCCGACGGCCGCGCGCACCACCGACATGGCGGATATGCGCTGCGCCTTGAGCATCGCCGGCGCGTCCTGCGCGCGCTGCAGTTCGATCAGGTGGGTCACCAGTTCGGTCAGCCGCGCGGATTCCTTGGTGATGCGGCCGGCGAAATACCGCACGGCGCCAGGGTCATCCGCCGCGTCGGAGACGGTTTCGGCGAGCAGCGAGATCGCGCCTGCGGGGGTCTTCAGCTCGTGGGAGACGTTGGTGACGAAGTCGCGGCGCATCCGCTCGAACCGACGCTGCTCGGTCACGTCGTTGATGAACACCGCGTACAGCCCATCGCAGATATGGCCGACGCGTACGCGCAGGTAGCTGTCGGAGGGCGCGGAGCTGCCGGCGGTGACACCTCGTCCGGAAATCGCGCTCGACATGCGGGTCAGGTCGAGCGAGACGCACATCTCGCGTTCCCGCACGCCCCCGTTCTCCACCACGACGTGCAGGATGTCGAGGATCTCGTCCTTGACGATCCAGCCGTTCTCGATGACATCGACGTTCACCGAGCTTTTGCTGGAGCACCGCACGGAACCGTTGCCGTCGCAGACGATCACCTCGGACGGCATGACGTCGATGAGCCCCTGTTCCGCCTCGCGCACCGGCACGTCGGTGCCGAACAGCGATCCGGAATCGCTCCCCTGCCCCGCCAGCGTGTCGCGTTCGCCGGACTCGCGCCCCAGCGCGTACGACCTCGATACGGCAATCACCAACACGATAATCGTCACCAGCACCGCCAACGCCACATGCACCCATGTCATCGGACCCGTCCCGCCTTTCCTCGGCCCTGCACCGCTCTCATCCACCCGCACCGATGATGCGGATGCGGATGGTTTCAGCGTAACGGCTCCGCACGTCCCGCCGCCAGCGCGACTACGTAAGTTTGCCAGTTGTTCAACTTGCCGTGTCCTTCCGCGGCACAGCCCGTCGGAGCGAGCCGCGCACGGCGTCACATGCGCCGCAGGATGTCGAGCACGATGCGGGCCGCGGTATCCGCGTATTCGGAGATGTCGAAGCCCTTGAACTCCTCGTAGTCGGTGTCGGCGTTGTCGCTCAGCGCGCGGATCACCAGCGCGGGTACTTCGTTTCGGGCGGCGACGTGCGCCACGGATGCGCCTTCCATCTCGACGGCGTCGGCGCCGGTGTCGTGGATGACCTTGGCGATCTGCGCCGGCGTATCGACGAAGTAGTTGCCGGACGCGATGATGCCGATGATGTGCGTGACGCCCATGGCCGCGAGCGCCTGGTCGGCGAGGGACAGCAGACGGTCGTCGGAGTGGAATTCCTCGACGGGCTGCTGCTCGGTGCCGGGCTTCCATTGGCCGACGAGTCGCATGTCGGTGTCGAGGTAGCGCAGTGTGCCGCCGAGCACCACGTCGTTGATGTGCAGGTTCCGGTTGAGGTTGCCGGCGATGCCGGAGAAGATCACCGCGTCGGGATGGTATGCGTCGATCAGGTGCTGGGTGGTGGCGGCGGCGTTGACCAGTCCCATGCCGCCGACGGTCGCGACGGCGGTGACGGTGCCTCCGTCGTTGGTTCCCAGCGTGCCGCGCGTCACGTCGAGGCCGGCTTGGCGGTCGTGGGTGACGTCGTTCAGTGATGCGGCGATGAGTGCGACTTCGTCGTCCAATGCGCCGATGATGGCGATGGTGGTCATGGGAATCCCTTTCCGTGTGGTTGTTCGTGAAGAGTGATGGACGCCGTTTCAGCGCCAGCGCCGGGCGGACACCGCGTCGGCGAGCTCGTGCAGCAGCCGTTCCGTCTCGTCCCAGCCGATGCAGCGGTCGGTGATCGACTTGCCGTAGACCAGTTGGTCGAGCGGGGCCGCCGGCTGGTTGCCGCTTTCGATGAAGCTTTCCATCATGATGCCGGTGATGCCTTCCTCGCCATCGGCTATGCGCCGGGCGATGTCTCGCACGACCTCTGCCTGCCGGTGCTCGTCCTTGCCGGAGTTGCCGTGCGAGCAGTCGATGATGAGCCCGTGGGTGGCGGCAGATTCTGCCGGCATCATCGCGCGCACGTCGTCCATCGCACGGCGCACGGATGCGGTGTCGTAGTTCGGCCCGTGGATCGAGCCGCGCAGCACCACGTGGCAGTCCGGGTTGCCGAGCGTCTCCACCGCGCAGGCCCGGCCCATGTGGTCGATGCCGAAGAACGTGTGCTGCTGCGCGGAGGCGTAGCAGCCGTTGACGGCGGCCTTGACGGACCCGTCGGTCGTACATGTTCTTTCGTTGTAATTCTGTTTTTCCCATAGTATAATATCCTGCGGTATCACACGACTGGAGGAATGAACATGCCATATGTATTATTAGGTGCCGCAATCATCCTTGAGATCATTGCGACCACACTTCTGAAAGCATCGGAAGGCTTTACAAAGCTTATACCGACACTGTTTTGTATTGTTTTTTACGTTCTGTGCTTTTATTCGTTTTCCAAAGCACTGCTGAACATCAACCTGGGCGTTGCATATGCTACCTGGTGTGCAGGCGGCATCGTGGCAACCACCATTATCTCGGCACTCACCTTCGGTCAGAAGATCAACGGCATCGGTGTCATTGCCACCATTTTAATAGTAGCCGGATGTGTGCTCCTGAATCTCTTCGGGACATCCGGCCACTAAACCTTTATTTCCCGGCGGTTCTGCTATTTCAGAGCCGCTCCGTCTTTAAATGCATTTCCCACCTTTTCGCCCAGGCGGTAATATCCGAAATGTACCGTATCATAGGTGATCGGGCTGAATTTCTCCAGACTCAGCTCTCCATCTTCACCAAGGACACTCTCATCGATACTTACATTTACAATCTTTCCGAGAAACTTACTGCCGTCCGAGACATTCATAAGCTCACATTCGAATGTCAGCGGGAGCTCATTGATGATAGGCGCATGGACAAATGTACTCTCTGTGGTGGATAAATCCTGCCTTTTCCATCTTATTCTCTTCTTTGTTTCCAGAAACCAGTCCCACATAGTCACAGGCAGTCATATGCTCTACATCGCCTACACTGACGGTAAATGCCTTATGAAGAAGAATATTGTCTGTCGTCTTATGGCTTCCTAAATCAACCATGATCTCATCCGATCCTACAATGCCGCCCCAGGCTGCGTTCATGGCATTGGCCTTCCCGTTCTCATCATAGGTTCCGATGATCATCACCGGCTGTGGAAACAAATACGGTTTTGCTCCGAAAATTTTTTCTCATCGCTGTTGTCCTCCTTATTTCCCTTTTTAGTCATGAATCTTCATCGTGTGCAGCATCTTGATAAATCCAGGGTCATCATGGTTGACGATCTCGCTGTGTCCAAGATCCAGCTTTGCAATCTCTGCCATATCTTCATCGCTGAGGTTGAAATCCCAGATATTCATATTCTGTTCCATACGGTCTTTGTGTACGGATTTTGGGATCACGACCACGCCTCTTTGTACGTTCCAGCGAAGAGCCACCTGTGCCACACTCTTTCCATATTTATCGCCGATCTTTGTCAGCACCGGATGGGTGAAGATTCCATGATTTCCTTCCGCAAACGGTCCCCATGCTTCCGGAACCACTCCGTATTCCTTCATAACGGCCAGGGCGTTCTTCTGCTGGAAGAATGGATGCAGCTCTACCTGATTAACAGCTGGAATAACCTCTACTGTCTCACAAAGGTCTGCCAGGCGTGCAGGATAGAAATTGCATACACCGATTGCTTTCAGCTTTCCTTCTTTGTAAGCCTCTTCCATGGCACGGTATGCGCCAACGTAATCCTTCAGCGGCTGGTGGATCAGATACAGATCCAAATAATCCAGTCCCAGATTGTCAAGAGAAGTCTGGATCGCCTTCTTTGCTCCTTCATATGTGGCATCCTGTACCCACAGCTTGGTAGTGATGAACAACTCTTCTCTTGGCACTCCACATTTCTTAATGGCTTCTCCCACCGCTTTTTCATTCATATAAGCAGCTGCTGTGTCGATCAGACGATATCCGCTCTCGATCGCGTCCAGCACTGCCTGCTCGCACTGTGCCGGATCCGGCACCTGAAATACTCCAAATCCTTCCAGCGGCATTTTAACACCATTATTCAATGTTACATATTCCATCATAAAAACCTCCTACTTTTTTGACTTGTATTCGTTCTCTTTACAAGTCATATTGTAGGAGGTTTTTCTTAAAATGTAAAATGCCGATTCGTCAGAGAAGTATAACCAAAACGCATACTTCCTATCTATCCATTAGCAGCAAAGTTTCCGGTATACAGCTGATAATACTTGCCTTTCTCCGCAATCAGCTCATCATGGGTTCCCCGCTCGATGATGCGTCCCTGTTCCATAACCATGATACAGTCAGAGTTTTTGACGGTACTTAACCGGTGGGCGATCACAAAAGTGGTCCGTCCTTTCATCAAGGCGTCCATTCCGGCCTGCACCAGCTTCTCCGTACGGGTATCAATGGAAGAGGTAGCCTCGTCCAGAATCAGTGCCGGCGGATCTGCCACAGCCGCCCGGGCAATGGCAAGAAGCTGTCTCTGTCCCTGGCTTAGGTTTGCGCCGTCTCCGGTCAGCATTGTGTCATAGCCGTCCGGCAGACGACGGATGAATCCATCCGCATTGGCAAGCCTTGCTGCATTGATACACTCTTCGTCCGTTGCATCCAGCTTGCCGTACCGGATATTTTTCCATAACTGTACCAGTGAACAGGTGCGTATCCTGAAGCACAATTCCAAGAGAGCGCCTGAGATCCGGCTTCTTGATCTTATTGATATTGATGCCGTCGTAGCGGATCTTTCCATCCGCAATATCGTAAAACCGGTTGATCAGGTTGGTGATCGTCGTCTTTCCTGCCCCGGTAGCTCCGACAAAGGCAATCTTCTGCCCCGGTTTTGCCCAGAGGCTGATATGGAAGCTTTTGATTTTAAGAAATCTGTTTATGCGCCCCTGGCGGTTTAACGAGCTTAGAAAAGATCTGGAAGGCATCAGCCAGAAAGTACTGACAGACAGTCTCCGGGCTATGGAAGAGGACGGGATCATCACCCGCACCGTCTATGCGGAAGTCCCGCCCCGGGTAGAATATGCCCTGTCCCCCTTAGGAGAACCCATGAAGCCCATTCTGGACGCCATGGAACAGTGGGGAACCGAATACAAAAAAAGTGATGCTGTGATCCGGGCTATTCTATTCTTCCGCTTCCAGCCTCCTTATCACTTTAGCGGGCACGCCTCCCACTACCGTACCCGCAGGCACATCCTTTGTCACCACCGCTCCGGCTGCAACGATGGCATTTTCTCCGATGGTTACACCGGAAAGGATCGTAGCATGGGATCCGATCCAGACATTTTTTTGCCACACGGATGGATGCCGGAATGTTGTCACTTCGATGTTCCGGTTCCATGCCGTGATTGATAGTGGCAAACACCACATGAGACCCTACCAGTACATGATCTCCCAGATAAATGCCTCCCTGATCCTGAAAATGACAGCAGCAGTTGATAAACACATTCTTTCCGATAAATATATTTTTCCCGCAGTCCGTATAAAACGGCGGAAACATCGCAAACGTTTCATCCACCAGTTCTCCCGGTGATCTGGGACAGTAAGATTCCTATCTCCTCCGGACTGTGATAAACTCCCATTGAGTTCGCTGGTCAGACGCATGGCCTCC
>ENA-OQBD01001198-OQBD01001198.1-human-gut-metagenome-genome-assembly--contig:-NODE-1198-length-12231-cov-2.786434_pt1 | contig 12231 bp, 11 predicted proteins | sample MGYA00242742_ERZ504543 | MGnify/ENA primary metagenome ERZ504543 (study PRJEB26092, sample SAMD00036239) | human gut metagenome | host: Homo sapiens | study: EMG produced TPA metagenomics assembly of... | reverse complement strand
GTGCTTGCGCGGGGCGTCAGGGTTCTCGGCCAGGTACTTCATGTAGCCGAATGCGTCGATCTTCTGGACCAGACCGTACTGGCTGGTGAAGTCTTCGATGGTGGTCATATAAGCCTTCTGTGTTGATGATGGTGGGGCGGGGTCGGTCGGGGCGGCTGCCGCCGCCTCTTCGCCTAAAAACAGCCCACTGGGCTGTTTTCTTAACGGCTTAGCCCCCTCAGTCCGCTTCGCGGTCAGCTCCCCTCAGGGAGGGGAGCTCAATACGGACTAAAAGTCGGACATGTGGAAGCCGTTCTTCAGTTTCCATGCTGCGAGTGTACAGCACGGAGTCAAGCAGCTTTTCGGTTTCCTCCTTGAGCTGGTCGGCCATGGTCTGGTTGGCGGCGGCGAGAATCTCGCGCACCTCGGGGTTACGCAGCGCGGCGATGGTCTCGTCCGGGGTCATCGGCTGCACATCGCCATCCACGTTGTCGGCCTCAAATTCCTCTTCAGCGGCGGACTGCGCGGCTTCCTCGGCGGCCGTCAAGCCCAGACGGGCGATCTGCTCGTCGGTGGCGGCGACCAAGCGGTGGCCCATCGCACCGGTCTTCTCCTGGTAGCGCTCAACGGCGTTGGACGTGGAGCGGAAGGCGCCATCGCACAGGGCGGCGATGATGCGGTTGGCCCAGTAGAAGTTCTCGGACGTCACGCGGGTGGTGGTGTCCTCAAGGTAGGCGGGCGTGGTGTCCACGTTCGGGAAGAACGGTACCAGCGTGTTGAACGGGTTGGAGCCGTATGCCATCCACTGGATGGCGCGGGAGGCCTGCGGGCGGTACGGGCGGATCTGCATCACCGCGAGCTGGCTCTGGCGGTTGATGCCGATCGTGCGGTACATGTGGCGGGTGCGCTCATCGCCCAGCTGGCCGTACGGATCGAACGGGGTGCCCTGGTAGTGGGAGCTCAGCACGTACTTGATATCCTCGATGGTCACCTTGCGCTCAGGCTGACGGGCCCACGGGATGTCGTCGGAGGTGGGCTTGTGGTCGGCGTCCGGGCCGTCCCACACCTCGTCGTACGGGTTGAGGAAACGCTGCATGTACCAGGCACGCGGAGTGTTGTACACGTGGTCGGAATCGGAGTGGGAGCCGAACGCGTCGCGCGGGTTGAACGGGGTAGTGTTCTCCACCGCGAGGTCCAAATGGTTGGTTTCGATGAATTCGGCAAGGTCTTCGGAACACATGTGCGCTTCCTGGTCACCCAGAGCGTCCTCAAGGTCGAATTCGTCGATGCCGAGCTGGTTCGGCATGGTCACGTATGCTTCGTCCGGCACGCGCTTGGCAATCCAGTGATGGCCGCCCACAGTTTCCAGCCACCAGATTTCGTTGGAGTCGGAGAAGGCGACGCCATTCATCTCGTAGGTGCCGAATTCCTCAAGCAGCGCGCCGAGGCGCTGGACGCCCTCGCGTGCGGTCTTGACATACGGCAGCACGATGGTCAGGAAGTCCTCTTCGCCGATGCCGCCGGGCACCTCGGGCTCATCGCCCTTGGCCGGCGTGTATTCCACGAACGGGTCGGCGCCGAGCACGCGCTCGTTGGTGGTCAGGGTTTCGGTGGCGCTCATCGCCACGTTCGCCTCGTTGACGCCGGCCTCGCCCCAAATACCTTCCTTGAGGTCCGCGTTCGGCACGGCGGTGTACTGCAGCGGGTCGTCCGGCAGGGTGATGGTTAGGTGGGAGATCACCGACTTGTATTCGCGCGGCTGTTCCTCCGGCTTCACGACGATGAAGCGCTTCGGGTTGAACTCGCCGTTCGCGGAATCCTCGTTGCGGGCGATGATGGTCGAGCCGTCATAGCTCGCGTCTTTACCTACCAGAATCGTGGTGCAGGCCATAGTGTGATGGTGTCCTTTCTTTGTTGTGGTCACGCTCCCACTGGCGGGAGCTGGACGACGAAGTCGGACTGAAGGTGGTTTTGTACTGACCCACCCCCAGTCAGTGATGCTGACAGCCCCCGCCTGCGGGGGCTCATGTGGCTCACGCCTTGCCGGTCAGGAAGATGCCGTCGGTGTCGGGCACTTCACCGCTGTTGCGCAGCGCGTGCAACAGCTCGTTGAGCCAGAAGCCCTGATTCAAGCCGGGCAACGGCTTCTTGGTGGCCCACACCTGCAGGTAGTACTCATGATCCTTGTCCGGCGGCTGCGGACCGTTGTACCGCATGATCACCGCCGGGTCAGTGCTGCGGCCCAAGAACTTGGAGGCCGAGGAGTTGCACCCCTGCACGGTCTCGGGAATCATGGCCGGCAGCTGACGGGAGAAGTCCGGCGGGATGGCCAACGCATGCGAATCATTGAAGTCGTACATCAGCGCATCAATCGGCAGATTGGCCACGGACCAGTGAATCCACTCGAAGCCGCAGACCGGAATCGAATCCGGGTCCACGAACTCCCAGTGCAGGTAGCGGGCCTCGGGATCCACATCATCGATGTAGAACGGGAAGGAGACCACAGGCACGCCACCATTGAAAAATTCAGGGGCCGCAGCCTTGGCGAAATCGTCCGGGATGACGGTGAAATCGGCGGAAATCTTCATACGTCCCAGTATCGCTCATATGTGTGACGTACTGGGAGCTGTGCGTTACGGGGTCTCTCCCCCAGTCTCGCTGCGCTCGACAGCCCCCACTATCAGAGGGGGGCTAGTTGCGTCGGGTTATGAGATCAGGGCGCAGAAGAGGGACTCGAATACCAGTAGCGGGTTGCCGTTGCCGGCTAGGCGCTTGCGGGCGTGGGCCACTTCGTCCAGACGGGTCACGGCACCGGCCCGGTTCAATCGCACCGACAATTCGGTGATCGACGAGCGGTTCTCCAGGTTGATGAGGCCCACCGAATCCTCCGCATTGTTCTGCAGCACCGCCACATCTCGGTAGATGGAAGCGATGGAGTTCAGCGCACGATCCAATACGTCGCGCGTACGGCGGGTGACCAAACGCTTCACATCGTCTTTCTTGGCAATCTGGTTGAATGCGCCACGCAGTTTCGGCGGGATGCGGTCGCTCGGTGCCAGTCCGTTGATGCGGCGGAATTCCGCTTCCTGGCCGGCGGTGATGCGGTTCGCGTCCGCCTCGGCCTGGGCCTTGGCATTGTCGATAAGATTGCCGGCCAACAACACTGCATCCGAGGCACGGGCCAGATTCAGCACACCGACCACAAGTTCATCGCGGTCGGACATAACCCGTTCGTCGGTGGCGTACAACTTGGCGATGCCGATATGGCCTCGGCGAGTCGGGCCGCACGCTGCGCCACTTTTGGCTCGACATTGGTGGTGGAGGTCAGGAATCCGGCCACCGCCTGGGTGGAGGGCACGGCGAGGTTCACGATGCGTGTGCGCGAGCGGATGGTGGGCAGCACGTCCTGGGCGCTGGGCGCGCACAGTAGCCAGATGCAATGCTCGGCCGGCTCCTCAATCTCTTTCAAGAGCACGTTGGTGGTGCGCTCAAGCATGCGATCCACGTCTTCAATGATGATGATGCGCCACGGTGCGGTGGCGGGCATCTGCTCGGAGGTAGTGATGATCTCACGCACCTGATCGATACCAATAGTCACCTTGTTCGTGGTCAGCACCGTGACATCCGGGTGCGTGCCAGCAAGCACCTGCTGGGTGACGCGCGTGGGCTCAGCGCTCATGCCGTGATCCGGGCTTTCCAGCGCCGCCGCGAATGCTCGGGCCATGTTGGAACGGCCCGATCCGGGAGGTCCACAGATCAGCCACGACTGGGTGATCTGGCTCGGGTCGCCCTGCGCGATACGACTGAGCATGTCGATTACCGGCTTTTGGCCGACTAGTGAATCCCATACGCTCATGCGAGCTCCTTGATGTCGGATTCGATGGCAGCCCATACCGCTTCAATGCTCTGGCTCGCATCGATAACGCGGAAACGATTCGGCTCGGCGGCGGCCAAGTCCAAGAAGGCCTGGCGGGTGCGGGACTGGAAGTCATCACCGGCCGATTCCATACGGTCTTCCGCGTGTTCGAGGCGATGGTGGGACAGGGCTGGGTCCATATCCAGCAAATACGTGCGGTCGGGCAGCAGGTTGTTGGTGGCCCACATGCTTAAGGATCGAATCTCTTCTGGCGTGAGTTCGCGGCCACCGGCCTGATAGGCCAAGGAAGAGTCTAAATAGCGGTCGGTGATCACCACTTCACCGCGCTCCAATGCCGGGCGGATGGTTTCGGCAACGTGCTGGGCTCGGTCTGCAGCGAATAGCAGCGCCTCGGCGCGCGGTGCGATGTCGACGGCGCCCCCATCCACACCGTGCAACAGCAGTTGGCGAATGGCCTTGCCTAACGCAGTGCCTCCCGGCTCACGGGTAACGACCACGGTACGTCCCTGAGCCTCAAGATACGCACGCAGCCGCTCGACTTGCGTGGTCTTGCCCACGCCATCGACACCTTCAAACGAAACAAACAGACCGCTCATGCTATTGACCTTAGCGTTAGGCGCAGAGTTGCGCCCAACAGGCAGTTAAACCAGCTCTACCTCCGTTTCAAGGGGCTGATTTTGGTCTTTTCTGAAGGTCTACTTCCGTTTCGAGGGGCTGTTGCCCAAGTAGACAACGTTCCAAAACGGCGGAATAACATTGGCACGGAGCCGTTCATACTCGTGGTTCAGCAGATGACCAGCCCCTTGAAGCGGAAGTAGATATTCTCAAAACGAGAAATCAGGCCCCTTGAAACGCAAGTAGAGCAATAATTCCGCTCAGCCACGCTTGGGAATTACGGCGGGCGCTCGTAGCCCTCGTTGGCGGTCAGCCAGTCGACGTCCTTTTTCACAGTGGCGGGGGTGGAACCGAGTTTTTCGGCGATGCGCTGGTTGGACCAGCCCTTGTTCGCCAACTTCTTGACTTCGGCACGGCGTTCGGCGCGCTTGGCCTCCTGCGCCGAAACCGCAGCCGAGGTACCGCCCTTCTTGCCCTTGCCGGCAACGGCCTTGGCGCCACCAGCACGCCCAGCACCGCGACGGCCACGGGTGGAGGGACCAGCCGCACGCTTTTCGGCGAGCAGTCGGAAGGCGTCATCAGGGGTGATGGATTCAGGCGTGTACTGACGCGGCACCGTACGGTTGGTCTCGCCATCGGTGATGTACGCGCCGAAACGGCCGTCCTTGATGGTCACGTTCTTGCCGGTGTTCGGGTCCTTGCCCAAATCACGCAGCGGCGGCTTGGCGGCACCACGGCCACGCCCGCGGCCGTACTTGGGCTGCGAGAACAGTTCTTTGGCCTTGTCGATATCGACCGTGAAGATCTCGTCTTCCGAGGCCAGCGAGCGGGTCTCCGACTTGCCGTCGGCACCCGTCTTGGTCAGGTAGGGGCCGTAGCGACCGTTGTTGGCGGCCACCGTGCATTCGGATACCTCGCCGGTTTCGGCGTTGGTTTCCTCGTATGTGCCCACTTCGCGCGGCAGGCTCAGCAGCTTTAGCGCGTCTTCCAGCGACAGCGATTCAGGGCTCATCGTCTTGAACAACGAGGCCATCTTCGGGCGCGACGCGGCGGCGGCCGCGGCCTTCTTCGAACCCTTCTTGGCCGCAGAAGCACCAGCAGTATCGCCAGCAGCGCCAGCCGAAGCCTCAGCCGGCGGCACCAACGCCACATACGGGCCGAAACGCCCATTGCGCACCTCGACGGTACCGCCGGATACCGGATCAACGCCCAGCTCGCGCGGTCCACCGGAGTGGTTGTCGATCAAATCGCGGGCCACGGCCACCGTCAGCTCATCCGGCGCGATGGTGTCCGGCAGAGACGCGCGCTTCGGGTTGCCTTCGGCGTCCAGATGCTCCATGTCTTCCAGATACGGGCCGTAACGGCCGACGCGCACGTGCAGGCCGTCGCCGATGTCGATGGTGTTGATGGCGCGCGCGTCGATCTCGCCGAGCTGCGCGACCTGCTGTTGCAGGCCTTCGTGCGCCTCGTCGGCGTTGCGGGCGGCGCCCTCGCCGGAACCGAAGTAGAAGTGGGTGAGCCAGTCGCGGCCGGATTCCTCGCCGTGGGCGATGCGGTCAAGGCCGTTTTCCATCTCGGCGGTGAACTGGTAGTCGACCAGCTTGGGGAAGTTCGTCTCGAGCAACTTGGTCACGGAGAAGGCGAGCCAGCTGGGGATCAGCGCACGGCCACGCTCGTATACGTAACCGCGATCCATGATTGTGGAGATAATGCTCGCGTAAGTGGACGGGCGACCGATCTCCTTGGCTTCCAGCGTCTTGACCAGCGTGGCCTCGGTGTAGCGGGCCGGCGGCTGGGTTTCATGGCCGTCCGGTTCGATGTCGCTTGCCTCGACCTGCTGGCCGACGCTCATCGGCGGCAGGGAGGTGTTGGATTCGGAGGCGTCACCCCCTGACGGCCTTGGCGTCCGTCTTGCCGGCGGCAGCAGCCTGGTCCGAGCCAGCCCCAGCGCCGGGAGCGGCGGCCTTGGGCTTGCGCCCCTCCCCCGTGGCCTTCATAAAGCCGGGGAATTCGATGACGGTGCCGGACGCCTGGAACACGGCCTCGCCCTCGGTGAGGCCGGCCGGCGCAGACAGGCGCACGGTGGCGGTGGAACCGGTGGCGTCAGCCATCTGGCAGGCAAGCGTGCGCTGCCAGATCAGCGTGTATAGGCGCAGCTGGTCGCCGGGAAGTTTGGAAGCCAGCTCGTCCGGGTCGTGGAAGCGCGAGCCCGCCGGGCGAATACACTCGTGGGCTTCCTGCGCGCCAGCGGTTTTGGTGGCGTACTGCTTGGGCTCGGCGGAGAGGAACTTGTCGCCGAAATGGTAGGAGACGGCGTTGCGGGCGGCGGTGATGCCCTCCTGCGACAGCGTCACCGAATCGGTTCGCATATAGGTGATGTAGCCGTTCTCGTACAGGCTTTGGGCCGCGCGCATCACGGCGCGAGCACCCATGCCGAGGCGATTGCCGGCGGTCTGCTGCAGGGTCGAGGTGGTGAACGGCGGCTGCGGGCGGCGGCGGTACGGCTTGGTTTCCATCGACATCACAGTGAAATCGGCGGTCTTCAGCGCCGAAGCCACGGCGGTGGCACCAGCCTCATCAAGCTGGCGAACGTTCGCCGCGAACCCGTCCGGGGTCAGCTGGCCGTCGGCACCGAAATCCTTGGAGCCGGCGAGTCGCTTGCCGCCGAGCGCGATCATGCGGGCGGAGAATTCGGCACGCTCCCCCAGCGCGTCAGGCGCGGACAGCGTGGCGACGATATCCCAGTACGGCGCGCGCTTGAACGCCATGCGTTCGCGCTCGCGTTCCACGATCAGGCGGGTGGCCACGGACTGCACGCGGCCGGCGGACAGGCCTGGGCCCGACCTTGCGCCACAGCACCGGCGACAGCTCATAGCCGTACAGACGGTCGAGGATGCGGCGGGTCTCCTGTGCGTCGACCATATTGCCATCCACATCGCGCGTGTTGTTCAGGGAGGCGTTGATGGCGTTCTTGGTGATCTCGTGGAACACCATGCGCTTGACCGGCACCTCGGGTTTCAAGGTCTGCACCAAGTGCCACGCGATGGCCTCGCCCTCGCGATCCTCATCAGTCGCCAGATAGAGTTCATCGGCGTTCTTCAGGGCCGATTTGAGTTCGCTGACCGTACGCTTCTTGTCGCCGTCGACAATGTAATACGGCTTGAACCCGTCGTTGACGTCCACGCCGAACTTGCCGAACTTGGCCTTGTCTGCCGCGGGCACCTGGCTGGGCTGCGCGAGGTCTCGGATATGGCCGACCGACGCCATGACGGTGTACCCCTTGCCCAGGTAGTCACCGATCTTGTGGGCCTTGGTCGGAGACTCCACAATCACCAGTTTGGTAGCCATACCCACTCCTTATGTATTGCGCGAAACACACGACGTTTCTGGCGTCATAATACTCATGAATCATGTCCAACTGCCAAATTCCGCCGTTGTGCCGGGCAAATTCGGCCGTTCGCACCCCATGTTTTACCGTTTGGGCGGTGCCGGCGGAGCGCCGATCAGACCCAGCCGGCTTAAGGGCGCTGCAGTGATCTGACGCAGGGCCAGCAACAGTCCGAATGCGAGCATGGCCACACCCGCAATGCCCACAACAGCGCTGACATTCGCCCCCTGAACCGCCCAGCTGGCGCTGACATTGAGCCCCGGCACCACCTGCCAGATCACATAACCGCTGTAGGCGAGCAACAGCAGGCCCCCGGTAATCAGCACGCTGCCGACGATTTGCACGCTCACTGAGGAGACGCGGCGACCCGGCTCGTCCATGCCGGACTTGCGCGTAACTGCCAGAGCGAGCAGGGCCAATCCCGCCACCAGCAGGATGGACATCGCCACATCCGAAGGGCGATGCCATTGTCCGTATATCACGGAGACACCGACGGTCACCGCCCAAACCACGCCGATGACGCCCGCCAAAGCTCGAACCGCACGAGGCACGGTAAGCAGCAGAATCACCGCACAGGCTGCGGCCAGCATCGTGTGACCGGAAGGCGCGGAATTAGCGGCAGGAGATTCAGTGTTGATGATGAACGGACGCGGCAACAGACCCTTGATACGGGTGACGGCCAAGCAGACCACGGCGAACACGGCGATTTGCCCGGCCAACCACCAGCGGCGTCGAATCAGCGCCGTAATAATGCCGATTGCGGCAATTGTGCAGCTGACAGCGATAACCAGCCAGGATTGTGCGACGGCGTTCATCACGCCGGTGGCCCAGGACGGTACATCGTTGTGCAGGTTTTTCCAGACCAGTTCGTCGTACGATTGTCCGTTTTCGGTAAACACGCACCCCCACCACACGCCGAAGCCGATAGCGATCAGGAGCAGACCGAATACCACGCACAGTACGCGGCTGGAGATTCGCGGGCGCACGGTAAGCGGGTCAAGCCGGGCCAAGCCACGGTCGATATCAGATGCCCCATCCGCATCGTCCATGTCCAGCGGCCTGAAATCCCGTAAGGAGCCTGATGTGGATGCCGATGCATCTGAACCGGAGACCGGGCCGAGCGCAGCCAATGGGTCAACAACGTTCGACGACGAGTCAGGCTGCGCTGCGCCTGAGCCGACCAGATTGACCGCCGCATGCGGGTCGCGAATTCTAGGGGTCTGTGCGTCATTCATACGTTCGACTGTACGGCCGCGCCCCGGACAGGGGACCACGCTAGTGCCAGCTCACAGCCAAATCCGCACATAAAGAAAACCTCCACACACCCGTCAGAGGCCACTTACCCTTGCTGCATTCCTGCCCTGGGGGAGTTGGGTGACATAGCGCCGCGTGGAGGCTGGGGATAAGTCTATGGAGACGTATGGACCAGCGCAGCGACACGAAACGTGCGCGCCGGGTCGCACGACAGGCCAACCAGCGCATTCAGGCAATATTCATGCAGCATCAAGAAGCGTGCCCAATTGTAAGAATTCCGGAAAAATACCGGCATAAACGCGTGTGGCTACGCTCACGTCAAACGATTGTTCAAGGCCAACAGTTACGGTGGACACCATGGCTTCTTATACTCGTCGTGCACATTCGGGAGGCAATGGCCCCGCTCTGAGGCAACCGCGCACCGCGCAAAGCAGAGCCGGCCACTCCGCACAGGAGGGCCCCCAATACGCCCCAGGAGAGCCGTTCCCGCCACGCAAGCCACAAGGCTTCCAATAGCCATCGAGCCCCGAACAGGAAGAAAACGAACACAGGAAAAGGCAAGCACCGTGTACTGAAATGGGTGCTGGGCATCTTCTTCTCCCTGATTGGACTGGGCTTGCTGGCCAGGTATCGCAGTATTCGCATACCTGTACACCACCACCGAGGTCCCGCAACCCGAAAAGTTCGCGTTGGCCGAGAAAACCACCGTGTATTACGCGGACGGCACCACCGCGATCGGCTCCTACGCGGAACAGAATCGTGAAATCATCTCTTGCGAGGGGCTGCCGGACTACATCGGCAACGCGATTGTGGCGTCCGAAAACCGTACGTTCTACACGGATAAAGGCCTTGATCTGAAGGGCATCGCCCGCGCATTCATTAATAATGTGACCAAGGGCACGCGCCAAGGTGGTTCCACCATCACCCAGCAGTATGCCGAGCGGTATTACATGGGCGAAACCACATCCTATGTGGGCAAGGCGCGCGAGGCCATCATGGCCATCAAAATCGCGCAGACCGAATCCAAGGACGAGGTGCTGTGCAATTACATGAACACCATCTATCTGGGCCGCAACTCCTACGGTATCCAGGCAGCGGCCAAGGCATACTTCAATAAGGACGCCAAGGATCTGACGCTGTCTGAGGCGGCGATGATCGCCGGCATTATTCCGTCACCGTCCACGTGGGATCCGGCCGATAACGCCGATATGGCCAAATCGCGCTTCAAGCGTGTGCTGAACATCATGCAGGAGGATGGTTACATCACTGCCAAGCAGCACACTGATGCCAAGTTCCCGCAGACCGCCGCGGTGGCGCAGCAGAACGAATACGCGGGGCCGAACGGTTATCTGCTGGATATGGTGCGCCGCGAGCTGGTGCAGTCCAAGGCCTTTACCAAAGAGGATTTGGATACTGGCGGATACAAGATCATCACCACCATCGACAAGAGCAAGCAGGATCTTATGCAGTCCATCGGCGACACCCGTCTGGACGACATGCCTGAATCCCTGCAAATCGGCGGCATAGCGCTGGACCCGAAGACCGGTGAAGTATTGTCCGTATACGCCGGTTCAGATTATCTGTCCAAGCAGCTCAACAATGCCGATCAGGCCGTATTCGAACCGGGTTCGACTATGAAGCCGTTCGCTTTGCTGGGGGCCGCGCAATCCGGCGTCAGCTTCGATACGTTGTTCAACGGCAATTCCCACCAGCACTTCACCGGCTTGGATCAAGAGGTGAACAACGCTCTGGAGAACAACTGGGGCAACATCAATCTGTATCAGGCCACCGCCAACTCGGTGAACACGGTGTTCATGAACGTCAATGAGCATCTGACGCCGAAGCGCACGGCCGCAATCGCCCATGAAGCGGGCATTCAGGGCGATATCGATGAAAACTCCATGTACAACGTGCTGGGCATCAACGCCCTGACCGTGTGGGATTTGGCGCAAGGCCATTCGACCATCGCCAACAATGGCGTGAAGAACACCTTGCACATGGTGTCCAAAGTGCTTGATTCCAACAATAAGGACATGTACAACGCGCCCAGCAACGGCACCAAGGTGTTCGATGCCAACGACTGCGCTTTGGTACAGAAGGCCATGCAGGGCACCACCACGTACGGTACGGCGGCCGGCACATCCAGCATGTTGGGCCGGCCCGTCGCCGGCAAGTCCGGTACCGCCAACGACGAATGGCTTCGTCGTTCGTGGGTACACCCCCAGCATGATGAATGTGTGGGCTATCTGGAATCCGGACGATAAGGGCAATCCGCAAGTGGTGCCAGCCTTCTCCGGATACGGCGTCTCTTCCACTGGATACCCCGCCCACCTGTTCCAGGAGTTCATGGCTCAGGCCTTGCAAGGCACCGAGGCGGAGCAGTTCCCGACCGCTAAAGACAACGGCAAGATCGGCGGCTCCGACGGCACTTGGGGCTTGGGCAAGGGACAGAGCAGCGGCCTGTCCAACAACACCAACAAGCAGTCCACCGAAGACGCGCAGAAGCAGGCTGAGCAGGACGCACAGCAGAAGGCGGCCGAAGAGGAAGCCAAGAAGCAACAGCAGGCTCAGGAGTTCGCCCAGCAGTGCCTCGCCAATCCGAGCTATTCCACCGAGTGCCCGAATTATCCCGGCACCACTACGGCGGAGATGGCAACGCCGGCAACAATACCGGCGGTGACAACGGGAACAATACCGGCAACGATAATGGTCAATTCCGGAGGCACCGGCGGGAACACCGGCACCAACGGCGTCACCCAGTAGTAAGTAAAACACGACAACAAGGCTCCCTCTGATGCAATCAGAGGGAGCCTTGTTTTTGCTCTGCTAGCGCTCAGCGCTTGCGCTGGAAACGGTTGATGGCGGAGATAATCGACTTCAGGGCGCTAGTGGTAATCGACGAATCGATGCCGACGCCCCACACGATCTGCGCGTCATCGGCCTCGCCGACCTGGCATTCCACGTACGAGGCGGCCATGGCGTCGGTGCCGACGGACATGGTGTGCTCCACGTAATCCATAATCGAGGCGTCAACGCCAAAGTTGGAAATGGCGTTGAGGAAAGCGGCGATCGGACCGTTGCCGATGCCGGAGACCTCGCGCTCCACGGGCGCATCGAC
>ENA-OQBD01001197-OQBD01001197.1-human-gut-metagenome-genome-assembly--contig:-NODE-1197-length-12232-cov-3.485419_pt1 | contig 12232 bp, 11 predicted proteins | sample MGYA00242742_ERZ504543 | MGnify/ENA primary metagenome ERZ504543 (study PRJEB26092, sample SAMD00036239) | human gut metagenome | host: Homo sapiens | study: EMG produced TPA metagenomics assembly of... | reverse complement strand
AAAGACCGTCAAGAAAGAGCTGCTCTCATACTTACATCCAAGAACGGTACGTAAGGTTAAATTCAACGGAAGAATTGTAGAACATGAAGTTATTCGAGGGATCAATGTTTATATGATCGCATATGCATTTGTACTGATGTTTTCTGTACTGATCATTTCTATTGATAACTTCGATTTTACAAGCAATTTTACGGCAGTTGTTGCAACATTGAATAATATTGGTCCTGGGCTTAATATCGTAGGACCAACTGGAAACTTTTCAATGTATTCGAATCTTTCCAAGATCGTTATGATCTTTGATATGTTAGCGGGAAGACTGGAATTATTTCCAATGTTATTGTTGATCAATCCATATACATGGAAAGAAATAAAAATTAGAAAAATAAAAAAACTAAGAAAGAGGGCCATAGCATATGAAACGTAATACAGATTTTTATGCTTCGTGATATCGCAGGAGAAGTAATTCTTGTACCAACAGGGGCTGCAACTCAGCAATTTAATGGAATGATCACATTAAATGAAGTGGCAGCATTTATTTGGAAGAATTTAGATGAATCGAAGTCAAAAGAAGAATTGGTTGATAAGATCATGGATGAATTTGAAGTAGATGAAGAAACAGCAAGGACAGATGTAGAAGGATTTGTCGGAGCACTTTATGAACATGGACTGGTATTGGATGAATGAGACAGATTGCAAATAACGTTTATATCCGGTATTGAAGATCTGGTAGAAGAGGGAAAAGAAGTCAGCATGATGATCAGTGGGAGCAGTATGAATCCGTTTTTGATCCATCAAAGAGACTATATTTTGATGAAGAAGCCAGAAGAAGAATTGAAAGCTGGGGGATATGGTGTTTTTTCAGAGAAGAGATGAGGCGTATGTGATGCATCGGATTCATCACATCAACAAGGAGGGAAAAACTGTTTATTATCGGAGATGCACAGGTAGATATGGAAGGACCGATTGACAAAGAACAGGTTTTTGCGATCATTACAAAAGTAAAGCGTAAAGGAAAATGGATCACACCTGGAGATTTTTGGTGGGAGTTTTTTGAACATATCTGGCTTCATTTGATTCCATTTCGGAGATTTTTGATGAAATTATACGGAATTCGAAGATAAAGGGTGGTAATTATTTTACGTATTACCATTCTTTTTTTGTTATCAGACTATGATGAGAGTGTCAAAAGTAAATTTTGCCACTCTCTGATGCATCCAGATTGTTCCATTGCTACGCAATTCCGCAATCTTCGAACACCTCGAACTCCCATAAAATGGCGTATTCACACCATTTTATTCCGTTCTCGTTGTTCGGTGTGTCAATAAATATAAATTGCTTATTTGTGCAAGCACAAACGCAATTTATACTTTTGACACTTACATCATTTTATAGTATCCTTAAAAATAAAAGATACAAAACAGGAGGAAGATCAATGGGACGTGTATTTAAATTCCATAACGACGTAGATACAGATCAGATCATCGCGTCACAATATTTGTTATTGCCAAATATTGAAGAGATGAAAGTATATACTTTTGAATCAATTGATAAAGATTTTGCCAAGAAGGTAAAAGAAGGAGATATTGTTGTAGCAGGAGAGAACTTTGGATGTGGGTCATCCAGAGAACAGGCGCCAAGTGTACTGAAAGCGTTAGGTGTCAAAGCAGTGGTTGCTAAATCATTTGCGAGAATCTTCTATAGAAACTCTATCAATATCGGATTACCAGTGATCATCAGCAAAGACTTATATGACAAAGTGGAAGACGGAGCTGACATTGATATCAACCTGTCTGAAGGATGGATCAAAACAGAGGATGAAACCCTTCCATGTACCAAGCTGCCACCATATATGCAGAATATCTTAGATCATGGCGGATTGATCAATTTCTTGAATGAAGGGGAGGAATAGGAACATGGGAATGACCATCGGAGAAAAGATTATTGCAAGAGCTGCGAAAGTAGATCAGGTAAAAGCAGGAGAGATCCATACGATTGAAGTTGACCGTTTAATGAGTAATGATGGAACGACACATTTAACAATTGATATGTATCATAACCAGTTAAAACATCCAAAGATCGCGGACAAAGACAAACTGGTATTTATCATGGACCACAATGTGCCTGCGGAGAATCCAAAAACAGCAGCAGCACATAGAAAGATGCGTAATTTTGCAAAAGAGCATGAGATCAAATTATATGAAGGAAAAGGTGTCTGCCATCAGATTATGGTAGAGAATCATGTATGTCCAGGAGAATTTATCATGGGTGCAGACTCCCATACGTGTACATATGGAGCTTTAGGAGCATTTGGTACAGGAATCGGATGTACTGATTTCTTATACGCTATGGTAACAGGACAGTCTTGGGTATTAGTTCCAGACACGATCCGTTTTAACCTGCATGGTAAATTAAGAGAAGGTGTATACGCCAGAGATTTAATGCTTTCTATCATCGGAATGGTTGGAGCAAATGGATGTAACTACAAGATCATGGAATTTGCTGGAGAAGGTGCTCATAACCTTGATATTGATGAACGTTTAGTTCTTTGCAATCTTGCTGTTGAAGCAGGAGCTAAGACTGGAATCGTTGAGCCAGATGAGAAAGTTGTAGAATACGTAGAAAGTCGTGGAAGAAAAGCTGAGAACTTATTCAAGAGCGATGATGATGCGGTATTTGAGAAAGTTTATGATATCAACTTAGACGAGATCAAACCAGTTGTTGCAAGACCTCATCAGATCGATGATGTTGTGGATGCCAAAGAAGTCAATGATGTGAAGATCGATGAAGCATTCTTAGGATCATGTAACAATGGACGTATCGAAGAATTAAGAGTTGCTGCTGAAATCTTAAAAGGTAAGAAAGTAAGTGACAGCGTAAGATTTTTGATACGCACCAGCTTCCAATGAAGTTTATATGCAGGCATTAGATGAAGGTCTGATCGATATTTTCATGGAATCTGGAGCAATGGTTATGAACTGTAACTGCAGCGTTTGCTGGGGAAGCTGTCAGGGTGTCATCGGGAAAGATGAAGTTTTGATTTCTACAGGAACAAGAAACTTCAAAGGACGTGCCGGACATCCGGATTCTTATGTATATTTAGGATCCGCAGCGACAGTTACAGCATCAGCGATCGAAGGTAAGATCACAACAGCAGACCAGATTTAAGGAAGAAGGTGTTTAACTGTTAAAATAATCTTATAAAAATAAATATGTGTTGGATTTTATGATTTTTATTGGTAGAATAAATTATAAATATTATATGGAGGATTTGTTTATGAGTAAATATTATTCTATCAATAAATTTTCAAAAATATTAGGTGTATCGGCTCAAACATTAAGGAATTGGGATAAAAAGGGTAAACTTCATCCACATCACACTTCCAGTAATGGATATAGATATTATTCGCATGAGCAATTAAATCAAGTTATGAATGTAAAACCTAATTTAGATAGAATTGTAATAGGTTATTACAGGGTTTCAAGTAATAAACAAAAAGATGAGCTGGAACGACAAATAGAGAATATGAAATTGTATCTTACTGCACAGGGCAAACGTGCCAATAAAGCAAGAAAACTTGTAAAAGAACTGATAGATGATGGTGGTGAAGAAGATGATAAAAACAATTCGAGTCATGCTGATCCCAAATAATAAACAGAATACAAAACTTTTTCGATATGCCAATACTGCCAGATTCGCTTATAACTGGGCGTTAGGAAGAGAAAAAGAAAACTATAAAAATGGTGGTAAGTTCCTATCGGATAGTGATCTGAGAAAAGAATTTACACAATTAAAGAAAACAGAGGAATATTCCTGGTTAAATGAAGTTTCAAATAATGTAACAAAACAGGCGATCAAAGATGCTTGTCATGCATATAAGAGATTTTTCAAAGGATGTTCAAAGTTTCCTAAATTCAAAAGCCGAAAATTTTCTATACCATCTTTTTATCAAGATAATGTAAAGATCCAATTTTCAGATACGCATGTAAAAATTGAGGGTTTTGCTGCTTCCAAAAAGAAGAATAAGCAAAAGATAAACTGGATCAGACTTGCGGAAAAGAATCGGATACCTACGGATTGTAACTATAGTAATCCCCGTATTAGATATGATGGGATCAACTGGTGGATCACAGTAGGCATTGAATACGAAGACTCTGTTACCGTTCCCTCCAATGATGGGATAGGGATCGATTTAGGGATTAAAGATTTAGCGATATGTTCTGATGGCAATAAATATAAGAACATCAATAAAACGAAAAAAGTTAAGAAACTAGAGAAACAAAAACGCAGATTACAGCGTAGCATCTCTCGTTCATACGAGAACAATAAACAAGGAAAGGAATACTGTAAAACGAAGAATGTGATCAAAAAGGAAAAACTTTTATTAATATTAAATCATAGACTAACCAATATCCGTCATGATCATTTACATCATATAACATCAGAGATCGTAAAACGAGAACCAAGTTTTATCTGTATCGAAGATTTAAATGTAAAGGGAATGATGAAAAACAGACATTTATCCAAAGCAGTTCAACAACAGGGATTTTATGAATTTAGGCGGCAGATGGAATATAAATCTGAGTGGAACAATATTCAGGTGATCATTGCAGATCGATTTTTTCCAAGTTCTAAATTATGCAGTTGTTGTGGAAAGATCAAAAAAGATCTGAAGTTATCAGAACGTATTTACAAATGTGAATGTGGAAATGTAGTTGACAGAGATCTTCAGGCAGCTTTGAATCTTAAAAAATATGGAGAGGATGTTCTGAAACGATCTGTAGCATAATATATTCAAGTGATTACAGATATGTACTGATACGTTAGTCAGGAATTAACGCCTATGGAGAGTACAGGAACTTGTGAGTAGTACATGAATTGATTCGTTACAAAAGCATACTCGTTGAAGTAGGAATGAAACATAAAGGTTTATAACTTTTTATAAGTTTTCAGTAATGGAAAGTATGATTACAGCAGTGATTTTTGATATGGACGGTGTGATCGCTGATTCAGAATATTTTAATGTCAAAGCAAAACATCTCATCTTAAAACGAGCAGGTATTGAAGTTGACTGGCATTACCATGATAAGTTCTTGGGTACAACACATGAATATATGTGGACAGAGATGAAGAAAGAATTTGAAAGTCTTGATAAAGAAGTTCTATATTATATAGATCAGTGGGTCAAAACCAGAAAAGAGTTGATCGACCAGGAAGGACTAAAGCCGATGCCGGGGGTTGTTGATCTGATCCGTACATTAAAGGAAAAAGGATTTCATCTGGCAGTAGCATCGTCTTCATTGAAAGAAGATATCATGACAAATATGAATACGTTTGGAATTACAGACTGCTTTGAAGCATTTATAAGCGGTTCCGAATGTGAAAACGGAAAGCCGGATCCAGAAATCTTTCAAAAGGCGGCTGAGGCAATTGGACAGAAGGCGGCAAACTGTATCGTGGTCGAAGATTCCGAAGCAGGAGTAAAGGCAGCCAAATCTGCCAAAATGAAATGCATTGGATATGCACCAGAAGGAGCGATCAAACAAGATCTCCATCAGGCAGATACAGTGGTGAAGGAATTTTCAGATAAACTTATAGAATATATTATGGAAAAATAAGTAAAATAAAAAATAGACAGCGTTCTTATGAAAAAGAGCACTGTCTATTTTTTTATAAAAACTTTCTCGTAAAAAGAGAAGATAGGACACAATATTCATTCATGCAATATAAACATCTGGACGACGTTCCGTCAACATTGTATAATAGTCATGCTTCATTTGTTTTGCTATATCGTAGTCATAAGGTTTCTCCCAGTTTGTACTATTAACTAAGAGATCCACTCCTTGAATAGCAAGACTTCTGGCAGCTTCTGGAAAGAATGCGTCATAACAGATAAACAAGCCGATACGACCAATCTTTGTATTAAATACTTTAAATTGATCTCCGGGTGTAAAATAATTTTTCTCGGAATCAAATAAATGAACTTTGCGATAAGTTCCAAGAAGAACACCAGTGTCATCAATGAAAAACTGAGAATTATAAAGGATATCTTCTTCTTTTTCAGCCATTCCATAGACGATATGAACATGAAATTCCTTAGCTAAGGCACTCATCTTTTTTACGGATGTAGAGTTGATCGTGGCAGTTTCTGCCAAGTCTTTAAAATTTTTACCACATTGATAACCAGTAACAGCAAGCTCAGGGAAAATAATGAGTTGAGTATCTGGATGAGATTCCATAGCTTTGCGAAGAAGCGTTTCCATATGAAAAAGATTTTCCTCTTTCTGATTCATTTTTGGATAAGTTTGTATACAAACAACATTACATTTCATAATTTTTTCTCGGTCCTTTCTGAATGCTTTGTGATATATGCTCGTTTGGAACCTTGAACCAGCTAAACAATTCTCGAATTGCAAATACACTGATCACTGCAATTCCAATGGCAAACCATACATAGACAATTAGAATAAATAATTTAATTGTTCAAAATCAAAATGTTCTTTCTCGAATAGAGAGCCGATCATGATAACAACAATCGGAACACAAAGAGAAAATACATTACCTACAAAATAGTTAATATTATCATCAGGAATCATAAAGTAAGCAATGAGTCCACAGATCATACCGATAAAGATAGATGCAACGGCAACTCTTGAGGATACTTTATCCCAGATCAACCCAGCAATAAATGCAGCACATGGGGCGGCCAAAAGTAGTTTGTTGTGTTTTAAAGTGATTCCCACGTTAAGATTTCCTTTCTTAATAAATGCAAAAGGCGCTATAAACATATATCTGTTTACAACGCCTTTGTTTATGACTAGTGTAATATACAAAATCTTTTTATTACAAGGTAAGAGTGAAAAGAAGTGAAGAATTTAATGAAAAAGGCAGATGAGAAACATTTTCAGGTGCTTTTTTCATGTATTTAAAAATAGTTATTGACATGATAAATTCTATGTGGTAATATAAGAAAATGTCTTAATGTGGGTTTGTCTGCCCACACTCTATGTAAAATTAAGAATAAGATTGTAAGAAAGATATAGTAAGATAGAGGGTTTCTTACAGTTGATGTAGTATATAAACCAGGTTTAGATCAAGAGGTGAAAAACGTCCATGGAAAAGAACAGAATACAGCCAATAAAATCAGGTACAGGGATGCGAATCAGCTATGCCAGACAGGATGACGTCCTTGAAGTACCAAATCTGATCGAAATTCAAAAGGATTCCTATGATTGGTTTTTAAGAGAAGGATTAGCAGAGGTATTTGAAGATATCTCCCCAATCGAAGATTACAGCGATCAGTTAAGCTTGGAATTTGTTGACTATCAATTATGTAAAGATGACGTCAAATATTCAATTGAAGAATGTAAAGAAAGAGATGCAACATACGCTGCACCTTTAAAAGTGAAAGTAAGACTTCATAATAAAGAGACTGATGAAATCAAGCAGCATGAGATTTTTATGGGCGATCTTCCTTTAATGACAGCAACAGGAACATTTATCATCAACGGAGCTGAACGTGTTATCGTCAGTCAGTTAGTGCGTTCCCCTGGAATTTATTATGGAATTGCTCATGACAAGATTGGTAAAGAGTTATACTCTTCCACAGTTATTCCAAACCGTGGTGCTTGGCTTGAATATGAAACAGATTCCAATGATGTATTCAATGTACGTGTAGACCGTACAAGAAAAGTGCCTATCACAGTTTTGATCCGTGCATTAGGTATCGGAACAAACGCAGAGATCAAAGAATTATTTGGTGAAGAACCAAGATCCTTGCAAGTATTGAAAAGACCCATCTGATAACTATGAAGATGGTCTGTTAGAATTATATAAGAAGATCCGTCCGGGAGAACCATTATCTGTAGATAGTGCGGAAAGCTTGATCAACAGCATGTTCTTCGATCCAAGAAGATATGATCTTGCGAAAGTTGGACGTTACAAATTCAATAAAAAATTAGCATTAAGAAATCGTATCAGTGGATTTATCTTAGCAGAAGATGTTTTAGATCCAACAACTGGAGAAGTATTAGCAGAAGCTGGAACGAATGTGGACATGGAACTTGCAGATAAGATCCAGAACGCAGCCGTAGCAAGTGTTATGATCCAGACAGAAGAAGGTGCTACAAAAATACTTTCCAACATGGAAGTAAATCTTGCTGAATATGTAGATTTCAATCCAGAAGAGATCGGTGTTCATGAAGATGTTTTCTATCCTGTATTAGAGAAAATCTTAGAAGAAGGATATGAAGGAGAAGAATTAAAAGAAGCTCTGAAGAAAAATATTCATGAATTGATTCCAAAACATATTACAAAAGAAGATATCTTAGCATCCATCAACTACAATATCCATTTAGAGTATGGAATTGGACATGATGATGATATTGACCACTTAGGAAACCGTCGTATCCGTGCTGTAGGTGAACTGCTTCAGAACCAGTATCGTATCGGTCTTTCAAGATTAGAAAGAGTTGTTCGTGAAAGAATGACAACTCAGGATATTGAATCTATCTCACCACAGTCATTGATCAATATCAAACCAGTAACAGCAGCAGTGAAAGAGTTCTTTGGAAGTTCTCAGTTATCTCAGTTCATGGACCACAACAACCCACTGTCTGAGTTAACACATAAGAGACGTTTATCTGCATTAGGACCAGGTGGTCTGTCTCGTGACCGTGCCGGATTCGAAGTCCGTGACGTACATTACACACATTACGGAAGAATGTGTCCGATCGAGACACCTGAAGGACCTAACATCGGTCTGATTAACTCTCTTGCTACTTATGCGAGAATTAACGAGTATGGATTTATCGAAGCTCCATATCGTGTACTGGATAAATCAGATCCTGAGAATCCAGTTGTTACAGACAAAGTTGTTTATTTAACAGCTGATGAAGAAGATAATTATGTAGTAGCACAGGCGAACGAACCTGTTGACGAAGATGGACATTTCGTAAATACTCATGTATCTGGACGTTTCCGTGAGGATACATCAGAATTTGATAAAGTAAACCTTGACTTAATGGACGTATCTCCAAAGATGGTATTCTCAGTAGCTACATCCATGATTCCTTTCCTGGAGAACGATGATGCCAACCGTGCGCTGATGGGATCCAACATGCAGCGTCAGGCAGTACCACTTCTTTCTACAGAAGCTCCTGTTGTTGGAACAGGTATGGAATCCAAGGCTGCATATGACTCTGGAGTCTGCATCACAGCAAGAAATGGCGGAGTCGTAGAAAGATCTACAAGTACAAAGATCGTAGTTCGTAATGATGACGGTCAGAGAGATGAGTACAATGTTATCAAGTTTGCACGAAGCAACCAGGGTAACTGTATGAATCAGCGTCCGATCGTATTTGTAGGAGACAGAGTAGAAAAGGGAGACATCTTAGCAGACGGTGCTTCAACAAGCAACGGAGAGATGGCTCTTGGTAAGAACCCATTGATCGGTTTCATGACATGGGAAGGATATAACTACGAGGATGCGGTACTGTTAAGTGAGCGTCTGGTACAGGATGACGTTTACACATCTGTTCATATCGAAGAATATGAAGCAGAAGCCAGAGATACTAAGCTTGGTCAGGAAGAGATCACAAGAGATCTTGCAGGATTAAGTGAAGATGTCTTAAAAGACTTAGATGATAACGGTATCATCCGTATCGGTGCAGAAGTACGTGCCGGTGACATCCTGGTAGGAAAAGTTACTCCTAAGGGAGAAACAGAATTAACAGCTGAAGAGAGACTGTTACGTGCGATCTTCGGTGAGAAAGCAAGAGAAGTCCGTGATACATCTTTAAGAGTGCCACATGGTGCTTACGGAGTTGTTATGGATACGAAGATCTTCACAAGAGAGAATGGAGACGAACTTCCTCCTGGAGTAAACAAGAGCGTTCGTGTATACATTGCTCAGAAGAGAAAGATTTCTGTAGGAGATAAGATGGCTGGTCGACATGGTAACAAGGGTGTAATTTCCCGTATTCTGCCAGTAGAAGATATGCCATACTTACCAAACGGACGTCCATTAGATATCGTACTGAACCCATTAGGTGTGCCTTCACGTATGAATATCGGACAGGTGTTAGAGATCCATCTGTCCTTAGCAGCAAAAGTTCTTGGATTTAATGTTGCTACACCAGTATTCAATGGTGCAGACGAGAACGATATCGCAGATACATTAAGAATGGCAAATGACTATGCCAATACATCATGGGAAGAATTTGACGCGAAATGGCGTGATAAAGTTAACGATGATGTAATGGATTACTTATATGAAAACAGAGATCATAGAAAAGAATGGCAGGGTGTACCAATTGATACAACTGGTAAAGTAAGATTAAGAGACGGTCGTACAGGAGAAGAATTTGACAGCCCTGTAACAATCGGATTCATGCATTACCTGAAACTGCATCATCTGGTAGATGACAAGATCCATGCACGTTCTACTGGTCCTTACTCATTAGTAACTCAGCAGCCACTGGGTGGTAAAGCTCAGTTCGGTGGACAGCGTTTCGGAGAGATGGAGGTATGGGCACTAGAAGCTTATGGTGCAGCATACACACTTCAGGAGATCCTGACATTCAAGTCCGATGATGTTGTAGGTCGTGTGAAAGCATACGAAGCGATCATCAAAGGTGATAACATCCCTGAACCAGGTGTTCCAGAATCTTTCAAAGTATTATTAAAAGAATTCCAGTCACTGGCATTAGATGTTAAAATTCTTGACGAGAACGCTGAAGAAGTTGAATTAAGAGAAGATGTTGATGGTGGAGATGCAAATCAGGATCTTGCACCAATGATCGAAGGAGACGGTGTCTTCAACAATTATGAAGAAAGCGAATCTGAACTCGGTGCTTTAGGATATAAACACGGAGACTTATCAGAAGGTGAAGATAACACAATCATGTAGATTGGCGAGCAATTTAGGAAGGAGCAGCCTTAAATGATGGAATCAAGCAATGAATATCAAAGCAATAAAATTTCATTTGATGCAATTAAGATCGGGTTGGCTTCCCCAGAAAAGATCCGTGAGTGGTCTAGAGGAGAAGTAAAGAAACCTGAGACGATCAACTATCGAACATTAAAACCTGAAAAAGACGGGCTTTTCTGTGAGAAGATCTTCGGGCCTACAAAGGACTGGGAGTGTCACTGCGGAAAGTACAAAAAAGTTCGCTATAAAGGTGTTGTCTGCGACCGATGCGGTGTTGAAGTGACAAAAGCAAGTGTACGTCGTGAAAGAATGGGACATATCGAATTAGCAGCTCCAGTATCTCATATCTGGTATTTTAAAGGAATTCCTTCCCGCATGGGATTGATTTTGGACTTATCTCCGAGAACTTTGGAGAAAGTGTTGTATTTTGCAAACTACATTGTACTGGACCCGGCAGGTTCCGGGCTTCAGTACAAGCAGGTGCTGACTGAACGTGAGTATCAGGATGCCAGAGAATCCTACGGCTACAGCTTCCGTGTAGGAATGGGCGCTGAGGCGATCAAGGAGCTTCTGGAGAGTATTGATCTGGAGAAAGAGTCCGTAGAATTAAAAAAAGGTTTAAAAGAGTCCACAGGACAGAAGCGGGCGAGAATCGTCAAGAGACTGGAAGTCGTAGAGTCCTTCCGGGAATCCGGCAACCGTCCTGAGTGGATGGTGATGACGGTAATCCCAGTGATTCCACCGGATCTGCGTCCGATGGTTCAGCTGGACGGTGGAAGATTTGCAACTTCCGACCTGAACGACTTATACCGCAGAATTATCAACCGCAACAATCGTCTGAAACGTTTATTGGAGTTGGGAGCACCGGATATCATTATCAGAAATGAGAAACGTATGCTCCAGGAGGCAGTGGATGCACTGATTGACAACGGACGCCGTGGTCGTCCAGTCACAGGTCCTGGAAACCGTGCGCTGAAATCACTTTCTGATATGTTGAAAGGTAAATCCGGACGTTTCCGTCAGAACCTGTTGGGTAAACGTGTGGACTATTCCGGACGTTCGGTTATCGTTGTAGGACCAGAGCTGAAGATTTATCAGTGTGGTTTGCCAAAAGAAATGGCAATCGAGCTGTTCAAACCGTTTGTCATGAAGGAGCTGGTGTCTAATGGCACTGCTCACAATATAAAGAGTGCCAAGAAAATGGTGGAGGAGCTGGAGCCGGCAGTATGGGATGTTCTGGAAGAGGTAATTAAAGAGCATCCGGTTATGTTGAACCGTGCCCCTACTTTGCATCGTCTGGGAAT
>ENA-OQBD01001196-OQBD01001196.1-human-gut-metagenome-genome-assembly--contig:-NODE-1196-length-12235-cov-3.066898_pt1 | contig 12235 bp, 15 predicted proteins | sample MGYA00242742_ERZ504543 | MGnify/ENA primary metagenome ERZ504543 (study PRJEB26092, sample SAMD00036239) | human gut metagenome | host: Homo sapiens | study: EMG produced TPA metagenomics assembly of... | reverse complement strand
ATAGACGGTATTCAGTATCAGAACGTGGAAGAATATCTGCAAAGCCTTGCATAACAAAACCGCCGTCCCGATTTTTCGTTCGGGGCGGCGGTTTTTATGATGCAGCTTGTCATATGACAAGCTGTGACGCAAAACAAACTTGACGTATAACAAGTAATGAAGCGCAAAAATCGTGCGGCGCGACTGTACGAATGCAGTCGATGACGAAAACAATAATGTTCTAAATAGCACGCATCGCTCATTCCATCAATCATTTTCTCGATTCACATGAGTGATGCCCTCCGAACTGGCACGATCAGCGCGCAAAAACCTCTGTCTATCCGCAGAAATTTTCAGATTCTTCCCTTGGGTAGCTTTTCAAATGGATTCCAATTCGATATATATATCTACCAACCTAACGAATAACGCGAGGTGCCGCCATGAAACCGAAAGATACGCCGAAGCAATATGTCATCTACTCCCGCAAGTCCAAATTCACCGGCAAGGGCGAGAGCATCGAGAACCAGATCGAGCTGTGCCGCCAGTACATCGCCATGCACTTTGGCGAGGATGCGTCGGAAAACGTGCTGGTCTACGAGGATGAGGGCTTTTCCGGCGGCAATCTAGAGCGCCCGCAGTTCAAGAAAATGATGAAGGACTCGCAGAAGATCGCGTTTGCGGCCATTGTTGTTTACCGCTTCGACCGGATCAGCCGCAACATCGGTGACTTCGCAAAGCTCATCGAGGACCTGGGCGACCGGCACATTGACTTCATCTCCATCCGCGAGCAGTTCGACACGTCCTATCCCATGGGCCGGGCGATGATGTATATTGCGTCGGTGTTCTCTCAGCTGGAGCGGGAGACCATCGCCGAGCGCATCCGGGACAACATGCACGAGCTGTCCAAGACAGGACGCTGGCTGGGCGGCACAACGCCCACGGGCTACGCCTCAGAAAGCCTGTCCAGCGTGACGGTGGACGGCAAGGTAAAGAAAGCCTGCAAGCTCAAGCCCATCCCGGAGGAAATCCAGCTGGTCAAGACGATCTTCTCCGTATTCATGGAAACCGGTTCTCTCAGCAAGACCGATCAGTACCTGCTGGAGCATCGCTGCGTCACGAAGCGCGGCAAGCAGTTCACCGCTTTGCTATCCGGGGTATTCTGACCAATCCGGTCTACATGATCGCCGATGAGACGGCGTATCAGTATCTGAAGAAACATGTGACCTGTTTGCCGAGCGCGCAGCAACGTGGCGCTGCTGTCCGGGCTTCTGCGCTGCGGCCGAATGCGGCGACTATATGCGCCCGAAGCTGACCAACCGCAAGAATGCGGACACGAGCGTGATCTAGCACCTACATGTGCTCCACCAAGGAAGCGATAGGACCACGGCACGGGTCTGCCTACTATGAAAAAACTGCAACGGCAACACGCTGGACGCCAAGATCATCGAGGAGATCCGCAAGCTGTCCGCCGACAAGGAGACCCTTACCCGGCTGCTGGCGCAGACCAAGAAGGTTATCAGCGGCAGCAAGGAGGGCTACGATGCAGAGCTTGCGCTGCTCCGGGAGAAACACGCCGAGACGGAAGAACGCCTCAAACGGCTGGTGGAGTCCCTGTCCGTTGCCAGCGACACCTCTGCAAAGTACGTCATGGAGCAGATCGACGAACTGCATCGGGAGAGCGAGACTCAGCAGGCAAGACTTTCCGATTTGGAAGCCCTCACCGAGCAGAGCCGGATGCTGCATCAGGAGTTCGCCTTCCATCAGGAAATGATCGAATCCTTTGCCAGCGCGGTGGATTCTGCTACGCTGGAGGAAAAACGCCGCCTGCTGCGCACCATCGTCAAAAAGGTGGTCTAGGACGGCAAAAATGCCTATGTTTACCTCTTTGCGGAGGACGGAGAGGCGGATTTGCCTCCTGTTGAGCAACCTATGTATCCGCTGGGAGAGGATAGCGAATGGAAAATGAACGTAATATTTAACGGTATGCGGGCGGTCACTGACCGGTCCCTGCGATTACACGATTGCCGATGTTTGAGAGAACGCCATTCTTACCTGATAAATACACCTATTTTCCCCTCGCCTGCATTTCCCATTCTCAATTATTCAACTTTCCCTTTATCAACCCCGCAGAATATGGTACACTAAAAATGTATCAACCCATTCACAAAGGAGAGGTGCATACCATGAATTACGCTTACACCTATACATACACACCGCTTTTCTCAATGATTTTGCCGATTCTGGCACTTTTACTGATTCTTGCGGGCGGCATCGCGCTGTACACGCTGTTTGTCCGCAAACCGAATCACTACCACGGTGCAGCGGCAAAGCTGCATGATTTTCTCAATTTCCGGCACGCATACACCGAGGGTCTGCTGAAAATCCTGTACTGCATGACGGTCGCTGCGCTGGCTGTTTACAGCGTTATTCTGCTGTTTTTCCACTTTTTCTGGGCGATTCTGCTGTTTATCGTCGGAAATATTGCTGCACGGCTCGGCTATGAATTTATTATGATGCTGTTCAGCATGCACCGCACCCTGCGCAGCATTGACCGCAAAATGCCCGAGCCGCCGCCGTTCGAGCAGCCGGCTCCCGCACCGCAGCCCGAGCCGCAGAATACACCGGAAAATCCGCTCCCGCCCGATCAGCCGTAACACAAGCCGCTGTTTCCGCTTGAAATTTGTTCAACGCAGATTGCAAAAACACGCAAGTCATGATAAAATAGATATACTATTACAGAATTTCGCGGCAGGACCAACCCATGTGCTGCCCTACAGAAAAGAGTATCTTAAAAAAGGAGGTCCGTGCATTGAAAATTCAGGAAAGCGCGGAAAACTACCTGGAAGCCATCCTGGTTCTGACGCAGAAAAATGGACAGGTGCGCTCGATCGACGTTGCGCACTACACCGGCTTTTCCAAGCCGAGCATCAGCCGTGCCGTTGGCCTGCTGCGCGATAACGGTTACGTTTCCATCGACCAGAACGGTCTGCTGGGACTGACCGAATCCGGCATGCAGATTGCCACCAGCATTTACGAGCGCCACACCGTGCTCACCGCGTTCCTCACCGCTCTCGGCGTGGACGCTGAGACCGCCGCTGAGGATGCGTGCCGCATCGAGCATGTGCTGAGCGAGGAAACCTTCGACAAGCTCAAGCAGCATGCGAAGGCGTATATCGACGCACAGGGTAAATAAGACCCGTTGAAAATCCTGCCTGAAAAGGCAGGATTTTTTATATCAAATTTATCGAACAAATTTTCGATAAAATCATTGCATTCAAATCGGCACCCTGTTATAATGGGTGTATCGAATCCGAATCCACCGCCGCTCTGCGGCTTGCATATTTGTAACTTTTTCAGGAGGAAATGCTATCATGGCTACCAAAAAGCAGTTGGAACCGGTCGCTCCTGCGGCTGATAAGAAGAAAGCACTTGCCGCTGCGCTCGGTCAGATCGAAAAGCAGTTCGGCAAAGGCTCGGTTATGCGTCTGGGCGAAAACACCGGCATGAATATCGAACACATCCCGACCGGCTCGATCGGTCTGGATCTCGCACTCGGCATCGGCGGTCTGCCGCGCGGCCGAATCATTGAGATCTACGGACCGGAATCCTCCGGTAAGACCACGGTTGCGCTGCACAGCGTTGCAGAGGCGCAGAAGCTGGGCGGCACGGCTGCGTTTATCGACGCCGAGCACGCGCTCGACCCGGTTTACGCCAAGGCACTCGGCGTTGACATTGACAGCCTGCTGGTCTCCCAGCCGGACACCGGTGAGCAGGGTCTGGACATTGCGGAAGCGCTTGTGCGCTCGGGCGCGATCGACATCGTGGTTATCGACTCGGTTGCCGCGCTGACGCCGCGCGCCGAAATCGAAGGCGAAAATGGGCGATTCCTTTGTCGGTCTGCATGCCCGCATGATGAGTCAGGCGATGCGCAAGCTAGCTGGCTCGATCGCCAAGAGCCAGTGTGTAGCCATCTTTATCAACCAGCTGCGTGAGAAGGTTGGCGTCATTTACGGCAATCCGGAGGTCACCACCGGCGGCCGTGCGCTCAAGTTCTATGCGTCTGTCCGCATGGAGGTTCGCCGCGTGGAGCATCTGAAAAACGGCACCGAGCTGATCGGCAGCCACACCCGCGTAAAGTTGTAAAAACAAGGTCGCTCCCCCGTTCAAGCAGGCTGAGTTCGATATTATGTACGGCGAAGGCATTTCCCGCACGAGCGAGCTGGTCGATCTCGGCGTGGAATTCGGCATCCTCAACAAATCCGGCGCGTGGTTCTCCATGGGCGATACCCGTCTGGGTCAGGGCCGTGATGCTGCCAAGCAGTATTTCAAGGATCATCCGGACATCGCGGATGACGTACAGAAGCAGATCATGGAAAAGGTTGCCGAGGAGCGCAGCAAGCTAGCGCAGAGCCATGCGGCACGTCCTTCCGCTGCTGTGCCGACCGAGAAGGCCGAAAAACCTGCGGATAAGGCACCGCGTCCGTCGTCCTCCAAGGCGGTCTCCATCGACGCGGACGATTTTGATGACCTCGACGAAGAATAATGAGCGAGGATAAATACCGCGCAGCCCTCGATATGGCGGCAAAACAGCTGTCTTACCGGGCACTGAGTGCGAAAATGCTGCGCGACAAGCTGCTTGCCAAGGGTCATGATGAGGAAGCCGCCGATTACGCGCTTGCGTGGCTGACCGAACGCAGCATGCTCAATGACGAGCTTTTCGCGGAAAGCGTTGTACGCGGCTACACGCGCAAGGGCTACGGCGCGGCACGCATCCGACAGGAGCTGACCCGCCGCGGCATAGACCGCGACACCGCAGAAGCGGCTATGCAGACCTTCTCCCCGGATGAGGCGCAAATGCTGGCTCTGCTCGAAAAACGCCTGCGCGGTGACGTTTCCGATCGAAAAGAGGTCGAAAAAGCCGTTGCGGCACTCCAGCGTCGCGGTTTTGCGTGGAATGATATCAAGCGCGCACTCGAAACCTATGGCAGTTCGCTGCCGGAGGAAGAATAACAAACATCCCGCTTTTTTGCAAGGAAAGCGGGATGTTTGATTTTATCGCGGTAAATCGCTTGCATGAATCCCGCGGTTGGAGTATCATAATAAGAGGAGAAAACTCTACCGGAAAGGAAGTATTTCCATGGAAACCAATAAAATTCCCGCCCGCGCAGATGTGCCCGAAAAGGACAAATGGGCGATTCAGGATCTGTTTGCGACCGACGATGACTGGCGTGCCGCGTTAGCGAAGGCCAAGGAGTTCATTCCTCGCATCACCGCATTCCGCGGCAGACTGGCCGAAAGCGGCGCTGCTCTGCTGTCTTTTTTCCGTCTGGATGATGAAATCAGCCTTGCGTTTGACGCGCTCGTACACTACGCCCAGCGCCGCAGCGATGAGGACACCCGCGTCGCCGCCTATCAGGAGATGGTCAGCCAGGTGACGCGCTTCGCGGTCGAAATTCAGTCTGCCGCCGCGTTTGAGACCCCTGAGCTGCTCGCCATCAGCGATGAAGACATGAACCGTCTGTACGCCGAAGCACCCGAGCTGGAGCTGTACCGCCTGAATATCGACCGCATTCGCCGCCGCCGAGAGCATGTGCTGTCCGACAAGGAGGAGGCAATCCTTGCCGCTGCCGGCGAGATGGCCGCTAGCCCGGACGATATTTACTCCATGCTCAACGACGCCGACCTCAAATTCCCGGACGCGGTGGACAAGGACGGCAATAAGCACCCCGTCACGCACGGCACATTCATCCCGCTCATGCAGTCCTACGACCGCGTGCTCCGCAAGTCCGCATTCGATTCGCTGTACTCGGTTTACGGCCAGTTCCGCAACACCTCGGCGACAACGCTGTCCGCGCAGCTCAAGCAGCTGCTGTTCTTTGCGAATGTCCGCAAGTACCCCTCGACGCTGGATGCCGCCCTTGACGGCAATGAAGTGCCGACCGAGATTTACCGCAACCTGATCGACGCGGTGCACCGCTCGTTTGCGCCCATGTACCGCTATGTTGCGCTGAGAAAGAAGCTGCTCGGCGTGGACGAACTGCACATGTACGACCTGTATGTGCCGGTCGTGGACGGCGTGGAAATGAAATTCACGTTCGAGGAGGCCGAAGGAGCGCACTGAAGCGCTCGCGCCGCTCGGCGAGGACTACCTGAACCTGCTCCGCGAAGGCTTTGCAAACGGTTGGATCGACGTGTACGAGAACGAGGGCAAGCGCTCGGGCGCGTACTCGGCAGGTGCGCGCGTACACCCGTATGTGCTGCTCAACTTCAAGGGCACGCTCGACGACGTGTTCACGCTCGTGCATGAGATGGGTCACTCCATCCACTCGTACCTGTCCAACAAGACCCAGCCGACCGCATACCAGGATTACGTTATCTTTGTTGCCGAGGTTGCATCCACCTGCAACGAAGCGCTACTGATGGAGTACCTGCTGTCCGTCACGACTGATAAAAAGGAGCGCGCGTACCTCATCAACCACTTCCTCGAGCAGTTCCGCGGCACGCTGTACCGTCAGACCATGTTCGCTGAGTTCGAGCTGGCCGCCAACGAGATGACCCAGCGTGGCGAGGGCACGACCGCCGAAGCGCTCTGCGCGATGTACAAAAAGCTGAACGAGCAGTATTTCGGACCGGAAATGAACGTAGACGAAGAGATTTCGCTTGAATGGGCGCGTATTCCGCACTTCTACTACGATTACTACGTTTACCAGTACGCGACCGGCTACGCCGCTGCCATTGCACTCTCGCGCCGCATTCTGCGGGAGGGTGAACCGGCGGTGAAGGATTACCTCGGCTTCCTGTCCGGCGGCTGCTCTGCCGACCCGATCACACTGCTGCGCGGCGCAGGCGTGGATATGGCAAGCCCCAAGCCGATCGAGGACGCAACAAAGCTGTTTGATGAAATGATCTCGGAGATGGAAAAGATTCTGAATTGAGAATTGAGGATGGAAAATGAAGAATGACGTTTCTTTTGCATTTTCATTGTCTGTAACACTCAATTAGAGTAAAGAAAAGGCACAGCCGTCTGAACAGCACCCCATTTGTTAGATAGTATATCATACTGTCTAGCAAATGGGGTGCAGTTCAAACGCGCGGTTTTTATATTTTCGCTGTCTTTCTCAACTGGTATCTCCGAACAATTTCCCACATTGTATTGACAAACATCCAGCCGAGACCGTCGAAAAACTTCGTTTTTCCGACAATCTGTATTGCCTTAATATATAGTGTATTTGCCCTGATGCAATACATTTCCGCAGCCTTTTTCATTCACTTTTCTCATCGGCTCAACCCCAAGGATAGCATTTGACCATGTCTTACAGAATTCTTCTCTTGACAGCGGCGGCTTTCCTCTGCTATAATACCGCTCGGAAAAAGAGCTCATATAATCTCGCTTGATATGGCGCGGGAGTTTCTACGAGATCGCCGAAAGATCTTACTATGAGTGTCCGATGATGGAACAGGTCCATCTTTCGGGCACTTTTTTCATGTCCATTTTTACAGAACATCGTACAGAAAGGTCGATCACAATGAAACTGCTCAAAGGCAACATTATTCACGCGCCCACGCTTGAAAAGCTCGAAACGATCGAAAACGGCGCACTTCTGCTGGAGGACGACGGCACAATCCGCGAGGTGCTGCACGCGGCGCCGCAGGACTTTGACGGCCGCGTCTACGACTGCTCAGGTCAGCTCATCATGCAGTCGTTTGCCGATATGCACCTGCACGCGCCCCAGTTTCCGAACGTCGGCATGGGTATGGACCTGCCGCTGCTCGACTGGCTCAAAACCTACACGTTCCCGGTCGAGGCGAAGTTCGCAGACCTCGACTACGCCCGCCGCATCTACCGCCGTCTGGCGCACGACCTCATCGCAAACGGCACAACGCGCGTGTGCATGTTTTCCTCGCTCCACACGGACGCGACGCTCGTTCTGATGGAGGAGCTCGAAAACGCCGGTGTGACCGGCTTTGTCGGCAAGGTCAACATGGACCGCAACGGCGGTGAAAACCTTGAGGAGACCACCGAGGAGTCCATCCGCGAAACGCGCCGCTGGCTTGAGGGCTGCCGCCGCTTCCGCTTTGCCCGCCCGATCATCACGCCGCGCTTTACCCCAGCCTGCACAGACGAGTTGATGACCGCGCTCGGCAAAATTGCCGCCGAGCAGAACCTCTGCGTCCAGTCGCACCTGTCGGAAAACCTCGACGAAATCGCATGGGTGCGCTCGCTCCACCCTGACTGCGCGCAGTATTGGGAGAGCTACGACAAGTTCGGCCTGTGGAAAAGCCACACGGTCATGGCGCACTGCATCCACTCGGACGAGCGCGAGCGAACCGCCATCCGCGAGGCAGGCGTCGTTGTGGCACACTGCCCGGACTCCAACATCAACCTGTGCAGCGGCATCGCGCCTGTGCGCGAAATGCTGAACGAAGGCATTCACGTCACCCTCGGCACGGATATTGCCGCAGGCTCGTCCCTCGCCGGCAGCCGCATGGTCACGATGAGCATTCAGACGTCCAAGGTTCGCAGCTTCACCGACCCGGCGCACCCGGCGTTTCTGACCGTGCCCGAGGCGTACTACCTCGGCACGACCTCCGGCCACCGCTATTTCGGCGCAGGCAGCGGCTTCACCCCCGGCGACCGCCTGCACGCTGTCGTGGTGGATGACCGCAGCTTCACCGAGACCCCGTGGGCGCTCAGCCTGCCCGAGCGGCTTGAGCGCGCCCTCTACACCATGAACGCCGCAAATATCACAGCCGTCTGGTCGGAGGGCCGTCTGGTGCATACCCACGAGGCGAAATCTGTCCGTGAACACAGAACGCGCATCGTCGCGCGGGGCGCGAAATAAGCTTGCACAGAAAAACCGGAGAGCCGGGGGATTTTTCCCTGCTCTCCGGTTTCGCTTTATTCTTCTATCCGGTCGAGAATATCGTCCGCGAGGTCCTCAAGCTGCTCGTGCTCCTCGCTCCACTCGTCGTAGGCTTCGGAGCTCATGTTCTCCGGCTCGCGCTCGTCGAGCGCGGCGATGCGGCGGCGTATCTCCGCAAGATACGCCGTGAGCGCCTGCCGGTCCATCACGTCGAGGTCGGGCGACGCGCCGAATGCAATGATTTCCGCCATCTCTGCTCTCCCCTTTCCGTTGTGGCTCTATCATACCATCTTCTGCCGCGCCCCGTCAATACGTTTCGCGGTTGTCTTTTTCTGTATCCTGTGCTATGCTAAATGCACAGTCACCGCTTTCCCGTTTCTACGAAAGCGGTTTCGATTTTTTTGAGCAAAGCCTGCAAATAAAAAGTCAAGTTCCAAACAGGACTTGAGAAAAGAAAAATTTCGGTTGATTGTAAACTGAAGTTGAACACTCAAGGCAATACCGCATACCTGGGTAAGAGCGATTTGCGAGCACAGTTTGCGCTATTTCCACGAATTTTTTCGTTTTCCGCGTTGGTGCTCTTGACATACGAACCAATCCGCGCCAATATACAATGTATTGTATATTATATTTAACAAGGTGAAATTACATGGATATTTCGTATATTCTCACACGAAAAATACAGCATTTATCGCATCGCATCGTACTGCGCCGCAACGAGGATCTGAAAAGCATGGGACTTACCGCCGAGCAGGCGGACACGCTCCTGTTCTTTCATGCGCACAGCGGCAGCTCCGCCTCCGACCTACGGTGCAGCCTCGGCGTGACCCACCAAGCTGCGCGCGCACTCGTGCAGCGCATGGCGGACAAGGGTCTGCTCTGCGTGACGCCTTCGCCGCGCGATGCGCGGTACAAGCTGATTGCGCTCACCGCCGAGGGCGAGGAGCTTTACGAAACCATGCAGCGCAACTGCACGAACTTCGGTGACCGTCTGCTCGAGCACATCCCGGCAGACGACCGCGAAAAACTGCTTGCGATGATCTCGCAGGCGCTCGACAACATGGAAAAGTGAGGTGAAACCGCATGAAACCTTCCTCTGATCTCAAAAAGCGTACGGCCTAGTATATTCTCGGTCTGAATCTGATTGCAGCGGCAGTGGTGCTCAACATCCGCTACAACGTCGGCGTTGCCGCGTTCAGCTCGGTGATGTACGCCATTTCAGAGATTTATCATATCTCGCTCGGCACAGCATCCATTCTCTGTTATCTGCTGTTTGTGGTACTGCAATGTATCCTTTCGCGCAAAATCACACTTACTTATCTGCTCGAAATCCCGCTTTCGTTTGCGTTCGGCATACTTACCGACGTGTACGACTGGCTCATTCCCGTGCTACCGTTTCCGCTGCCACTGCGGCTGCTCTGCTTTGCGCTGACGATGTTCATCACCGGCGCGGGCGTGTTCCTCTGCGTCAAGAGCCGCATGGTGCTTACCCCGACCGATGGCATCGTGAACACGATATCCGAGGTGTTTCATCTGCGGTTTTCCACCGTCAAGAACGGGTTTGACCTCTCTATGGTTGCCATCAGCGCTGGATTGTGCCTGTTCCAGCACTGCCCGTTTTACGGCATCGGTGTCGGCACGGTGCTCTCCGCACTGCTGCTCGGACGGGTCCTCAAGCTTTTTGAACTGCTCCCGCTGTCCGGCGCATAAAAACGCCGCCTGCACACATCATTCCTTGATGTAGCGCAGACGGCGCAGAAACTCTTCGTTGTCGGTTTTTTCGCAGATGGCGTCAATGCCGGAGAAGATGATCCAGACCGCCATGCCGCGCCGCGCACACAGTACGAACAGATCAATGATCACGCCGATTCCTGTCCCGCGAACGGGAAAAAGCGAATCAGCCGCTTGCCTGCCTTAAGAATTAAACAGGCGCACAAACCGTTGAGGTCTGTGCGCCCTTTTCATCTGTCAAATCTTAAATTTAGTTATTTCCCAACATCAAATGCCGTTAATACGTCCGAGTCTACCTCCCCGTCTTTGATTGTATGGGGTATTTCAATGGTATATCCCGTGTTAGTGTAAATACACATACTTTATAGTTTGTCAAGTGTAGTTCACCCAAACACTGTCTTGATCCGACGAACGCACACAGTTTTCGATAAAACGGACACCCTCCGCACCATCGCGGATGTTCGGGAACCAAATATCATCCATGACTACATTGGACGATTCTCCATGGATAACACGATCCATTGCAGTTGCGAACCGGCGATACAGATTCGCCCAAGATTCAAATAGTCCTTCGGCATGTCCACCTCCCATGCGGTCACAAGTGATGGCTTCGTCATCCTGATAGAGATATCCCTGACCACGATCTAGAATCTGAACTGGCTTTCCCTGCTCCTCAAAAATAAGCTGATTGGGGTGTTCATCCCACCACTCGATAGATGCCTTTTCACCGACTACTCGGATTTTCTGCTGATGGGTAGAACCAGCGTTGACACAGCTCGCCCACAGATTGCCGACCGCACCATTATCGTATTGGATCAGAACAAAAGCGTTGTCCTCCAGAGGGGCACGACTCTTGACAAAGCTCTGTCTGGCACACATCAGCTTTTCAATTTTGAGGTTGGGTACCATGGTTTCAGCGAGGAACAGCGCATGTGTACCGACATCTCCTAATACGTAGGAAGGTCCCGCCTTTTCGGGGGTGACGCGCCACTTTGTACCCGGATCATTCGCTTCCACAGCGGAGGAATGATAGCCGTGCGCAAATTGCATGTTGATGATGCGGATTTCGCCTAACATCCCTTCCTGAATCATGCGGCGTGCCTGATGAATCATCTGAGCACCAGTATAACCGTAGGTCACGCCAACAATACAATCTTTCTTCTTTGCGAGAGAAACCAGTTCTTCAGCCTGTTCAGTTGTAAAGCAAAGCGGCTTCTCACAGATGGCATGCAGACCGGCTTCGAGCGCGGCTTTCAGGATCTCGTAATGCGTAAAATTGGGAGTCGCGATGGAGACCGCCTGAATGCCGTCCGGGCGCTTAGCTTCCTCGGCAAACATGGTCTTGTAATCGGGGTAGCAGCGCTCGGGGGCAACGCCCCAGTTGACGCCGAATTCCCGGCCGCGCTCCTCGTTCACATCGAACGCACCCGCGCACAGCGTGAACAGGCGATCCCGCAATGCAGAATTGCGATGGATATAGCCAATCTGGCTGCCGCGGCCGCCGCCGACCATACCCCAGCGAATGGGCTGTTCCAGATGGAATTCCTCGTTAAACATAATCAATATCCTCCTTATACGATATTCATTTCTGTCAAATTTTTTCGAAATTGCAAACTCAGCTTCGGTTACTGCCTGCACATACGTCAATCGTATACTGTGGA
>ENA-OQBD01001195-OQBD01001195.1-human-gut-metagenome-genome-assembly--contig:-NODE-1195-length-12235-cov-5.277668_pt1 | contig 12235 bp, 15 predicted proteins | sample MGYA00242742_ERZ504543 | MGnify/ENA primary metagenome ERZ504543 (study PRJEB26092, sample SAMD00036239) | human gut metagenome | host: Homo sapiens | study: EMG produced TPA metagenomics assembly of... | reverse complement strand
CAGATATTTATCGTTCCAGTTAAGCACACTTGCGACAAACAGTATCGCCTCCACGGCAAAATGTGAAAAATTGCCATAAAGCATCTCTATCATAGGGCTTGAAAGTACTGCCTTTGTAAATACCTCATGATGTTAAAGGAATTGTTTCAGTCAGGAATGAATGTCGGAAGAGATATGATGGGAACAATGACAAACACATTGATTCTTGCATTTACGGGAGGATCGATCAATACATTAGTGTTTATTTTTGCATATAATTATGAATATCAGCAAGTGATCAATATGTATTCGGTAGGAATTGAGATCATGCAGGGATTATCCTCAAGTCTTGGAGTTATCATGGCAGTTCCAATAACATCATGGATTGCTGCATTTTTATATAGTAGGAATCAAAAATAGAGAAAGGGCAGAAAAATAGGTAAAATTTTTCTGCTTTTTTTGATTTTCATCAATATAGGTGGTGCGTCTGAAAAAGAGCGGCGCGAGAGGAGTTGTACCTTCAAATATCGAGGTGGTTCATACGGTTTTTGTTTCAAATAATAGTCAGCAGCTTTCATTGATAGATAGCACATTTGGAACAACTGAAATATGAGATCGCGGAGGGACTGGGACTTCTGGATCGGGTGTTGGAAAGAAAAGAGAGAGAAATATAAACAGGAGCGTGAAAACGGAATGGTTTTCACGCTCCTGTTTTAAAATACAGAAATCTTATAGCGAATCTGCAAACACAATGCGCAGGGTATTGGCATATTTATTGCGAAAAGTGGGATCAAGACAGGAGTCTGTGACCAGACAGTCGATATTCTCCCAGACGGCAAACTGTGTCAGAGAAGAATAACCGGCTTTGCTGCTCTCGGCCAGAACGATACGGAGTCTGGCGTTTTGGAGAGCAGCCTTTTGAACCTGACTGTAATCCAGATCACTACTGGTTGGTCCACTGCTGGCCTGGAAGCCTTCGCTCTCAAAAACGGCCGCATCCATATTTAACTGGTTCAGAAAATCAGCGGCAAAGGTTCCGGCAGAAGCCTGTACCTGAGGTGCCAGTACACCTCCACAGATAATGACCTGGTTCTGGCTTCCCATACAGACATTGATTACAGGGATGGAGGCGGTGATAATCGTATACCCGGAAAGCTGTGCGATGAGCCGGGCTAGACAGAGGGAGGTTTCTCCGCTGTCAAGAAAAAAGTGGTGGAACCATGGGGTAAGTAAAGACAGAGCCTTTCGTGCAATCTGCATTTTCGGAGAAGCAGTGTCGGTTTCTGGTTTCTTTTCGGAAGGGGGCACAGGAATTTCCTTTTGTTGGAAGTCTTATGACCGCTCTGAAGCCAAGTTTTCATATCCTCATAAATGACGGGATGCTGAGTCAGCTGGTCAGCGCAAATGACACCGCCGAACCATTTATCGATAAGCCCCTGTTCCGTCAGGGCCAGTAGATCCCGGCGCATGGTTTCCCGAGATACATGAAAATAGTTGGCCAGATCCAGTGTCTTCATGGCGCCGTTCTTATTCAGCAGGTTGATGATTTGCATTTGCCGCTCTGCGGCATTTAATTTCTTCATGGAATCACGCTTTCTGATATATTGTTATTCTTATTTGTAGTTTATTTGAATTTGAGGTAAATGTCAAATGAAAAGTGTAAATTTACACATTGCAAAGTGGAAATAAAAAAGTGGAAATTTACACATTGTAATGTGGAAATAAGAAGTGCAAATTAGGGAAATCGAAATAGAAATTAGTAAAAATGCATAAAATAAACGAAAAAAATTGTTAAAATGTACAAAATTACAATATATAGTTGCAAATTTGCACATTTAGTGGTAGTATAAAGTTACAAGTTGAGGAAAGATGCAACTGTAGGAAGAAAAATGTGGAAAGGAGAATAAAAGGAAAATGATACCAATTATTATCATGAATCATGGACTCTTTGGAAAAGAGCTGATTGCCACTGCGGAAATGGTAGTGGGAAAACTGGAAGAGGTACAGGCGGTTTCCCTGATGCCGGGGATGACGTTAGAAGATTATCTGGAGCAGAGCGAGGTTGCTGTGAATCAGGCAGGCGGCAAAGCAATAGTACTGACGGATCTTTATGGCGGAACACCTTGCAATGTGGCTATGATGCTCAGACAGAGATATGAGTTGAAGGTAATCTGCGGCATGAATCTTCCGATGCTATTAGAACTGGCAGGAGCCAGAGAGAGCGGCGAAGATGTAGCGCAGATTGCGGAAACGATTATGAATACGGCAAGAGAAGGAATTCTCGAACCAGCGAAAGAAGTAGAAGAAACAGAAGTTGATGCGTGGGGAGGAGATGAATAAGATGCCAGATATTAGATTAGTGAGAGTGGATTTCAGATTGATGCACGGACAGGTAGTAACCGCCTGGCTGAAACAGGTATCGGCAAATGCGATTTTAATCGTAGATGATCAGCTTGCGGCGGACAAATTTTTGGCGCAGGTGTTCCTGATGGCGAAGCCTCAGGGCGTGAAGGTGGCTATCCGTTCTGTGGAGAAGGCAGTAGCGGCGTTCCAGAAGGGGGTATTCGGAAATGAAAAGATGTTGATTCTCTTTAAAACTGTGGAGAGTGTAAAGAGAGCATACGATCTGGGATTTCCGCTGGAGAAGCTTCAGCTTGGAGGCTTGGGAAATGGCACGGACAAGGTGATGATTTCCAAAGAGCTTTCTCTGAATGAGGAGGAAGTGGAAAAGCTTCTGGACATGCAGGACAAGGGCGTAGAGATTACGCTTCAGATGACCCCGAGGGATTCAGTTATTAAATTGGATGACGCGGTGAAAATGGTGCATGAGCACACCAAGGAATAAACAGTAAGAAGGAGAAAGAGTTATGAGTATAAGCTTAGCTTTAACGTTTGGCATTATGTATTGGTTATCACAATGCAAACTGTGGTATGGAATACTGCATTTGCTTCGTCAGCCGATGGTACTTGCAGTACCGATTGGCCTGATTATGGGAGATCTTCTCAATGCGATGATTATGGGCGCATCTCTCCAGATGATTTATCTGGGAGCGATTGCACCCGGTGGAACGCTTCCTTCCGACGAGGGGCTGGCAGCATGTATCGCAATTCCTCTGGGACTGCAGGCAGGACTTTCACCGGAAATTGCAGTAACTATTGCGGTACCTATCGGACTTCTGGGAGTGCTGTTGGATAACTTGAAGAGAACTTATCATTCCTACTTCGTCCATCTGGCAGACAAGGCAATAGAGGAAAATAATATCAAGAAAATGCGCCGGGCAGAGTTTTGGTATCCTTTATTCTGTTCCATTCCGCTTCGTGTAATTCCGGCTACTCTGACACTGTGCTTTGGAGTAGATGCCGTAACCGCTTTCCTGAATGCCATTCCTGCATGGGCAACTAACGGCCTGAGCGTAGCAGGTGGTCTGCTTCCGGCTCTGGGCTTCGCAGTTACCATTATGGTAATCGGAAAAAAACGTCTGCTTCCGTTCTTTATCCTTGGTTTTGCACTGGTGGCATACAGTGGAATCAATACCATTGGTGTAGCAGTATTCGCAATCTGTATCGCACTTCTGCAGGGCAACTATGTGCAGGCAGATGAAGAGAAGGGTGCACTTGGATTTGACGATGACGACGAAGAAGGAGGGTTTTAATCATGGCAGATAAATTAGTATCAAAGAAAGATATTATCAAAGGATGGGCGAAATATTATCTCTGTGCAGAGGTTTCCTCCGGTTTTGAGCGTCTGACTGCTCCGGCATTTTCCTTCGGCATGGATCCGGTGCTGAATAAACTGTATCATGACAATCCTGAGGAATATAAGGAAGCGTTGAAGAGACATCTGATGTTTTATAATTGCGAGGCAACCTGGGGCTCCATGCTTTTCGGTATGTCCTGTGCGCTGGAGGAAGAGCGGGCTGTCCGCCTGAAGGAAGGAGCGAGCAAGGAAGAGTTGGACGCCTCCTCAGAACTGATTTCAAACTTAAAGATTGGTCTGATGGGTCCGCTGGCAGGCATCGGTGATTCTGTCAATCATGGTATGCTACGGCCGCTGCTGATATCCTTGTTTATTCCGCTGGCATCTGCAGGCGCATGGATTGCAGGTGTAGCACCTCTGCTGATTTGGGGCGTTTGCATTTCCCTGTTTGCGTATTTCCTGATGAGCAAAGGGTACTCTCTGGGACAGAAATCCGTAGTAAACATTCTGCAGTCCAGTGCTTTGACGAGACTGATTAATATGGCAAGCGTTCTGGGACTCTTTATGATGGGTGCTCTGTCATCCACCTATGTGAAGCTGAAATCGGTTGTATCCTGGACGGATGTTGCAGGTAAGGCAGTTTATCTGCAGGACAAGCTGGATGCGATCTTCCCGAATGTGCTTCCGTTGCTGGTGGTATTTGGTGTTTACTTCTACATTAAAAAGGCAGGCCCTAAGTATGTGAGAATCCTGGTATTCCTGATTGTGGCAGCTCTGCTGCTGTCCTTCCTGGGAATCGTATAAGAATAAGTAATAGGAATAAGTAATAGGAGAAAAAAATGAGTGAGAAAATGAGTGAGAAATGGATTGATCTTTCCGGTAAGGTTGCTATTGTTACCGGTGGAGCTATGGGTATCGGAGAAGCTATTGTAAAGGATTTGAAGGGCTGCGGCGCAAAGGTGGCTATCTTTGATATGGCAGAACCGAAAGATTATCAGGAGGATGAAGACACACTGTTCATCAAGCTGAATATCTGCGACCGTGCGGCTGTGGAAGAGGCTGTAGATCAGGTAGAGAAGAAGTTTGGTCATGTGGATGCTCTGATAAACAATGCAGGAGTAACCCGTCCGCGAATCCTGGTGGATTACTATAAGGAATGCCCTCAGTACGAGCTGAGTGATGCAGACTTTGACTTCATGGTAGGCGTGAATGAAAAGGGAACTTATATCATGACACAGACTGTGGCAAGAAAGCTCTTTGAGCAGAAATCGGGTGTTATCATCAATATGTCCTCCTGTGCAGGTCTGATGGGCTCCCGTGGACATAGCTGTTATTCTGCTACGAAGGCGGCTATTCATGGATTCACCATTTCCTGGGCAAAGGAATTGGGTCCTTTCGGTATCCGTGTGGTGGGTGTGGCACCTGACATTTTGGATCGTACACCAGCAAATAATGATGAAAAGTATCGAGCTCAGGCTTATGGAAGAGGTTGGCCAGTGGATACGAAGCCGGAGAAATTCTTTGAAAATTACAAGAGTTCGATTCCACTGGGAAGACCGGGTCATCTCTCAGAAACAGCAGATCTGATTTGCTATTTGATTTCTGATCACGCTACCTATATTACCGGAATCACCATTCCTGTATCTGGTGGAAAGAGTAAAGGGTGATGAAATGAAAAAAGCAGTCATTATCGGAGCCGGACAGACCGGCCGAGGCTTTATTGCTCCGATTGTGCAGGAAAATGGATATGCCATTACTTTCCTGGATAAGGATCATGCCTTGGTGGAGCAGCTCCGGAAAGAAAAAGAATATACCGTATCCTATTTTGGAGGAAAGCGGGAACCGCAGCACATCAGTGGTTACTCAGCACTGACTACGGATGAAAAGGAAGCAGTGAATGCCCTGGTGGAGGCAGACGTGGTATTTGTCAGTGTTTTTGCCAGTCATGTAGGGGAGCTCGCAGAGCTCCTCGGTGAAGCAGCTTCCAAACGAGCAGAGAAGCTTACGGTATTTTGCTGTGAGAACGGTGTCAATGTAAAAAAACCGTTGATAGAAGAAGGTGTAGATGCGGTCATCAGTGAAGGAGTGATTTTCTGTACAACTCTGAAGCCGGAGGCAGAAAAACTGGATCTCATCAGTCAGGATTATCCGGAGCTTCCGGTGGACGGTAAGGTACCGGGGCTACAGGTTCATCTGGATCGCATGCCTTGGGAGGAGGATTTCCCGGGACTGATTCAGAGAAAAATCTATACCTATAATTTCATGAGTGCCGTAGTGGCTTATCTGGGAGATTATAAGGGGTATGAGGTCTACGGTGAGGCGGCCAACGACCCAGAGATTGCGGCAATGATGGCTGATTTGCTTCCAGTACTGAGCCGAATCATTGGAAAGGAATACGGGGTGCCTTATGAGGTACAGCTGAACTTTACTCAGAATGCCATTGCCAAGTTCCAGAACCGAGATATCTATGACACGATTTACCGGAACGCAAGACAGGCAGAACGGAAGCTGGGACTGAAGGAACGAATGCTGACACCGCTTCGGCTGGCGGCAAAGGATGGCGATGACACCAGAGAAATCGCACTGGTAACGGCGGCCGCTATTTATTATGGAGAGCAGAAGGAAGCATTAGACTGTGAGAAAATTCTGAGCGACATGAAAACGGATCCATATCTTCAGAATGAGACAGAGTTGATAAATAGGTTCCTGGAAGGAATGCGTCGGAAAGAGAAACTGACTTCGCTGCTGAAGGATGTGTAGAAAAAGAAAATTCCTTGGAATGATAATAATGCAGGAGATGGGGCTGCGCACTAATTGGTGCGCAGCTCCTTTTCTTGTGGGGGAAAACTTACACTTAGAGAGAGGGGATGGACAGCAGTCTCTTTACAGACAGCTGGAAGGAGATTCTGGAAGACCCGGAGATTCAGATTGTCATCGAGGTTATGGGTGGAATCGAGCCTGCCAGAACCTATATCACGGAGGCACTTCACGCCGGTAAGCAATTCATTTACACTGATTTCTAACTCCTTACAAAGAGGTAAGAGTAATGAAATCTCAGGCAAGTCATTTCCGCATTTCCATTTTGAAACAGTCTTATTACTAATTCCAAGAAATATCAGCTAATTGTTGTTGTGTAAGCTTTTTATGCTTACGTTCTGTTGCTATAAATTCACCAATCTTAATTTTGAAAAATAAAACTTTGCCACAGATTGCAGAAGAATCAGAAGAAGATACGATAGTAATTGAACCTATTTATACATTAATAAAAGAGAATCCAGAGGCAGAGAAAGAAGAAATCTACAAAATGTTGAATTTGTAAGGAGTTTAACAATCGTTTGTTGACACATAAAAATAACAACACCAGTCTTGACATCCAATCATCGTTTGCATATAATAAAACCAATAGAAATAGTAGGAAATACAAAAATACCAGCGGAAGCGCAGCATAACAAGAATAGAAATGCTAAGCATCCGCTTTTTTATTCTAAATAAAAGGAGAAAGAAATGTTAAATCAGTTTTCAAGAACAGAACTATTACTTGGAAAAGAAGCACTTGATAAATTAGCAGGCAGCAGAGTTGCTGTCTTTGGAATCGGTGGTGTTGGTGGATATGTATGCGAAGCCTTAGTACGAAGCGGTGTCGGTGAATTCGACCTTGTTGACGATGATAAAGTCTGCTTAACAAACCTAAACCGCCAGATCATCGCAACAAGAAAAACAATCGGAAAATACAAAGTAGAAGTGATGAGAGACCGTATTTTAGAGATCAACCCAGATGCGAAAGTCAACGTTCACAAATGTTTCTTCTTACCAGAGAATGCCGATGAATTTCCATTTGAGGAATATGACTACATCGTTGATGCCGTTGACACAGTGACAGCAAAGATCTCATTAGTTATGGCAGCAAAGGAAAAGAATGTACCGATCATCAGCAGTATGGGAGCTGGAAATAAATTAGATCCAAGCCAGTTTAAAGTGGCAGATATCTATAAGACAAAAGTATGTCCTCTTGCAAAGGTTATGCGAAGAGAGTTAAAGAAGAGAAGAGTTAAGAAATTAAAAGTTGTATATTCAGAAGAAATGCCGATCAAACCAAAAGATGATATGGCAAACAATTGCAGAACAAACTGTATCTGCCCTCCAGGAGCACAGCACAAATGTACAGAGAAAAGAGCGATTCCAGGCAGTACAGCATTTGTACCATCTGTCGCAGGACTGATCATCGCAGGGGAAGTAGTGAAGGATTTATGCAAGGCGTAAAAAGTGTAACAAAACAAGCATTTATGAAATCCATACCAATCATGTGCAGCTATATATTTGTCAGTATGGCATATGGAATGATGATGGAGAATGCAGGATTTGCGTGGTATTATTCGCTTCTTACAAGCCTTACCGTGTATACAGGAGCTTTTCAGTTTGTCCTGATCACATTTTTAAGCAGCGGGGCATCGATCGTTACGATTGCAGTGACGGCATTGTTGATGAACAGCAGACAGAGTTTCTACAGCCTTTCATTTTTGGAGACATTCCGTAAGATGGGAAGAAAGAAACTTTATATGATCCATACGATGACAGATGAAACATATGCGGTAAACTGCACAATCGAAGACAAAGATGAAAACAGCAGAAAAGAGATGTTTCTCGTTGCATTCTTCAGCAGATGTTACTGGATGTTTTGGAGCAGTGATGGGCGGTCTGATCGGGCAGTTGATCCCATTTGAATTAACAGGAATTGATTTTTTGTATGACTGCATTATTTATCATCATTTTTATCGATCAATGGGAGAAAGCGGACAAGCATTTTCCAGCGGTTGCAGGAGTCTTGATCGCAGTGATCGCCTTGATGATCTTTGGACAGCGGGCATTTATGCTGCCAGCATTGGTGATCGTTTCAGGAGTTTTAATCTTCTGGAATAGCAAACAACAGGAAGTTTAGACAGAAAGGGGAAAATAATGAACACAAAAATGGCATTGATCGCGATTTTCGTTTCTGCCGTGATCACATTTGGACTTCGAGCCCTCCCTTTTCTTGTATTTCAGGAAGGAAAAGAGCTTCCAGATCAGATAAAAAGATTAGGAATGGTGTTGCCATCTTCGATCATGGCAGTACTGATCGTGTATTGCCTGAAAGATGTCGGGGATGACTTTATGGCAGATGGTTTATGGAAACTGATCGCAGCAGCAATCACTGCAGTCAGTTACAAATGGAAACATAATACGCTGATCAGCATTTTACTTGGAGCAGTGAGTTATATGCTGTTCTTACATTTTTTTGGATAGAACAGATTTGAGATAGAATAAAACATAGGATGAAACAGGAGATATATATGGCAAGAGAAATAGAGACAAAATGTATTCATTTAGAAGAGGAAGAAAATTCGATCAACCACTATGGTGCGATCAGTTACCCAATCTATCAGTCAGCAACATACGCACATCCAGGAGTCGGACAAAGCACAGGTTATGATTACAGCCGTCTGCAGAATCCAACGAGAGAACATCTGGAGAAGACAGTTGCTTCTCTGGAAAATGGAATCGATGCATTGGCATTTTCATCAGGAATGGCAGCGATCACATTGATGATGGAATTATTCAAACCGGGCGATCATCTGATCGTGGATGCAGATTTATATGGCGGCAGCATCCGTCTATTTAATCATGTATCTGAGAAAAACGGAATCGAATTTTCCAGTGTAGACTGCCACAAGGAAAATGTTGCAGCATATATCAGAGAAAATACAAAAGCAGTTTATATCGAGACACCAACCAACCCAATGATGAACGTCACAGATATCAAAGCATTAGCTGAGATCACAAAGAAACATAACATCCTTCTGATTGTTGACAATACATTTTTATCTCCATATTTCCAGAATCCATTAGATCTCGGAGCAGATATTGTTGTACACAGCGGAACAAAATATCTTGGAGGCCACAACGATACACTGGCTGGATTCTTAGTTACAAACAGAGAAGATATCAGCGAAAGATTTCGCTTTCTGATCAAGACAACAGGAGCTGGATTAGCACCATTTGACTGTTTCCTGATCCAGAGAGGGATCAAAACCTTAGGAGTCCGCATGGACCGTGCACAGGAAAATGCGATCGAGATCGCAAAATGGTTAAAAGAACAGGATATCGTAAAGAAAGTTGTTTATCCAGGATTCAAAGAACATCCGGGATACGAGATCATGAAAAAGCAGGCAAGAGGATTTGGAGCAATGCTTACATTTGAACTTACGAAGAAAGAATATGCGATCAATATCCTTGAAAAAGTAAGAATGATCAAATACGCAGAAAGTCTTGGTGGGGTGGAAACACTGATCACATATCCAATGACACAGACACACGCAGATGTTCCAGAACATATCCGCAAACAAAACGGGATCACAGATTGTGTGTTAAGAATGTCTGTCGGAATTGAGAATGTCAAAGATTTATTAAATGAACTGGAAGAGGTATTTGCAGAAGTACGAGGTGAATAAAGTTTTAGGGAAATATACAAAGAGGAACCAGTTGTGATCAAGTTTCACATTTGGTTCCTTTTTTCACTTTTTAGCAATCCAATCGAATAAAAAGGCACAAAAAATGGCTTAAATACGTGCTTTACAAGCAAGCGTGATAAATCACACAAAATGTGAAAAATCATAAAGTAATGTGCACTGTTTCTAAAGACGTACAATCTATTGAGAAAAATTTACCATCCTGTTATGATTGGCTTGTAGTTAAGAAATACCGGTATTTAAAACAAGATAAATCAAAGAATTGTATGGATAAACTTTTGAAAAGGAGTGATTTGAAAAATGATGCAGAAGATTCAAAAATTTGGAGGTGCGATGTTTACACCAGTACTTCTGTTCGCATTTGCAGGTATCTCAGTAGGAATAGGTACTCTGTTTACAACACAGGCGATCATGGGAGGTCTGGCAGCACCAACAAGCATGTGGTACAAATGCTGGAACGTATTTCTACAAGGTGGATGGACAGTATTTAACCAGTTACCATTGTTATTCGCAGTATCATTGCCAATCGGAATGGCAAAGAAACAAAATGCAAGATGTTGCATGGAAGCATTAGTTTTATATATGACGTTCCATTATTTTGTAAACACGATCTTAACTCAGTGGGGTGGAGTATTCGGAGTTAACATGAATGCGGAAGTCGGTGGAACAAGCGGACTTGCAATGATCGCAAGTATCAAAACATTAGATATGGGTATGGTTGGAGCTTTAGCAGTATCCGGAATCGTAATTTATCTACATAACAGATTTTTTGATACAGAACTTCCTGAATGGCTTGGTTCATTCTCAGGATCAACATTCGTATTCATGATCGGATTCTTCGTAATGATCCCAGTTGCAGTATTAGCATGTGCCTTCTGGCCAAAAGTTCAGTTAGGAATCACAGCATTCCAGGGATTTGTAAAGAGTGCAGGAGCTATCGGAATCTTTGTATTCAACTTCCTTGAAAGAGCGTTGATTCCATTTGGATTACATCACTTATTATACTCACCATTCTACTATGATAACGTTGTTGTACCTGGTGGATTATATGCTTACTGGGCAAAATTATTACCACAGATCGCAGCATCCACAGCATCTTTAAAATCTTTCTGTCCAGAAGCAGGATTTACAGCAAGTGGATTTGCAAAAATGTTCGGATGTCTTGGAGCAGCATTAGCATTCTACAGCACAGCAAAACCAGAGAAAAAGAAAAAAGTATTTGCACTGTTATTACCTATCACATTAACAGCAATCGTATGTGGAGTTACAGAACCAATTGAATTTACATTCTTATTCGTAGCACCTATGTTATTCGTAGTTCATGCATTTTTAGCAGCAACACTGGCAACAACTATGTGGCTTGCAGGAATCGTTGGTATCAACTCAGGTGGTCTGATCGAGATCGCATCACTGAACTTGATCCCATTAATGAGAAATCACTGGCAGCAGTATTTATTAGAATTGGTTATTGGTCTGATCTTTACAGCTATCTGGTTTGTAGTGTTCAGATTCCTGATCTTAAAATTTGATTTCAAAACACCAGGACGTGAAGACGAAGCAGAGATTGAATTTGGATCAAAAGAAAAATTCAGAAACAAACAGGCAGAAAAAGGTGGAAAAGCAGGAGATCCTAAGCTTGAGTTATGCGAACTGATCCTTGAAGGACTCGGAGGAAAAGACAATATCGTTGATGTAACAAACTGTGCAACCAGATTACGTGTCAACGTAAAAGATGAAACATTATGTAAAGACGATCCTTATTTCAAAGCAATCGGAACACATGGATGTTCTATCAATGGAAAAGCATACCAGGTTATCATTGGATTAAAAGTTCCTAGTATCAGAGAAGTATTTGAAACATTATTATAATCAATAGTATAAATTCGGAGGAAAGAAGAAATGGCAAAGAAAAAATATTCAATCACAGTCGCAGGTGGTGGAAGTACATTTACACCAGGTATCGTATTGATGCTTCTAGATCATATGGACAGATTCCCAATTCGTTCCATCAAGTTTTATGATAACGATGCAGAGAGACAGGAAACAGTTGCAAAAG
>ENA-OQBD01001191-OQBD01001191.1-human-gut-metagenome-genome-assembly--contig:-NODE-1191-length-12242-cov-2.781098_pt1 | contig 12242 bp, 13 predicted proteins | sample MGYA00242742_ERZ504543 | MGnify/ENA primary metagenome ERZ504543 (study PRJEB26092, sample SAMD00036239) | human gut metagenome | host: Homo sapiens | study: EMG produced TPA metagenomics assembly of... | reverse complement strand
TGCCCGCCTGTCATGATGTGGTCCGCATCGACCACTTTATCGGTGTGACCCAGTATTACGCGATCCCGGCGGGTTCCGAGGACGGAAAGACCGGTGAGTGGTTAAAGGGACCGGGAAAGAAGCTTACAGATGCCATCAACATGGTCATCGGTGACACGAAGATCATCGCGGAGGATCTTGGAATCTTTGTTCCAGAGGTCAAGGAGCTTCTTGAGGAGACAGGATATCCGGGAATGAAGATCATCGAGTTCGCCTTCAGCGGCGACCGCTTCAACGAGCACCTGCCGCATATGTACTCCCCGAATTCCGTCGTTTACGGCGGAACCCATGACAACGAGACCCTGGTGGGCTACTTTAAGCCGGAGGCGCGCCAGTGGTGGGAGTTGCAGTATATCGCGGACTACATGGGTGTCTCCCATCAGCATGAGGTCGTAGACAAGGTCTTAAAGACCGCCTACGCGTCTGTAGCCAGCGTTGTGATCTTCCAGGCGCAGGATATCTTAAAGCTCGATAGCTGGGCGAGAATGAACACGCCGGGTACGGTGGGGAATAACTGGAGATGGAGAATGAAACCGGGCGAGCTGACGCAGGATCATATCAACCATCTTTCATGGCTGGTCGATACATTCGGACGGTTTTAGATCGAAAAAATGCAAAAATCACGGCAGAATTACCGAAGGGAAAAGTCGATTTTTGTCGAGAAAAACAGATGTTTGCGGTACGCGGTACAGTGCCGGGAAATAAGGAAAAACGGGCGGTTCGTAAGGATAAAACAGACCGCCCGTTTCTTGGAAATCTGATTGACACAGGGCAAGAAGTGTGATATTGTTAAGTTAATTCCGATGCACTATTGAACTCACATGTTTTTGTAAGTCATTTGCGCGATACGATGAATTACAAAAGCATGTGAGTTTTTTGAAATAAAGACCAACAGCGATGTGTGGGGATTTCCAATAGTCTTAGTACGGAAAAATTCAAATTTTTTATGGAGGTACCAAAATGAACAACGGTACAGTTAAGTGGTTCAATTCTGAGAAAGGCTACGGATTCATCTCCAACGATAACGGCGGCGACGACGTATTCGTACACTTTTCCGCAATCGTAGGCGACGGCTTCAAGACTCTTGAAGAGGGCCAGAAGGTTACTTTCGACACAGAGCAGGATCCGAAGAACAGCAAGAAGCTTCGCGCTGTTAACGTAGTTAAACTCTAATTCGAATAAACAAGAATTAAAAGAACTGCCGTTCCGAGTTGCACTTGGGTCGGCAGTTTTTTTGTCTCGCAGGATTTTTCCTTGAAAAATGGGCTTTTTTCATGAAAAGCCTTGCAAAAACCTGTGTTCTTTAATAGAATAATAAGGACTTTGGTAAGTGCCCGGCGCGGGGGATGCGCTAAGGCGCATTTCACAGATACCCCTTGTCAGTTAAAAGGAGATTTAGAAAATGATTAGTGCAAATAATGTGACACTCCGTGTCGGAAAAAAAGCTTTATTTGAAGACGTAAACATTAAATTCACAGAAGGAAACTGTTATGGTCTGATCGGTGCCAACGGTGCCGGAAAGTCCACATTTTTAAAGATCTTATCCGGTCAGCTCGAGCCGACAAACGGTGAAGTTGCGATCACTCCGGGTCAGCGTCTTTCCTTCTTACAGCAGGATCACTTTAAATACGACGAGTACACAGTTCTCGACACTGTTATCATGGGAAACAAGCGCCTTTATGACATCATGAAGGAAAAAGACGCAATCTACATGAAGGAAGAGTTCACAGACGAGGATGGAATCAAGGCTGCAGAGCTCGAAGGAGAGTTCGCGACCATGAACGGATGGGAAGCGGAGTCCGACGCTGAGAACCTGTTAAACGGTCTTGGTATCGAGACAGACCTCCACTACAAAACAATGAAAGACCTTCTCGGACCACAGAAGGTAAAAGTTCTCCTCGCCCAGGCATTATTCGGAAATCCGGATATCCTGCTCCTCGACGAGCCGACGAACCATCTGGATCTCGACGCGATCGCATGGCTTGAGGAGTTCCTGATCAACTTTGAGAATACTGTTATCGTGGTATCCCATGACCGTTATTTCTTAAATAAAGTCTGCACGCAGATCGCTGATATCGACTATGGCAAGATCCAGCTCTATGCCGGAAACTATGATTTCTGGTTCGAGTCCAGCCAGTTGATGATCAAGCAGATGAAGGAAGCAAACAGAAAGAAAGAGGAGAAGATCAAAGAGTTGCAGGAGTTCATCCAGAGATTCTCCGCCAACGCTTCCAAGTCCAAGCAGGCGACATCCAGAAAACGTGCGTTAGAGAAGATCGAGCTTGACGAGATCCGCCCGTCCAGCAGAAAATACCCGTATATCGACTTCCGTCCGGCCCGTGAGATCGGAAACGAAGTTCTCTCCGTTGAGGGACTTACAAAGACCATCGATGGCGTAAAGGTTCTCGACAATATTTCCTTTACCCTGGGAAGAGAGGACAAGGTTGCCCTTGTAGGACCGAACGAGCTTGCGAAGACTACACTCTTCAAGATCCTCTCCGGTGAGATGGAGCCGGATTCCGGAAGCTACAAATGGGGTCTCACAACGACTCAGGCGTACTTCCCGAAGGATAACAGCGCAGAGTTCAACAATGATGATACGATCGTAGACTGGCTGACCCAGTACTCCCCGGAAAAGGATGTCACATATGTCCGCGGATTCCTCGGAAGAATGCTGTTTGCCGGTGAAGACGGCGTAAAGAAGGTAAAGGTTCTCTCCGGTGGTGAGAAGGTGCGCTGCATGCTCTCCAAGATGATGATCTCCGGCGCGAACGTGCTGATGTTCGATGAGCCGACGGACCATCTGGACATGGAGTCCATCACAGCCCTGAACAACGGAATGAAGAAGTTCCCGGGCGTGATCATCTTCTCCTCCCGTGACCATCAGGTCGTAGAGACGACCGCAAACCGTATCATGGAGATCATCAACGGCCAGCTGATCGATAAGATCACGACCTATGACGAGTACCTTGAGAGCGATGAGATGGCGAGAAAGAGATTCACATATACGATCACTGAGAGTGAAGAGAATGATGACTGATTCTGCCGCCTGAATTGAGATAGAAAATGGCAGTGTAAACTGTCTGCAGACATAAAAAACAGAGCATATATTCAACCATACCCTATGTAAAACATTGGCATGCGAAGATATATGCTCTGTTTTTGCGTATTTACACTTAGTTTTGGCGGAACCGGTTAATTAGCCCCGGCTTTCGCCAGAACCTTCTTCATCGAAGTGAGATACACGATCACCGAAGCAATCGGTCCAAGGATATCAGATACCGGTTCTGCGTAAAACGCCGCTTCAGCTCCGAACATCGCGGGAAGCAGGAACAGGGATACAAAGTATGCGCCTTTTCGGAAGAAGGAAAGCGGCAGGGCAACCTGTACCTGACCAAGACCGGTGAAACCGTCGACGATCTCATACTGGAATGCCAGCGGGATGATCGCCAGAGTGAAGATCCGGATCGCCCGGAGCGCTTCTGCGGCAACGATCGGGTCTGCTGTAAAGAGACGGACAAACAGGCCGCCGATGGTACGCGCAAGGACGAAGAGCAGAGCGGTGTATGCCGCAGCAAGGATAAAGATGTACTTCTGCGCACTCTTTACGCGGTCGGTCTTTCCGGCTCCGAAATTGTAGGCAAGAACAGCCTGAGTTCCGCTGGTGATACCGCCGAGAGGCATGGTGACTACGAGCATGAAGCTCTGGGCAATGGTCGCGCAGGTGATCAGAAGGTCTCCGCGCTCCGCACCGCCGTATTTTTGCAGGATCGCGTTCATGGTGATGATCATGACGTTATCCATGGCGATGATGATAAACGGGGTAAAGCCGATGGTGAGCACTCTGCGGATCAGCCGCCAGCTGTAACCGCCGAAGGTGATGCGCACCGGCATATTTTTCCCGAACAGTGTCCTCAGGACGAAAGCGCAGCTCGCCATCTGGGAGATGACGGTTGCGACGGCGGCACCGGAGACGCCCATGTGGAGGCCGAAGATAAAGATTGGATCCAGAATGATGTTCAGTACCGCGCCGAGGATGACGGAGTACATGCCGGTCTTTGCAAAGCCCTGACAGATGATAAACTGGTTCATACCTGTGGACATCAGGGCGAATACGGTTCCGGTCAGATATATCGTAAAATATGCGTTTGCGTAGGGCAGTGTGATATCGCTGGCACCGAAATACCGCAGCATCGGAATGCGGATCGGGTAGATGCAGGCCACCATGAGGATGGAACATACTGCCAGCATGAGGAAACAGTTGGCGAGGATCCGCTCGGCGGCCTTTTTATCGCCCTGTCCCATCTTCATGCTCATAAGCGGGGCACCGCCGATTCCCACGAGAAACGCGACGGAGCCGACCATAGTGACTACCGGACCGCAGACACCGGACCCCCGCCAGTGCCATGTCGCCGGATCCGGGGATATTTCCGATATACATGCGGTCTACGATACTGTAAAGGACGCTGACAAACTGTGCCAGCATACTGGGAATTGCGATCCGGACGACGAGTTTTTTATGTCGTCACGGCCGAGATCATTTTCAGCAGCCATAATAAACTCTCCTGTATAAAATCCGCAGTACAGAAAACTGTACTGCGGAATATTTGTGTACTTGCGTGAAGATGTAGATTGTCGCAAGTGACCTCGCGAATGTGCCAAGGCACATTCTTATTTTGTATTAAGCATTGTGGATAGGGGATCCGGCTTTTGGCGTGTCTATAGCCTTGCCGGTCTGTTCCAGCATATCCAGACGATGGTTGATCTTTTTCTGGCTTTTCGATGATCAGATCCACTTTTTTTTGTGCAGGTCATCGATAATGAGTTCGCTCTTTAAATTGACCTTAAAGTCGTTTTCCGCGCGTTGTCTGTCCTTTGCCTCCTGTCGGTTCTGGCTCATCATGATAAGGGGAGCCTGAATGGCAGCAATGCAGGAAAGTACCAGATTTAAAAGGATAAACGGGTAGGCATCAAAGGCCTTCGTTCCAAGGATAACGTTGACAGCCATCCATCCGACCATGACAGCGATAAAGCTGAAGATAAATACCCAGCTTCCGGCAAAATTTCGCTACTGCGTCGGATGCTCGTCTGGCCGAAGGACAGTTTTTCTGTCTCATTGGAATTTCTGTGATGTTTGTCATGATCAGCTGATGGATCAGCTCTTCGTCTGTAAATTCCTTGATCAGTCCTGTTCAGGAGTCCCGGATGATTTTTTTCGTCATTTCCGCTTTTCATTTTCATAGTGAATCTCCTTATGTCTGGCATATAAAACGCGTGCAAGACGCATCGGATGATGCATGCGGACACTGCTCTATACTGATAACGGGTAATTGCTAAATTCTCCCAGTTAGCGGTGGGAGGACAAGTACATAGAGTATAGCACGTTTTCCTGGGCGGGTAAATGGCACACAGGAAGATTATAGGCAAAAAGAAAAGAGAAAAATGTAAACCAAATAATAAAAATGGGTTGACAAATGCGAGGAATCTGCGTATGATAGGAAAAGAATCGATCAGAACAATTCCATTTTGTGATATGCGTACCGGAATGCAGAATTTAAGATCCGGCGGCAGAAATGATGGATGTTGGGAGGAAAACAAAGATGGAAAAGACAACAGTAAAACATATGTCCACCGCGCAGATGACGGTGACAGCACTTATGACAGCGATTACCTGTATTCTGGCACCGATGGCGCTTCCGATTCCAATCAGCCCGGTACCGATCAGCCTGACAAACCTTGTCATTTTCTTTATGGCGTATATTCTCGGAATGAAGCTTTCCGTAGCGAGCTATGTATTATACCTGCTTTTAGGAACAGTAGGACTTCCGGTATTCTCTGGATTTACTGGCGGTGTCGGTAAGCTTCTCGGACCGACCGGCGGCTACCTGATCGGATTTATCTTTCTGGCAGCGATCGCAGGCTTCTTCGTTGAGAAGTTTCCGGCAAAGATCTACATGCATGTAGTCGGAATGATCATCGGAATGGCGATCTGCTATATCTTCGGAACCGCATGGCTTGCGGGACAGCTCGGAATGAGCTTCGTGGCAGCTCTCGGCGTCGGCGTTATCCCGTATCTTCCGGGCGACACAGCGAAGATCATCATTGCGATCATCGCGGGTCCGCAGATCCGCAAGGCGGTTTCCAGATTTATGTAAGCTGGAACATATTGATCAGGTATTTCATAAAAACTATACGATACATCCTCTAAAAAAAGTCTGTGGTCAGATAACTCGAGAGAGAAATTGACCGCAGATTTTTCTTTGTGAACCTCACATGACTAAAGTCACGTGCTTCTCAGCCGTTTTAAACGGCAAGACCGGATATCGGCGGATACGCCTGAAACTTAGAACTGCGCAGATATGCGCATCTTCCATGCCGGATACGGCTGGGTTCCACATAACAGGTAGTCCTCCGGATATCTGCCTGTGTTTATGCAGCTTTCGAACATCCATACTCATTCTGAATGATGAGCAGGTCTGCATAAACGCATGAGGTTCTACGCTTTACTGCAGGAACTTTTGCCTCCAGCAAAGACCTTTCCGTTTCCGGTAAGGTTTTTATGATTTCCCGGATCCAGTATCTCGCTCCGATATTGTAGGATGCTGACAGATCACAGTTATACTGTTTTCCAGATCGGAAAACACACAGGCTGTGGTTCTTCGGATCACGGCTGACCGGTCCGCTTCCATCATACGCCAGACGGCTGGTATTCCATGTGCAGACACGGGACACACGGATCCCATACCGGTGTGCTTTGTGTTCACACATAGTCTGGATCTCCCGTTTCTTCCAAAGATGCAGTTTCTGTTGTTTCTTTCCTGAAATCTTTCCCTTCATTTCCAGGTACTCAAACACGATCACATCCGCATGATTCTCATGAGCATATTCTGCGATCGAACGGGCAGTCTTTCTGGCAAGTTCCGTATTCAGGCGTTTCGCATACGCCCATCGGCTTCCGATCTGCTTGGAACTGTGTTCCTTCTGGAATCTCCGGATCCTTCCGAGTACATGGGACAGCCGGTCTTTTTCACTGGGGAAATTGATAAATTTCCGGTCCAGGACAGTTCCGTCTGACCGCATGATACTACAGACTGCATCCGTATTGATTCCAAGATCCACACTGCAGATGAGCTGATCCTTTACAGGTGTTTTTGATAATGTAACTTCTTCTGTATAAGAAAAGCGGAGATAATATTTCTGATGTCGTTTTTCCAAAACCGGAGCAGAAGACTTTTTTCCGGACCAGTGCCTGCGCAGGTACTCCATATCCGTATGAAGCAGACCTGCGCGGAACCATTTCCAGTCATGACCATCATAAAGTTTCAGGCAGGCCGCGTCTTCACTCTCTTCTCCTGGTTTGTACATGACATTCCGATAAAATACCGGCATCGCATGGTTTTCATATACAAGTTTCGGTTTTCCGGAAATCGCTCCATTTTTCCACTGTTCCAGTCTTGTATGGTACGAGGAAACACTCCCGAGCGCATGCTGGATCGCCGCTCTTCTCAGATATGACGGCATTTTCGGGAAACGGGCATCGAAGTCAAATCTTGCATGATTCTTCTTTGTTTCATGTACCAGATGTTCCGCCTCGTTAAATCTCCGTTTTATCTGATCGATCATGGATAACTCTGTCCATACAGTCTCATATATCTCCGTCAGACAGCGGACCGCCTCCCGGTAAAGCGCCAGCGTATGGCGGATCGGGATATTCTTATTTTTAATTTCTGCGCCATAGCTGGATACGACCTGCATAAGTTTCCTCTACTTTCTGTTCTCTTTTTCTTTCTGTCCTTCGATATAAGCCATGATCTGTTCCCGGCTTCGGTCACTGACGGTCACAGCACAGTAAGATGGGTTCCAGAGATGTCCGCCCCACAGTTCCCTTTTCAGTTCCGGATGTACAAGAAACAACTGTCTCGCAAGATTTCCTTTCATGATCTTGATCATATCCGAAATAAAGAACTGCGGTTTACAATCCAGTAACAGGTGGATATGGTCCGGCATTACTTCCATCGCAAGGATCCGAAATTGATATTCTTGTGCGATTTCCTGCAACATTTCTTTGCACTCCTGATCTACATCATTGGCCAGAACTTTCTTCCGGTATTTCGTGCACCAGACCAGATGATATTGAAGCGAGTACACATATCCTCTACCATACGAAAGAGAATTTTCTTTAATAGTAAATATATCTTTTTCCACATGGATATTATACCATATGGAACCCATCATGTAAACATATGTTCGATGTTGTTGTAAATAAATAGCGCACCTAACTCATCACTGAAGTAACGAGAATGTGGTGCGCGTTTTTCAAAAGGCAGGGCCTTTTGCGGAGACGTGTATACAAAGAATACGCCCGAAAAAAGTCCTGCCAATTTAAATTTTAATATCTTATCCGATCAAAATTAGAATCCGTAAGCTAGTGCACCGCCATCAACCGCAAAATCCTGTCCTGTGATATATGTAGCACCGTCGCTGATCAAAAACTTCGCCATAGCACCCAGATCTCTTGTGTCACCGAAAGCGTGAACCGGCATTCTGCCAAGGATCGCAGCCTTTCTTTCGGGAGTCATGACCTGTTTATTCATCTCGCTCGGGAACCAGCCCGGGGCGATGCTGTTGACACAGATGTTGTCATTTGCCCATTCAACGGCAAGACCGCGGGTCAGGCCGCATACGGCAGATTTGCTGACGCAGTAGGGAACGACCTCAGAGAAGCCGAGATGTGCCGCCATGCTGCTGATGTTGATGATACGTCCTTTGTGTTTACTCTCTTTTAAATATGGGTAGCAGATCTGGCTCAGAGCGAACAGACTTGTCACATCCACATCAAGAATGTGCTTAAAATCATCCATCGGAAATACCTCGGCCCGGGCTTTTTTTGTAATACCGGCGTTATTTACAAGAAAATCGAGGCCGGACTTTCCGGCAATCTCATCCACAATTCGTTTCATCCCGTCATAATCGGTGACGTCACCTTTGAGGTGTGTGACACCCGGGGCGGACGGCGCAATGCCGTCTTTGACTTTTCCGGTACGGCTGATAACATATACAGCAGCACCATTTTCAGCCAGTACATTTGCAATCGCGTACCCGATTCCACTGCTTCCGCCGGTAACGATGCCGACGCGTCCTTCTAATTCTTTCATGATATTGATCCTCCTGTAAAAGAAATTCACATAAGCGTTTAAAGATACGTAGATATATCACAAATGCTAAATACATATCAGTATTATATCACTACAAGAACTATAATACAATATGGTTCATACAGGAAAATCACGCAGAGCCCCCGGAACCGCCAATGCTGTTTGGAATGGATTTTTAAACAGTACTGCGGCTCAGGGTGCATATTGCCGGTAAAAGTATATTATTTTTCGGAATCAATCATCTTTAACGATTTGACCAGAGAATGATTGATGTGGAGAATGATCATATCATGGACATCCTTTTCGTTTTCACGAAGCAGGGCATCAATAATCGCGCGGTGCTGAGCCAGATTGCCGACACGGTTAGAGGTGTCATATTTGGCTGCATAATTTGCAAGGCGCATTTGTTGAAGCATAACAGAATGATACAGATCAATCAGAATGTCATTTCCGGTCACTTCTACCAAGTAAGAGTGAAAAGATGTATCGATCTGGAATTCATCATAATCAGGACCGCCTTCGGCCCGTTCAAACTGCTCCATAAAGCTTAAAAGCCTGCTTTTAGAATAGAAGGAGATATATTTTCTACAGACGGTGGGTTCAATCAGTTTCCTTGTCTGATAGAGATCATTGATCTTTTTTTCTGTAAATGGACTGATACGCATTCCTTTGCGTGGGAAGATATCGATAAGATTTTCTCTTTGCAGCATCAGCAGCGCTTCGCGCAGCGGGGTCCTTCCAAAGGAAGTCTCCTCTAGAAGCTGCTTTTCGTTTAATTCCTGTCCGGGCAGATATTCGCATGAGATGATCTTCCGATACAGATATTCATGTGCCTGATTGGTCAATGCTTCCGCCATGGCAATCCTCCTTTGGTAATTGTGCTGTAATTAGCATATATAATTTTGTGCTAAATTGCAAGATAAAAATATTGAAATAACCATTGAAATATATCACAATATCGTATAATATAATTATAGATATATCACAGAACAACACACACTACAAATATAAAACAAGGAGGAATGAAGGTATGAATAAAGAAGATACCCTTATCAAAGACATTCGAATTTATCAGGCAGTCAGCAAATTGAGTCATCCGATCGCGGATTCCACACATGATATCAGTAAGATTGCATTCTACGTTCTTGAGGTTGAGACAAAAGGCGGAGTAATCGGACAGGGATATCTTTTTAAGCTTCCACTACAGTCCAAACGCGATCGAGGGTGCTTTGAAAGATATGAAGAAATTCGTTCTTGAGAGAGATTATCATGTGTATGAGACCGCACAGGTCCAGAAAGACTATGAGATCGAGAGCGAATACTTCGGAATCGTAGGACTTCAGAGATGGGCGCTCGCTACATTAAACGTAGCAATGTGGGACGCATGGGCAAGAACCATGGGACAGCCGATCTACCGCATGTTTGGCTGCCACAGAAAACCAATCCCGGTATACGGAAGCGGCGGATGGATCAGCTATAGCGACGAAGAGCTTGTTGACGAGGTAGTAAACTACCAGAAACGCGGATTCACCGCAGTTAAGATCAAAGTCGGCAGCCCGGATATGGAGCGCGATATCCGCAGATTAAATCTCGTAAGAGAGGCAACCGGCCCGAACATGAAGATCATGATGGACGCAAACCAGGGTATGGATGTTCCGTCCGCGATCAAGCTGATCAGCAACGTGGAGCACCTCGGAATCTTCTGGTTTGAGGAGCCGGTAGTCAACACAGACTTTGAAGGATACGCAACGATCCACTCAAAGACAAAGATCAGCCTTGCAATGGGGGAGAGAGAATACTCCACAGTTGCTCTTCGCGAGCTGATCGGAAGGCGTGCTCTCGACTTATGGCAGCCGGATCTGATCCGTCTCGGCGGTGTAGAGGCATGGAGAGACAGCGCAGCACTTGCAAACGCTTACAACATCCCGGTACTTCCGCACTATTACAAAGACTATGATGTTCCGCTTCTCTGCACAGTTGCAAACCCGTACGGCGCAGAGAGCTTCGACTGGATCGATGCAATCATCGATAATCCGATGGTGATCGACAACGGTTTCGCCCGTCCGCGTGAGGGTGAAGGCTGGGGCTTCCGTTTCTTACATGAGTTCATGACAGAAGTGAAGGGCTGACAAATAAAGAATGCACCGTGTGCCAGCAAAAGGCATTACGGTGCATTCGTATTGTTATATAGTCGGGTGAAGTTCAAAGCAGGATCTACTTTCTTGCAGTTTTGATAGATTCTGTAAAATAATTTGCCAGCATTCTTACCGGAACCTCGTTATCTTCCTTGAAACATGGCTCGGTTTCCAACCAGTGCATGAGATCGGAGCGGGTAAAAACACGGATATCGTTCGGAACAGACAAGATCACATTCTGGCGTGTAAAGACGGAGGCACTGTACACCGGAATCGGACTGAAATCAAATCCTTTTAGGAACAAACGAGCAAGATCCATATTCTGGTCCATCGCGCGGACCGGGTTCGGAATCTCTTTAATCGTATCATTCATATTTTGCATAAAGCGTCGCTGGGACTCTTCCAGATAAATATGACCGCCAAAACCGAAACAGTTTAGAAGAAGAATTCCAAACTTTCCAATCAGGATCATGGTCGCAGTACTGTTCTTCCCATTATAAGGAAAGCTTCCAGGAAAGACGATTTTCATTTCATGCTTAAAGGCATAAGTTTTCAGTTTTACGAGCAGCTCTTCAATCTCGGAGGATTGTGCATTGTGAGTAAAGAATAATTTCTGCTTCTTTCCGGCGAAATCTTCAGGTCGGATGATCTCTCCCTTTTTTGTTTTTTCAAGAATACATCGTCTCTCCGTACAGAATATATCAACAAAATATGCACCGAAACTTGCAGAATATTTCTTTTGATATTAAAAAAGGAGAAATTTTCGGATTCTATGGTCTGGTCGGATGCCGGTCGTACCGAACTTCTGGAGACAATCTTCGGAATTCGTACAAGAGCAGAAGGAAATATCGTATATGATGGAAAAGTACTGAACTTCTCCTCCCCGAAAGATGCTATGGATCACGGATTTGCT
>ENA-OQBD01001190-OQBD01001190.1-human-gut-metagenome-genome-assembly--contig:-NODE-1190-length-12248-cov-5.021945_pt1 | contig 12248 bp, 9 predicted proteins | sample MGYA00242742_ERZ504543 | MGnify/ENA primary metagenome ERZ504543 (study PRJEB26092, sample SAMD00036239) | human gut metagenome | host: Homo sapiens | study: EMG produced TPA metagenomics assembly of... | reverse complement strand
TCTTAATATCCCCTGAAAAGCAAAATAATTTCACAGCATCATATGATCTATATGATACCATGAAACTATTTTTGCGTAAAGATTTTATAAAAAAGCCTCAGAGTATTTTCGCATATACATTACTCTGAGGCTTTCTCTATAGTCCATATATATTTTTTACTCCACTGTCACGCTCTTCGCCAGATTTCGTGGTTTATCCACATCCAGGCCTTTGGCTACGCTTACGTAGTAGCCCAGAAGCTGAAGCGGGATCACTGCCAGGGATGTTGCAAAGTGCGGGTCTGTTTTCGGGATGTAGACGGTGAAGTCTGCAGTATCCTCGATATTGTAATTGCCAAATGTGGTCAGGCCCATAAGGTAGGCGCCACGGCTCTTACACTCAACCATATTGCTGACTGTTTTTTCGTAGAGATCCGGCTGGGTCAGCACACCGATCACAAGAGTCCCGTCTTCGATCAGGGAGATCGTTCCGTGTTTCAGCTCTCCGGCAGCATAGGCTTCAGAGTGAATGTAACTGATCTCTTTCATCTTCAGACTGCCCTCCAGGCTGATAGCGTAATCAATTCCTCTTCCTACAAAGAAAGCATCTTTTACATTTGCCTGTTTGGAGGCAAACCACTGGATACGCTCCTTATCTTCCAGGATCTTACAGATCTTATCCGGAAGCGTCTGCAGTTCACTGATATAATTGCTGTAGGCTTCTTCTGTGATCGTTCCCCTTACCATTGCAAACTGGATCGCAAGTGTATAAGCTGCGATCAGCTGTGTGCTGTACGCCTTGGTAGTAGCTACAGAAATCTCCGGTCCGGCCAGAGTATAAAATACATTATCAGCCTCACGTGCAATGGAAGATCCCACTACATTAACGATTCCCAGTGTACGAATACCATTTTCCTTGCATTTACGAAGTGCTGCAAGGCTGTCTGCTGTTTCACCGGACTGGCTGATGATCACTGCAAGGCTGTTGGTGTTAAGGGCCATTTTTCGGTAACGGAATTCGGAAGCGAGTTCTACCCTTACCGGGATCTGTGCAAGATCCTCGATCACATACTGCGCTGCCATTCCTACGTGATAAGCGGAGCCGCAGGCTATGATATAGATCTGCTGGATGTTCCGGATGCTTTCTTCTTCCAGGCCAACTTCGCTGAGGTCGATCTTTCCATCCTTGAGCACGGAATTCAACGTATCCAGCACTGCCTTTGGCTGTTCATGGATCTCTTTCATCATGAAATGCTCATATCCGGCTTTTTCTGCTGCTTCTGCATCCCATTCAATGGTTTTCAGCTCTTTCTCGATCTCATCTCCATCAAGATTGTAGAAGGTGACTTCGCCTTTTTTCACACGCGCCATCTCCAGATTGCCGATATAATATACATTGCGGGTGTATTTCAGGATTGCCGGTACGTCAGAAGCGATAAAAGATTCATCTTCTGCCACTCCAAGGATCATGGGGCTGTCTTTTCTGGCTACATATATTTCACCCGGATAATCCTTGAACATGATCGCAAGGGCATAGGAACCACGGATACGCACCATGGAATGTGTGATGGCATCCACCGGTGTTCCCTCATATTTCTTGTAATAATAGTCAATCAGTTTGACTGCTACCTCGGTATCGGTCTCAGAATAGAAAGTATATCCTTTACGGGTGAGCTTATTTTTCAGTTCCTGATAGTTCTCAATGATGCCGTTGTGGACTGCTACGATATTACCATCGTCTGTCATATGCGGATGTGCATTGTTCTCAGAGGGTTCACCATGAGTTGCCCATCTGGTATGGCCGATACCACAGGTTCCCGGTACTGTCTCTCCGCCATTTGTCTTTTCTGACAGAACTTTCAGTCTTCCCTTGGCTTTGATCACTTCAGTCTCGCCCTCTCCGTCACGTACGGCGATTCCAGCGGAATCATATCCTCTGTATTCCAGCTTGGAGAGTCCATCTAAAAGGATCGGAGCTGCCTGGTGTCTACCTGTAAATCCTACAATTCCACACATATTTATCTGTCCTTTCTGTCTATGCAGGTATTTTCGCAAAAGACCGGGCTGTTACATCATATGCAACAGTCCGGTCAGAAGTTTCAGTTATTGCAATATAACATGTCCTACAGTATAGCACGTACCACTCTCGGTTTGCAACCCGCTTTTTCCAGAGCTGCAACGATCTGATTCTTATGATCTGTTCCGAAAGCTTCCATAGTGATCCGAAGTTCTACGGCTGCATTTCGGTTCGTACTTACAAACTGGTTATGATCCAGTTTGATAACATTACCCTGATTTTCAGCGATCACACTTGCAACACGTACCAGTTCACCTGGCTTATCCGGGATAAGTACGGATACGGTAAAGATACGGTCACGCTGGATCAGTCCGTGCTGTACAACCGATGACATGGTGATCACATCCATATTTCCACCACTTAAGATGGAAACGATCTTCTTATTTTTTACATCCAGATGACGGAGAGCTGCTACGGTAAGAAGTCCTGAGTTCTCTACGATCATCTTGTGGTTTTCTACCATATCCAGAAAAGCCACGATCAGCTCATCATCATCGATGGTAATGATATCGTCCAGATTTTCCTGGATATATGGGAAGATATTTTTTCCCGGAGTCTGTACTGCAGTACCATCTGCGATAGTATTTACGTGAGGAAGCGTTACGACCTCCCCCTTCTCCAGGGATGCTTTCATACATGCCGCGCCTGCCGGCTCAACACCGATGACTTTGATGTGCGGGTTCAGAAGCTTCGCAAGTGTGGAGACACCTGTAGCAAGTCCGCCCCCTCCAATCGGTACCAGTATGTAATCTACAAGAGGAAGTTCCTGCACGATCTCCATGGCAATGGTTCCCTGACCGGTTGCTACTGCCGGATCATCAAAAGGATGGATAAAAGTATAGCCTTTTTCCTCTGCAAGGGCAAGTGCATGTGCACAGGCTTCGTCATATACGTCTCCGTGAAGGATAACCTCCGCACCGTAACTCTTGGTACGCTCCACCTTGATCAGTGGTGTAGTAGTTGGCATGACAATGACTGCTTTTACTCCATATTTGTGTGCAGCATAAGCAACACCCTGGGCATGATTTCCTGCAGATGCCGTGATCAGACCTTTATTTCTCTCTTCATCAGAAAGTGTGCTGATCTTGTAATATGCACCACGCACCTTATATGCACCGGTACGCTGCATATTCTCTGGTTTCAGATAAACCTTGTTTCCTGTCATATCCGAGAAATAACTGCTGTATATCAGCTTTGTTTCCTGTGTCACTTCTTTTACTTTTGCTGCCGCTTCCTCAAAGCTTTCTAATGTAAGCATTTGTATTTAGCTCCTTTCTTCTACGTCAAAGAGGGCGTTTACAAATGCATCTGCGTCAAATTTCTGCAGGTCATCGATACTTTCGCCTACTCCGATGTATTTTACTGGTATGTCAAGCTCAGACTGGATTGCTACTGCGATTCCGCCCTTGGCTGTACCATCAAGTTTGGTAAGAATGATTCCGGTAACATTGGCGACCTCGGCAAACTGTCTTGCCTGGGAAAGCGCATTCTGGCCCGTGGTTCCGTCAAGAACTACCAGCGTTTCCAAATATGCTTCCGGATACTCACGTTCCAGAATACGGTAAATCTTGCGAAGCTCTTCCATAAGATTTTTCTTATTATGAAGTCTTCCTGCGGTATCGCAGATCAGAACATCTGCATTTCTGGCTTTGGCCGCTGCCACTGCATCATAGACAACAGATGCCGGATCTGCTCCGTCCTGGCCGCCGATAATCTCAACGCCGGCACGGTTGGCCCACTGTGTCAGCTGCTCCCCGGCTGCCGCACGGAAGGTATCTGCTGCTCCGAGGATGACCTTTTTTCCCTGATCCTTTAATTTACCGGCCAGTTTGCCTACAGAGGTAGTCTTACCTACTCCGTTGACACCGATCACAAGGATCACGGATTTCCGGTTCTCGAACTCATATTCTGTGCTTTCTACCTGCATCTGTTTTTTGATGCTGTCGATCAGAAGCTGTTTGCACTGGGACGGCTCCTTGATATGCTGCTCAGCAACCTGCTCCTTTAAATGCTCCAGAATGGAGGTGGTTGCGTTAATGCCGATATCTCCCATGATCAGGATTTCTTCCAGTTCTTCATAAAAATCATCGTCAATACTGGAAAAACCGCTGAAAATGGAATCAAAGCCGGCAACGATATTGTCTCGCGTTTTGGTAAGTCCGCTTACCAGACGTTTAAAAAATCCTTTTTTTCTTCTGCCATACTGATTCATCCCCTCTGTTACTGGGTAAGCTGGTTCTCTACTAAATCTACGGATACCAGCGTGGATACCCCTTTTTCCTGCATGGTAATTCCATAAAGCCTGTCTGCTGCATTCATGGTACCACGTCTATGTGTTATTATAATAAATTGTGTGTTCTTCGTCAACTTCTGAAGATATCCCGCAAAACGTCCTACATTGGAATCATCCAGTGCAGCCTCGATCTCATCCAGAAGACAGAATGGTGAAGGTTTCAGATTCTGGATAGCAAAAAGAAGTGCAATGGCTGTCAGTGCTTTTTCTCCACCGGAAAGCTGCATCATGTTCTGAAGTTTTTTTTCCGGGCGGCTGGGAAATGATCCTGATCCCTGCCTCAAGGATATCCTCGTCTTCCGCAAGTTCCAGAGTTCCACGGCCTCCGCCGAACAGTTCTTTAAAGGCTTTATCAAATTCTTTCTGGATCTCTCCGAATTTTTCGCTGAACTGCTTACGCATGCCCTCATCCAGCTCCTGGATGATCTGCTCCAGCGTTTTTTCCGCTTCCAAAAGATCGTTGTACTGACCACTCAGGAAGGTATGCCGCTCCAGCAGCTCTTTGTAATCCTCAATTGCATTGACGTTGACGGAGCCGAGAGAGCGTATCTCCTCTTTTAATTTATGGATCTGCTGCTTCATCACATGCCTGTCATTCATTTCTTCTTTTCTGTACTGCAAGGCATTATTCGGAGTGATCTCGTATTCTTCCCACATATAGGAAATTCTTGCTTCCCGGTTCTCCTCGATCTTTTCTGCCTGAGTCTTCAGTCGGAAGCATTCTTTGTCCAGAAGACTGATCTGGCCGGACAGCTCATCACGCTTTTCAAAAAACTCCTTATGACTTTTTGTGCGCTCTTCCTTTTCCTGCTGCCATTTTTCCAGCTGTTTTGCAGCCGCTTCTTCTTTTGCAGCAAAGCCTTCGATCTCCTTACGGACCTTGTCGATAGTCTTTCTCTTTTCTGCAGTTTCCTGGCTGCCTTTTTCCAGAGAATCCAGAATTTCTTCCCTTTCTTTCGAAAGAACTTCAATCTCCTCTTTCAGACGCCTCAGATTTTCCTTTATGAAGCTTTCCTTCTGCTGGGATGCAGATGCGTCAAGACGGATCCTTTCCAGCTTCTCTGAGGTCTCCGCTTCGTCCTTTTTCCAGTCCTCCAGCTCCTTCTGCCGGGTCTCGATAAATGTCTCCAGCTCTTCCTCATCCCTTTTGGATGCTTCAAGCTCCTGTGTGATCTTTATGTTATCTGCCTGCATGTCTCTTGCCTGAAGACGGATTTCCTCCTGCTCCCTCTCGATCCTGGTATATCCGCCGCGGATCTCCTCCGCTTTTTTCTCCAGCTGTTCAATGTTCAACCTGGCTGTATTCTGCTGAATGGATTGTTCCTGAAATTTCTGCTGTAGCGCCGCCACAGTATCGCGCATCGCATTTCTCCTGCTGCGGTTATCTTCCATGGACTGTCGGATCTCATTATACCCGGCTGCCAGCTCTTTTACCTTCTTTTCCAGTTCCTCGATCTCACGGCGACGGCCGAGAAGATTGCTGTTGTTCTTAAAAGCTCCACCGGTCATAGAACCGCCTGGACTCAAGGATTCTCCCTCCAACGTTACCATACGGATACTGTGCCGGTATTTTCTGGCAATGGCAATAGCATGATCGATATGATCCACCACCAGCACTCTGCCAAGAAGATATCCGATCAGACTGTCATATTCCTTCTCTGCAGTTACCAGGCCACTGGCAAGACCAATAGCTCCCGGTTCGTTCAACGCACCTCTCTGATTAAACTCGCCTCTTGAAGAAATGCTGTTTAATGGGAGAAAAGTCGCACGACCATACCGGTTTTTCTTCAGGAATTCAATCATCTGCTTAGCAGTCTGCTCGTTATCCGTAACGATATTCTGAATGCTTCCGCCAAGAGCTGTCTCAATAGCGATCTCGTAATTTTTTTTCTACGTGGATGATATCCGCCACTACGCCACGGATCCCAGGAACATGATCCTTCTGTTCCATGACACGACGAATACTGTTTCCATATCCATCATAACGTTCTGTGATATTGCGGAGAGATTCCAGTCTGGATGCCTCTCTGTGATAGGACGTCTGTTCCTTTTCCAGCTGTGTATTCTGCTGTTTAAGGGTTTCCTGAATGGCATGGATCTCCTTTGTAAGACGGCTGCCTTCTTCTCTGGTTTCCTGAATGGCCTTCGTGATAGTGTCGTATTCCTTCTGTGCCTGATCGATCGCTGACTGCTGCTCCTCTTCCTGGGTTTTCAGGGAAAGGATCCTCTGACTGATCCCTGCTTTCCGGATATCCAACTGCTCCTTCATGGCATCAAAACGCTGTGCCTTACCTTTGGTGTTTGCACGAGAATTAAGGATCTCAATGATCTCATTCTTACCATCTTCCACTGCCTGGGTACATTCTTCTATGCTGCTCTGGATATTGTCCATTTTTTTCTGCTCGTCAGCAAGTTTTCTGTTGGTCTCCCGTAAATTTGCCTGAAGATCCGATTTTTGTTCTTCCAGCGTCTCCTGGTCTGCAGATTTTTTCTCCGTATCTTCCTGAACTGCTAAAAGACGGCTGCGATAATGACTGTCGTTCTGCTCTCCTGCCAGGATCTGCTCATGAAGAACATTGATCTCACCGGACAGCTGTTGTTTACGGATAGCACGATCCCGGCTTTCTTCCCGCAACGCCTCCATCCGCTCATTGAGCTCTTCCAGTATTTTTTCCAGACGTTCATATTCATCCTTAGTACGACTATGAGTATCCTGGGCTTCTTTTAACTGATTTTCTGCGATCCTGGTTTTTTCTTCCAGCTCGCGAATCAGATTTCCGGTGTGTTCATATTCCAGGAGGAACATATTTATATCCAGCTCTTTCAGATTATCTCTTTTTGCCAGATATATTTTTGCAGTCTCAGACTGACGTTCCAGCGGTTCCAGCTGTTTGGTCAGCTCACTTAAGATGTCCGTGACACGAACCAGATTCTGTTGTTCTTCCTCCAGCTTCTTCAGTGTGGTATTTTTTCGTCTTTTAAATTTGACGATCCCGGCTGCCTCGTCAAAAAGCTCTCGGCGTTCTTCGGGTTTTCCACTTAAGATCTTATCGATCTGACCCTGTCCGATGATGGAATATCCTTCTTTTCCGATACCGGTATCATAGAACATCTCATTGATGTCCTTTAGACGACAGGAGCTGCCGTTGATGCGGTATTCGCTCTCACCGGAACGATACAGCCTTCTGGTAACGGTTACTTCTTCAAAATCCACCGGAAGCTTGTGATCGCTGTTATCAAGTGTAATAGCCACGGACGCAAAGCTCAGAGGCTTGCGAAGCTCCGTTCCTGAAAAGATAACATCCTGCATGTTTCCGCCTCGAAGCTGCTTGGCGCTCTGTTCTCCCAGAACCCAGCGGACTGCATCGCCAACATTGCTTTTTCCGCTGCCGTTAGGTCCTACGATGCCAGTGATCCCGTTATGAAATTCAAAATTTATTTTCTGTGCAAAGGATTTAAATCCCTGCACCTCTATATTTTTCAGATACATTGGCCACCTGCTGTTACTTTATACTGCGTATTGCCTCTAGGGCTGCAGCCTGTTCTGCTGCCTTTTTTGTATGGCCGGTTCCGGTTCCCATACTTTTTCCATTGATCAGCGCCTCCACAGTAAAACTCTTACTGTGGTCCGGTCCCTCTTCTTTCAGGAGACGATATTCCACCGGATGATTTCCGCCTTCCTGCACCATTTCCTGAAGCACTGTCTTGCTGTCATAAAAAATCCTCTTATCCTCCAGATCGTTCAGGATAAATTTCATAACAAAAGCCTGTGCCGGTTCAAATCCACCGTCCAGATACATAGCCCCGATCAGAGATTCCAGGGCATCAGAAACGATGGAATCTCTTTTACGACCGCCCATCATTTCCTCACCTCTTCCGAGGAGGATAAACTCCGGAAGCCCGAATTCTCTTGCACAGTAGGCAAGACTCTTTTCACATACCATGCTGGCACGTTTCTTGGTCAACTCACCTTCCTGATTATTCCGGAATTTTTTGTACAGGAAATCACTGCTGATCAGCTCCAGCACCGCATCTCCAAGAAACTCCAAACGCTCATTGCATCCAAGCTTTCCAAGGTGTTTTTCGTTGGCATAGGAGCTGTGTGTCATTGCCTGCTCCAGTAAAGATTTTGCGGTAAACTGGTATCCGATAGTCTGCTCCAGCTTTTTTAAATTATTTTCCATTTCTTCTTCCCTTCGTTACCCGGCGAAGAGTCTCCACTGCATCGCCGACAGTAACGATCTCCTCGGCATCCTCCGGGGCGATACGAACATCAAAAGTTTCCTCCAGATCAATAAGAATCTGAAAAAAATCCAGAGAATCCACTCCCAGATCATCCACAAAGGTAGTTTTTTCTGTAATGGCATCCATATTTCTTCCCAGAGTTTTTTCGATGATGGTCTTCAGCATTTCCAGTTCCACGACTGTTCGCCTCCTGTTCTGTCTGTAATATTTCCGGCAATCCCGGTTTTATTTTTTTTCGCTTTTTCTTTTGCCTGTGCTTTCTGCTCAGCTGCTATAAACTCCTCGATCTTTTCATTGATCTTCTCTTCCTTAAACTGCTCGCACTGAAAGATCGCATGACGGATTTCTACACTACTGGCACTTCCGTGGCTTTTGACCACAAGACCTTTCAGACCAAGAAGCGGTGCTCCGCCATATTCACTGGCATCAAATGATTTTAAGGTTTTCTTAAGAGCAGGTTTTACCATCAGAGCTCCCATTTTACTGCGAATGTTTGTCATCATACCTTTTTTGATCATAGATATCAGAGTAGCTCCCACACCTTCATAAAGCTTGAGGATCACGTTTCCTACAAAAGCTTCACAGACTACTACATCTGCATAACCTGACGGGATATCTCTCGCCTCAATGCTTCCGATAAAATTGATATCCTTACATGCTTTTAACAGAGGGAATGTAGCCTTTACCAGCGCATTGCCCTTTTCTTCCTCAGCACCGTTATTAACGATAGCAACTCTCGGTTTCTTAATACCCACTACATTTTCCATATAGATGGAACCCATCTGCGCAAACTGTACCAGATGATCTGGTCTGGCATCTACATTGGCACCACAGTCGATCAGAAGGGAAACGCCCTTTGCGGTAGGAATCAGCGGAGCAAGAGGTGGTCTCCGGATTCCTTTGATCCTGCCTACGATCACCTGCCCTCCTACCAGTACCGCACCTGTGCTTCCAGAGGAAACAAAGGCATCGGCCTCCTGGTTTTTTTACAAGGTTTAATCCCACTACAATTGAGGAATCTTTCTTTTTCTGGATAGCCATGACCGGAGGTTCCGCAGTCTCGATCACCTGAGACGCATGCACCACACGGATCCTGTCCTTAGGATAATCCGGGTATTTCCGGAGCTCTGCTTCGATCACATCCTGTACTCCTGTAAGGATAACCTGGATGTTCTCTTTTTCTTTCACAGCTTCCACTGCGGCTTTTACCGGTTCCTCGGGAGCATTGTCACCACCCATTGCATCTACAACGACTTTTACTATTTCTGACATATGTTGTCCTTTCTCTGTCCGAAATCTTTTCGGAATGCATATGGTACACTGTAGTGAAAATCCTCAGACACATCCGTATAAGGATTTTCATTGCAGAGTACCAAAATTTAAGCGGATATTCGAAATCCGCATTCGCTACCTGCTCATAAACGAATAACTGCTTCGCAGTTTATCCGGTTAACGTGCCGTTATTTATGATACTAGAGTTTTGCCTGAGAAGTCAATATCTTTTACTCTTTCTGATTTTCAATCTGTTCTGCAAGATCATTTAAATATACCCAGCGATCCATTTTTTCGTCCAGTTTCTGCTGGATTTCCTGCTGCTCGTCGGAAAGCTCCCGGAGTTTTCCCGCATTTGTGGCATTGGCAGCCATCTCTTTATCAATCTGCTCCAGACGTTCTTCCAACGCTGCGATGTCATCGTCAATAGTGTCAAATTCTTTCTGTTCTTTATAGGTAAATTTCAGTTTCTGTTTCCGGTTCTGTTTCCAGGTATCTGCAGCGGATTTCTTTTTCTCAGGCTCAGCTGTTTCTCCCTGTACTGTACCTCCATTCACATCTGCGCGCGTTTCCAGAGACTGTCCCTTTCTTTCCTTTGCTTCCAGATAATCCGTGTAACCGCCCTCATACTGGACAAGCCGGCCATCCCCCTCAAATGCCATAATACGGTTCACCACATTATCCAGGAAATAGCGGTCATGGGACACCGTGATCACGATGCCGGAAAAAGAATCCAGATAGTCCTCAAGAATGGTCATGGTGGGGATATCAAGATCATTTCCGGGCTCATCAAGAAGAAGAACATTTGGTGCCTCCATCAGAACCTTCAGAAGATACAGTCTTCGCTTCTCACCTCCGGAAAGCTTCTCCACCGGAGTGTACTGCATGGCCGGATCAAAAAGAAATCTCTCAAGCATCTGGGAAGCTGTGATCCTTCCTTCTTTTGTCGGAACATATTCCGCCACTTCACGGATATAATCGATCACCCGCTGTCTTCCATCCATATCCGGAACATTTTGGGCAAGATACCCGATACGGATCGTTTCTCCGATCTGAATCTCTCCGGAATCCGGCAAGATCAGTCCGTCTGCCATTTTAAGAAGCGTGGACTTACCGCAGCCATTTGGTCCGATGATCCCAAGGCGCTGGTCACGAAGAACAATATGATCAAAATCATTGATCAAAAGACGACCTTCGATGGTTTTACTTACATGATGAAACTCTATGGTTTTCTTTCCCATACGGGTCTCAATGGAATCCATTTCCACATTCTGCTCTTTCAGCGGGGTTTTTCCCGCCTTCAGTGCTTCCAAACGGTCAAGCCTTGCTCTCTGTTTGGTACTTCTGGCACGGCAGCCTCTTGCTGCCCATTCCAGTTCCATCCGAAGTACGCTGCGGCGCTTCCGGTCACTGGCAAGCTCCATTTCCTCTCTCTGTGCTTTCAGCTCCAGAAATCTGGAATAATCTCCTGCATAGGAATATAATTTTCCGTGGCTGATCTCCAGAATCCGGTTTGCCACACGGTCCAGGAAATAACGGTCATGAGTGACCATGATCACCGTCCCACGGAAATTCCGGAGAAAATCTTCCAGCCATGTGACCATTTCTCCGTCCAGATGGTTGGTAGGCTCATCCAGGATCAGAATGTCAGCCGGATTTAAAAGCATCCTGGCCAGCGCCACTCTTTTCTTTTCACCACCGGAAAGATTGTCCATGTTAATATTCTGATCGGTAATACCAAGTGTATTCAGCATGCGTCTGGCCTCACTTTCGGTACTCCAGTCCTTCTGCCATTTGCCTTCTGCCACATAGTCCAGAATGGTCATATGCTGCGGAAATTCCGGAGTCTGAGGAAGCCAGCTGATCCGGATTCCGTTCTGAGTGATCACCTGCCCTTCGTCCGGTTCTTCCTCTCCGGCGATCACACGGAGCAAAGTAGTCTTACCGGTTCCGTTTACACCTATGATACCTATTTTTTCTCCCTGATCGATGCCGCAGGAGATATCATCAAATATCACCTTATCTCCAAAAAATTTTGTGGATATGTTCTATATTAAGAATGTTCATGCGCATTTTCTCCGTTTTCTTCCAAAGTATATAAAAATCATTTCCATGATAGCGAATTTCCGCGTTTCCGTCAAGAATCACTGTTATGACAGGGGAAAGGGCTGTACCTCCCATATGGAAATACAGCCCCTTTGGGGGATTTTTTTTTATCTGGATCTTGGTCAACAGTTTTCTGGTGTCGCCAGCTGCTGCCCTTATTTTTCGTATATCCACCGCCTTTCGTATCTTTTGACGCTATTTGTAAAAAAATTATCGGGAAATGACAACAGACCTGTGACAAAAATGACAGTTTCCATGAAATATGACATTTTTATG
>ENA-OQBD01001189-OQBD01001189.1-human-gut-metagenome-genome-assembly--contig:-NODE-1189-length-12250-cov-3.635239_pt1 | contig 12250 bp, 11 predicted proteins | sample MGYA00242742_ERZ504543 | MGnify/ENA primary metagenome ERZ504543 (study PRJEB26092, sample SAMD00036239) | human gut metagenome | host: Homo sapiens | study: EMG produced TPA metagenomics assembly of... | reverse complement strand
AAAGGCTGGGAGCGTATCAGGAACGACAACGAGCCTGACAACAGCATGGATGGTTTTCAAGAAATCCCGACAGAGGAAATGGAACAGTTAGGGCTTCCGGAAGAATGGTTGAAGCAAAAATAAAAGCTCGTTGTCGCTTCGGTTGTCGAGCCGGTTGTCGGTCTGGTTGTCGGGCAAAAATCCCGAAAGCCTTGGCTTAACAGTGATAAGGAACGAAATCACTTATCAACTGTTAGCTGACGGTTTTCGGGTGCATACGAAACTCCCGTCTGATTCCTAACAGGAATTAGGCGGGAGTTTTTCTTGTTAACAGAGCCTATATTGGAGGATAGCATTATGAAAACATTACTTTCCTGTGAATTTAACATGGACACAGGCTGCGTTGAACTAAGATATTCTGACGACAGCATGATTTCCATTAATTGCACCGCTGTAGAGGACGAAGTTGCGAATAGCCGTTTCCAGCAGTCTGAACTGGACTACCTGATTTACAATGATCCCGTTGCCTATGCCGACCTGATTCTCAACGGAGATCCGAAAGCATATCTGAAAAATGTGACCGAGTACAAGCCGCTGGATTAAACAATGAAATCGCCGATGTGAGTGAGCAACGCTTACATCGGCGATTTCATTTTATAGTGTTAGATAAAATTAGTATAATACTTTTATTCTCTTATTCTCTGTATTTTGAAGGGGTAAATCCATAATACCTTTTGAATATTTCAATCAATCTACTGGGGTTGGAGTATCCAACAATTCTTGAAATTTCCGCAATGGTGAGGTCGGTCTGAATAAGCATGTGCTCGGCTACAGAGATCCTTTTCCTCTGAATGTATTCGGTAATGGACATATTATAAACTGACTTAAATAGCTTTTTCATCTTGCTTTCACTCATACATGCAATGGTGGAAAGCGTCTGTAATGTAATATTAAAACTGTAATGTTCATCCATGTAATGCGTTAGTTCATCTAATGCCTGTAAATCTGTTTCGTTGATGGATCGGGCATTCTCTTCATTTAGTCTGTTTTCTTTCAAATAAGAAGCAAGAATCGAGATGATTTCATATATTTTTGCTTCTACTGTAATTCTGGACGCTTTCATGGAAAGCAGATACTCATATAGGCTTTGCATAGCACGATTGACATTTGGTAAATAGAATTTCCCTTTTTCTTTGAAGAAATCAGAAAAGTTCACTTCAAGATCACCGGAAATTTCCTGGAGATACTGATCAATAAATTCCTGGTCAAACTGCACAGTAATACATCTTAATGGAATCTGAGGATGATAAATAGCTTTGTACTTTTCAGATGGTTCATAACAGCGCAATGTATTCGGAGAAACATTTTGATACGGATAAAATTCATCTCCTGCGCCACTAATATAGAGAGCAAGTACATATCCAGGCCCAATATGTTCTCCAACCATGGTTTCCTGATTAAATCGTATGTCTGTCACTGTAATGACGAAATCGTGGTGAACCTCACTCGTCCATTGAAATCCGATTCCATATTTCTGATTGATCTTATAGTATGTTCCGTACTCTAGTGGATTTTTTATCGATTCAACAAAGAAATCCTCTCGTTCAACTTCTATCATTGGCCCCTCCAAAGATACCTCGGTTAGATTTATTAGTACCTTGTTCAGACTTTATATCTGTTTTGTCCTTTACAGTTACCCGCAACTAATTATAATGAAAGAGTTGATGTGTGTCAAACCGTTTTTAGCGAAAAAGGAGGCTCGGATTTGAAGTCAATTCGTAGTTTATATAAAAAACTGTTGCAATATGTCCCGGATAAAAGAATTTGGGCATATTCTTCTATGGCACTATCTGCCGCTGCCGTCTGCTCATATATGGGAGCTTATTGGTTTCTCTGGCAATCCATTGTGTCCATTCTGGTTATCCCTGCATATGAGAAGGCCATGTATGATGCAATTATCGTAGTCGCACTTATGATTTTACGAGGCATCCTCAACATTGCATCGGCAACGTGTTCCCACTATTTAGGCTTCCGGCTTGAAACAAACTTAAGAAAAAATGGGCTTCATAAATTATTGGATGCCTCTTCTTCCTTTTTTGACCACAACAGTTCTGGAGAGATTCGAAAAGTTATTGATGATAACGCAGCAGAAACACACAAAACAGTGGCCCATTTGATTCCAGACAACATCACTGCTGTTATGACGCCGGTGTTAATGTTTGTGCTGATGTTTGCAATTGATTACCGCCTTGGTATTCTCTTGATCCTTACAACTGTAATTGGTGTTCTTCAGTATCGTAAAATGTCCGGTGGTACTGAATTTCTGTCTGGCTATTCAGCGGCACTTCAAAAGATGAGTGCGGCAACAGTAGAATATGTCAGAGGAATGCAGATCATAAAAATCTTCGGTGTAACTGTACAGTATTACAAAACTCTGATTGACTCGATCAAGGAGTACAAACAGTACGTCTATCAGTATAGCCTCAGTTGTAAGAATCCCTATGTTGGATTCCAGGTTCTGTTCAACGTGTTTTATGCTTTTGCCGTACCAGCCGCAGTTGTACTCATCAGCTATGGAGAACCTGCCATGCTGATCTTGGCAAAGATTGTTTTCTTTGCTGTATTCTCCGGAGCTGTATTTACTTCTTTCACATCGATTATGTTTACGGGGCAGGATAACTTTGGCGCACAAAATACGCTGAATCAGCTTGATGAGCTGACTGCTTCAATGGATCAGGCAAAGCTTCCGCATGGAAGCGAAGAGAACTTCCAAAATTTCGATATTGAATTTCGTCATGTTGACTTTAAATATGATGACACCTTCGTGCTGAAGAATTTTAACCTGACACTGCATCAGAATAAAACTTATGCGCTTATCGGGTCTTCCGGCGGAGGCAAATCTACCATTGCAAAGCTGATTTCAGGATTTTATCCTGTTGATGGCGGCGAGATCCTGATTGGTGGAAAGAACATTCAGAGTTATTCTGAAAAAGCTCTCATTCAGAACATAGCATTTGTCTTCCAGCACAGTCAATTACTGAAGACCTCAATTTACGAAAATGTCCGAATCGGAAATTCTCAGGCAACACGGCAGCAGATTATGGATGCACTTGACGCAGCGAACTGCACATCTATTCTTGACAAATTCTCCCAGCGAGAGATGACCGTCATCGGGGCAAAGGGCGTATACCTTTCCGGTGGCGAGGTGCAGAGGATCGCCATTGCAAGGGCTATTCTAAAGAATGCGAATATCATCATTATGGATGAGGCATCTGCAGCTGCAGATCCGGAAAACGAATACGAGTTGCAGCAGGCTTTCCAAAAACTGATGAGAGGCAAAACAGTTATCATGATTGCACACAGGCTGTCCTCTATTCAGAATGTAGACCAGATCCTGTTTGTCCAGAATGGAAAAGTTGTGGAACAAGGAACCCACAATGAGCTGATGTCCTACAATGGACGTTATAAAGATTTTCAGGATGTATACTGCAAGGCAAATCAGTGGAGGTTGGCATGATGAAGACATATCTAAAAAAAGCCTTCCAGCTTAGTGATTCGGGTGCGAAAGGCCTTGTAAAATCAATCTGGTCATTCTTCCTCTATTATGTCTCTTTTGTACCGCCGATGATTTGTGTTTTTCTGTTTGCAGACAGGCTGCTGCATGGAAACACCGGGAAACCGGTGGTATATCTCCTGTTTATGCTGGTAGCGACCCTGGTGATGTACTTAGTTATTAACTATAACTATAAAACGACCTATGATGAAACCTACCAGGAATCTGCAAATTTAAGAATTGATTTGGCGGAACAGCTTTCCAAGCTGCCCCTATCCTATTTTTCAAAGCACAATTTGTCTGACCTTGCTCAAACAATCATGGCAGATGTGGCTTCGATTGAGCATGCTTTTGCGAACGCAGTGGCTAATACCATAGGATTTGCAATTTACTTTTTGGTTATCAGCGCAGCCCTTCTGATCATGAATTGGAAATTAGGGCTCTGTGTATTGCTTCCCGTTCTTGCTTCTGCTTCGGTTCTTTTCCTGACAAAGAAACTGCAGGTCAGAGATGTAAATAAACATTATGATAAGTTGAGAGATATTTCTGAAAGCTTTCAGAATGCAATCGAACTGAATCAGGAAATTAAAAGCTATGGGTTGAAAGAAAAAGTAGAAGCTCAAATGGACCAGCAGTTGGATGAGTCAGAAAATCTTCAGTGGAAAGCCCAGATCACCCAGACGATTCCTGTTACAATCGGCCAGACTTTATCGATTCTTCCTATTGGAATCACGGCAACTGTTGGCCTTTCGATGCTTGCCTCCGGTCAGGTAAGTATCCTGATTCTTCTGGGCTATATTATTATGGCGGCGAAACTCAGCGGGGCCATGGGTGGTGTTTTGCTCTATCTGACGGAAATCTTTTATTTGGATGCAAGGATCGCCAGGATTGGTGAAATCAAGAATCATGAACTTCAGGGTGGAGAAAAGGCAGTCCTCTCAGATTTCAATGTAGAAATAAAGGACGTTTGTTTTTCCTACCAGAAAGACACCCAGGTGATTCGCCATGCATCCTTTACGGCGGAGCAAGGACAGGTAACCGCATTGGTCGGTCCCAGCGGCTGCGGAAAAACAACAATGCTTAAGCTCATCAGCAGACTATATGATGCAGATTCCGGCACCGTTCAAATCGGAGGAACCGACATACGAGAAATTCACACTGATAGCTTGTTCAAGTATGTCTCCATTGTTTTTCAGGAAGTCATTCTATTCAATACTTCTATTATGGAAAATATTCGCCTTGGGCGGCTGGATGCTTCTGACGAAGAAGTAATACGAGCTGCAAAACTGGCTGGTTGCAATGAGTTTGTCAGCCGTCTGCCAGACACCTACCAGACAATAATCGGGGAAAATGGTACCAAACTCTCCGGTGGAGAACGTCAGCGTCTGTCTATTGCCAGAGCAATCCTGAAGGATGCTCCAATTATCATTCTGGATGAGATTGCCGCATCGTTAGATGTGGAAACAGAAGTCCAAATACAGACTGGATTAAATCATTTGATTCAAGGCAAGACCGTGATTGTTATTTCACACAGACTAAAGTCTATTGAAAATGCAGATAAGATCGTCGTTATGAAAGCAGGTACCGTAGAAGCCTGCGGAAAGCATGCTCATCTGCTGAAACAGTCGTCCACATATAGAAAGATGATAGAAAAGTCCAATCTGGCAGAGAAATTTAACTACTAAGCAGGTTACCTTTCAGATGCAGGCCGCACTGAAGGGTAACTTAAAGGCATTTAGTTAACTATGTCTAACTGATTGCCAGCGTGAGGAGGTGCATTATTTGAAGAAATATATTGGAAAAAGGATCATTAGCTTCCTCATTGTGCTGATAGGAGTCAGCGTCCTGAGTTTTTTGTTGATTGCTTGGTCCGGAAAAGATCCTGCAGAAATTATTGCACACCGAGGCGTATCCAATCCTACGCCGGAACAGATTGAGATGATTCGGGTGGAAATGGGATTGGATCAACCTCTCCCTGTGCGATATATTCAGTGGCTTTCCGGAATGTTTACAGGAGAACTTGGGACTTCTTTGACCACTCATCAACCGATTGTAAAGGATCTGCACAAGTATCTGGCTACGACCACATCTCTTGTAGGGATGGCTATTATATGGATTATCGTACTCACCGTTCCAATCAGTTTGCTCTGCGCCAGAAAGCGGAACCGCCTTTTCGATCAGATTACCAGAGGCATTACTATCTGCGGTATTTGTGTGCCAACTTTCTGGCTGGGATTCCTTCTTCTACTGTTCTTTGCGATTCATCTGAAATGGTTCAGTGTCTTACCAAGTCCAGGTTGGAGGGGCTTTTACTTCCTTCATTTGCCCTGGCGGTTCCCAGTTCGTGTTCACTCATCCGAATTATGCGTTCCTCTCTTCTGGCTGAATTATCTTCTGATTATGTTCGGTTTGCAAAAGCCCGTGGACTATCTGCCAACAGAATTCTGGTATGTCACATTCTGCGAAATGCCTTACCGCCTGTTGTTACAATTTTCTTTCAGCAATTCGGCTTTCTAATTGCCGGAGGGGCTGTAATCGAAAGTGTTTTTTCAATCAAGGGAATCGGAACTTATCTGGTGGACAGTGTGGTTGCAGCAGATACGATTGCAGTTTCTACCTGTATAGTCGTCATTGCAGCAATTTTTGTTGTCGCAAATTTCATGGCAGACATAATCAACCGTCTGCTTTGTCCATGGATGGTGAGGGAAGAAAATGATGCATAAGCTACTCAAAAGGCCGCAGGCAATCATCGGTCTGTGCCTGATTGCTATTGTGATTGTGATTGCGATTGCAGCACCTGCTTTTTCGCCTCACGACCCTGAATTGGTGAATTTATCGCAAAAGTATGCACAGCCTGACGCAGAATACCCTCTTGGAACAGATCAATTGGGCAGGTGTACCTTATCAAGGCTGCTGTATGGAGCCAGATATTCCATCGGAATCAGTTTACCTGTGCTGCTGATTTTTGTCTGTGATTGGTCTGATTGTCGGCACTTTTAGCGCCTGTGCTGGAGAAAAAGCAGACCATTTCATTACTATACTCTGTGATGTGTTTATTGCTTTTCCTTCTCTTATCATTGCTATTGCTGTCATAGGCGTTCTGGGGAACGGACTCCAAAACATTGCCGTTTCTGTTGTGATAGCGACCTGGGCTTGGTTTGTTCGTGTTGTCAGATCTTATTCCGTTCAAGAAATGGGTAAAGATTATATCCTGGCAGCCCGGATTTCTGGGTGCAATACAGGAAAGCTGGTCTTCAGACATCTGATTCCTAACATTCTGCCACAGTTTCTTGTGTATGTTTCCACTGGTGTCGCTTCTTCCATCATTATGGTTTCCAGCTTTGCTTTCCTCGGACTTGGCCTTCCCTCCGGCACACCGGAATGGGGTGCCATGTTAAATGATGCCAGGACAGCGCTTTACTCTCATCCGGAATTGCTGATCTATCCAGGCTTGTGCATCTTCGTAACGGCAGCAGGCTTCAATTTGTTTGGAGAAGCACTCCGTGATATTCTGACGCCGGAGGAGGACAGCCTATGATGTCGTCACTTATAATCGATCGTTTAAGCATTAAACTGCGGTCAGGCTCGGATAACTTGGTTTCTGAAATATCCTTTGCAATCAAAGAAGGAGAGTCTTTAATCTTGTTAGGTCAATCAGGCAGCGGCAAAACAATGACCTGTAGTGCGGTGCTAAACTTATTGGACCCTAAAAAATTTGAGGTGTCGGGTTCCGTTTTCTTCGGCGAAACTGATCTTTTGAATTCATCAGAAAAGCAGAGACGAGGAATATACGGAAACCAGATTGTCTACATCCCGCAAAATCCAATGACTGCATTGGACCCTTCTATGCGTATTGGCAGACAGATGGATGAAACACTACGGCTTCATTCCGACAAATCCCGCCAGCAGCGTTACAACTATATTCTGCAGCTTCTGCATGATGTAGGGTTAGATGATCCTGACAGGGTATACAGAGCATACCCACATATGCTTTCCGGAGGAATGCTTCAGCGTGTCATTATCGCAATGGCTATGATGCTTGATGCAAAATTTGTGCTTGCCGATGAGCCGACAACTGCTTTGGATGTGATTCACAGAAATGGAATCATAGATTTATTTTCGCAGATGAAAGCAAATGGAGTTGGGGTTCTTATGGTAACTCATGATTTCGCAACAGCTCTTCAATTAGGCGGAAACATGTTGGTGATGAAAGAAGGAAGAATTATAGAATCCGGTGAAGTTCAATTTGTCTTCGATCATACCACAGAACCTTATACAAAGTCACTGATTGAAGCTTACTCCCTTTCCTGTGTTTTCACGAAAGGGGCGGAATCATGATTAAAGTCAACAACCTATCAAAAGAATTTCACGGACAAGGCACAAACAACGAGCTTCTGGCCGTTGATCATGTAGATTTTATTATTCAGGATGGTTCATTTTGCGCTTTGGTAGGAGAAAGCGGATCTGGTAAAAGCACTTTGGCTCAGCTCATGTGCGGTCTGTTGGTCCCATCTTCTGGTGAGGTACTGTTTGAAGGAAAAAATATTTCCCTCTGCCGGGGCAAGCAAAAGCAGGTACTGCGATCTAAAATACAGCTGATTCTTCAGGATGGCAAGGGAGCAATGGACCCTCGCTTTACGGTATATCAAATCATTGCAGAGCCAATTCGCAATTTCAGAAAACTCACCAAAAAGGAAGAAGAACGGGAAATCAATGATCTTCTTGCTATGATGGAGCTTCCCGAAGAAATCAAGCTGCGAAAAGCTCATGAGCTATCCGGTGGACAACAAAAACGTGTATGTATTGCAAGAGCGTTGGCTGCTCAACCGGATGTATTGATTTTTGATGAAGCAGTCAGTGGGCTGGATGTCCTGGTTCGTAAACATATTCTTGATTTGCTGAAGCGACTCCATCAGGAGCGAAAAATGACTTGCTTTTTCATTACCCATGACCTGGATGTTGCGCTATATCTTGCAGACCGTGTGATGGTGATGCGTTGCGGTAAGATTATCGAAGACCGTACATTTCACGGTTCAACAGACTGCTTTACACATCCGTATACAAAGCTTCTGCTGCATTCTATTGCTCCATATCTGGGCTAAACCATTCAATAAATATGTATACCCTGCTGAAAAGCATGTTATAAAAACAAATAAAGGAGATTTTGTACATGAAACTGAAAAAACTTTTAGCTTTCGGACTCGCACTTGTGATGTGCCTTGCTATGGCAGCTTGCGGCACAAACCCTGACGAGAATCCGGAGGAATCCACCTCTCAGACCGATGCAGAGCCGGTATCAATCACTGTCACCGAGAATTGGGACTTTTCTGTAGGCTTCTATCCTGTTATCACGCCTATGGTATCCAGCACTTACGGTGCCGGATTCTGGAGTCGTAATTTTTACAACACGCTGGTAAGCTATGATGATAACGGGAAGATCCAGGGCGAGTTGGCTGAAACCTGGGAAATCAGTGATGACGGCAAGACTTACACCTTCCATCTGCGTGATGGTGTCAAATTTTCTGACGGTACTCCTCTGACTTCCGAGGCAGTAAAGATGACCCTTGAAGCAGTAGTAACCAATCTGGGTCCCCAGAATGGTGCCTTCGGTAAGCTTACTACTTTGTTTGACAAGCTGGAAACCCCGGATGAAAAAACCTTTGTAATGACTTTGAAGACCCCTTATTACGCTGCTCTTGACAATCTGACCATGGCGCTGCCTCTTGGTATTGTGAATCCCGCAGCCTTTGAAGGCGGCGTAGAAAAGGCTTACGAGAATTGCGTGAGTGCAACTATGGGTACTGGTCCCTATATGTTTGACCGGGTCGAGGGGGACACTTATACCTTTATCCGCAATCCCTACTACTGGGACGAAGCTCCTGAAGTGGATGAGTTCAAGGTCAAAGTGATTCCTGATAATGCTGCAAAAATTCTTGCTCTGCGCAACGGTGAAATCGATGCAATTCTCGGCTCCAGCAGACTTAGCGCAGAAGGCTACACGGAGATTTCCCAGGATACCGCTTTCGGTCATGCCATGGATGACAGCACCAACCAAACCCGTTATCTGGGTATGAACCTGAATAAGGCTCCCTTTAATGATCCTCTTGTAAGGGAAGCAGTATCCTACGCTGTTAATCAGCAGGAGTTGGAAACCTCTGTTTTCGATGGCCTGGAGACCGCTGCCGAAACCCTCTTTACGAATGAAAAGCCCAACTGCGGTGTGGAGGTTAAGACCTATCCTACTGACATGGAAAAGGCAAAGCAGCTCATGAAGGAAGCCGGCTATGAGGATACCAATGATGATGGTATCCTGGAGAAGGACGGAACTTCTCTCGCCATTCATTTCAACTATTCTCAGAGCCTTGCAAGTATTGACAATGCAGTTCTTTCTATTGCAGCTTCTCTTAAAGAACTCGGCTTCGATGTTACTATTGATGCAGTAGACATGAACACCTGGTATGGAGCCTTGATGGCTGGCGAATATGATCTGACCTTCTACAATACTGCTGGCGGTTCCTTTGACCCTGCAACGGATATGAGCAATATGGCTCCTGGCGCTATGGGTGATCCGATCCTCTGCCAGTTCTCTGCTTTCTTTGAGAATCCTGAAATTTTCGCAGAATTGGACTCCACTTCTGATTCTCAGCGTGTGCAGGAAATCTATGGAATGATTCTGAATGGTATTGCAGATCAGAATCTTCTGGTGCCTGTAACCGGCACTCACGATCTGGCTCTGTGGAATACTGATAAGATAACTGGCTATGACTTCTACACAGATGCCAGCTACGTAGACATTGCATCTGTTCATGTGAAATAATGTCCAGCAGTGTGGCTGAGGCGGCTGCAAAAGAAAGACTTCATTCTTCCGGAGAAGACTATCTAAAAGCCATATTTATTCTTGAAGCGCAACATAGTTCAGTTCGTTCAGTAGAGGTTGCTGAGTACATGAATGTATCTAAAGCGAGCGTTAGTCATGCAGTTGCTCTATTAAAAAAGAACGGATTTCTCAAAATGAATCAGGACTATGACCTTGTTCTCACAGATTCTGGAAGAGCAATCGCAAGCTGCATCTATGAAAAACATTGCTATTTTAAGGATAGACTGATAAGCGCCGGTGTTTCTCCGGAAACAGCCGAAATTGAAGCTTGCCGCCTGGAACACTGTGTCAGTGAAGAATCTTTCCATAAACTTCGTAAAACATATGGGTATTAGAGCCCAATAAAGAATACGGTCAAGGAAAAAGTTCCTTGACCGTATTTTTTACAGATTTGGTAGCGCTGTAAATATAGCCTCTATATAAAGAGAAAACTTTTACAGCATGAGCTTCTTCCACTTTCTGATTTTTGTGCGGAAGGTGCCAAAGGGAGCCACGGTGTTGACATGGATAAACTTATAAACTTCCCATACCGCAGATTTTGTCGCCCCGTCTGCCCACTTGCGTCTGTGGGGAGCAAAGAGATCCTCGCCGGTCATGGCGTCGATCATCCCATAGATCCTCTGGATATTCGTGTCCAGCTTCGTTCTGAGTTCATGGAGCGATAGACCGGCATAGGTATCCGTGAACCACTGATACAGTTCCCCACTGTTGTCCACTTGAACTGATCGGACGGGGTTTTTACTTCCAGACCGTTTCTCTCATCCTGTTCCCACTTCAGCACAAGAGTTGTCCAGCCAACCTTATAAGCCAGATTTTCCGCCGGAGTACGGTCAACATCTTCCGCCGAAGGTCTTTCATCTCTTCCGGGATATTGTCAAACTCGGCAATGAATTTGGTATAGGTTTTCTTGATCTCGTCTTTCAGTTCTTCTTTGCTGGTATATGCTCTCATAAATTACCTCATTTCTGTATCTGTTGTATCTGTTAGGATTACTTTGATTATTCTAACACTTGTTCCCAAAGACAGCTCCAAATTGGTGCTACCTTCTTACCCCCATACTATACTTCAAATTTCCTCAAAAGCAAACATAGCTTCCTTTGGAAGTTTGTCATTGTCACAGCCCAGCAGATATTGGATCACCTTTCTGGCATAGAAATTTGAAATAGTGGTGTCCCAATCGGCCAGCCGAAGGATCTCTGCTGTGCTGGTTTCAAAATCCAACGAAATTTCACCCCACTCGCCGTCGCAGTCTGCCTGATATTCGTAGACTGCTGCGGCGATTTTCTTTTTTCTCTTGGTTTTGGCTTTCTGCTTGATGCGAACCGCCCGGACAGCTCCCTCGGCAGCTGCAAGCAGGGTCAGCTTTTCCGTAGCTTTGCGGTAGGCTCGCTCTGCACCGCTGGCGGTGCTGCCCTCAAACAAGACCGCCAGCTCCTCAAAGGTGGGGCGGTTCTTCCATGAGCTGACCCGTCCACAGGTCATACAGAGGGCCAGCCGTTTTTCCAGCAGCGTCTGCTCCCGGAAATTCAGCTTTTCAAAGGCCCTCTGGATCTTCTCAGCCTGAGCGCCATTCCAGAGAATATCGGTATAATTCCAGCTGTCATCTACGGCCACTTCCTCGCCGGTTTCTTCGCTGTCCGCCTCCTGAATGGTCTGATAAAACGGAACCCGGCTTCGATTTTGTTTGGCCAATGCCAAAAACTTTGCTGCGGTTTCCTCGGTACAACCGTTTTTCTGGGCATATTTCTGGATTGCCGCCTGTTCAGACTGACCGGATTGATTGTAGAGCCAAGCAATCCCACGCACAGCTTTGTACTCATCCACATTTTCAAAGGAACCGG
>ENA-OQBD01001188-OQBD01001188.1-human-gut-metagenome-genome-assembly--contig:-NODE-1188-length-12252-cov-5.111010_pt1 | contig 12252 bp, 13 predicted proteins | sample MGYA00242742_ERZ504543 | MGnify/ENA primary metagenome ERZ504543 (study PRJEB26092, sample SAMD00036239) | human gut metagenome | host: Homo sapiens | study: EMG produced TPA metagenomics assembly of... | reverse complement strand
GTCGCACACGAACTTGGTGCATACGACCAGATAGAACGGTACGACCGTGAACAGATAGCCTCGTGCGACATCAATAACGCCGGAGGCACTGCCCGCCGGAACGAACAGGCTGATAATCTTGTTCGCAAACGGCAGATAAATCGCCATAAACACCACGGACAGGCCGAGTGAATACACCGCACCCCATTTGAGACCCGGACCGATGCGGTCCAGCTTGCGGGCGCCGATATTCTGCGCAACATAGCTGGACAGACCGGACGCGAACGACATGCAGCAGGTCAGCGCAAACTGGTTGACGCGGTTTGCCGCCGAGAATCCCGCGATAACGGTCGCACCGCACAGGTTGATGTAATACTGAATGACCACATTGCCCACCGACACAAAGCTCTGCTGTGCGATGGACGGCACGGCGTAGTTGGTCAGGCGGCGCAGCATTTCGGGCGCGAACAGCACAAAGTGGTGGCCCGTATCAAACGAACGCACGCGGCGCAGCAGCAGCACGAATGCCAGCACACCGGACGCGCCCTGCGCGATAAACGTCGCCCATGCAACACCGGCAACGCCCCAGTGCAGACCGGCAACAAATACCATATCCAGAATGACATTGCCGACCGAGGACAGCACAAGCAGGATCAGCGGCGTTCGGCTGTCGCCCATGGCATTGAAGATACCCGTACACACGTTATAGATAAACAGGAACAGCAGACCGAACACATACACGCGCAGATACAGCGAGCCGTCCGCAAAGATATTCTCCGGCGTGGACAGCGCGTTCATGATGCCGTGCGTACCGATGGCTCCGATCAGCGTCAGCAGCAGCGCTACCGTCGTGGTGGTGAGCAGTGCGGTCGAGATGGCGGTCTTCATGCGCAGATAGCGCTTTGCGCCGAACAGCTGCGAGACGAGTACGCCGGTACCGATGTTGATACCGGTTGCAACCGCAACGAACAGCTGCGTGATCGGGTAGCTCGCGCCGACAGCGGCCAGCGCCAGCTCACCGGCTTCTACAGTTTCGGCAAAACGGCCTACGATGATGGAGTCAGCCATCTGGTACAGCTGCTGGAACGCAACGCTGAGCAGCAGCGGAATCGAGAACCAGAACAGCTTCTGCGACGGTTTTCCGACGGTAAGGTCAGTGGTCAAATGGGATACCTTCTTTCGGGAGTCTGCTTATCCAGTTTTGACCGGATAAAATGGGGTTTATTGCAATTTTATGCTCTCCCCGAAGGGAGAGCATCATTTTGCGACTTTAATTGACGTTGTTACGCCATTTTTCTTCTGGCGTGCAGTAATAACCGCAACGGTGAGCACCAGCAGCACCACACCTACGCCAAGCGCCAGAATGTCGTTTCCGGTCACACCGCCGACAAGGAAGCCTACAAAGCTCATCGCCGCGATCATCAGCGCGTACGGCATCTGCGTAGAAACGTGATCAATGTGGTTACACTGTGCACCCGCGGATGCGAGGATGGTCGTATCCGAAATCGGCGAGATGTGGTCACCGCAGACCGCACCAGACAGGCAGGCTGCCACGGTCATGATCAGCATGGTGGACGGTGCATCGCCGAATACCGCAATAGCGATCGGGATCAGGATGCTGAACGTGCCCCAGGAGGTACCGGTGGCAAAGGCCAGACCAAGCGCGATGAGGAAGAATACCGCCGGCATGAACATACCGATGGTGGATTCCGCCTTCACCACAGAGGATACGAAGCCGCCGATGTTGAGGTACTCTTCACGGCAGACACCGGACAGCGTCCACGCAAGCGTCAGGATGAGAATAGCCGGAACCATTGCCTTGAAGCCCTCGGTGAATGCCTCACAGAACTGGCCAAAGGACAGCACCTTACGCGGGATATACAGCACAAAGGTGAACAGCAGCGTAAAGAATGAGCCGAGCACCAGCGCGGTGGAAGAATCGCAGTTTGCGAACGCCTCAACGATGTTCGCGCCTTCCAGAATGCCGCCGGTGTACAGCATGCCTGCAATGCAGAGCACGATCAGTACGCTGATCGGCAGGATCAGGTCGTAAACCTTGCCCGAGCCGGCTACAACGTGAGTCTCCTCAATCAGAGAGAGATCATCATCCTTATGCGCAAGCTCGTACTTTTTCATCGGGCCGAAGTCGAAATCAGCAGCCATCAGCCAGATGAGGAACGCCAGCGTGAGCAGCGCGTACAGATTCAACGGGATGGTCTTGAGGAACAGCGAGAAGCCGTCCAGCGTACTCGATTCCGGCAGGGACGAGCCGACCGCCGCCGCCCACGAGGAGATCGGCGCGATGATGCAGACCGGAGCCGCCGTTGCATCGATGATATACGCCAGCTTTGCCCGGGAAATGCTGTACTTGTCCGTCACCGGGCGCATGACCGTGCCGACGGTGAGGCAGTTGAAGTAATCGTCCACGAAAATGAACATTCCGAGGAACGAGGTCGCAAACGACGCGCCGCGCCGGCTGCGGATGGTCTTGACCGCCCACTCACCGTATGCGCGTGACGCGCCCGATTTTGTGATCAGCGAAACCAGAATACCGAGCAATACAAGGAAGATACAAATATTGATATTATCTCCCAATTTACTGCCCATGATGGTGAAAGTCGTCTCGACGGCTTTCAGCGGATGGAAGCCCGTATAGAGCAGCGCACCCGAAAGAATACCGATCATCAGTGAGGAGTAAACCTCCTTCGTGATCAGTGCAAGCGCGATCGCGATGATCGGCGGCAGCAGTGTCCAAACAGTTGCCGTAACGTCCATTCCTTATTTCCCCCTTATACGCAGACAAATCGTGTCCGCAATTCCATTCTATTTTATATGGATTTAACCGGATTTACAAGTGCTAATCCTGTTTTTTCCCGTCCGAAAGGATATTTTTGTGCAACTTGCAATGGTTTAACGTCATAAATCGTGTTTATAGCGACACCATTCTGCAATCACCTGCCGCCGAAGTGCCAGCACGCCCGCCAGATTAGGCAGCGCCATCAAGCCGTTGAACGTGTCGCTGAGCGCCCACACCGGCTCCAGCCGCATCATGCAGCCCGCTACCGCCGCCAGAAGAAAGGCCGCCTTGTAGACCGGAATTACCCGCTCCCCCATCAAATAGGCCGCTGCACGCTGCCCGTAATACGACCAGCCGAGCAGGGTCGAGAATGCAAACAGCGCGAGCGACACCGCAACGAAGCCCCCGCCGAACCGTCCGAATACGGTGGAGAACGCCTCTGCGGTAAGCTGTGCACCGGTTGTCAGCTGAGAAAGCAAAGGCGTGCCGGACGCGAGCGCGTAGCGGCTTACGTCGTATACCCCGCTCGTGAGAATGACGAACGCGGTGACGCTGCACATCACAATCGTGTCGAAGAACACCTCAAACACCGCCCACATCCCCTGTTCGCACGGCTCCCTTGCGTCTGCGGCGGCATGCACCATGACGGACGAGCCCAGTCCGGCCTCATTTGAAAATATACCGCGCGACACACCCGCCCGGACGGCCTGCGTCATGCCGTAGCCGAGCACGCCGCCCGTGCCTGCCCTTGTATCGAACGCCATCGAGCAAATCTGCGCGAACGCCTGCGGCAGATTCGCTCGATGCATCCACAGCACAACGACCGCGCCGCCCATGTAGAACAGCGCCATGAACGGCACGAGTGTTTCCGTCACGCGGGACAGCCGTTTGAGGCCGCCGAGAAGCACCGCGCCGAGCAAAACCGCTGTCACCGCGCCGACGATCCCGCTCGGTATGCCGAACGAGCCGGAAAGTCCCTGCGCGATTGAGTTGCACTGGCTCATGTTGCCGATACCGAACGATGCCAGCACACAGAACAGCGCAAAGGCTCCCGCCAATAGCGGACTGTGCAGACCGCTTTTTCAGGTACAGCATGGCTCCGCCGCGCCAGCTGCCGTCCGCTCCCCGCTCGCGGTAGAGCATGCCGAGCGTGTTCTCCGCAAAAGCCGTCATCATGCCGACAAAGGCGCTCACCCACAGCCAGAGTACCGCGCCCGGACCGCCGAGCGTCAGCGCGGTTGCCACGCCTGCGATGTTGCCCGTGCCGACCGTCGCGGCAAGTGCGGTGCACATGGCCGCAAACGGCGAAACGCCGCCGCTTGTCCGTCTTGCGGCACCGGTAAAGCAGGAAAACAGCGTTTTCCGCAGCCAGAGCGCGCAGTACCGCACCTGAAAAACTCCGGTCACCGCCGTGAAGTACAATCCGGTGCCAAGCAGCAGAATCAGCATGGGCACGCCCCATATCAGGCCGCGCAGCCGCTCATTTACTTGTAAGATATCGTCCATCAGCATCCCACCTCTCCCCTGTTCCGCATTATATGAACCGGATTTCAGCGGCAGAACGCCCATAATTACTCATTTCTAACGACTAATTCCTACTTCAAATAACAGAAAGCCGCCCGGACAGGCGGCTTCTGTTATTTGCGAAATTATTCCATCATACCAACGCAGTCGAAGTACGGCTTCTCTGCGATCTTGTCCTTATTCTCCTTGAACAGCGTGTGACCGAGTGTGATGACCAGATAATCTGCCTTGAGAACCTCCTCGAACGATACGTTCGGGATGTTCTGCACCTCAGTGTCCTTGGCGAACGGCTCACACGCGATAACCTTTACGCCCTTTTCCTGTAGGATGTGGCACAGCTCGATAGACGGCGACTCACGCAGGTCGTCAACATCCGGCTTATAGGACAGGCCGAGCACGCCGACCGTGTCGGTTACCTTCTTCATCTTTGCTACAACCTTGTCAGCGACGAAGTGCGGCTTGTTCTCGTTGCGCTCGCGTGCCGCAAGGATAACCTTTGCCTCCGCCGGGAACTGCTCGTAGATAAACCACGGGTCAACTGCGATGCAGTGGCCGCCAACGCCGACACCCGGGGTCAGGATGTTAACGCGCGGATGGCAGTTTGCCAGCTTGATCAGCTCAAAAACGTCAATGCCCATCTTGTCGCAGATGACGGACAGCTCGTTTGCGTAAGCGATGTTGACATCACGGAAGGTGTTCTCGGTCAGCTTGCACATTTCGGCGGTTAGGTCGTCGGTCTTGTGAACGACACCCTTCTCAAGCACCTTCTCGTAGATGGATGCCGCCATTTCAGCAGCCTCCGGCGTGCGGGCACCGACGATGCGGTCATTGTTCTTCAGCTCGTACATCATGTTGCCCGGGATAACGCGCTCCGGACAATGTGCAACGTGAATCTCATTCATCGGGATGCCGGATTCCTCGCTCAGTACGCGTGCGAGCATCTCGGAGGTGTGCGGCGGCACGGTGGACTCCAGAATGACCAGATTGGACGGCTCGAGCACCTTGCCTGCCATACGGCCTGCAGACTCTACAAAGCGCAGATCGGCCTTGTGGCTGCCGTTCTCGTCCTTGAAGAACGGCGTCGGCACCGAAATATAAAATACATCGGACTTGCCAAGTTCTTCGGAAAAATGCAGATGACCGTGTGCAACAGCCTTTTCAAATGCTTCCTGCAGACCCGGCTCTACAATATGGATATGACCGCCCTGCAGGGTTTCGATGGTCTTTTTGTTTACGTCAAAGCCGCAGACCTCAAAACCAGCCTCAGCCAGCGTGATCGCCGTCGGCAGGCCGATATAACCCAGTCCCATGACAGTAATTTTCATAATTTTCGTACCTCGTTCAGCATAATCTTCTTACATTATACCACTTTTTTTCACTATGCCTTATAGCGTTAATTTGCCAGCCGCTGGTAATTATAGTTTGATGATCACTGTTCCATTTTATAACATATAATGTCTTGCTAAAATTGTCTTTCATACATTTATTGCCTAAGTAACGTCAATTGTTTATCAATGAGGTTTTGTATGTTGTTTCAGTTGCACTCATTGTAATTCCTCCGCTGATTTATTCTAACTTAATTATAAATTAAATATCGTCCATTAAATCGGACTGGATTCAAATATCTTTAAAAAACTCGGAGAGTTCAACGCTTGCAAAAATAAGTTCTGTCCATACCTATTTTTTGAGCAAATTTTTCTTGACTCAATCCGGTATGACTTCTTAACTCTCGTATTCTATTACCAATTTTATCTGTAATCATAATGTACCCTCGATATTAAATTGCACATACCGCAGACTATATTTATTTTATACAGTTTAATTATATGTTTAATCCGCAAATAAGTCAACTGTTTTTAAGCAACAAAAATCGGCAGGGATTGCTCCCTGCCGTCGCTATGTTTATACCGTGTAAATCAGTTCTGTATTTACTTTTTCCGTTGCACGATTACGGATATTATTCATCTTTTGCACCCACAACATCATATCGGTTGATTTGAGTTTCTCGGTTACATTTTCTTTTTCGGCAAGTTCTTTTACCAGCCGGAGAAAAAGATCTTGAGCGTGTTGTTCAATGTCTGCAAGATATGAATTGAGCTTACCGCTTGTCAGCAAATTATAATATAGCACTTTATGGTGTTGCTTCAAATATCGTTTGTGCTGCATTGCCCAAATACCGATATTCGCTTCCTTTTCTTCTTCCGCCGGTAATAAATCGGGTAACATATAGTCGCCCACCTGCGTATAAGTACCGCCTGCTTTTTCAAAAATTGTCTTTGCCATTTTATTTTACCTCCAAAAATTTATTTATCTTGAGCGTGGATTTTCACGCTTACGACCTTTAATATTCCTTGCCTGTTCAAGCAATTCATCAATTTGCTTACGCCCAAAAACCTTGCGCAGAAGTTTGTAATCTTTGACCTCCGAACGCAAATTTTCGTTTTCGTTTTTCAGCTTTCTGTTGATTTTAGATAACATTTCGTTCTCACGATATAGGTTTCCGTTTGTGATGTTTAGCCTATGGTAATTGTCCCAACCTTCAAAGCAACGAGCCAATGCCGTCCTGACTAACGCTTTTAATTTTTGAATAAGCGGTTCTGCAATTTTAGTTTTATATGCTTTTGCGGACATAAAACTTTGCGGCTCGGAGAGCTGATATTCGGGTGCATTATTAAGCATTTTTTCCACATTTTTTAAGTTTTCCAAACCGTCGTCATAGTTTAACACTCGCTCGGATAACACATTGAATTCAGTCTGTTTTTCTTCGATTTTAGCACCTAATTTTTCAAGTTCTGTCGCTCGCTCTTGCTTTTTGTAATCAAGAACGGACAAATGTTTTTCGTGTGTGCCTTTGTGTTCCCACTCAATTCCGTGCCGTTCCATAACGAATGCGAGTGCGGATTTTTCTGCGCTTATCCATTGATTCCACTCGGTATCTCCACGAGTCCCGCCTTTGAAACCTTGTGTGGCTAACGCTTGTTTCAGGCTTACCCTCGTATCAAGTCCACGCTTGCTACCGGTTGTGAACGGAACAAAATCAATATGCAAATGGGGCGTTGCCTCGTCCATATGCAGATGAGCAGAGAACACTTTTAGGTTGGGATTTCGCTCTTGAAATCCCCGATAATACTCATCTAAAACCTGCCGTGCAAGCTGTCCGTTTTCGCTTTCGGCGCTCATATTTTCCTTATCGCCAATCTGTAAAATCAGTTCGTGAAACGGCTTTTCTTGCTTTGAGTTTCTGATTTTCTCATAGTAGTTTTCTATTCTGCGGTCGGCTCTTGTCTGTTTTTCGTTGTATCTTTTTAGTGCTTCATCAAACAATTCGTGATAGATTTTCTTTATCGGCTCGTTACAGTAATCAATGTTCAAATGCGTTCTGATCCCGTCAACATTTTCAGCCTTGAACTTGCGGCTGTTGTGATTGACCGAGCCTTTACCTACCATTGCACTTATCGTTCTTTGCATTATATACACCTCCAATCTCATAAACTTACTCATTCTCGGTTCTGTTACTCTTGTCAAGAGTAACGCAAAAGCACTTTTGACAGCGGAGCTATCAAAAATGCAACCTGCAAGCAGGTTTTGCGCTCTCCGAGGGGCAGGAGAGGCTTTTTGAAAAAAGCCACCTGCACCCTGCAAAAACTTTCGCTGTGTCGGTCTGCGTCGATAGTGACGGTAATTTTGCCACCGCCTAAAACAGCGACACAACCGTCACACATCGTCACGCTGTTCATAAGTCAAACTGACTTTACGCCCATCGTGACAGCGTTTGTTTTGATAACTTATTCCATACTCGTTAAACAAACGCCCAGCATTGATATTCAACTTCATAGTCAATGCATTTGCTTTCATATCAGCACCGAGAAATTCAACAAGCTCTGTCGGACTGCCATACCATTCGGGGTTTTCATTTGTAATTTTGCCGGCTATATTTTCAAGCAATGGTTCAGGTGGTAACTTCCAAAGTTCCGTTTCGATTTTTTCAAGTTCCCACACAAGAGTTTCGGGATTGCGATTAAGATAAATCTTTTGGTCGGGCTGATCTCTGCCTGAAACTTCAAGTGTTGCCGAATTACTTGTACGCTTTTCTTTCCGTAAAATAAAGCCACCGTCGGCGGCACCAAGCAATCCGTTTGTACCCGAAATCATATCAAACTTATCATCGGAGTTTTGCTTGCGTGTATGGTGAACAAGTAGCAAACATATTCCGTAACTGTCTGCAAACTTTTTAAGTCTCGTGATAATCTCATAATCATTTGCGTAGCTGTAATTGTCCCCGCCCATTTCACGCACCTTTTGAAGTGTGTCTATGATAATCAATTTTGTATCGATGTGTTCGGTCATAAATCTTGTAAGCTGTTCGTCAAGTCCATTTCCAAGTTGACCTGCCGAAACAGAAAAGTACAAATTATCCGCACTTTCCGTTCCGAACATTCGGTACAATCTTTCCTGCAATCTGTGGTAGTCGTCTTCGAGAGCAAGGTATAGGACAGTTCCTTTTTTTACATCAAAATTCCAAAGCGGTGTGCCTGTGCTGATATGGTAAGCAAGCTGTGCCATAAGAAAACTTTTGCCAAGTTTCGGAGCTCCTGCAAAAATATATGTTCTGGGGTAAAGCAAGCCGTCAATCAATGGCGGTTTGCTTTGATACACCGTGTTATATAACTCACGCATAGAAATCGTTTTCAAATGTGATGGATCGAGCTGTTGCAAAAATTCTTTTTGCATTTCCTCAAGATAATCATCTAAGCTCTTGCCATCCTCATTAAAATCGGTTATACTATCATTACATACATTTAGTGACTGCTCCGTATCTGCGCCAACAGATACAACCGGAGCGGTCTTTTCTTTTTCTGTCATTCTAATACCTCCTTTAATCCACCGAGAATATCGGCAATCATTTTGATTAAGTCTAGTAATTCGTCATTGACTTCACCGCCGTTTTCAATCCTCTGTAATTCCGTAAGTACATCTGCAATATTATTACGCAAAGCCTTATATACTCTCGGATTGCCTTGAACTACAACCTCTTTGTTTATAAGTCGCCTTGTAATATAGTCCTGTTTGGTTAAACCCGAAAGCTGAACATAGCGTTCAATCTGTTTCCACTCTTCGGGCGAAACTCGTAAAAGCCACAGTCTTGTTTCTCCAACGGTTATGTTCATCTCTGATTTTTTAGTGACATATTACTTTCTCTCCTTCCATATTCATCAAGCGTATTTGCCATTTCATTTTGTTTTGACGGATATATATGTTGTATATCTGTCGGTAATTTCTACGGTTTCGTGACCTACTCTATCCGCAAATATGCAGCGGCTTGATAGCCTTGATTTATTAAAAGCGAAACATGCGAATGTCTTAAATCGTGAATACGAAATACGCTTTACCCCTGCGGCTTTTGAACCTCTGTCCATTTCGTGATGAAGATAGCTTTTTGAAATAGGAAATATCCTGTCGCTGTTATTCGGTGAATAAAACATTTTCAAGTATTCTTGCATTTCATCACATAAAAACTGCGGCATTTTTATTGTTCGATTGCTTTTCTCCGTTTTCGGGGTAGTGATAACATCTTCTCCGTGCAATCTTTGATAAGATTTGTTGATTGTAAGCATATTGTTTTTAAAGTCAAAATCACCGGCAGTTAATGCAAGCAACTCGCCTACACGAATACCTGTCCAATAAAGCATTTGAAACGCATAATATGAAATAGGCTTGTCCATCATTTCATCAGAGAACTTACTGTACTCCTCCACAGTCCAATAACTCATTTCCTTGCGTTCTTCCTTACCCATATTACCGACCGTAGAGGCAGGATTTAATCTTAAACCGTAAATCTTGATTGCGTGATTAAACAATGCGCTCAATTGATTGTGAATCGTCTTTAAATACCCTTGAGAAAGCGGCTCTCCGCTTGAATTAGTCATTTTTCTAATCTCATTTTGCCAAGCGATTACATCTTTTGCCGATATATCACATAATCGCTTATGCTCAAAATACGGCAATATTTTAGTTTTAATAATATGTTCTTTGGTAAGCCAAGTGTTTTCCTTTAACTTCGGTCGAACATCTTTTTCGTACAATTCCGTAAAAGTCTTAAATGGCATAGTGACATCGGCTTTCTTTTCGGTCAGGAATGCTCGTTCCCACTCCTGTGCCTCTCGTTTGGTGGCAAAGCCACGCTTTAATTTTTGCTGTCGCAAGCCTTGCCAGTCTGTGTAACGGAACTGCACATACCAAGTTCCGTTTTTTTCATTTTTAAATGCTCCCATTTTAATCGCTCCTTTCAATTGTTTTGGTTGAGTAAAATTTTTCGTGAAAGAATTTACGGTCAATTCTGCCGGGAATTGTAATACACCCGGTTGACTGCAATTCTTTATTTAATTTGCGTATAAGTTTGTAAGCGTAAGAAACGGAAACGCCCATTTCTTCTGCCACATCCTCAACACGCATAAACATTTTGTTAGACATTAACATCATCCTTTCATTTTTATATTTTCATATTTATTTAGTGTCGGAGAACTTTCTGACCGCATTCCGATTTGCCCGAGCGGATATGCCATTACCGTGACATATGACGGTTATTCAGTTGTTAGAAATAGACTTAACGCTATTTGCTTAACTATTATACTAAACAAATTTCGTAAAGTCAAGTGGCTTTCGAGAAAATATTTACTATTTTTGCTTTGGTTGTCTTGACAACGCTTAACTTATTATGCTATACTCTATTTTAGAATAACGAGAGGAGCATTTTTATGGCTATCGGTGAAAGAATTCGCTTTTTCAGAAATTTAAGAGGTATGACTCAAAAATATCTTGGTATGCAGGTTGGTTTTCCGGAGAAAACTGCGGATATTCGTATGGCGCAGTATGAATCCGGCTCAAGAACGCCGAAAGCAGATCTGACTAACAGCCTTGCAGAAGTGTTCGGAGTATCAACAAGTGCGTTAACCGTACCCGATATTGACAGCTATAACGGCTTAATGCATACCTTGTTTACCCTTGAAGATTTATACGGTTTCCGTATTGATAAACTTGATGACGAGCTTTGCATACGCCTTGATAAGGGTATGGGAACAAACTATCTTAAATTGTTCGATATGTTTTCCGCTTGGCAGGAGCAAGCCGAAAAACTTAAGAACGGAGAAATCACAAAAGAGGAATACGACCGTTGGCGTTATAACTATCCTGCAATCAATATTGAATAAAGGTGTTACTTATGAAAATACAAACTAAAATTGATTTCTTTTCAAGCAATTTCATAGAAGCAATTGGAGCAGGTGTGTATAAAGTAAGTGTTATCAATGCAAATGGTGATATCGCACCTTTATACATTGGCGAATCTGTTTTTGTGTTAGTCCGTTGCGCAACTCATTTATTTGAATTTAAGAAAAATCCCGCTTATTTTGGTTTTAACGAGAAATCCATTGTTAATCCAAAAATAACATTAAAATTCGAATTATACCGTCAAATAGATGAGCAACAAAAACGAAAACAATGTGAAAAAGAATTGATAAAAGAAATACTAAAAACACAACAAATCATCTGTCAAAACGGCATAAGTGACCGTATGAAGGGTATTGACGAAAAAATCAAAGCACTAGAAAACTTTTTAAGTCAAAACAAATAAGCAAATAAACGCAAAAAAGGCATTACCGACTGCAAAAGTCAGTAATGCCTTTTATAGTATTAAGATAATCGTACCTGCAAACCGATAGAACACTTAAAATAATGGCGTTTTACGGTTTGCTATCATTTTGCTATCAAATCGGGAATTTGATAGCTGAAAACCCTGTGTTTATGCGGGTTTACAGCACTCTTGGTATTATTCCCACTCTACTGTTCCGGGGGGTTTACTTGTTATATCATAGACTACTCTGTTGACATGTTCTACTTCGTTGATGATGCGGTTGGAGACTCTGCCTAGGATTTCGTAGGGGATTTTTGCCCAG
>ENA-OQBD01001185-OQBD01001185.1-human-gut-metagenome-genome-assembly--contig:-NODE-1185-length-12303-cov-3.538190_pt1 | contig 12303 bp, 15 predicted proteins | sample MGYA00242742_ERZ504543 | MGnify/ENA primary metagenome ERZ504543 (study PRJEB26092, sample SAMD00036239) | human gut metagenome | host: Homo sapiens | study: EMG produced TPA metagenomics assembly of... | reverse complement strand
TGCTGGGGATTCCGGCCAGATTTGCAGAAGGTTATGCCATTCCGGCATCTGCATTTTCACAGCAGGAAAATGGGCAATATGTGGCAGAAGTTGAGGGCAGCATGGGCCATGCCTGGTGTGAAGTCTGGCAGGAGGATACCGGCTGGAAGGTCGAGGATCATACAGGTGCAGCTTCTGCGTTGGAAAATGTGGAGAGGGCAAGAGCATCATCGGATACGTGGCAGCAGATCCGAAAGGCGCTCTTCCAGTGTTTGAAGGTGATCGGCGTTATACTTCTGATGTTCGCGCTGATAATATTGCAAGCGTGGATACGGACTGTGCGGAAACGAAAACGGTGCCGAACGGGATCAATCGATGCAAGGATCCGGTTTGTTTATCAGAGCCTGTACGAGGTTGCAGAGTTTCTGCATCCATCCGGGGAAGATCCATTTTCAATGCAAGGAAAAGAAGCGGTGAAAAAAATCTCTTCCGGAACTGGAAGAGGCCGATCTAAACTGGATGTATGACACGATGATGCGCACTATGTTCTATAAAGGCTGTGATATCCGCGATGGAGAACAGATGTATCGTTTGTATGGACAATGCAGAAAAAAAGTAAAACAAGGATTAAACGCCTGGAAAAAGCTGCAGTGGAATGTGATAAAATGTTTTCCATAGATAAAAAACCAGATTATGTTTATAAAGAGAAAATGAAGTGACTGTGACAAGTTTTTAGATTTCGTTCATTGCTTTTGCTGAAAGAAACTTGTATACTGGAAACATCTCTGAAAGGAATCCCTTTCAGTTATATCTGAACCGGCAACAGCCGGCATTTCGGATTTTCCCAGTAAAGAAGCAAGAAAAAGCGAATGGAAAACCGGAACGAGGTCTATCATCGAAAAAATTAATCGAAAGAATTAGTTATGAAAAAGGTCCTGTTTCCCGGTAAATTCATTCGGAAAACAGGAGGAATGTGAATGGAAAAAGAGAATACAACGCAGTTTCTGATGAGACCGAAAAATGATTTTTGTTTCAAACAGTTGATGGCAGAATGCATCAAAATCCGTCAGGCATTTTTTGTCGGCAGTTACGGGGATTCCCTATGAGGAAATCGAAGAGACAACACTGTTGCCACCAGTCTTGAGAAACGGTATAAGGAAGACAAGCTTGGAATTTTGGATGTTCGGATCCAATTGAAAAACAGCGGTCAGGTCGATGTGGAGATGCAGGTGGCAGCGTACGAGTACTGGGCAGAGAGAACTTTATTTTATCTGTCAAAAATGTTTACGGAACAGATTCATGAAGGCGAAGGATATGATGTGCTGGAAAAATGTATCCATATCGGGATTCTGGACTTTGAAATATTCGAAGATACGGATGCATTCTATTCCCGGTTTCACTTATGGGAGGACAGCCGGCATATCAAGTACAGTGACAAGCTGGAATTGCATGTATTGGAATTGCCGAAGCTGGCAAAGCACCAGTATCCGGAGACAGAACTGCTAAGTTGGATGCAATTTATCAATGCAGAGACAGAGGAGGAATTCAAAATGGCAGCAGAGAAAGACCCTTATATTGAGAAGGCCTATGAGAGTCTGGTGCATCTGAGTGCAGATGAGAGGGCACGGTTAGAGTATGAGGCAAGAGAAAAGGCTCTCAGGGATTATAATTCACAGATGTCTAGTGCCAGAAGACGCGGTGAGGCAATTGGAAAGGAGATCGGAGAAAAAATTGGAAAAGAAATTGGAATAAAACTTGGAGAGAAAAGTTGTGAAGAGAGAATTATCCTTAATATGCATCAGCTGGGAAAATCAGCTGAAGAAATTTCAGTTCTTACGGGGTGCAGTGAGAAAATAGTATTAGAAGTTTTGAATCATAGTAAAAATAATTTAGAAAAAGAGAATTAAAATCTATAAGGGGCGGGTATAGTACAAGGTATCCGCCTCTTAAAAATTTTGCAAAATCTATTTATTTTGTTCCGAAAATACGATCCCCGGCATCCCCAAGTCCCGGACAGATGTAAGCATCTTTGTTCAGTTCTCTGTCAATATGTCCTACGTACAGCTGAATATCCGGATGTGCTTCCATCAGACGTTCTACGCCCTCCGGAGCAGCAATGATAGCCATGAATTTGATCTTCTTTCCGCCATGTTGTTTGATAAAATCAACAGCAGCAACAGCAGAACCACCTGTAGCAAGCATAGGATCTGTAACAACGATCAGACGTTCAGAGATTGGGCTTGGCAGTTTGCAGTAGTATTCGTGTGGCTCATGTGTCTCCTCATCACGATACAGACCAATATGACCAATCTTTGCAGTCGGGACTAAAGCCTGAAGACCGCTTACCATTCCAAGACCGGCACGTAAGATTGGTACAATAGCAAAGTTCTTGCCTGCAATCTGTGGTGTCATACATTTTTCAATCGGTGTTTCGACTTCCACATCTTCTAATGGAAGGTCTTTTAAAGCCTCATATCCCATTAACATAGCAATTTCTTCTACCAGCGCACGGAATTCAGCAGTTCCTGTATTTTTGTCTCTTAATCGGGAAATCTTATGCTGAATCAGTGGGTGCTTCATCTCAATTACATTATTCATTTTGAATTCCTCCATCCATTTTCTGCCCCCTATTATAACGAGTTTCTTGTTGGGAGACTACCCCTTTTTTTAATAAAAGAGACTTTCAAATGAAATTATTAAAAGTTTGCTGAGTTTTACTTCAAGCATTTCATGCAATAAATAGGTGGCTTGAGTTTTATAAGATATTAGAGTAAAGTAATATTAAAAGAAGTCAAGAATTTTTACAGTCACTGTTCAAGGTAGCTGTGCCCTCAATGGCATAAGATATGAAGTGGTAGAGAGGTGGAAAAATTATGAAAAATTATTCAGAAGATCCGAGCAGACAATATCATATTCAGGTAGCAAAAGGAGAAGTTGGACGTTATGTGATCATGCCGGGAGATCCGAAGCGCTGTGTTAAGATCGCACAGCATTTTGATGATCCGGTTTTGGTAGCAGATAACAGGGAGTATATTACTTATACAGGAACATTGGACGGAGTAAAGGTAAGCGTTACATCTACAGGTATCGGTGGTCCGTCAGCATCAATCGCTATGGAAGAGCTGTATAAATGTGGAGCAGATACTTTTGTAAGAATTGGAACATGTGGCGGAATGCAGACAGAGATTAAAAGTGGTGACGTTGTAATCGCAACAGGTGCGATCCGTATGGAAGGAACATCCAAAGAATACGCACCGATCGAGTATCCTGCAGTAGCAGATCTTGATGTTACAAATGCATTGGTTGCAGCAGCGAAAGAGAAAAACTTCACACATTATACAGGTGTTGTTCAGTCTAAAGACGCATTTTACGGACAGCATGAGCCAGAGAAAATGCCGGTAGGATATGAACTTATCAATAAATGGGAAGCATGGAAGATGATGGGATGCCTTGCATCTGAGATGGAATCAGCAGCAATGTTTATCTGTGCATCTAAATTAAGAGCAAGAGCAGGTTCTTGTTTTCTTGTTGTTGCAAATCAGGAAAGAGAGAAACTTGGTCTTGAGAATCCAGTTGCTCATAATACAGATATGGCAATCCAGGTAGCCGTTGAAGCAATTCGTAAATTGATCAAAGCAGACCAAGAAAATAAATAAGAAAACTGGTAGTAGCATATGAAAGAAAAGAGGAGGCTGTGATGGAACAGGTTATGGTTGAGAAATTGATCGATACAGCGATTGAGCAACTTAAGTTTTCCTATACACCATATTCGAATTTCAAAGTTGGAGCGGCACTTCTTGCGAAAAACGGAGAGATTTTTACAGGATGCAATATAGAAAATGCATCCTATACACCGACTAACTGTGCAGAGCGGACTGCTTTTTTCAAGGCAGTGAGCGAGGGAGTCAGAGAGTTCCGGGCAATCTGCATTGTGGGAGGTAAAGATGGAAAACTGACAGAATACACTGCACCTTGCGGTGTGTGTCGTCAGGTTATGATGGAATTTTGTGATCCGAAGACATTTCAGATCATTCTTGCAGTGGATAAAGAACGATATGAAATTTATACTTTAGAAGAGCTGATGCCTCTTGGGTTTGGACCATTAAATTTGGTATAATGTGAAGAAAAGGATATATTATACGAATTAAAAGCTGACAAAGGAAGGAGGATTTAACAATGACAAGGGAAGATATTATAAAATTGCCAAAGGTGGAATTGCACTGTCATCTGGACGGATCACTGAGTCGGGGATTTGTGGAAAAGAGACTTGGAAGACCGGTAGGAAAAGAAGAACTGAGCGTGTCAGATGACTGTACAAGTCTTGCAGAATATCTGGAAAAGTTTGATCTGCCGGGGCAATGCTTACAAGATGAAGAGGGTCTTGAGGAAGCCGGATATGATGTGCTCAGAAGTATGAAACAGGAGAATGTCATTTATTCTGAGATTCGCTTTGCACCGCTTCTTTCAGAGACAGAAGACATGAATTGCAATAAAGTGATCGAAGCAGTTTTAAAAGGTTTAGAGAGAGGAAAAAAAAGATTTCGGAATCGAGTTTGGTCTGATCGTGTGTGCGATGCGTCATCATAGTGAAGAGATGAACTGGCGCATGATCCGCACAGCAAGAGAATATCTCGGCTCAGGAGTGTGTGCAGCAGATCTTGCAGGTGCGGAAGCCTCCTATCCTATGTCAGAGTTTAAAAATCTCTTTCAAAATACCCATAAGATAGGAATGCCATTTACAATCCATGCAGGAGAATGTGGAAGTGCTCAGAATATTATAGATTCTGTGGAGGCCGGTGCAGGAAGGATCGGTCATGGAATCGCAATGAGAGGACATGGTGATCTGATCAAAGAACTTGCCGGAAAAGGAATCGGAATTGAGATGTGTCCGATCAGTAATCTGCAGACGAAAGCAGTAGCAGGGCCGGAGGAATATCCGATCAGAGAGTTTTTGGATGGTGGATTAAAAGTAACGGTGAATACAGATAATCGAACCGTCAGTGATACAACCATGACAAAGGAACTGGAATTTATTCAGAAAACATACGGAATTCGAGATGATGAAATCCTGTGTTTGATGAAAAATGCAGCAGATGTAGCTTTTGCAACAGATTCTGTAAAAGATAAATTGTACCGGATGATGGGGGAAGCTTATGGCGCATAAGTATTTACACGAAATGTTACCAGTTTTCAAGTTCAGAAAACAAAGAAAAGGAGAGTGAAAATTATGTATAAGAAATTAGTTACATGTCTCGAAAGTGTAAGAAAGAAGATCGATTTTAAACCAGAAGTGGCACTGATTCTCGGCTCCGGACTTGGAGACTTCGCAGATGGGATCAAGATTGAGCAGACCATCGATTATACAGAGATTGAAGGATTTCCGGTTTCTACAGTAAAGGGACATAAAGGACGCTTTGTATTTGGTTATGTAGAGGATACACCGGTTGTGATCATGCAGGGACGTGTTCATTATTATGAGGGATATAAGATGTCTGATGTTGTTCTTCCGACACGTCTGATGGGAATGCTTGGGGCGAAGAAGATTCTTCTTACAAATGCGGCAGGTGGATGCAATCCATCTTATAAAGCCGGAGATTTCATGATGATCACAGATCATATTACAACAGGAGTTCCAAGCCCATTGATCGGACCGAATATAGATGAACTTGGAACGAGATTCCCGGATATGAGCGAAGTGTATAGCAAGCGTCTTCAGGATGTGATCCGCAAGTGTGCAGTGGAGTGTGGCGTTGAGATTCAGGAAGGTGTTTACGTTCAGTTTACAGGACCGAACTATGAGACACCGGCAGAAATAAGACTTGCACAGAGCTGGGGCGGAGATGCAGTCGGAATGAGCACAGCATGTGAGGCATATGGCAGCACGTCATATGGGAATGGAGATTTGTGGGATTTCCTGTATTACAAATATGGCAGCAGGAATCTCAAAAGTGGAACTGAATCATAAAGAAGTACAGGAGACAGCAGATCGTGTGGCAAAATCATTTAAGGAGCTTGTTACAAAAGTTGTTGTAAACATGTAATGGGGTGTGATTTTTATGAAAAAATATAATCGAATTTTTACTATTGTAATTGATTCATTCGGTGCAGGAGCAATGCCGGATGCTGCAGAGTATGGAGATGCAGGAACAGACACAATGGGACATATTTCTGAGTCCGTGGATGAATTTCATATTCCGAATCTTCAGAAACTTGGAATCGCCAATTTGCATCCACTGAAACAGGTGGCACCGGTAGAAAGACCGATGGGATACTATTCTTTCCTGAAAGAAGCAAGTACCGGAAAGGATACGATGACCGGACACTGGGAGATGATGGGACTTCATATCACGAAGCCATTTAAGACATTTACAGAGACGGGATTTCCAAAGGAATTGATTGACGAACTGGAAAAGAGAACAGGACATAAAGTGATCGGAAACAAGAGTGCCAGTGGAACAGAGATTCTTGATGAACTTGCAGAAGAAGAGATTGCAACAGGTCATATGATCGTCTATACATCTGCAGATTCTGTATTGCAGATCTGTGGAAATGAGGAGACATTCGGACTGGATGAACTTTACCGCTGCTGTGAGATCGCACGTGATATTACGATGAAAGATGAGTGGAAAGTCGGACGTGTTATTGCAAGACCTTATGTTGGAAAGAAAAAAGGTGAGTTCAAGCGTACAAGTAACAGACATGATTATGCGCTGAAACCATACGGAAGAACAGCACTTAATGCACTCAAAGATGCAGGATATGATGTGATCTCAGTCGGTAAGATCTTTGATATTTTCGATGGAGAAGGTTTGACAGAATCAAATAAATCTAAGAGCTCCGTTCACGGAATGGAGCAGACGATTGAAATTTCAAAGAGAGATTTCAAAGGCTTGTGCTTTGTAAATCTTGTGGATTTTGATGCATTGTGGGGACACCGCAGAAATGTAAAGGGATACGCAGAGGAACTTGAACGATTTGATGTGAAATTAGGAGAATTTCTTGGTGGATTGAGAGAGGATGATCTTCTGATCATTACTGCAGATCACGGAAATGATCCGACACATACAGGAACAGATCATACAAGAGAAATGGTTCCGTTTTTCGCTTATTCTCCATCTATGGAAGGATACGGAAAACTGCCGGATTCAGATACATTTGCAGTGATCGGTGCAACAATTGCAGATAATTTCGACGTAAAGATGCCGGAGGGAACGATCGGAGCATCTATCCTGGATGAACTGAAATAAAAACTGAGAATGAAAATAATACGAAAAGCAAATTAATTTTCATCTTAAGGTAATGAAGTTTAGAACAAGGAGACAGAGAAAAATGGATGAAAGATTGAAACGACAGCTTGATTTTGCATTGGAAATAGATAAGGAAAAAAATATTCTGAGACAGACACATCTCTCAGAGCATGGCAGACGGGAAAACGATGCAGAACATGCATGGCATATGGCGATTATGGCATATCTTTTCAGAGAGCATTCAAACGAATCGGTGGATATTGCAAAGGTAATGCTGATGTGTCTGATCCATGATATTGTGGAGATCGATGCGGGTGATACGTATGCATATGATACAGAAGGTTTGAAAACTCAGAAAGCAAGAGAAGATGCGGCGAAGGAAAGAATTTTTTCAATCCTTCCGGAAGATCAGAAACAAGAGCTGATTTCTCTTTTTGATGAGTTCGAGGCATTTGAAACAGCGGAATCTAAGTTCGCACATGCAATGGATAATCTACAGCCGCTGATGCTAAATAACAGCAATGGTGGAAATGATTGGAAAGAGCATGGAGTGTATGCTGAGCAGGTTTATGGCCGTCAGAGAAAGACGAGTCTGGGATCAGAAAAGATATTCGAAGTTGTGGATCAGATCATTCAGGAGAATATAAAAAAGGGAACAATTAAAGAATAAAATGTGAAAAACTTTCTTGTAAAATGAAATGAATGTGAAAAAGAATTGCTGCTGTTCTAAAAATAGAGGGACAGTAGCAATTCTTTATTGAGAGGGCAAAAATCGGATGAGACTATTTATAACCCATTACCAGGAACATTGGTTTGATCGTAACGATTTCATCATACTCTTCTTTTTCGACTACGACGTTAGAATTCAATGCTTTCAAATCTTCCTTTAAAAGCTTTAGAGCTTCAGGAATTGTCTCTGCACGACCTTCTTTCATAATATCCTGCATTCTTTTTAACACGATCGGATGTGCATAATATGCAGGAACCGGAAAATCCGGATATTTTTGGATGTATGTTTCCATTTGCTGAATGGATCGTTCCAGTTGGTTTTCGATATATTTTTTATTGTTTTTAGAAGTCGGCAATACATTTGCTCCGGCGAACAGAAAAATTGCTGCCAATCCAAATAACAGGAAATACATACCGAATCCGGCATGAGTCAGAAGGGAGTAGATTCCATAAAGGAATGCTCCGATGCCCAATATTACAACAGCAAGAGCGACCCATTTGTAAGCGGGATTGCTTCTGTCATAGGTTCTCTTTTTCTTCGCCGACAGGCTCAGATCCATGTAGTAATCGGATTGCTTTTTAAGATAATTTTCTGCGCGTTCAAGCTTGGTAAGCCGCTTTTTGATTTCTTCCGGAAGAATGCGCTCGCGCTGCTTTTCTTCCAGCCATTTTTTCTTTTCTTCCAGTTTTCGCTCGGCTTCTATGCTGTGCAGCGGAATCTGAGGAAATCTTTCTTCAATATAAGCCAAAAGGCGATCCACATCTTCTTCATGTTTAAAGTTACATTGTTTTTCTTTTCCATTTTCATATACAACTACGAGATAGGATAACGTTCCAAATGCTCCTTTTCCTGTAAAACCACCTTTGCTCATAGCAATTCTTTTGAAGATTCTTTCTACGGAAGAAATGGGTATGTAATAACGTCTGTCAAAATAAAAACTGTTTAAATAGATTGCTTTTTTTCCAACACCGCAAGGTCCTATTTTTCTGCAAGTTTTTTTGTCAGCTGTCAATTCATCATCCGGGAGTGTTACAGTTCCAAGTCGTTGTGGTTTAAACATAATATCATCTCATTTCATTTGCATATTTTAAAAGAACTGTGAAAAACCGGATGTCTGTCTGCTTTTCACAGTTCTATAATCTTAAGCCTGTTTTTTCGCAGGTTTTCTTGTTGCCCAGATAAAGATTCCAAGGAACAATGCTGCCAGGATAATTCCTACAGGATAAGCAACTGCTGTAGAGAATCCCAGACATTCATCTGCACAGAAGAAATAGGTCATGGAAACGGCACTCATAAATGTTGCAGGAACTGCTGTAATCCAGTAATTCTTCTTCTCGCGGAACAGATACATACTTGCTGTCCACAAAACGATCATTGCTAAAGTCTGGTTTGTCCAACTGAAATATCTCCATACAATGGCATAATCAAGATGTCCTACAAAAGCACCGACTGCCAGAAGCGGTACACAGAGAATCAATCGTTTCTGCAATTTATTCTGATCAATCTTGAACCAGTCTGCAAGTACAAGACGGGCACTTCTGAATGCAGTATCTCCGGAAGTGATCGGACATACGATAACACCGATCATTGCCAATGCTACACCGATGCCTCCCATTGTCTTAATACACACATCGTAGATAGCGGCTGACTGACCGTTAGCAAGAACTTCGCTTAAACCTGTGTTGAGACCACCTGTCACTTTGTAAAAGTGCACATCCTGCGGCTGCCCAGATCAGTGCAATCACACCTTCTGCTACCATTGCGCCGTAGAATACGAAATGTCCCTGTTTCTCAGATTTCATACAACGAGCCATCAGAGGGGACTGTGTAGAATGGAAACCAGAAATAGCTCCACATGCTACAGTGATAAACATGAAGCTCCAGATTGGTTTTCCGTCAGGATGCATATTTGTAAAGTGACTCCAGATTTCCGGAATTGTATAATTCGGATTTGTGAAGATACCGATGATAACACCAAGAGCCATGATGATCAGACAGATACCAAAAATCGGGTAGATGCGTCCGATAATCTTATCAATAGAAATAAAGGTCGCGATAAAATAATATAACAAAATAATCCAAAGCCAGAATTCAGGATTTGCAAGAAGTCCGGTGATACCTTTGTTCCCAAGCAAAGTGACGATCAAGCCGGCAGGACCTACTGCAAATACAGTACCAACCATGACAAGAAGTACTACACTGAATACACGCATAACATTTTTCATAACATTTCCAAGATAGATTCCACATACCTCAGAAATCGATGCTCCGTCATTTCGTTCAGAAAGCATACCGGAGAAATAATCATGCACACCTCCGGCAAAAATTGTACCGAATGTAATCCAAAGGAATACGACCGGTCCCCATAAAGCACCCTGCATGGCACCAAAAATAGGTCCAAGACCGGCAATGTTAAGTAATTGCACAAGGAATAACTTCCATTGCGGCATAACGACATAATCTACTCCGTCATTGATTCTGACAGCAGGAGTTTCTCTGTCGTCAGGTGCGAATGTGTTCTCAACCACCTTTCCATAAACAAAATATCCGCCAATAAGTAACGCTAAACAAATAATAAAACTAATCATACAAACACCTCCAGAAAACATAAATGTTAGCGTTTTTCAACCCACTTATATTATAGGATTGTTTATAAAAATTTCAAGATTTTTAGACAAAATTTATATAATTTCTCTAAAAAAATCAAGAAAAGTATCATTTGTAGCTCTATGACTGGCGATTGTCGCATCGGATTGTTATAATAGATGAAATAAGGCCATCATGTTTGGCGTGCTGATAAGAAATATGCAATGAAAAACACAGAGATACATTTTCGTGGAGGGATACGTTATGATAACTTTAAATGATTATCTGTATTCGGGCGATACTATTTTCAGAGTGTTGCAGAATTACATTACAGATTTAAGAGAAGATGCGCGAAAGACAAAAAATGAAATTGACCTGATACATTGTAATTTCCTGATTCAGATCAGAGAACTTTTGGAACATAATGAATTCCTTACGACCCAGTCACAGCAGATACGGGAATTTTATAAATATATGACAAAAGAATATCCATATCTTGCATTTACAGTAAAAGGAAGAATCAAGTCTTTGATCCGTGCGGAAGAGAAATTTAATGGTTATATTGTTAAGTATATTTCAGATTATTACGAAGAGTATGGAAAGTATCCGACAACGGCAGAGTTAAAGAGCAGTCTTAGCTGTTTTCGTGATCTGATCGCATACCGGATCGTGATTTCTATGCCAAAATGTCATTATGAAAATGAAGAAGAGCGTCAGATCGCAGAACTGGAATGTCTGTACGGGATAGCGAATGTACTACCGGGCTTTCTTGAGGAAAGAGGGTTTACAGCGGAGCCGGCAAATGGTGTGATGGAAAGTCATTCCCCACTCATGGATGACAATGTCAGACCATATTACAGAGACTATATTTCAGACAGCCAGCCGGATGAATACCAGTCACTGCACATTACATTCTATGATAACTGTTCAAGAAGTTATATTGAGGTTCAGATCCGTACAAAGCAAATGGATGATATTGCAGAGATTGGGCCGGCAAACCATCTGGGATATGAGAAAAAACAAGAGAAAGAGCGCGCCAGAAGAAATGCGATTCCAAGAGGTGAGTGCATTTATTTTGATGAGGCGTATGAGCGCGGAATGAAGCTGTTGGGATTGGATCTGGCGAAGCTGGATGTAAATATGTTTGCAGCGATGAATAACAGTTTGATCAATGACGGGTGTGGATTGTTTCGAGGAAGACTGATCTTGCCGTATGAGCATTTGTCGAGATTTCAGAATGATCTGATTGATTAGAAAGAAGGAATTACAAAGGAGAAAGTGTTTGATGGGAGACAACAAGAAAAAATGGTTATGGATCAGCCTTGGAATAGTTGCAGGAATCTTGGTTTTAGGGTACATAGGAACCGCTTTGTATTTTATGAGTCATTTTCTTCCAAATACAAAGGTTAACGGGAAAGATTTTTCATATGCTAAGGAAGAAGATGTGGCAGATTATCTAAAATCAGAAGTTAAGAAGTATGAATTGAAGATTACAGAACATGCGGGACTTTCTGATATCATTACAGGAAAGAGATCTCTGTTGAATATAAAGAAAAGTGGAGTGATAGATAAATTATTAAAGGAGCAGTCCGTTTTTCTGTGGCCGGCAGCATGGTCGGGAGAGGGAAAATGGCTTTTCAATAACAGCTGAAAGATATCTTCTCCCAGTGTCGTTTCCTGTCTGGGAAGCTGTTTCTCATTATTCTGTTCTTTCTCAACCTGTTTCTTTTTCATGTTTCATTCCTGCTTCATATCAACTTA
>ENA-OQBD01001182-OQBD01001182.1-human-gut-metagenome-genome-assembly--contig:-NODE-1182-length-12328-cov-2.967052_pt1 | contig 12328 bp, 14 predicted proteins | sample MGYA00242742_ERZ504543 | MGnify/ENA primary metagenome ERZ504543 (study PRJEB26092, sample SAMD00036239) | human gut metagenome | host: Homo sapiens | study: EMG produced TPA metagenomics assembly of... | reverse complement strand
GATACTTTTTTGATTTCAAGATCAAGTCCGATCTCATTCTACAGCAATCATTAAATATTCCGATACATTGATCTTTGCGTAATTGTTAAGGGATACTGGTTCGTATCAATTTTAGCATACAATGTCAACTCATTTAAAAGCGTATCCATCTCATTTGCCTTATTGTAGATCGTGCGGATATATTTATCCCGCTTCTCCGGTGTATCCGCCACGCCATCCATCAGTCCTTCCGCATACCCTTTTACTGCCGTGATCGGCGTCTTTAAATCATGTGCAATATTGCTGATGATGCGTCTTGTTTTCTTTTTCGCCCTCAATCTTTTCCTCCGCATTATCCATTTAAGCGCAGGCGCATCTCCTCAAACGATCTGCAGAGTTCCCCAATCTCATCCCTGCTGTCCGATTCCACTGAAAAATCAAGATTGCCGTCCTTGATATTCTGTGCCGCCGTCTGCAGTTTTTTTGATCGGATTGATCATGCTGGTATACATCCAGATGGTCAGCATCGTCGCAGTCAGCACAAGGATCAGCAGGATCGAGATCAGCACATCAATGAGAAGTTTCTTTACCTCCGGAACTGTCTCCTCTAAGATCGTAACAATAAAGGCACTTCCGTCACTCCCATCCTGAAACTGGAAGTCGATCTGCTTGATCAGCACCTGTTCGTCACCATCAATGTAAGTGCCGGCGTCCTCATCTTTCACCGTATCCCCATACGACGGCAGCTGTGTCAGCAGCGAAATGCTTGCATCCTCACCGATATAAATTAACTCTTTATCCTTTCTCACGATCAGATAAGAACTCTTCTCCTCTAATGTCTGGTTGAGTTCATTTAAATATTCCTGATCCTCCAGCCGTGCCGGATCATTCTTCGCCGCATCTTTCAGTTCCTTGAAACATTCTTTCGTAAAACGGCTTAAAAGCTGCATGGAATTGGAAAAATAGCTGTAATTATTTTCCTTGATTCCATAAGTCTGCTCAATCGCCTTCACCTGTATACGCTGAAAACTGAAAAGTGCCGCCATCATCAGCACGATCGGAACAAATATGATAATACAAAAAGAAATGATGATTTTTGATTTCAGTTTCATATTACATGTTCGCCTTTCCGGTTTCTGTTCCCACAAAAAAGGTCATAAGGGTATTTTATGACCTTCATAAACATACCTTTATGACCTATTATAGCATGAAAAATTTCAAATCCCATTTAATTTATATAAAATTGTCTAAACTTTTTGTGAAGACAAATGAGTTTTGTATTTCAGATATCTCTTACAGATATTTTTTTAATGTCTCAGCTTTATCAACTGCCTCCCACGGAAGGTCTAAGTCTGTACGTCCGAAATGGCCGTAAGCTGCTGTTCCACGGTAGATCGGTCTTCTTAAGTCAAGCATCTTGATGATTCCTGCCGGACGAAGGTCGAAGTTCTCACGAATGATCTCAACTAACTTCTCATCGGATAATTTACCTGTGCCGAAAGTATCTACCATAACGGATGTCGGCTGTGCTACACCGATCGCATAGGATAACTGGATCTCACATTTCTCTGCAAGTCCTGCTGCTACGATGTTCTTTGCAACGTAACGTGCTGCATATGCTGCAGAACGGTCAACCTTTGTACAGTCTTTTCCGGAGAAAGCTCCGCCGCCGTGACGTGCATATCCGCCGTAGGTGTCTACGATAATCTTACGTCCTGTTAAACCTGCATCACCGTGCGGTCCGCCGATTACGAAACGTCCGGTCGGATTGATGAAGAACTTGGTTTCTGCATCGATCATCTCTTTTGGAAGGATCGGATCGAAAACGTATTTTTTAATGTCTGCATGGATCTGCTCCTGTGTCACATCATCGTCATGCTGTGTTGATAATACAACTGCCTCAAGACGTACCGGTTTTCCAGCCTCATCGTACTCTACGGAAACCTGTGTCTTTCCGTCCGGTCTTAAGTAGGTCAGTGTGCCGTCTTTTCTTACTTTGGTTAACTGTAATGCCAGTTTGTGTGCCAAAGAGATCGGATATGGCATTAACTCCGGTGTCTCGTTGGTTGCATAACCAAACATCATACCCTGATCGCCTGCTCCGGTATCAAGATTATCTGTTAAGGCACCCTCTTTTGCCTCTAATGCCTTATCAACACCCATTGCAATATCCGGTGACTGCTGGTCAAGCGCTACCATAACTGCACAGGTATTTCCGTCAAATCCGGTTTTTGCATCGTTGTAACCGATCTCGTTGACTGTTTTACGAACGATTGCAGGAATATCTAACTGTGCTTTTGTAGTGATCTCACCGGTTACTAAAACAAAGCCTGTACAGCTTGCTGTTTCACATGCAACACGGCTCATTGGATCTTCTGCCATACATGCATCTAAGATTGCGTCAGAGATTGCATCGCAGACTTTGTCAGGATGTCCTTCTGTTACGGATTCGGATGTAAATAATCTCTTTTCCATTTTTATGCTCCTTTTTCTGATAGTGTTTTTCGTGTTCTTTGCGTAATTCTCCATTACACAAAAAAAATTCCACTTGCGAAAAACAAGTGGAAGTGATAGCTGTAAATCAATCATCAAATCCTCTTATTGTTCGAACATATATGTACTGTCAGGTACGATTCGCTCAGGTTGGCACCTTCCGTAGAGGGGTTGCCGTGACTTCACAGATCCTTTGTATCTCCATCACTCTGAATAAGAAAATTCTAAAAATATTAAGTTGAAAAACTCACAATGGCTAGCATACACCTGTTTTTCCCAAATGTCAAGGTGTATTTTCTTAACCTTTTACACAAACCCGATTGACTTTCAAATGTGAAAATTCTATACTATACTTAATTATGAACGTGACAGACGTACAAATGAAATGGGGTTTTTTATGAAGAAGGTAACAGTCAATAAACTTGAACCAGGCATGGTCACTGCCGAACAGATCCTGACAAAAAACGGACAGATGATCGTTGATAAGGGCGTCACACTTACAAGACCGCTTATCATGCGTCTTTCCTTTTATTGTGTTTTAGAAGTGTGTATTGAAGATCCGGATGAACCAAAAGATCCTGAAACACCGCATTTTATCCCGGCTTACTCCCAAAAAAGTAAAAGCATCGAAAGAGTTTCAGACGTTCCAGTTTGATCATTCATTCGTACTGAACTCTTTAAAGTCCTCCATGGAGGGATATGTTTTTCACAATCAGCCGCTTGACACTGATGATCTTCTCGAACAGACAGTCAAACTGTTCAATTCCTGCAAGACATCACTGGAACTTTTTGATATGCTGCATAATATGCGCGCCTACGACGACAGCACTTACGCACATTCTTTAAATGTGGCTCTGATCTGCCGCCGTATCGGTAAATGGCTGAAAGTAGACGCCGCCACTTTAGACACTTTGACACTCTGCGGTCTTTTGCATGATATCGGCAAATTAAAGATTCCGGATGAGATTTTAAACAAACCGGGCAAATATACCGACGAGGAATTTGATCTTGTCAAAAGGCATACAAAATTCGGCTACGAATTATTGAAAACTTTAAATATTGATCCACATATCAAAAAAGCTGCCCTGCTCCACCATGAGCGCTGTGACGGATCCGGTTATCCGCTGAAAGCGACCCAGAAAGACTTAGACAACTTCTCGATGGTTGTTGCAATCGCCGATGTTTACGATGCCATGACTGCCGCGCGTTCTTACCGCGCTCCTCTTTGTCCTTTCCAGGTCATTGAACGATTTGAGCAGGAAGGTCTTCAGAAATATAAACCAAAATTTATCCTTACCTTTTTGCAGCATATCGCATCCACTTATCAGAACAACCGTGTTCTTTTAAGCAACGGACAGAGTGCCAATATTGTGATGTTAAACCAGCAGCATCTCGCAAGACCGATCGTACAGTTAAACGACAACTCCTGTATTGATCTCTCTACACGTCTTGATCTGCATATTCAGAGTATTCTGTAAGTAAAAAACGAAGCACCGCAGAGGTTCTGCGGAGAACGATCACAGTTTCTGATCGTTCTCCAGCAGATTTGCCTCTTCGAGTGCTTCTTTTGCTTCTTCTTCCGTTTCTTCCGGTGTACCATTCTCTACCGGTATCTTTCCAATGTACATAAACAGGCGTGCCACAATCAGTGGTACAAATCCTATAAAAGCACCATATGCCCCATATGTATAGACGGATACGCAGCCAATGCATGCACCAACAAAAAAGTGAGAGTACCGTCATCGTATACATGATTCCTTTTCTCCGGAATTCCGGATCTTTTGTCAATACAAACTGTGTCCATGCGAGCAGCGACTGTTTAAAATTATTCGTAGTAAAAATGCTTGCACTGTTATACCCCGATGCGCCGGAATAACTGCCCCACTGAAATGCCGAACAGAAAAATATCGGGTAAAGGCTCACAACCGCAGACATCCCCTCCGGCATCATCGCTGTAACGGTGAGTCCTGCTGCGTCTACCCAGAGCACCAGCTTTCGCATATCCAGTTTCGTAAAATTCGTCAACAGATAAGAAATCACAATCGCACTTCCGAAAATAAGAAATGCTAAAATCGTATCCCCACTTCTGCAAAATTTTTTCCGGTGAGCGCCAGCCGCCATCTCCATGACATTTCCGGTCTGTGCGGAACCAAAATTTCCTGCATGCAGCAATATCGCATAGGTTCCCAGAAATCCTCCAACCAGTGTAAGATTCCAGTGAAGGATCATATCAAGTTCTTTTTGAAATATTCTTCTCATCGTTCTCCCTCTTCCCTTAAAACGCTATCATCATGAATGTCTGCGCGCAAAAATGCCATGGTAAAAGACGTCTCCCATACCCGGAAACGCCCTCTCCATGGCAGCTTCTACATAATATTCCCTGCATAACAGCTCTTGTTTAGCAGCTTCTACATAATAGTCCCTGCATAGCAGCTCCTGCATGACAGTTTTCCCTGCCATGTTTTCAACTGCTATGACACTTTCAGTGTAAACTTCTGTATCTCTTTCTCTGTGCTTACTTTCTCGATCACAGCCCCCAGTGATGCGAGTTTCTTTTCAAATTCTTCATATCCACGTTCAATATAGTAGATATCGTCTACCACCGTGATGCCTTCCGCCGCAAGTCCCGCGATCACAAGAGCCGCTCCGGCACGCAGATCCGGTGCATTGACACGGGCTCCGGTATAATTCTCAATACCACCGATGATCGCTATATTGCTCTCTACTTTAAAGTTGGCACCCATGCGCGCCAGCTCACCGACATATTTAAAACGGTTTTCAAAAATACTCTCCGTAACGGTGCTCGTACCCTCCGAAATACCTAACACAACCGCGATCTGTGGCTGCATATCTGTCGGAAATCCCGGATACGGGAGCGTCGTAACCTGTGTGTGATGCAGTGGTTTTGAGGATACCACACGCACCGCATCATCAAACTCTTCCACCTCACATCCGATCTCAAGCAGCTTCGCACTGATTGCTTCTAAATGCTTCGGGATGACATTCTTTACGGTGACATCTCCCTTTGTCGCTGCTGCTGCAAGCATAAATGTTCCGGCTTCGATCTGATCCGGGATGATAGAATATTCTGTCTTGTGCAGTTTTTCAACACCAACAATCCGGATCACATCCGTACCGGCGCCTCTGATATTTGCACCCATGCTGTTTAAAAAATTGGCTGCATCAACAACGTGAGGCTCTTTTGCCGCATTCTCCAGCGTTGTCTTACCCTCTGCCATGGCTGCTGCCATCATAATGTTGATCGTTGCACCGACAGATACCTTATCCAGATAAATATGTGTACCTTTCAGCTGCTTTGCATCTGCAACCACCAGACCATGGCGGATATCTACCGTCGCACCAAGTGCCCGGAATCCTTTCAGGTGAAGATCAAACGGACGGCTTCCGATATCACATCCACCCGGAAGAGCTACCTCCGCATGTTTATATTTTCCAAGGAGTGCTCCCAGCAGATAATAGGATGCTCTGATCTTACGGATATATTCATTGTCCACAACCAGATTATGAATAAATGATCCGTTCATCTTTACTGTATGCGCATCCAGTCTGTCTACCTTCGCACCAATATCACTGATTGCATTTAACAGCACATTGATATCTCTGACATTTGGTAAATTTTCTATTGTAACGGTCTCATCCGTCATAACCGCCGCAGAAATAATGGCAAGCGCAGCATTTTTTGCTCCGCCGATCTCCACTTCTCCGACTAACGGATTGCCTCCTTTAATGACATATTGTTCCATACCACACCTCTATGAACCTTTTCATACAAACACATAATTATAGTTGCTATTATGTGCTTTTGTCAAGAATTATATCACAGTTTCAATTTTGTTGTAAATATGCAGATATTCCCAAAAATGCCCTTCATTTCCGCACACTTCCGTTCAACTTTTATCAGTTACTGATGTACTTCAACGGATTGACTGCAGCCCCTCCGATGTAGATTTCAAAATGCACATGTGGTCCTGTGGAACGTCCGGTACTTCCGCTCAGTGCGATCGGTTCCCCCTGCTCCACCTTCTGGCCGACTTTCACCAGCAGCTTGCTGTTATGTGCATACCGCGTCAGTCTTCCGTCCGCGTGGCTGATCACCACATTATTGCCGTATCCACCGTTATAAGATGCCTGGATCACAGTTCCCGCACAGGATGCGTACACGGTTGTTCCAATCGGGCATGCCCAGTCCACACCTTTATGCATTCTTCCCCAGCGTCTTCCAAATCCTGATGTAAACCTTCCACCGGCAAGCGGCTTAATGTATGTCGGCGGCACGATCGTTCCACGCTCCACAACTGCTGCCTTCGCTGCCGTCATGATCTTCTGGTGCGCTAACTCTCTGCTCACTTCAGCACCGTTTTCATATACAACAATATCGTTTCTCTCACGATGACCTGCCACGCCCTCTTCTAAAACTTCCTCCTGATTGGTATACCAGGAATCATTTTCCTTAATGACAGGTTCCTCCTCATAATCTTCCTCGTAAACTTCTCCCACAGTCAGCCTGATCTTTAAATCCGGTTCCGGAACCGCAATGATAAGCTCCTGTCCTTCCCGCAGTGAGTCTGCATTCTCAAGTCCGTTCAATGCCATAATATCTGCCACTTTTGTATCATGGTCAAGTGCGATCACAGAGAGACAGTCACCACTCTCTACTACATATATTTTATTCGATTCTTTCTCTTTTGTTACTTCAGCAGCGGCATCATCCGCAGTGGTAAACGCATCTGACTGCACATAATTCTCATAGACCTCAATATTTTCCACAAATGCCATATCAAGGACACCCGTTTCATAAAAATCTGCTGCATCCGATGTCACGGCATCTAAAAGCTGCGTTGCAGACTCTAAGGAAACGCCCGCAAGCGACGATGCCTGCATATCCTGCGTTTCTTTCTCCCCGGTTTCCGCCGGATCGTCTTCGTTTTCTGCCTTTTTCAGATCAGCCGTTAATATTCCACCGATCTGTCCCTCCAACGTCTGATATACAACAGTATAGGCATTGTCTTCATCCGTTTTTTTTCTGACCTGATTCAGAAAATCTGACACTTCATCCAATGTCTTAAAATTTCCACGGTAGGAACCGATCGCAACCGTATAGGCACGCTCCCTGCTCTCAATCGTCTTCTCTGCTAATATCTTTTTTAACTGTTCTTCCAGCGTTTCTTTCTTTTCTAAACGCACAAACGGTTTCTTTTCTGTTTTTACAGACCATTCATAATCCATGCATAAACGGCTTGCAGATTCTTCTGCCAGTTTTCTTCTTGCCTGAAGGATTACATCCTTCACATCGACATTTTCCGCCACATACCCGACAAATGTTCCGTCTACATACACGCCCTGATAGTTCTGTCCTAATGCCGTCTGCTGCGAAAGCGCACTTCCTGCCAGTATGATAAGGAATCCGCCAGCAGCAATGATGCCGGACAGCATTTTTTTATCTTTTAATCTTTTGTTCATCCTCTGACTCTTTCATTCCATTGATGTGATTTTACAAAGATTCTTTTTGAATTTGCGCCACGATCTTTTCGATCGTCTGTTCCACGTTCAGGCCATCCTCCGCGATCGTGATGTCCGCATATTTTTCATATAGAACAACTCTCTCATCATACAGGTCTTTTAACGTCTGTCCGTCTTTTAAAACAACGCCCCTGCCTTTAATATCTGACAGTCTGCGGTCGATATCCGCATAATCTAATTTTAAATAGATCACAGTTCCGATCTGCCTTAAGTGCTCCATTGCCTCTTTTCCATATACGACACTTCCCCCGGTAGCAATGACCGAATGATGTGCTTCTATTTCACTGTTGATACGGTTTTCCACTGCAATAAATCCGTCCGGCCCCTCTTCTGCAATGATCTCACGCAGTAACTTTCCTTCTTTCTCCTGAATCACCAGATCCGCATCCACAAACTGGAACCCTAAGTACTTTTGCCAATATGACTCCGACAGTACTTTTTCCAACTCCGGCATCCGATCAGTACGATATTGTCTTTTTTCATCTGTTTTCTCCCGCTATAAACTTCCCATTTTCATAAAAAACGTCGAAAGACTGTGCTTTCGACGTTTTCTTTTTACTCTGTTGCCTGCTCCGTCGTGCTTTCTGTCTCTGTATCTTTTATAGTTGTAAACAGGTTATCGAAATTCACGTCATCCCAGACTTTTCTTTCACTGCCCACTCGATGCCCTCTTTCCATCCATCGAGCGTCTCATCATACAGATCATCTTTGCGCTGCTCAATAATGCTCTGACGTGTCTCCTCTGTTGCATCCTCGTCCACTTCTTTATCAAGACGTGCCACAAAATAAGAGCTGTCGCCATCGATCAGATCTGTTACTTCGCCTTCTTTTAAATTTTTCAATGCTGCTAAAAGATTGTCATCCACAGAATCATCTTCCTGCGTAAAAGTACCGGTGCTTACCGTATAGCCTGCATCCTCTGCCGCCGCATCAAGACCATCTTCCTTCGCTGCTTTTGCAAAGTCAGCTACCTTTGCTGCAAGCTCCTCTTTCTCTTCATCTGTGTAATCTACCGTATTGCCACTCTCATCCTGATGTGTCGTCTTAGAAATGCCCACATAACTGTATGCACCCGTTTTTGCTTCCTCATCTGTCACATTGGTATCTGCGCCTGCAACGATTGCTGCTTTCATTTTACTCTGGATCGTCTCTAATGTAAGGTATTCCTCCACGATCTCCTGCGTCGAACCAAGTGCATTGATTGCATCTTTGCTGTTATCTTCCATAAACTGTGCTGCTGCTGCGGTGATCGCTGCTTTTTCATCGTCTGTAATGCTGACATTATACTCATCCATATGAAGCTGTAACACGTACATATCTTCTAAGGAGTCCATCACGCTGTCTTTAAAATTATCCTGCCCGGTCGTTCCATTTCCATATAAATCGGATGTCCAGACATTTTTTCCGAAATATGCGGTATAAAAATCATCTGCTCCCGCCTGACCAAATCTTGCTGCAAAGTTTGCGACTCCAAGTTTGACCGGCTCTCCGTTTAAAGTTGCCACTGTTTTATCTTTATTGACTCCGCCACAGCCTGTCAGTACAGATAAAGCCATAGCGCTGCTTAACAATAATGCGGTAATTTTTCTGCTGTTCATATATTCCTCCCAGTGCCCTCTTTTTCCGATATGGGCAGTCATTCAGTTTATTATAATTCGTTTTGTAAAAAGCCGCAAGTTATTTTTCCATCAGCATCTCCCCTGCACGCTGCAAAAATGTTTCCATCACATCTTTTGCTTCCACATATTTTTCCCTGGTATTCAGTTTCAGGAAATAGGTAAAATATGGTTCCTTTGCATCCATGGTAAACTTCACATGTTTGTCAAAGGAAGCGGTAAACTCCGGAATTGCCGCCACATTGATCTTCGCTTTCTCATACAGGGTGAACCGCAGTGTATCACCTTTCTGTGCAATATCTGTAAAGTAAAGATGATGTGCCATGGATTTTACCCTTGCAATATAAAGCAGATTTTCGACAGACTTTGGCGGATCTCCAAACCGGTCGATCAGTTCTTCTAACATTTCTTCTGACTCATCTGCCGTCTCAATGCCTGCGATGCGCTTATAAATGTCAAGTTTCTGCATCTCGTTCGGAATATATCCCATCGGAATATAAGCATCAATATCAATGTCGATCGAAGTGTCAAAACTTTCAGCAACTTCCATGCCTTTTGCTTCCTTAACCGCTTCATTTAACATTTTACAGTAAAGATCGTATCCGACTGCCTCCATATGCCCATGCTGCTTGGCACCAAGCAGATTTCCCGCACCGCGGATCTCTAAATCCCGCATGGCGATCTTAAAACCGCTTCCAAGCTCCGTATACTCTTTGATCGCAGCCAGCCTTTTTTCTGCTACCTCTTTTAACATCTTATCCCTGCGGTACATTAAAAACGCATATGCTGTCCGGTTCGATCTGCCGACACGTCCACGAAGCTGATAAAGCTGTGACAATCCCATGTTATCCGCATCATGGATGATCATGGTATTCACATTTGAAATATCCAGTCCTGTCTCAATGATCGTTGTGGAGACCAGTACATCAATCTCACCATTAATAAAACGATACATGATATTTTCTAATTCTGTCTCTTTCATCTGTCCATGCGCATAGGCAACGTTCGCCTCCGGTACAAGCTCTGCGATCTTTGCTGCCACATCTGCGATCTCCCGCACACGGTTGTATACATAATATGCCTGTCCTCCACGGGAGAGTTCCCTGGAAATTGCCTCACGCACCAGTTCTTCATTATATTCCATCACATACGTCTGGATCGGCACACGATCCATCGGCGGTTCCTCTAACACACTCATATCACGGATCCCGATCAGGCTCATGTGCAGTGTCCTTGGAATCGGTGTTGCCGTGAGCGTCAGAACATCAATATTGGTCTTTAACTGCTTGATCTTTTCCTTATGCGTCACACCGAAACGCTGTTCCTCGTCAATGATCAGAAGCCCAAGATCTTTGTATACTACGTCTTTTGAAAGCAGTCTGTGCGTTCCGATAATGATATCAACACTTCCTTTTTTCAGCGCCTCCACCGTCTTTTTCTGCTCCGCACTGCTCCGGAAACGACACAAAAGATCAATGTTGACCGGAAAATCTTTCATACGCTGCACAAAGTTATTGTAATGCTGCTGCGCTAAGATCGTTGTCGGCACTAAAAAAGCGACCTGTTTTCCATCCTGTACTGCCTTAAAGGCCGCACGGATTGCGATCTCCGTCTTGCCGTAACCGACATCCCCGCAGATCAGGCGGTCCATGATCTTTGTGCTCTCCATATCTTTTTTGGTCGCCTCGATTGCAAGCTCCTGATCCTCCGTTTCCTCAAACGGAAACATTTCCTCAAACTCTCTCTGCCAGACGGTATCCGGCCCGTAGACAAATCCCTCCTGATCCTGTCTCTGTGCATAAAGTTTTACAAGATCCTGTGCGATCTCTTTTACCGCACCGCGCACCTTTGTCTTTGTCTTATTCCATTCCTGTCCGCCTAATTTGTTCAGTTTCGGCTTCTTTGCATCCGCGCCGGCATATTTCTGGATCAGCTCTAACTGCGTTGCGATGGATATATAAGTTTCCACCACCTGCATATTCTTATTTTGATGTAATCTTTGACCGTCTTATCGACCTCTATTTTTTCGATTCCACGGTAGATGCCAAGTCCATGATTTTCATGCACGACATAATCACCGATGTTAAGGTCGGTAAAACTTGCGATCTTTTCTCCCTCATAGGTACGGTGGTGCTTCTTTTTCTTCTTTTCACTGCCGAAAATATCGCTCTCTGAGATCACAACAAATTTAAGCAGCGGATATTCATAATCCTTTTTATTTTTCCGTAACCGGTCATGATCTCACCCGGTTTTACCTCGTGATCAAAATCTTCTGAATAGAATGCATTCAGTTCCTCCGCCATCAGGTCTTCTGCCAGCCGCTTTGCACGCGTCCTTGATCCGGAAAGTAAGATCACACGGTATCCGTTTTTCTTATAGCGGGTGAGGTCTTTGACCAGAAGATCAAAACTGTTATTGTACGGGTTGACGGTCTTTGAATCGATGACAAATTTTTCTTTGATATCCACATGGCTGTTTTTTAAGTCCAGCGCCACCAGGGAAATGCATGCCATCTTTTCCATTTTTGCCAGTATTTCTTTGCAGGAAAAAAAGCTCCCGCATCTGTCCCGGCAGAATATATCCCTTTTCAAGACGCTGCTTCATGCTCTCAGAATATTCTGTTTCCGTCACCATACCGCGCTCGATGGAACGTGCCAGTTCATCCACAAAAATAACGGTGTTCTCCCTGTTAAAATAAT
>ENA-OQBD01001180-OQBD01001180.1-human-gut-metagenome-genome-assembly--contig:-NODE-1180-length-12362-cov-4.075031_pt1 | contig 12362 bp, 7 predicted proteins | sample MGYA00242742_ERZ504543 | MGnify/ENA primary metagenome ERZ504543 (study PRJEB26092, sample SAMD00036239) | human gut metagenome | host: Homo sapiens | study: EMG produced TPA metagenomics assembly of... | reverse complement strand
CGCGAACGAATGGTCGACCCGCCGCTACCTCGACATGTCCCGGTTCGATGACAACCTCGTGGAAGCGAACTGATCATCGCTCCATGGACGGCCATGATCCAAAGTGCGCAACTTTTCGGGCACTACCTGACAGTTATGGCCATACCAATAGTAATCATATTAAGAAAACAATTTAGCATTGTTATGGAAAAGTCATACTAGCGGTATGTTTTGTCTTTCATTTTCAAATGGAAGACACTGTCAATCAGAACGAATATCTCCATTACAAGCGCATATCACATGAGGAATATTCTTTGCCTCTTAATGTGGCTAATATGCCGGTGCATACTATAAAGACAACGATCTTAAGCGCAGGCACGCTTAAGATCGTTGTCCGCCCAAAAAGGTTCTTCTTGACCTACTAACCGTTATGTCGGCGATTGGCGAATTCTATGTATGCTGGACCATGTGCGAACCCACCAATTTCAAGAGCACTATCTCCGCAAGCCTTTTTGTTTTCCCTTCAATTTTCGCAGTTCCCTCCCCGCCATGAACAGCAGGAAACCTGCATATTCCATTTTCATGTCTGAATTAACTTGCCCTTCCCCTTCAATAAAGGCAGTATACATTTTTATCTGCTCATTCAGATTTTTTCTCGCAATCCGAGCACGCATATGATTCCAAGCTTCCAACCGATTTCTCTTCAGCTTTTCCACGTTAAGATTGAGCGTATCATTTAAATCCTGCTCAATATCGGAATCATCCGATTTCACTTTGCCGTCGTAGCCATAAGAAATTTTCGCTATCGAATCAGAATTTAATGGATTGACTGAAATAATCGCATTGCCTTTATGGGTATCACAAGTTTGGAGTCTTTTCGGCTCTCCCTCTCCACCACGACAGGAAGCAAACAGGTTAGTATACTCAACACTTAATTCCGCACCTTTCCCCATCTCATCATGCCTTGGATAAAGATGCTCAATTTTCATATCATGGTCACCAATTCGCGACATGCAATACACACACAGATGCCCCTGCTCCGTAGCTAACGCCTTTCCTAAAGCCTCTTTCGCCTTGGATTCAAGAAGGTCATACGGCGTTTTCTTTCCGGGCAAAGCACGGTAATATGTGTACTTTGCCCGTACGGCGGCTCCGACAAATTCCGGAGGTGGCGTTCTTTTATTAATTTTCAGCACACCAACGCTCCGTTTCCAAAGCACTTCTCGCACCGACGACAGAATCATCATCAGTTCCGACTGTATTCTCTAGGACCTTCAATACCCCTTCAGCAGCTTCTAAATTTCTTTCATCAAGCTGCCGATAGAAACGATCTATCAGTTCACGCACATCTTCTGGTCTACTTTGGGCACCCATAACATCTTCGAGAATGGAATTGGCGCTATGTCCATACAGCTCACTCTCCGGTTCAACGCCACAGAAGAAATGCAACCACTCAGATGGATAGGCTCCAGTCAAATCTAACTGCTTCAATGAATCCCGGTCAAGCAACAGAATCCGATTAATGGCTTCGTATGACTGCACATCATTGATTCGTTCGAGTCTGCGCACTTGTGATGCCTTCACGGAAGCAATGATCTTCGGCGCATGGGTACTCACAATGAACTGAAGATTCGGGAAAAATACGCAGCAAGTCTCCCAGAATCCTGCTTTGCCATTTTGGATGCAAATGTAAATCCACCTCATCAATAAGCACGATTCCAGGAGTAGAAAGAATCTCCGTGCTGTTGGGATTCAACACGGCCATACGGTATGCGATATCCGCAAAAAGACTCAATACGCCGCGATACCCGTCGCTCAATTGATCAAAAGGCAGTTCCAACTGTTCACCAGTTTTATCCACGGTCGTAAGCACAAGAGCGTTCTGCTTCAAACTATACGTGACAGTAACATCCGAATAGTCAGGAGACAAGTCCTTAAGACAAGTTGACAACGCCTGCCGAACCGCTACAAGTTCAGGAATCCGTTGCCCATATTGCAGACCAACCATGGTCATATGCCTGAACCATCCAAGCATGAGCTTCTCATTGGTGACCGAATCCAAACAATCAATATACCCGTTAGCACGTGAAAAGCGTTTCTCAAACACATTGGGCATGCCACTCATACCGCGTTTATGCACCCAGAGACGCCCCGTGCCATAGTAAGCCAGCAATGGCAAAACCGCATTCGCATCAGATTTGATGCTTTCCTGCATGCATTTCGAAATCTTGGAAGCATCTTTCGCTTCACTAACCGTGGTACGTCCGCCCAATCGGTTCAGCTTACGCGACCACTGAATACGGTCTCCCCCTATCGTTCCTTGGGCAGCCACAACGGTAGGAGTTTGCGGCTCATACGAAGACAAACTACCAGCTTTACCAATTTGTAGACGAACATCAGATTCCGAAAGCATCGGACTCACAATACGCGCGTTTGGCCCGTCTACATGCATAAGGAACGTACCCAACGCAACGGCAATAGCATCCAACACCGCGGTCTTACCAGCCCCATTATCACCGCATAACACCGTTAAACGCTTATCGAAATCTGTTTCAAAGATGCCGAACTGCCTATAATTCTTCAGCTCAATTCGCTCTAATCGCATTTCGTAGTTCGTCATAACAATCAGTTTAACGGTTGTCAAGAACGAGATAGTTTGTTATTTGGGAATTGATAAGTGCTGCCGGACGCGTTATTGATCCCATTACCTTCTCAAAGTAAAATCGCGGATATAAACGCATGGCATCGGCAGGAATACGCGAACGCTCTATTCTGCGCTTTTTCACCACTGACAAGATCTGTTATGGAATGCGCTTCCACAGTACGAATAATTTCAATTAGAGTACAGTTTCCGCACTCTTTACAAAGGGAAAAACGCACAACAAGAGATTAATCGAACATGTTTTCATGCCGCCTTTGAATTAAAATTCAATCAGCATACATGTATTCCAGAGAAGGAGCCATGCGTTGGGAGAGGTATTCCAATCATCTTGACACCCTGCCGCAGGACGATACCCCGGTATTGAAAAACCCTCTCAAGAAATTGAACAAATGAACTCTCTGCGGCATTGGAACATATGGACAGCAACGATTGGATCACGGACTCTAATGAATCCGCGGATTCCCGACTCGCTATTACCATCATTCAAGCCGACGTAGAAGAAACGTTCACAATTCCCTCTTAATGCTCTGCTTCTTCGACATCAAACGGTATCCAGCCCATTCCTCTTCTTTCGATTCACCCACATGACGCTGCTGTGAACACGCAACAAATCCTCTTTTACCGGATAAATCAATCAGTAGAATAAAGGCACTTTTTTATCCAAAGAAAGGGACTTTCAAAAATGTTCTATAACTTCTTCGCATTGGGAGACGATGAGTTCGAAGAATTATCACGGGACATTCTTTCGAGAGAGCTCGACCAGAAAATGAGAATATTTGGAAAAGGAGCAGACCAAGGCATTGACATAGCGGATTGCAAAGACGGTCGCACCATAATCGCTCAATGCAAAAACTACATAAACACTCCTACTTCCGATTTGATGTCTGCTCTAGAGAAAGAAAAGGATAAAGTCGAAAAGCTCAACCCGAAGGAATACTACCTTTTCATCAATAAGGACATATCTCCCAAAAGAATAAATGCCATATACGAACTTTTTCAAGAATGGATGCCATCAAACAAGAACATTTATACACGAAGCGACTGCGATGCATTTATTTCCAAAAATGAAAATCAAGACATCGCACAGAAATATCCACGCCTTCTGAATCTAAATTCGCTCCATAATCTGATAAACAGCAGTACCATCATAGATAATCAAGACCTACTCATTTCATCAAAAAAACCTTTCGGCTTTGTTTGCTCCAACTGGCCAATATCGACAGTCCATGGCATTGCTTGAGAACAATCAAATTGTTCTCATATCTGGCGCCCCTGGTACAGGAAAGACGATTTCCTCAAAAATGCTTGAAGCACAATTTGTCTGTTATGGCAAATACTTGCTTCGCTATTCCAATGGCGAAGAACTTTATCGAATAAAAGACATGCTTTCTCCTGATCCAGAACAGAAAGAATTCACTTTCATCGATGATGTGTTCGGACAGCATTATCACGATATGAACAGCTCAAAGGAAAATCTACTTAGACAGATCATCCGGCACGTCAACAACTCACCAAATAAACGGATGCTTATCAATACTAGAATGACGATTCTGCAAGAAGCTCGGCAACGTTTTAATTTTGCAGATGGTAGTAGTGATGGGAAAGAACCCTTTTCCATTGTGGACATGAATCAGATTACTCTGTTAGAGAAGGCTGAGATTTTTGTCAACCATTTGAGGTGCCGAAGTGTACCCCGAAACTATATTGACTCGGTCAAGATCAACCATGCATACCGGTCTATAGTCAGACACACGAATTACACACCCCGCATTATTGACAGATGCACCCAGGAAAAATACGTGCGTGAAATCAAACCAGATGAATATGCAACCCATATCCTTCACACTCTCAATCATGCGAATGAAATATGGGATGACGAGTTCAAACATCGATTAAATGAACCAGACAGAGTTTTCTTATATACGCTCTACTCGTTAACGAACCATAACGTATCCGAAAACGCGCTTCGTAAAGCAGTTAATGCACGGCTAAACCCATCTGTCATGTCCGGCGAAAGCACCAATGTTAACGACATTTTGCAAAGATTAAATGAATCTATGATCGCCATAACATACCAAAACAATACTCGAATGATTGGCGCAATTTAACCCTTCCGTAAACGATTTTCTTCGCAGCTACTTGTACCAAACCCCTGAGGAACGAGACAGGATCATCGAACATGCAACTTTCATGGAACAAATTGAAAGAATCTCAGCATGCACCGACGATAAAGCATATGGGGAGGAAAAGATAAACCGACTATTAGGCAGTTTCATTTCCGGAAGAGACGCTCCTGGATATGCAGACAGCAGCGACTCGGCCATTTATACCAATGCCGCCTTACTCGTTTTAGCAAAGCAACACGAATATGTGGTAGATGGCACAAACGTACAACGCTTCTCCAGAATTGCCAAGAACTTCATGAATGCCGTTCTACAAGGGAATATAGGATTCGTCGATAGCGGGGTTTGTTTTAAAAACACGACCGGATATTCACAGAGAACGTCTTCCTTTCTCCCTGACAGTGTACAAGTGTTGAAGTCTCTTAATGACGATTATGCCATTCTTGACCAATGGCAGGGAGACAAAGAGAGTTTAGAAAATATCCTCGCTGCCAGTGATGGACTTGAGATTAAGAGTCACATATGCGCATTATTCTATGACAGTGCGCTTTCAAAACTGGATCAATCGCATTTAGATGCTCTAACAAATGTGATTATCGATGATCTCGATGCGGAAATCGATTTTATTCAAGATTCTGCAGATGTTAGCGACTACTGCGAGAACAGCATTGACGATTACGATGATTCTTCCTATCTGGATGACTCAGCTTGGGATATTGCGAATGAAATAGCTGATGCCGTACAACAAGATATATATAACCAGACCTCCGTCTTACCTCAAGAATTGCAATCCCGGTTAAGCACAGTTGATGCATATAATTATGAAAACGCAGTGGCAGATGAACTGGCACGATACGAGGATGCGGAAGCTATGGACGTTTTCCTCTCCACTAATAACTACGCAAACTCAATTGCAAACTCACAAATAGATAAATTATTCAAAAACTTATGATCGCTTCATTATCATCAAAACTCACACTAAATAGAATGCGACATTATTCGGGATGATTTTGTATTTCGCGTATTGCAAACAATAGAAAGAGGATGACATGCAATCTTATAACTTCGAACCTGCTTGTTGGTCTGCGGATAAAAACGGTCTAGCCAATATCAACGAATGTCCGCTCGGCTTGCTTTCCTTTGATGGGCAGAACGCCCCTGAACTAAACATTCTCCGAGGTCATCTCGTTTCGGAATCCGTACCAACGGAAAGCGGGGGCAATGCTTTCGCCCTCGATTTCAACAGGAAAGCGGTCTTTGGCTATTCGAATGACAACAAATACTACGTACTAAGGGATGTTCATGGGACTAACGCCATCCCCTTCTCACAAGCCTTCATACAGCAAAAGCTTCAGGGCGAATCAATAATTGTTGCTAACCAACGAATTGACTATAACCCCTCAATATCAGAATTAACAGTTGATCTGTCTGGTTTTAGCGAATGGATCGGCACACACTTCTTCCGTGAATCTAACAATTTAACCGAAGACGGAGCTCAAGAACTTAAATTCTCCTATTGCTCAAATGAACCTCAAAATATTCTTCTATACAAGAACAATGATTTTGAAGTCCACGCAAAACATTTCGCAAAGCGACTCGGTGGCTATAATACTCTCCACGAGTTTTCCTTCAAGGAAGCATGGCGACTGAACTTTAAGATGCTGGATTCTGGAGGAATGCCATTAAATGATGCTCTCAATAATCTTTTTGAACCGTTCGAACGATTACTTGCATTCTGCATGGGCTTTCCTGGGAACACCGAAAAAATAACATTTATAGGCATTGATCCGGCAGTCCAGGGTCAATACTTTGATCGCTATGTCCCCGGCGAAGAGGATGGAATCGGTAGGCTCGCGGCCAAGATGCCACTACCTTACCCAGAAATAAGCAATCGTTTCCAAGACATCGCCGATAACTGGATAAATGCAACCGGCGATGCACGAATAGCATGTCGAGCCGCCGCAGCATTGCTCGGAAAATGGGACAAGGCAATAGACACAATGTTCTCGTTATGCGCTCAAAGTTTCGAAGCCACTTCCCGAGTCGGAGAAAATCTCAGCGAACTTTCCGATGAGGAATTTGAGCGGAGGAAAACCTGCGTACTAGAGAATATCAACAATAAAACAATCCACAACTGGGCCGAACTCAAGCTGAGATACGCAAATTTTGCACCAGCAGGAGAACTCGCCAATAGGCTCTGGACAAAATTAGGCGATTTCGCAAATTACGTTATCCCCAATAAGAAACTGTTCTTACAGCAACATCGCGAAAGTCGAAATACCTATACGCACATGAGAGAGCCCAATAGCGATAATTTTCTGACTGGAAGCAACTTGTACTGGCATGCACGTGCGGTCCAGGTACTCCAATATGGAGCGGTATTACTCTATCTCGGTTTTCAGCCAACTGAAATACTGTCAATCTTCCAAAAACATAATTTCATGACAAGCTTTATCAGTAAGGCACAAGACATATATGCACAAGTAGAGCAGCAAGATGATGATGCCAAATGATGACATTCCATGAAGAGCACTAGCAATACCAGCCCTTACGATTCTGTCAAGAAAGTCCGTGCGACCGACAGAAAGTTGGTGCACGGACTTTTGGGTTGCACGGACAGCGGGACGATGAAAGACGGATGTCCCGGAACGCCCGTCACGGGGACAGGATTTCGGATACAAGCTCCTGGAACAGGCCCTTGTCAGTTCTTTTGGTTGGGGACGAGCATGATCTCGCCGTCGGCAATGCCCTTGAGATGCTGGCCGTACGGGCTCTTGCCGTAACGCTCCGCGGACTCCATGAGCTGGCCGCGCGTGATCCAACCGTTCTCGAACGCGATCTCCTCCACGATCGCGATCGGCAGACCCTGCGCACGCTGCACGGTACGCACGAACTCACCCGCCTCGAACAAAGAATCCATCGTACCGGTATCCAACCACGCGTAGCCACGACCCAACGTACGCACGTTCAGCATGCCCGCATCCAAATACATGCGGTTCAGGTCCGTGATCTCCAACTCGCCACGCGGGCTCGGCTTCACCCGCTTCGCGTACTCGACCACGTGCTCGTCGTAGAAATACAGGCCGGTCACCGCGTAATGCGACTTCGGCTTCGCAGGCTTCTCCTCGATGGACACGGCCTTCCTGTCCTCGTCGAACTCGACCACGCCATACCGTTCCGGATCGTCGACATAATAGCCGAACACGCTCGCACCCCCGCCGGACTCGGCCTTCGCGACCGCGCCACGCAACGTCGCGCCCAGACCATTGCCGTAGAAGATGTTGTCACCCAACACCAACGCGCACGGCTCGCCCGCGATGAACTCCTCACCCAACAGGAACGCCTGAGCCAGACCGTCCGGAGACGGCTGCACCTTGCACGAGAACCGCACCCCGTAATGCGAACCATCGCCCAGAAGCCTCTCGAAGTTCGGCAGATCCTTCGGCGTGCTGATGATCAGGATGTCGCGGATCCCGGCCATCATCAGCACGCTCAGCGGATAGTAGATCATCGGATATTCTTCACGAATTTATGCTCCTCACCAATCACCCAGCTCATCCAAATCCTCCAACGGGATCGGCCAATCGATATGCAACTCCGGATCGGCGAGGTTCACGAACGTGTGCGCCTTCTTCTGCTCCAAGTCCGGTGCGCGTTCACGAGATACGTGTACACAGCACCGTCCTCCAACCCCTAGAAGCTATTGCCCATACCACGCGGCATGCATGGATGATAAGGGACACGAACCCCAGACATCCACGCGCGACGCCAAGCGGTCACTGGCCCCGCTGCTTATACCGTTCCTCGGTAGCGGCCTTCGCCGGCTCCCACCATGCACGGTTCCGCGTATACCATTCAATCGTCTGCGCGAGGCCCGACTCGAAATCCGTATGCTTCGGAGTCCAACCCAGCTCGGTGCGCAGCTTGGTCGAATCGATCGCGTACCGACGGTCATGGCCCGGACGATCCTTCACCCAATCGAACGCATCCTCCGCCTGACCCATCATCCTCAAAATCATGCGCAACACGGTGATGTTATTCCTCTCACCATCCGCGCCGATCAGATACGTCTCGCCGACACGACCCTTCGTCAGAATCGTCCACACGCCGCTGGAATGGTCCTCGGTATGGATCCAGTCACGCACGTTCAGTCCCTTGCCGTACAGCTTCGGACGCTGACCGTCCAGGATGTTCGTGATCTGACGCGGGATGAACTTCTCCACATGCTGGAAGGGACCATAATTGTTCGAACAGTTCGAGATCGTCGCGCGGATGCCATACGTGCGCGCCCACGCGCGCACCAGCATGTCCGAGGCGGCCTTCGTCGACGAATACGGCGAGCTCGGATGATACGGCGTATGCTCCGTGAACCTGGCCGGATCATCCAACGCGAGATCCCCGTACACCTCGTCCGTGCTCACGTGGTGGTAGCGGATGTCGTACTTCCTGACCGCCTCGAGCAGACGGAACGTGCCCTCCACATTCGTCCTCAAAAACGGTTCCGGATCCGCGATGGAATTATCGTTATGCGACTCGGCCGCGTAATGCACGATCGCGTCATGACCAGGCACGATCCGGTCCAGCAGATCCGCATCGCAGATATCGCCCACGACCAGTTCCACACGATCCTCGGGAAGGCCCGCGATGTTCTCCGGATTGCCCGCGTACGTGAGCTTGTCCAGCACGGTCACATGCACGTCCGGATGATGGTCAACCACGTAATGCACGAAATTCGACCCGATGAAACCACAGCCACCGGTCACGATAATGTTCTTGGGAGTAAACGTCTCTTCAACCACACCCCCGATTTTACGACACAACATCTATTCCCATTACGCATGATGTTATATGCAAACTTTCCTGAAAGAGAAAACGTTTTATGTATATATTTCATACAACCTTTATCCAATAGCCCCGAACTCACGTTTACATCCACTGAAAATTTTTGCAAACCCCTTTTCAATACTCCCTCACACCACAACTTGCAATCGTTACGCATTCCGCATCCACAAATTGCCATTCAATCGGGGGCTACCCCTGCAAAAACAACGGCAAGTTTTTGCAAAAATCATTGTTATTGCAGCAACGATTTTCATTGACATTCTGCCATTTTCCACTCTTTAGCACTCTGCAAAAGGTATAGAATATACAGCATACGTTCGCAATAGAGCAAACGTTATCAGGGAAGATAAACCCCCGTCATAAGGGGCCGTCAGTAAGGAACAAAGGAGTCATGAAACATCGGAAACCCGCACCGACCTGGCATAGGCTGGGGCTGAAGATTAGCAAGAAAGTGGTGGTCGGCATCACCGCCGCGGCGACCGCCTTCGGCGGACTGGCAATCGCCAGCACCGCAGCACAGGCCAGCACCGATCGCGACAGCTACGCCGACACCGTTGAAAACACCACGTTCGAACAGGCGCGCAAGCATTACGGACTGGCGCAGCAAATGAGCGAGGGCGCCACCCTGCATGCATGGGAGTGGAGCTTCAAAACCATTGAGGAAAACATCCCCGCTATTGCCGAAGCCGGTTACACCTCCGTGCAGACCGAGCCGATTTCCGCTATTCATAACGGCGGCAAGGGCATGATCTTCACCGAGAACTGGTACTACGTGTATCAGCCGACCGACACCACCATCGGCAACTGGGTGATGGGTACCGAAGATGATCTGAAGAGCCTGTGCAACACGGCTCACAAGTACGGCGTGCGTATCATCGTCGATGTGGTAGCCAACCATATGACCGCGACTTGGGGCGCCATCGCCGATCGTTGGAAGAAGTCCGAGTACTACCACCACGACTGCAATGACGGTGATGTGCAGGATTGGAACAACCGCTATCAGGTGACCCACTGCAAGCTGCTCGGCCTGTATGACATCAACACTGAGAACACCGAAACCGCCAACATGATGCACGATTTCCTCGTGCAAGCGGTCAACGACGGTGTGGACGGGTTCCGTTTCGATGCGGCCAAGCACATCGAACTGCCGGACGAGTATAACGGCTCCCAGTATTGGAACATCATTCTTAACAATGGCGCGCAGTTCCAATACGGCGAAGTGTTGCAGGATTCCATCTCCCGCGATAGCGACTATGCAAAGCTGTTCTCCAGCCACAGCAAGAACGGCGGCGGCGTCACCGCATCCTCCTACGGCAGCAAGCTGCGCGGAGCCCTGAATTCGAAGAACCTGAACGCCGGCACCCTGTCCGATTGGAGCAACTCCGCCAGCCCGAGCAATCTTGTCTCTTGGGTGGAATCGCATGATAACTATTCCAATAGCGATAGGGAATCCACCGGCATGAGCGAGTGGCAGATGACCATGGGCTGGGGCGTGATCGGTTCCCGCTCCCAGACCATGCCGCTGTACTTCGACCGCCCGGTCGGCTCCGGCGGCAGCCAGCCGCAGTTCGCCGAGAAAAGCAAGCTCGGCGATGCCGGTGCGGATTCTTGGAAAGATCCGCAGGTCGTGGCGGTGAACCACTTCCGTAATACCATGAACAACAACAAGGCTTCGGAGTATCTGCGCAACTGCAGCGCGAATTCCTGCCTCATGGCGGAACGCTACATCAAGGACGGCAACTTCAAGAACGACGGCGTGACCATCACCAACATGGGTGATACGCAAGAGTTGTCCGGCACTGCCACCAACCTTGACGACGGCACTTACAAGGACCAGGTCTCCGGCGGTACCATCACCGTTTCCGGCGGCAAGATCACTTCCGGTTCCGCTCCCGGCGGCAAGATCAGTGTGTTCTTCACCGACAATTCCGGTTCGGTCTCCGCAACCCCGGGCGACAGCTCGTTCAAGACGGACACCACTACCGTTACCCTGAATGCGAACAATGTCACCGATGCCACTTACACCACTTCGGAGGGCAAGTCCGGCTCGTATCAGGATGGCGACACCATCACCATCGGCGCTTCCACGGCGATCGGTGACACCATCACCGTGAAGCTGCAGGGCAAGGATGCGGATGGCCAAACGGTCTCCGCAACATACAAGTACACGAAGAAGGATCCGGCCGCCACAAGCACGGCTTATGCGAAGAAGCCGAGTGCGTGGAGCAACCTGTACGCCTATGTGTATGTAGACGATTCGAGCGCCACCACTTTGAAGGAAAATGCGAAGTGGCCGGGCGAACCGATGACACAGGTCGCTTCGGGAGACACTTGTGGCAAGGATGGCGAGTACAAGTATGAGATTCCCGACGATCTTGAGGGAAGCAATACGCGCATCATCTTCAACGATGGCAATGCCACAAATACCAAGAAGTATCCTGCCGACACCACCGAAGGCGAGGATGCCGCTGGCCTCAAGATCGACGGCAATTACGCTTGGGACGGCAACACTTCGTCCGGCACCTGGGAGGCCCGCAATTGCGTGGTCATCCCGACCAAGTCCGTGAGGATTGATCAGTCGGATTACAGCGTGGACCTGTCCGAGGGCGTGGCCACGAAGCAGTTGACAGCCACGACCGATCCGAAGGGCGCGTCCGTGAGCTGGAGCTCGTCCGACAAGGACGTGGCGACCGTCAGCCCGAAGGGCGTGGTCACCCCGAGGAAGGCCGGCAAGGCCACGATCACCGCGAAGTCCG
>ENA-OQBD01001176-OQBD01001176.1-human-gut-metagenome-genome-assembly--contig:-NODE-1176-length-12402-cov-2.776212_pt1 | contig 12402 bp, 8 predicted proteins | sample MGYA00242742_ERZ504543 | MGnify/ENA primary metagenome ERZ504543 (study PRJEB26092, sample SAMD00036239) | human gut metagenome | host: Homo sapiens | study: EMG produced TPA metagenomics assembly of... | reverse complement strand
CGTGCGGATTTCTCCTCTATCTATATCGACCAAGAATACTCGATCGTCCGGAACGACCGGACGGTGTACGAGCAAGCGCAAGCCTTCAACGAGCGTCATTTCCAAGAGCACGAGATCAAGACCTTGCTAAACCGTTTCCTCTTCCCGCACGACACGTGGGAGAAGAGCTGCGGGAAGCTGAGCGGAGGCGAGAAAATGAGGTTGGCTTTCTGCTGCCTGATGATCAGCAACCAGACTCCGGACCTGTTTATCCTAGATGAGCCGACCAATAATCTCGACATCCAAAGCATCGAGATTATCACCTCCATGGTCCGTGCGTACAGGGGCACGATCTTGCTGATCTCGCACGACGCTTATTTTATTCGGGAATTGGGTATCCACCAAATAATAACTACCTTCGCGGGTAGGTTAAAGACGAATTTATGAAGACGTTACTTGACGTGCATACCCATACGGTAGCCAGTGGGCATGCCTTTAGCACCCTGCAAGAAATGGCAGTGGCCGCCTCCGAGAAAGGACTGAAGTTACTAGGTATAACAGAGCATGCCCCCGGCATACCGGGGACATGCTCCCCGATTTACTTCCGCAACCTACATGTGGTTCCCCGCCGGATATACGGTGTCGAGTTATTGCTCGGAGCGGAATTGAACATCATCGACTATAAGGGTACGATCGATCTGGGCGAGGAGTACTTCCCGATGCTGGATATCCGGATAGCGGGCATCCACTCGCTTTGCTACAAACCGGGAACGGTCGAGCAGAATACAGAGGCGATGATCGGGGCGATCCGCAACCCGCATGTCCACATCATCAGTCACCCGGGAGACGGTACGGCAGAGGTGGATTTCGAGCCTATCGTATTAGCGTCCAAAGAGCATCACACGTTGCTGGAGATCAACAACAGCTCTCTCAACCCGGTCCGCAAGAAACTCACCGCCAGAGATAATAACCTCACGATCTTGCGCCTATGCAAGAAATACGAGGTTCCTGTGATTTTAGGTAGCGATGCGCATATATCTTTCGATATAGCCCGGTACGATCATATCTACGAGTTATTGCAAGAGACACGATTTCCGGAGGAATTGATATTGAACGACAAGGTAGAGGCGTTCAAGAAGTTCATAGGGAGATAAGCGGTGCCTTACATCCGGGCAGATACACGTACGTACCCGCCCGGGTGCATCTTTACTTACAATGTTCCTTTATTAATTTGTCCACGACAGGATCACCCAACTCCTTCGCCTTGTTGAAAGCCTCGCACGCTTCCGCCTTCTTACCCTGACGGACGTAGCAGATGCCTCGCAAACGATAGCAAGAGGCGAAATCCGGAGCGATCCGCAAGGCATTCTCTAAGCTCCTCAACGCCTGATCATAGTTTTCCATACGGATATATACGGACGCTTCCTCCGCCGGATAAGTCGGGTCGCCCGGATTCAAGCGGATTGCGGATTGGATATCGGCCAAGGCGCCGGGGAAATCGTTCATGCGGAACTTCGCTTGCTCGCGGTAATAGAAGAAGCGGTCGCCAACCTGTCCTTTCAAGAGATCGTAGTATAAATCATAATCGTCCACGGCCTCCTTGTATTGCATCAGTTTCAAGCGGAGATCCACCCGTTCCAAGATATAGGGAGCGGCCTCGTTCGTTGGCGGGTTGCCGCATTTGGCGATGGCGCTATCCAGCAAGGCGATGATATCCCCGAAGTTAGCGCCACGGATATTCGCCTTCGCCTTCGCCGCCCAATACCAAGAGGTAGAGGAAGCCATATCGCTATCGTTCACCTTCATATAATCAGCGAACGCCTGCTCGAAATCTCCTTTATAAAAATGGATGTCCCCTTCCAATTGGCGATAGACCGGCAAGTCCTCCTCCCCGATCGCCTTTTGTATCGCCTCGGTAGCGGCATCGACGGTCCACTGCTCCTTATTCAAGGTCGTATCCGCGGCGGCCACGCCGTAGATCAGCTTGGCTCGGTTGAACCAGACATCCCCTTTCCGCTCGCTGAAGCGGGAAGCCGTGTTTATATCTTCCAACGCCTTATCCAGACAAGCCCCCTGCTCGGCCTCCGTAGGAGCCAGATCCGCACGGTGGTAAGCGTAATGATTGGCACGGTTCAAATACCCGTCGGGAGAATCCGGGAAAGTGGCGATGAAATCATTCAAGGTAGCCAGATACGTCTTTGGGTCTTGCGAGCTTGCCATCAGATATAAGGAAACCTGCGCTTGGCTCACGTCCGACGGCCACGCCTTCCGGATACCAATCCGGCTATAGGTGGAATTAAAGGCGTCCGCCGACTGAATCGTCAGGCTATTCGCGTATCCCGCCGAGACCGCGTAGGAATCTTCCTTCTTCCCCGACGCGTCTTCCTGCGCCAAGCCGAACACCTCGCCGTCCGCCGTCAATACAGGAGCGTTTACCTGCCCGCTCTCCAGCGCCATCGACAATTTATAATAGCTGAACGGCTCCTTCAACTTACTGACCTCCGAGACCGGTCCTTCCCCGAACTTCGTGATCTTACCGGTCGAGTAAGGCATCAGATAAGCGGTAACTCCTCGCAAGATCGGCTCACGGGCGATCGGCAAGAACACAGCTTTCTTCGGAACCTCTACCTTGAACTTGATCACGTCATATAATTCATCAGCCCCCAAGATGCGGCTTACCGGATATTCTTTTCCGTCGGCGTCGGTCACGGTCGCCCTCGCCGCGTCCTTAAACAAGGAATAGCCGGACAACGCCTCACCGGTCTCGGTTATGAAAAATCCCGTACCGGACGCTTTCTTCTGGTTATCTTTTCCATAGGTAGTGACAGTAACCACCGCCTTTCGTTGCTTATCCATCCATTTGGGCGCTTTCTTTTGCGCCGCCACCCAAAATACTTGGCAACAAATCGTAATCAACAGAACAATTCTTCTCATTTCGTTTTCATGTTATCAGAATATACGTCGCAAATGTAAATATTTATACCGGATAGGCGAACAAATTAGGGAATTAATCTATTATGAGTATATTCGCGGAAACACTTATAAAAAACCCGCAAGATTATGAGACTAAAATCATGTATGCTTATGTGTAGTTTATTCATGGCGAGCTTAGCCTCCGCTAGTAACTTCGCCTCGGATTCTTTCAAGACCAAGAGCGGAAAAGAACTGACCATCACGTTCATCAAGCACGGCAGCCTGATGCTTACGTACGACAATCATTCGATACAGGTAGATCCTGTCTCCGAATACGCCGATTATACGACTTTCCCGAAAGCCGATATCATCTTGATCACCCACGAGCATGGCGACCATCTGGACCCGAAAGCGATACAAGCCGTCGAGAAAAGCGGTACGGAAATCATCGCCAACGAGAACAGCCAGAAGAAGCTGGGAAAAGGGAAGGTCCTGAAAAACGGCGATACGGATACCTCCATCAGCTATATGAAGATAGAGGCCGTCCCCGCCTATAACACCACACCCGGACGGGATAAATATCACCCCCGCCACCGGGATAATGGCTATATCCTCACGTTCGACGGACTAAGAGTCTATATAGCCGGCGATACAGAAGACATCCCGGAGATGAAAGACCTGAAAGACATCGATATCGCTTTCCTTCCCGTCAACCAGCCTTATACCATGACCGTCCCGCAAGCGGCGAAAGCGGCCAAGATGTTCTCGCCTAAAATCCTATACCCTTACCATTACGGGGATACGAAGATCGGCGAGTTGAAAGATGCCTTGAAAGGTAGCGGCATCGACGTGAGGATACGGGAGCTACAACGACGACAAGGCACGGCTCGCCTTTAAGATATTCCGCCGGTACACCCAGCAAGCCAAGAGGAAATAAACGACGCATTGCACCCACAACGTCACGTACTCCACACCGACTTGCTCAATCGACGCTCCCATCGAGTTGAGCTGTACATAGGCCAGCGTAGCGGGAGCCGCCGGAATGATATAATGGGCCATTTGCCAATACCAAGGCATCAATTCCAAGGGATAAGAGACTCCGGAAAGAAAGATCAAGCCTACCGAGAAGAAGGCGATCATCAATAACGGAGCCTCCGAGTCCGTAAAGAAATAAGAGGCGGCCAGCCCAAAGAAGCTGGTAGCCAGCAAGAAGGGTATCAGCAGGATCAAGGTGTTCAGATAATTACCGATATCCGGCAGGCCAAACAATAGCGGTATCAAGCCCAACAAGAACAAAGCGAAAATCGTATACAATACGCAATACACAAAGGTCTTGCTGATTATCACCCTAGCGATCCGGCCAAAGGATAATCCCTCGGAGGCGAAACGAACGATGGTACCCGAATCCCGCTCTTCCCCGCTTATCATACCGATCACCATCAACAAGGTCTGGAACATAATGACGATCAATACCGCCGGGATCAAATAGGTTCCATATCCTTCCGTAAAATTATACAACGCCGTCCCGACCACTGATATGGGTTGCGCCGAAACGATCTTGGAAGCGTCTTGCTGGGGCAAGAACACCAACATCTCCGGACGATACCGATCGTTCAACGCCAACATGGCACCGCTGGACGCCTCCTGCATCGCCATATAATATAGGAAGGCGCTTGTCGTCTGGTACATGATAAACAGGGATTCATTCCCTCGTGCCACCCGGGTCTCGAAATCAGAGGGAAGATACAAGATACCTACGGCATCCCCCTCCTTCATCCACTCCTGCGCCTCGGCGTAATCTAAACCATCGGCGATTACCGAGACTTGCGGAGTGGCGTTCAGTAAACGGATGTACTCCCGGCTCAAGTCGGTCTTTGAGTCATCGACGACTACCACCGGGGCGTTACGCACCAGATCCGGGGCATACATATAATTATACAGCAGGCCATAGAGAAATATACCTCCTACCAAGACGAGCAAGATAGCGTAGCTCGTGGAGATCGTCTTAAACTCGTCCTTGACCAAGGAAGCGATATCCGCCAAGGTTCCTTTCATATTATCGGATGTTCTCATATTTATGACTTAAAATAGCGGTTTTCAAATGTGGCAACAGCACCAATGCCAATAACATAAACGCAAACAACGAACTTACGTTTACCCATGTATAAGGGAATCCGTAATCGCCATACAATAAGTTCTGGTTGATCTCCACGAAATGCCGTACCGGAAACAGGTACGAGGCGTAATGTACGGGAGCGTACATGGAATCGACCGGGAAAGTAACGCCGCATAAAGTAGCCCCCAGCGAACCGACCATAGACACCACGCTAATCACGATCGCTATAGCGGGAAACAACGAGAACAGGAATACCGCCAACGCTTGCGTAGCGACCACGAACAAGATCGCCGTCAAGTTCAATGGCCAGAAACCGCAAGCGAAAGGAATATGCATGACCCCGAACATGATATAGTTAGCGAAGACGCTCATGATACAAAAGATAATTGTATAAGGGAGCAGCTTGCCCACCACCGCCACGAACATATTCATTCGTGCCGCCTCCAGCCATTCATCGCCTGTCCGGAACTTGATCTCACTACCGATAGCGTACACCGTAACCAGCAAAATGATCACTTGGAAAAACGACAAAGAAAAAAGGATTGCTCAGATAAACGGAATAATCCAGATCCAGGGTTGAACAGCGGGTGGCTACTGGATCGTACCGGTAATAGGAAGGTGGTTATCTGATTCTCCCCCAGCCCCATCGCCGTAGCTTGCACAACCACCGGGGCGAGGGAAAGCGTACGCAGCAGGGTCTCGAAGGCCCCACGTACCTCACCGCCCACGCTCAACAAGGCATAGTGGTAATAATACGATAAAGTAGCGTCACGCCCCGCCGTGGCATCCGCCTCAAACTGATTGGGGATCACTAAATAACCGTAGATTTCTTTTGCTTGGGTGGGTGAGCATGGCGAGCGGTCTCTTGGTCCGTATAATGCCGTGTTACCCGGAAAGTCGGTACCGCCTCTACCTGCCGGATGATCTCCCGGGACATGGAGGTGTTGTCTTGGTCCACTACCGCTACCGGTATGTTCTCCATCTGCCCGCTTCCGAAAATCGTAGACATGAAGAATATACAGAACAGAGGCAGCACGATACACACCCCGAAGTATAACTTCCGGGAAACCATGCGATCCAGTTCCCGACGTAAAACCATATAGAAAGGACTCTTCTTTAGCATAGCGACAATAAATTATTTAGTTGTAGAGACGGGGCGTGCCCCGTCTCTACAACCGGATAGTATCAAGGGAGTTGATAGAGTACGGACATACCGGGACGCAATCCCTCCACCTTCTCCACCGGTAAGGCATGTATCTCGAAGGTCCGCAAGTCATAGCTACCTGTCTGCTTGGTAGATTTCCAAGTAGCGAAACTGCCCAACGGACTGATATAATTGATCTTGAATTCAATATCCTTCTTATCGATCGCCGGTACATCGGCGACAAACGTTCCTCCCATCTTAAATAAAGGCAAACGATCCTCACGTACGTTCAATACCACATGCACGTCATCTAATACGACTAAGTTCATGATTGGCATCCCGGCCCCAACCAACTCTCCCCGTTTCGGGAAAATAGCTGAGATTTGTCCGGATTCCGGAGCCGTCAACCGAGCGTCCTGTAAGAGAGCCGCCACCTCCTCCACGGTTCCTTGCGCCGCCGTCACCAACGAGCGGGCGCTCTCCTTATCTTGTATCTGCGCCCCGTCTACCGCCATTTGATATTGGCTATAAGCGGCACGTTCGGCGGCCTCAGCCGCTTTATACATGGCCTCCACCTCATCTTTACGCTGTGAGGTTACCACGCTATCTTTATACAAGGCATTGACCCGATCATAGGTAATCTTCGCCAATTGTAAATCCGATTTGGATTTATTCCACAATTGTTGCAAGGAAGCGATGATTTGCTTTCGTGTACCCTCATCCACTTTCTGGTGCTGATACTTCGCTATGTTCTCCATGGCGTTCACCTGTTGATATTTAGCCAATGCCTCCGGACTATTGATGACTACCAAGGTATCGCCTTGGCGTACATTCTGTCCCTCTTTTACCAGAAAGGTATCGATACGCCCCGGTAACTTACCGGAGATACGTATTTCCGTTGCCTCGATCTGCCCTTGCAAGATCACCGGCTTCTTTTTCAACAAGATCATCCCGATCAACGAGACAACGATAACAATCGCCAAGACCACGACAAAGGCCACACTCAAATATCTCTTAGTTTTATCCATAACCCCTAAATTTTCAATTTTCAATTCTCAATTTTCAATTCCCCAAAAGCTCCTCGGTCTTTCCCTCCATCTGTACTGGTGGAACTGCTCCGGCGTACCGCAGACAGACAGCAGATTAATCAAGGCTACATCATACTGATATAAGCCAAAAGAAAAGCGTCTTCACCTTCGCCAGCATACCTCGGCATCGACTACCTTCCGTAGAAGTAGCCATTCCCTCTTGGAAGGATTTCTTCCGCACCCGGACCAGTTCCCGGCTCATCTCGATCGTCGTATCCAAAGCTTTTACATTGTCCAAGGCATTTTGTAGCTGGCTGTAGAATTTATCGATACCGACCTCCAGATCCGTAATCGCCTTCTCCTTACCCAAACGAAGCGACTGACTAGCGATCTTTGCCTGCCGGATGGTTTTCTCCCGATTCAAGCCGTCAAAGATATTCCACGTAAAACCAACTCCCACCATCGTACGAGGCAGCAAATATTTATCCAATCCGTCAGCGTACAAAGTCTGTTTGCCGAATAAAGCGATATTCGGGACATAAGCGGACCGGCCGATCTTTAGTTGATTATCGGCTACAACCTGCTGCAATTTCAATTGATTGACTATATAATTATTCATCGGAACCAGATCCTTGAAGTATTGGGCCGGAGGAAGCGCCTCATTAATGAATAAAGGAGTCGTGGTACGTACGTCACTCCCCTCCTCCATATTAATCAAGCTTTTAAACGCCTGTTGAGCGACCGCTAAATCCTTACGGGCCGATTCCAGTTCTCGTTTCGCCTCGTCCATACTTACCTGAGCGAACAGACGCTCGGCCCGATTGATCATCCCGTTTTGCTCTAATTTAAGGGCTTGGTCATAATGGGTTTTCAAAGAATTGTACACTTCCGTTTTTACGTCCACCACACTTTGTCCCAGACGAAGCCCGAAATAAGCCTCAATCAGTAAGGATTGTTGGTTGGCATCCACTTGATTCCTATTCACCTCCGCTATAGAGACCATCGTCTTTCCGATCTTGTTCGCGTAGATACGTTTTCCTCCCGTGAAAACAGGCCACGTCACCGTAGCGTCTATAGAAGTGATGTTTTGGGAGATCAGCGGAAGCGAGAAAGTACCTTGCCCGATCTTATCCAATACCGACATGATCAACTCATTATCCGGGATATAATTATGGACAAACTCCTTCGCCGGTTCCGTATATTTACTCAGCGACTGCCGTACCTCTATCGGATTTCGACATATGTACGAAAGCACCCGCGGCGTTCACCGACGGATACCAAAAAGCGTTTAGCTTTTGATGCTCATTCCGAGCCCATTCCACTTCTTTCCCGGCTATTTTTCAAGCTTTTTATTTTCCTTATGAAGCAGGTCGAGAGATTGTTCCAAGCTTAAATCCACATCGTTCCCTTGGCTCCATGAAGCGCATGGAAGAAGATACAGCAAAAGAATACTGTAAGATACTATATTACTCACCATAAACTCATTTAGTAATTGACGTTCAGTTGGAGTAATAACAACGAAAAAGGGAGGATTGTTTTTACTTCTTTTTCAAGTTGGGAAGGAACCAAGTAACCAGTCCTAAAAGAGGCATGAAGCCACATACGTTGTAGACAGCCTCTATTCCATAATGATCCGCCATATTTCCTAATACGGCCGAGGCTATACCCGCCACACCGAAAGCAAATCCAAAGAAAAGTCCCGAGATAAGTACCTAATTTATAAGGAAGCAACTCTTGCGCATACAAACAAAATAGCCGGGAACGCCGATGATAAGACCAAACCCACGCAAAAAACTAAGCACGATCGTCCAAGCGAATCCCACATGCGGCAATCAACAAGCTAAATGGGGCTGCCCCTAGAATCGATCCCCAAATCACATATTTCCGTCCTATCTTATCACCGATAGGACCACCCGCCAAGGTTCCCATGGCCGTAGCGATCAGGAAGACGAACAAACAGATCTGCGAAGTCTGTACACTCACCCCAAATTTATGGATCAAGTAAAAGGTATAGTAGCTATTCAAACTAGCCATATAGATATATTTAGAGAAAATCAAGGTCAGCAATATCGAGATCGAAAAGACTGTTTTTCCCAAAGAAAGAGGCATCTCCACATGCGTCTCACCCGACTTCTTCTGCCATTTCACCCGACTCAAATACGCCTTATACCAACGGCAGATAGGAATCATCACCAAAATAGCGACGAATGCCAGTATAGAAAACAAAGCGATATGAGTCCGTCCATAAGGCGCCACCAATAAAGCAACCAGTAGCGGACCTAACGATCCGCCCAAATTACCACCCACTTGAAAAAGCGATTGCGCCAATCCCCTACGCCCTCCCGACGCTAGCGAGGTAATCCGGGACGCTTCCGGATGCAAAACCGAAGACCCGATACCTATCAAAAATACGGAGATCAAGACCCAATGGAGCGTAGAGGAAAAAGCGAGATTCAACAAGCCGACCAACGTAAAACTCATACCAATAGGTAACGACCAAGCCACGGGACGCTTATCAAAAACCAAACCGGTTATAGGCTGGAAAACAGAAGCGGATAATTGATAAACAAGCGTAATCAACCCGATTTGGGCGAAGCTCAACGCTAAATCATCCTTGAAAAGTGGATAAACCGCCGAGATAACGGATTGCAACGAATCATTCAAACAATGCGTAACGCTTAACGCCACCAATACCCGGAATGCTGTTTTATTTACCGGCTGTTGTTTAGAAACCTGCTCCATGACTGTCCATATTTCTATTTAACCTCGTGCTCATTAACATTTCAAAAACCACACAAAAAGTTAGCTAATTTCTAGAAAAACAAACCCTAAGAGCCTATTTTAACCATAGTTAATACAACTATTCTTTCGGTTCTTTTCATTTCTTTATGTTAATCGGCTTAATCTTAATACCTATGAGCCTTGTTTTCTCAGTGATACTTCAGAGCTGTATCCCGGAATGAGCATATATCTTATAACTCACTCCCAAAACAAACGCCAAAATCCCTTATCTGCCATCATTCCGACCCGAAGTTAAAGATCGAGATCATAAACGGGAACAGCCTCTGAAGTTTTTTATATTTATTCCTCTTCTTCTCCCTCGTTCGCCGAATGTAAGATAAAAGTAGTAGCGCCAATCGTTACGATCGAACCTTCCCCGATACGTACTTGTTCTTTTTTACCGACCAATACATTTTTCACAAAAGTCCCGGTCAAGCTAGGAAAGTCACGCACCATATAAACGAACTTGCCATTAGTGTCTTTCTTTACATTAATCACACAATGCTTACGCCCCATACTTGGATCGCTCGTGATAATAGGGACATCTACACCTTCCGTATCCTTATTACGGCGACCAATCACATTATCTCCCATCACTAATGGTAGATCTTGCTTAAAAGCAAAACCATTCTCGATAATGGTAATATAACCGCAAGAGAAATCCGGTTCCTTCACCTCTTTTTCCTCACCGGTAGCCGTCTTCACCACCTTTCGGCCCAATTTAATCTTAAATTGCGCTCCACACTGCGGACAGACGAAGGCTAATATCTTCCCTTCCGGATATTTGGTCTCATCAAAAGACAACTGATTATCACATTTTGGACAGAAAACTCTTTTCATACACTTAAATACAGGATCTAGTATTACAAACGGAGCGCAAATTTACGAAAAAACCTTCAGCTACACTCCTAAAATCTCATGGTTATGATTTTTTGAAACAAAAAAGGCTATCCATCACGGACAGCCAATCTCAATTGTTAACCTTAAATCTAATACCATGAAAAACACAGTGCAAATATAGAGGTTTTATGTTATGTAGCATAATATTTTATTTGCAAATCTCATTTTCTTAACCAGATTTAACAAAAACCATGCTTTAAAACATATCCGTAAAATAATATATATCCCCTTAGAACTTAGGTTCATTCTCTTTAATCTCCTTCAAAGGCAAGGTAAACCAAAAAGTGGAACCTACTCCCAATGTAGATTCTACCCCGATTCGTCCCCCTAGTTTCTCGATAATATTTTTGCAAATCGCCAATCCTAATCCGGTACCTTGTTTGCAAGCGTTCAACTTAACAAAGCGATCGAATATAGTTCTACAATCTTCCTCCGAGATTCCCATTCCCGTATCCGAGACCGAAACTCGTATTTCATCATTCGATACCTTATAGGCTAATTTGATCTCACCTTCCGAAGTAAACTTAATCGCATTTGTCAAGAAATTAGAAATAACCTGTACGACTCGTTTCGGATCTGAGAAAACGGTCACGGGTTGTGAGCCCCGGTCAAAAACAAATCGAACGTTTTTTGGAATATTCAAGGCATGTACCGCATAAGTTTCCTCACAGATCTCCTTAAAATCAAAATTTCTCTTCGTAAAGTCAAAGGTTCCCGCCTCAATCTTTGAGAAATCAAGGATATCCTCAATCAATTGCAGAAGCAATTCACTATTCTTGTCAATGATATCCACATAAAACTCTCGTTCCTCCTCCTCTATCTCCTTGGTCTCTGCCAGTATATTCGCGAAACCAACAATAGCATTTAAAGGCGTACGGATCTCATGACTCATATTCGCCAAGAATATAGACTTAAGCCGATTCGCCTCTTTAGCCTTAGCTAACTCATATTCTTTCCGTTGACGCTCTCGTTCCACCCAGCGCAATTTATCTTGCATGGCGGTCTCATCCGTTATGTCCATCAAGTAATAAAGGATTTTCGCAGGTCTTCCCGCTTCATCATATTTATAAGGGTACGCATACGCTCTCACCCAAACATATTGCCCCTCAAAAAGCTGTCGGTATTGAATACTATATTCACCGATCTCACCCGTAACAATCTTTTCAAAGCCTTGTACAAGTACCCTTTCCCGATCTTCCGGATGTACGATCTCACAAAAATCTTTTTTCGTTGTCAAGTTACTTGCTCTCAATCTGGATTTATTACCTAAAACACGTAAATCCAGATCGATATGCATCTTATCGGTTTTAACATCATATTCCCACAGCAAGGAATCACTGCAACGCATAACCGTTTTCAACTTCGTGAACAGTTCCTCTACTTTCTCCGACTTTTGATATTCTTCCGTCTCATCCGTAAACATTAGTACATATCCACAGATATCTTCAGCCTCTCCTTTCAACGGCACACATTTAATAGACAGACGTAAAATTTGTACCTTCCTTTTTTGGGTCTATGTTATAGTACTCATTCGTTTGTAT
>ENA-OQBD01001175-OQBD01001175.1-human-gut-metagenome-genome-assembly--contig:-NODE-1175-length-12405-cov-4.843867_pt1 | contig 12405 bp, 10 predicted proteins | sample MGYA00242742_ERZ504543 | MGnify/ENA primary metagenome ERZ504543 (study PRJEB26092, sample SAMD00036239) | human gut metagenome | host: Homo sapiens | study: EMG produced TPA metagenomics assembly of... | reverse complement strand
TCTCCGTGCAGCAGCGGCGACAGCTGCCACGCCGCAAGGCGGCTGCGGTTATCCGCTTCCAACTCCCGGATGACCCTATCCACCTTCCACGCTTTGCCGAACACCGCCGGGAGCCGCAGCTTCTGCCGGGCAATCTTCAGTGCCGTTTCCGGCGGGGGCGGGCTGTCAGCAGCTACGGCGCTGCCACCCTCCTGCCACGGCAGAAAGTGGATGCTGCCGTCTGCCCGACACTGCATTACAAGCACCTCTACCGAGGGGTCGCCGTCCCGCACTGCTGCCCGCGCCGCCGGGTCGGAGCGGGCACCCTCGTTCTGCATCCAGTCGTCCAGCGTATTCAACTGCGCCAGCCGGTGCGTTTCCGGCTGCGGCACAAGGTACGCCTCGGCGCGCGCTTTCTTTTTCTCCTGCGTCTGCTCATATACGCAGCGCATTTCCTCCCCCTGCGCTCCACCGGGAGCTTCCCGCTCCCAGCCGTAGACCTGCTGCACCAGCGGAGAGATTTCCTCCGGCAGCCGGATGCTCCGGGGCAGAAACTTCCGGGTGCGCCAGAGCAACCACTGTCCATATACCGCCTCGCTGCCCGCATCAAAGGCATCTTCCCCGGTGTCCAGCACCGCGCAGCAGGCCTGCTGCAATGGGGCGGGGCGGCTGCGGCGGTGACGGTGCAACCGTCCGATGCGCTGCAACAGCAGATCCATGGGGCAAAGCTCTGTAACAAGAACGTCCAGATCAATGTCCAGCGACTGCTCCATCACCTGCGTGCCCACCACGATCAGGTCGTTCCGGCGCTCCGGTTCAGAGCCCTTGCCAATGCGTGCCATCAGCTGGTTTTCCCGCGCTGCGCGGTCCGGCATCAGGAACTGCGCATGGAACAGCTGCACCTCTTTGTCCGGCAGGCTTTCCCGCAGCAGCTGCGCGATCTTCTGCGCTTTTTTGACCGTGTTGACGATCACTCCCGCGCAGCCGCCCTCTGCCAGCTTCCGGCGCAGCAGCGCGGGCAACTCCGGCTCTGTGAGCGTGGTCAGCTGCACCGTTTTACCGGGTGCGTCTGGTGGGATGGCCGTCTGCTTTACCTCTGCGCCGTCCGTCCATGTCAGCAGCGGATAGCCGCAGCTGGTTTTCCATGGGACGTCCGGGACAGCCTTTTTCTGCTGGTAAGCCTCGACCAGTTCCGCGCGCCGCCGGGCAGGCAGGGTGGCTGACAGCAGGATGACCGGCGCCTTGTACCAGCCCAGCCATTCCAGTGCACGGTCCAGATAGCAGTTCATGTAGGTATCGTAGGCGTGGCACTCGTCAATAATGACCACCTTGCCCGCAAGCCCCAGATGCCGCAGCATAACGTGCTTCTGGGCAAGTGCCGCCAGCAGCAACTGATCCACTGTTCCAATCACAAAGTTTGCCAGCAGTGCCTGCTTGTTTCCCCGAAACCACTGGTGTACCTGCACCTGATGCGCTTCCTGCGCGTCCTCCTCCAACTGCACCCCGCGCCCCTGCAGCCGCAGATAGCACTCGTTCAGTTCTGCCATGCCGTGTGCCAGCTTTATAGCCTGCGGCAGCGTCTCCTCAGACTGTGTGTCTGCCCAGCCAAGCAGCCGGGGAAAGATGCCGTTTGCCGTGGCCTGTGTGGGCAGCCCGAAAAAGACACCACCCAGCCCGAACCGGCTGGCCATGACCTCCGCAGCGGCCAGCGCCGCCTCGGTTTTACCCACGCCCATCTGTGCTTCCAAAATCAGGATGCCCGGTTCCGCTGCGGTATCCACAGCCTCCAGAACAGCCCTCTGCACCGCATTGGGCGCAAAGCCGAACCGCACCGCAAACTCCTGCGGGTCTGCGATGCCCGGCTGTGCCTCCCACGGGAAGGGCAGCGCCAGCTTTTCCCAAGCCCTGTCCACCCGCGCCGGGTAATCCTCCATGCTGCCCAACTCCTCTACCGGGATCAGGGGAAAGTATTCCGTATTGCTGGCGATCCAGTCTGCCATGATCAGAAGTCCGGTCAGAAGCACTTCCTCCTGCGGATTCAGATCATCCAACTCCGCTGTGTCGTCAAAGCCACAGTCCTGCAAAACAGTCATGAGCAGTTCTGTCCAGAAGTTCTCCCAGACCTTTTTCTGTCCCTTGGGGTAGTAGTTGCTCTCCCAACCCTCTAACTGATCATCGACCGCCGCGCAGCTCTGTGGCTTGCCGTGGTGCGCCCCCACAATGGAGGCGATCCCGCCGGGGCAGTCATCCCACAGCAGGACTGCCTCGCCCGCCCGGGCATGCGGCGACTCCCGGCGATTCTGTTCAGGACAGTCCAGCGGCGTCAACGTTTCCAGCCGCTGCCTCGCCTCCGGCAGGGTGCGCAGGATATTTGCCTGAAAGGCTACCGTAGCCTTGCCTATATCATGGATTCCACCCAAAAACCGGGCATGTGCGAGCAACGCTTCCTCGCGCTCAAAGCCCATGGCCCGTTTTACGCTTTCGGGGAGCCACTGCCGGACTAGCCGCTCCATGATGCCCGCCGTATCCCACAGATGCATCCAGAGCGGCAGCCACAGGCTGGTATTTTCCGGGTCCGTTTTACCGGCCAAAAGCCTTGTTTTATTCAACGTCCTTCGCATTTTTGCTCCTTTTCCGGTGTGTGTGCCTTCCATGTACCGAGCATAACAGATAATGTGTACTATAATCCGTACTTTTTGTATTTTATCTCCGCAAATGAAAAAAGCGGCACACCGGGTCGTGCCTCATCAAAACGAAGTGTCCTCGCAAGGTAAAGAAACCTGCTATTTATAGCCCGGTTCCGTTTTCTGTTTCAAAGATACGCTTCTGCCCTTCTGCTGTCAATGACTCTGCGCCAATTCATCAAAGCTACAAAAAAACGATTTCTTTTTTGTATAAAAAACCGCCCCGGCTTCCATTGCGGAAACCGGGGCGGTTCGTTTATTTTATTGGTGCTTTTTTAAGCCCTTACGCAATCACTTGCGAGGGTTCTTGATTGCAGCCTGAGCGGGTGCCAAAATTACAGAGCGTTGGGGAAGAATGATAATACGTTTTTATCTTCGCGCAAATCCTACTCCAGAAATATTTCCTGTTCGATCGTGACTCCGTATTGCAAAATCTTATCCTTTCTATGCAAAAAAGCTGCCGCACCGGAAAAACCGGCGCGGCAACTCTTTTTGCAGGAACCTGTACCGGCGCTACGGGACGCACCAGCCGCAGGAACACACTTATTTACCAAAGACGGCAACGTAGTCCTTCTGGAACTTTTCAATGCCGGCATCAGTCAGAGGGTGGTGGATCATCTGCTCCAGCACCTTATATGGCACGGTGGCAATGTGTGCACCGGCCAGTGCGCAGTCCGTGATGTGGATAGGATTGCGCACCGAGGCAGCGATGATCTCGGTATGGATGTCGGGGTAATTGCCGAACATCTCTGCAATGGTCTGAATCAGGTCGATGCCGGGCTGGCCGATATCGTCCAGACGCCCCAGAAAGGGGCTGACATAGGCAGCACCGGCACGGGCAGCCAGCAGCGCCTGATTGGCGCTGAAAATCAGGGTGCAGTTGGTGGGAATGCCCTCGCTGCTCAGCACCTTGATGGCCTTCAGACCCTCTGCCGTCATGGGAATCTTCACTACCATGTGCGCAGGATCCAGTGCGTAGATAGCACGGCCTTCCTCGATCATCCCTGCAGCGTCCAGCGTAGTGGCCTTGACCTCGCCGGAGATGGGGCCATCCACAATGGAGGTGATTTCCTTCAGGGTCTCGGCGTAATCACGGCCTTCCTTGGCGATCAGGCTGGGGTTGGTGGTGACACCGGCAATGATGCCCATATCGTTTGCTTTGCGGATCTCGTCCACGTTGGCCGTATCAATGTAGAATTTCATACCTGTATTCCCCTTTTTTTCAGCAGACGCTCACTTCAGCAGCGCCTCGGCATGGGCTGCAATGTTCTCGGCGGTCAAACCGTACTCCTTGAACAGATCGGCGGGCGAGCCGCTCTGACCAAAACGATCCATAATGCCCACGCGGTCAAACTTGCAGCTGCACTTACCGGCAATGGTCTCGGCGGTCACACCGCCCAGACCGCCGATGATGCTGTGCTCCTCGGCAGTAACAACAGCCTTGCACTTATTGGCATAGGCCAGTGCAGTCTCGGTATCAAAGGGTTTGATGGTGTGGAAGTTGACAACAGCGGTGCTGATGCCCTTGGCCTCCAGCGCATCCGCTGCCTTCAAAGCTTCCGGGATCATCAGTCCGGTGGCAAAGATCGCCACATCAGAGCCATCCTTCATCACGTTGGCCTTGCCGGGGATAAAGGGGGTGTCCTCCTCGGTGTACACATCGGACACCGGACGTGCCACGCGGATGTACACAGGACCCTTGATGTCGATTGCTGCCTTAACCGCCTTACGGGTCTCAATGGGGTCGCAGGGTACCAGAATGGTCATGTTGGGCACAACGCGCATCAGGGCAATGTCTTCCACGGTCTGATGGCTGCCGCCGTCCTCGCCCACGCACAATCCGCTGTGGCTGCACGCCACCTTGACGTTGGCGTTGACGTAGGCAATGCTGTTGCGGATCTGCTCGTAGGCGCGGCCGGTACCAAACAGTGCAAAAGTGCTGATGAAGGGGATCAAACCGCTGTGTGCCATGCCTGCTGCAGCACAGGTCATGTTGGCTTCGGCAATGCCGAAGTTGAAGAACCGCTCGGGATACTTCTCGGCAAAGATGTTGGTCATGGTAGCGTGTGCAAGGTCTGCATCACAGACGACGACCTTCTCATTCAGACCACCGATATCACGCAATGCCTCGCCGTAGGCGACGCGCATAGATTTACTTTCAGCCATCTACTTCTACCCCCAGTTCTTTCATAGCCTTGATGTACTCTTCCTTATTGGGTGCCTTGCCGTGCCAGCCGACCACGTTTTCCATAAAGGAAACGCCCTTGCCCTTCACGGTCTCGCAGCAGATGAAACGGGGCTTACCCGGGGTGACGGGTGCCTGAATGGCATCCACGATGGCCTGAATATCATGGCCATCCACCTTGACGGTCTCAAACCCGAAGGCGGCAAACTTGGCGCAGGGATCGCCCACCGGCATGACCTGATCGTTGGTGCCGTCGATCTGCAGCCCATTGTGATCCAGCAGAACCACAAAATTGTCCAGACCGTACTTCACAGCGCTCTCGGCTGCCTCCCACACCTGACCTTCCTGGATCTCGCCATCGCCCAGAATGGCGTATACCCGGTAGTCCTTGTGCAGGTATTTGGCTGCCATAGCCAAACCGCCTGCCACGCTGACGCCCTGTCCCAGAGATCCGGTGTTCACATCAATGCCCGGCGTCTTGTTGCAGTCGGGATGGCCCTGCAGGTGGCTGTGCAGCTTGCGCAGGGTCCACAGATCCTCCCGGGGGAAGAAACCCAGATCTGCCAGAATGGCGTACTGTGCCGGGCAGCCGTGACCCTTGCTCAGCACAATGCGGTCACGATCCTCCCACTTGGGGTTCTTGGGGTCCACATGGGCAGTGTTATAGTAGATAGCCATGAGCATCTCCACCAGAGACAGTGATCCGCCCGGGTGGCCGGACTGGCACAGATACAGCATCTTGATAATGTCTGCGCGCAGCTGCTTTGCTTTTTCCTGTTGCATAGCAAGTTCCATAATATGTATCCCTCTCAATCAGATTTGAAGATGTACGTTTTTACGCAGCCGTTGCACCCAGCAGCATATCCGGCAGGAAGGTAACGACCTGCGGGAAGATACAGGTGACAGCCAGCGTGATCAACAACGGAACCAGGAAGGGCAGGATCGACTTGTAAATGCGTTCCAGCTTGATCTTGTTCACGTCCGAAATGACAAACAGGCACACGCCGAAGGGAGGAGTGACCTGACCGATCATCAGGTTCAGCACCACCACAACGCCGAAGTACACCAGATTGTAGCCCATGGTGTCGGCGATGGGCAGCAGCACGGGCAGCATCAGGGTCAGGATAGCGCCGGGCTCCATGACCATGCCAAGAATCAGCAGGATGATGTTGATAATGAACATGACAACCGCCGGGTTGGAGGAAACACCGGTGATGGTGTTTGCGATGAGGGCGGAGATGCCCTCCTTGGCCATGACGTAGGTAAACAGGGTGGAAGTACCGATGATGAACAGTGTGTTTGCAGAGGAGATGGCACTTTCCTTCAGGCACTGCAGGAAGGTTTTGAGATCCATGCTCTTATAGACCAGCACAGAGATGATCAGCGCATAGATGGTTGCCACTGCAGAGGCCTCGGTGGGGGTGAACCAGCCCAGCGTAAAGCCTGCCAGAATGATCACGGGGGTGATGCAGGCGGGCAGCGCATGAACAAACTGCCATGCCAGATTGCGCAGGTTGAAAGCGGTGCGCTCGTAGCCGCGCTTGACAGCGTAGATGTAGATGAGCACCATCATCAGCACTGCCATGACCAGCGCCGGGATCACACCGCCCATAAACAGCTTGGACACACTGACCGAGGCCGACGCGCCGTATATGATCAGCGGGATCGAGGGCGGGAAGATGGGGCCGATGACTGAGGAGGCAGCAGTAACGGCAGCGGAGAAATCATCGTCGTAGCCGTGGTCACGCATGGCCTTGATCTCGATAGCGCCCAGACCGCCGGCGTCGGCAGAAGCAGATCCGGACATACCGGCAAAGATGACCGAGGCCAGCACGTTGGCGTGACCCAGACCACCGGGAATCCAGCCCACCAGCTCGCGGGCGGTGCCGAACAGCTCGTCGGTGATCTTACCGGCGTTCATCAGGTTGCCCGCCAGAATGAACAGCGGAATAGCGATGAGCAGCCAGCTGTCAATACCGGAAACCATCTTTTGACCGATGACCACCAGCGGGTAGCCCAGAGACAGGCAGCCCAGCACGGCAGAGAAGCCGATGGACACCGAGATGGGAATGCCAATGATCAGAAATGCAACGAATGCAAGCAAGAAGAGGATCATGCGGCCTTCCCTCCTTTCTTAGCGGCAATGTGGCCGACCAGCATCTCAAGGCTCTTCAGCGCAATGAACGCACCGGCAATCGCCATAGGGATGTATTGGATGGTATAGTGAACATTGGGCATGGTGGCATAGGTGCGGGAGGCCACAAATCGGTACTGTGCATTGAAGGCCACGATCATCACGACGCCCAGACCCAGACCTATCAAATCGGTGATGTACCACACGATCTCGGCAGCAACACCATGCAGGCGGGTGACAAGGAAATCCAGCCGGATCAGACCGGACTTGTTGTACAGGGGGATGATGCCGATAAATGCCATCCACAAAAACAGAATGCCGCACAGCTCGGTGGTGGGCAGCCAGCTTTGGTTCAAAAAGTTGCGGCGGCACAGCTCGGTCACGATCAGTCCAACCAAGCCAAGGATCATTGCCATAATGATCCACTCAGCCACCTTGGAAATGGTGTCTGTGATCTTTGTCAAAACTTTCATGTTGCCATTCCTTTTTTAAAAAAGGCGCAGGCCCATCCGAAAATCGGCCTGCGCCGCTGCAAATACAACGAGCTTCGGGAGATTCCCGTCTTACTTATTGCCGTAGTTGTAGATGGTATCGACCAGGCTCTGATCATACCATGCCTCGCTGGCATAACGGGTGTAGTATGCGGGGATGTCCAGCTTCTTCTTGAAGGAGTCGATGTCCGGGTTATCGCAGAACTGCACGCCGCCCTCTTCCATGGTCTTGCGGGCAGTCACGTTATCCTCAGCGATGCAGTCAAAGCTGAACTGTGCAGCCTCCTTTGCCTTCTCGCGCAGCACATTCTGGGTGGTCTCGTTCAGCTTATCCCAAGCGATCTTGTTGGCAGCCATGGTGCAGCCCATCCACATATAATTGATAAAGCTGAAGTAGCCGATATCGTCCCAAGTAGCATTTGCTACTTCGTGGTAGGTGGCGTTGTCCTGTGCCTGTGCGGTGCCATTGCTCAAGGCGGTAGTCAATTCGGTCAGAGCCAGTGCCACAGGGGTAGCGCCCAGCGTGCTCCAGCAGTCGGTGTACATCTGGCTCTGGGGCACGCGGATCTTCAAGCCGATCACATCGTCGGCCTTCTCGATCTGACCCCAGCTCTTGACGGTGGAAACATGACGCATACCGTTGTCGCCCTCAGCCAGATAGACCAGATCGTAATCACCGAAGTCGGCAAAGATCTGCTCACCGATGTCGGTGCTGTTCAGCACCTCGTTGGCTTCCTCGGCGCTGGTGAACAGGAAGGGCAGATCCATGACCTTGGCTTTGTCGTAGAAGGAAGTAAAGCCGGAAGTACCTGCAAAGATCAGATCAATGGTGCCCATACGGGTGGACTCGATCGCCTCGGCATCGTTGCCCAGCGTGCCGCCGTACTGTACATCGCACTTGACTGCGCCGCCGGTAGCCTCTTCGATCAGCTCACCGTACTTGATGATGGTCTTGGTGGGCACGCTGTTTTCGCCGCCGGGGCTGTACAGGGTCAGGGTAGTGTTGGTAAAACCGGCATCGCTGCCGCCTGCAGAAGCTGCGGTGGAGCTGGCGGTGCTGGTGGTAGTGCTTGCGGAAGAGCCGCCGCAAGCGGCCAGACCCAAAGCTGCTGCGCCGATACCGGCGACCTTCAGAAAGCTGCGGCGAGAGATCTTTTTCATAACAGTGTCCTCCTGTTTTCTTGGGCAGAAGCATTTTTCGTGCAACTGCTTCTGCCGAATCGTTTGATTGACGAGAAGTCCGACGTTGTAGGATTGTAGGACAATCCATATCTGTGTTTATAGAATACCCTACTTTGCAAAGAATTTCAATTTCCAGAATTACCTAAAAATATATCATTTTTTTATCTCTTTGCACAAAAACCTGTATCCATGTTGCAAAACCTGCACAGATGTAGCAATTTTTCGTCTCAAAAGCGGCAAAACATGTTGCACTGTTCTACAATTTTGCAAAAAAGCACCAGCAGCCGCTCCCCCGCTTTCCAAAGAAGCGGAGCAGCGCCCTGCAGGTGCCTGCGTATGCTTTTTTTACGGGCTGTGCCCTTTTTTCCTCTTATAAGGAGACGTTTCCGTCCCTGGTCATGCTGATCAGATCCTGTGCCACCAGCTCCAGATGGCTGTGCATATAATGCTCGGCGGCATCAGCATCCCCTGCCTGCAGAGCCGCCAGAATTTTGGCGTGGGGCATAATGGCGTTCAAGGCGTTCTGGTTGTGCTGGAAGGTGCGCTGCCGGAAGTTTTTAATGCGCTCACAGGTCTGATGGTTGATCTTGATCAACAGTTGGTTCCGACTGGCTTTGACGATGCTGGTGTGGAATTTTTCGTCATACTTTGCAATGGTGGCAGCATCCTGTTTTTCCACTGCTTCGACAAATTTTTGATGGATGTGTTGCAGTTCCAACAGATCCTCGGGCTGGCTGCGCTCTGCCATCAGGCGGGCAGCCAGCGGCTCCAGTGCGTTGCGCACCTGCACGCAATCCAAAAGCTCCATTTCGTTGGCTCTGAACCACTGCACTGTCTGCTCTGTGCCCGCCTCCTTATCACTTGCCACAAAGGCTCCGCGCCCGGGGCGGATCTCCACAAGCCCCTTTGCCTCCAACAAGCGGAATGCTTCCCGCACGGTGCCGCGACCCACTCCCAGCTGCTTGCTCAGGGTCATCTCCGCAGGGAGCTTGGTATCCACTGCATAGGTACCGTCCACAATACGGTCTGCAATGACCTGCTCCACCTGCTGCACGATAGACACCCGCTTCAGACTGTTCAGTTCTGTTGCCGGTTCTGCCATAAGGACCAGCCTCCTCCTCTTTAATAATACGCAATAGGATATTTTTTGGTACAAAAACAGCCCCCGTAGCAGGGATGTGCAAAGCTGCGCTCCTGTCTTTCTTAGAACAATTATAGCGCGGTCTATTGTATGATGTCAAACACTTTTTGAAAAAAAGCGGTTGTTTTTTGAGCAAAGAGCTTTAATTGCCGTATTCCACCTGAAATTTGTGAATGAAACACGAAAATTCTTTCATAGTTTGAAAATACCTGTTGACATTTCCATGCGCAGTGTGTATGATAAAGGCAAGATGGATTGTAGGACATCATACAATCAAAAACACTGTCATGAATAGTCTGCATAAAGGAGATATCGTTATGAAGATCGCGCTTATCAACGAAAACAGTCAGGCCGCCAAGAATGGCATCATTGAAGCTGCCCTGAAAAAGGTGGTGGAGCCCATGGGCCACGAGGTGGTCAACTACGGCATGTACGCTGCCGACGATGCTGCCCAGCTGACCTATGTGCAGTGCGGCATTCTGGCTGCCATCCTGCTGAACAGCGGCGCTGCGGACTACGTCGTTACCGGCTGCGGCACCGGCGAGGGTGCAATGCTGGCACTGAACAGCTGCCCTGCCCGGCGCCATCTGCGGCCATGTGGAGGATCCCGTGGACGCCTACACCTTTGCCCATGTCAACGACGGCAACGCCGTTGCCATGCCCTTTGCCAAGGGCTTCGGCTGGGGCGGCGAGCTGAATCTCGCGTACTGCTTTGAGAAGCTGTTTGGCTTCGGCCACGGTCAGGGCTACCCCAAGGAGCGCGTTGTGCCCGAGCAGCGCAACAAGAAGATCCTGGACGGCGTGCGCGCTGCCACCTTCAAGCCCCTGATCGAGTGCCTGAAGAGCATCGATCAGGACCTGCTGAAGGGCGCTGTGGCCGGTGCAAAGTTCTCTGAGCTGTTCTTCGCCTCCTGCAAGGACGAGGAACTGGCCGCTTACGTCAAGACCCTGCTGTAACTTACCGCACCTGCACGACAAGAAGTTCCGGCAGTACCTCCCTATTTATCATTTTCCCACACAGGGGTCGGTCTGACCCGGTCCCGGAAAAACCGTCAGCGCACGAGAGAAACTTCTCTTGCGGTGACGGTTTTCTTTTTGTCGGCATTGCCGCCCATGGCAAGGCGGCGACGCATGAGTCGTGTTCACTTTTCCGGCAATACCGCATTTTCAACTGGCGCAAACTGAAGGACGGAACGCCGGTCTTTGGCTACCAGTGCAATATGCGAACCGTCAACCCGACCCGTTCCTTCGTTCTGGAGCACAACATGACCCAGCAGCTCAGTTGCGACGCCATTTCCATCCCGGAGTGGAAGCTGGAACTGATGGCGAAGAAGATATTTGAAAAGGTCTGGGGCAATCAGAATAAAGCCATCCTTCGTGCCTGCAAGATGATTGAAAGCTGTCAGAACGGAAAAGCCGCCACACGAATGTCTGCTGCACCGATTCAGGGCCAGATCGAAAAAATCAAAAAACGCAAGCTGAACTACGCTGCCATGCGTGCAGACGGCGAACTGCCACGGGAAGAATATCAAGCCCTTTGCAAACAGGCAGATGACGAGATTGTCCGCTTGGAGCAGGAACTGAAAGCCCTCTCCCCTGCGCCCGAACCGCAGACGGTTTCCTCGGACATGAAAGTAATCTACGATTTTCTCTCTCAGAAGGTCGATGTGCACGGTGCCCGTCTTGCTCCCGAATTGATTGAGCAGTTCGTTGAAGTGGTCACCCCCTTTGCCGATTACGCCTACCGCTGGAAGCTGAACACCGGCTGCAAGAAGTCCAAAGAGGAGCGCACTGATCTGATGGCTGTATCGGAAAAGCCCATCCTTACCTTCACCATCGACTTTGAAACCGCCAAGCGTTACCGGGAAGCCAACAAGATGCCCCACCAGTTCCGCCGTGCAGCGTGGACCGACCTGACTGTGGAGGTGTATCTGTGATGCTTCTGGGAAGCAGCTCTATGTTAAACGCAATTCATCTCATACATGAGCGAACAAATAAAGCCCACCGCCAAAATTTGACGGTGAGCCTTTATTTTACGCTTGATTTTTAACGAAATTCGCTATAAGGTCCTTATGCTCTCGGGTTTTTAATAGCAGCCTGGGCGGGTGCCAAAATTACAGAGCGTTCCTCGCTTCATTTGTTCTATGCGATTACCCTCAATCTCATAGCCTTTTTTCAAATCCGCCATGGACCAGAGGACCTACAAAGAATGTGACGAAGGCACTGGGATCTTGCTCGTGAATAATTTCCTGCAGCTCCCCGATTTCATACTTGTTCACGGCACAGAAAAGGATCTTCTTAGGGTGGTTGGTGTACGCACCGTATCCGTTCCAGAAGGTGACGCCGCGTCCCATCTTCTGCAGGATTTCAGTCTGCACAGTGGAAACATCCGTAAATATCAGGGCCGCCACATTGATGTTCTGATCGTGAAACCTATCTGCCACCGTATACAGAATTGCCACAAAGATGATGGAGTACATCGTAGTTTCCAAATCAAAAAGGAATAGGCAGACCGAAAAGAGAACCGCATTGACATAAATAGAAAGCCGTCCGCTTTTAAAATCCGGGTATTTCTTTACCAGACACATGCATGCAATGTCCATGCCGCC
>ENA-OQBD01001170-OQBD01001170.1-human-gut-metagenome-genome-assembly--contig:-NODE-1170-length-12446-cov-3.636984_pt1 | contig 12446 bp, 15 predicted proteins | sample MGYA00242742_ERZ504543 | MGnify/ENA primary metagenome ERZ504543 (study PRJEB26092, sample SAMD00036239) | human gut metagenome | host: Homo sapiens | study: EMG produced TPA metagenomics assembly of... | reverse complement strand
AAACAAAGAAGAGAAGTTATTTGTAATTCCAGTTAATTACGTGTTTGACACTATTGTAGATGAAGATATATCATCCTGTTCAAAACCATTGGTGTCTCCTAAATTCACTACATGGAAGATGGATAAAGGAAATGATAAATAGTGGATTTACTATAGAAAATATTGATAGCAGAATACATAAATGTTTGGAAATGCAAAAGTTAGTTCCTAAAAAGAATTCTTTCCGATGCAGATAAGGAACGTGGAAAAAAAGAAGAGTATGATTTGGGTACAGTGGCAATGGTTAGGGGCAATAACAGTAGTACCTTTTTGTTACTTGCAATTTCTGAATATGATAAAAACAATATTGCGCACACTTCTGTCGAGGATTTAGAATTGTGCATAAAATCACTTGTTGATTTTTATGATCAACATGGACAAGGACATAGATTGGCAATTCCATTAATGGGAACAAATCTTTCAAGAGCGGGATTATCACACGATGATTCACTGAGAGTAATAACATCATTATTTCAGTTGTATGGAGATAAAATACATGGAGAAATTGATGTTGTTATATATAAAGGAGATAAAGATAAAGTAACATTAGACATATGATAAGGAGGATCGAAGATGTCATACCGAAATGCAAATTATAGTGCGTTTTATGTTTCAGAACCATTTAGTGAAAGTAATTTAGGGGCAAATTCAACACATGATTTTGTTTACTACAACATGCTTAAAATGTGGAAAGGAGAGGATAATAGTTTCCCTTTCAATGATGCGCATGACAAGACTTATAATGTACGAGATGGGAGTGATTGGGAAAAAACTCTTAAGCCTAGACTTCATACAAGACTTGATAATTCTAAAAACATTATTTTGTTTTTAAGTTCCATTACTGTTAACAGTCGTGCATTGAGGGAAGAAATGAATTACGGAATAGACAAAAAAGGTTTGCCGGTAATTGTAATTTATCCAGATTATGATAAGAAGTCAGACATAGTTGATAGTAATGGAAATTTTAAGAAGCAAATCAAAGATTTGTGGGATAAGTTGCCAGCATTTCGTGATAATATGTCTTCTGTAGCCACATTACATATTCCGTGTACTAAGAGCCTTATTACAGCAGCATTGAGCGATGAAGATTTTATGGTAAATACAATGGCAGAAGCCAAAAAAATATTATTATAAGCTGTAAACAATGGAAGGTTGAAATGACAAAAGGGAGAATTTACCGGATTATCTATAGGAAGCTTGGATTCATAGTAGATTTTGCACTGAAGATGTAAGATTTGAAGCATATTATCAAAATAGTGATTGCGAAGTGATCTCAACGCAGTTATAATGAAGTGGCAACAAATTTGGCAACAGAAAATCAGCGAGCCAAAATAATATATGCAACAGAAATAAAATAACGGCAAAAAAGGATGCAAAACTTAAACAAATATATTTAAGTACATCTTTGGGCTTGCCGAGTTTGAATAGTTGAAGCTGAGCTGTAAAGCCTTTGTGAGAGTATGAAACTTTTTCTGTAAAATAATGTTTATAAGGTTCTTCTATGATACAATAAATATCATTAGGAGGGCCTTTTATTATGGCAAGACAAAAGAAACCTGTACATCGTGTACAAATGACAGAAGGAAAACGAAACATCGTCCATACTTATAAGACATGGATCGCCTAAGAACGGCTACTGGGAGATTATAGAAAATTAGCGGGATGATAGAAAATGAAGGTTAAATTAGAAGATGATGGTCAATCCTGCGTGTTCACTGCGATGAAAGCAAATGTGTTCATTGTGGAAAATGTCTGCGTGTCTGCCCAATGAATGTGGAGGTCAATAAGGAATCCCGCAAACGAAAGAGAGGAACGGAGTGCATACTCTGTTATGAATGTACGAAGGTCTGTCCGACCAAAGCATTGCATTAAAAAATGGAGTTGGAGATATAGCTGCAATGGCAAAGTCGAGTTTTGTACATACACCAAAAAATAAAAGATATAATTTGGAATGGAGATTATGATATACTGTAAACAAGATATAGTGCAAAATGTAACAGGAAGGAGTACGCACAGTGTCAGAGAAAAAGAAATTTACAGTATACGTCGGAAGTGTAGCACTATGCGTAGGTGTGGCAGTTCTGCTTCATTATGTGTCCTTTACCAATCCTTATCTGCGATCTATTTGTCACCTTTTAAGGCCTTTTATTTATATAGGACTTTATCTGGTATGGGCGATTTCTTTTCAAAAGAGAATTATCCAAAAGGAACCCCGTCGTTGTTTAATAATGATTGCAGTGATGATGGTTTTTTGGATGCTCGTTCGTATGTGTAAATTTGAAATACCGTATGAGATGCCGACAGCACTGCGCTACGCCTGGTATCTTTATTATATTCCTATGCTGTTACTCCCTACGGTCAGTCTTTATCTGGCATTTTATATACGGCAGCCGGAGAATTATAAATTACCGGAAAGACGGTGTCTGCTGTTTTTTCCGGCATTGTTTCTGATAGGGATTGTATTAACAAATGATCTGCACCAGTTAGTTTTTACTTTCCCGGAGGGAAGACTGGGGGAAGCAGCTTCCTATGAAGTAGGAGTCTATGGATATGGAGCAATGTATTATGCTATAGTCGCCTGGGATCTTGGATGTCTGCTGGTGGCACTCTTGATTATTCTATTAAGGTGTAGAAAAATTAAAAACAGGAAAATGCTTTGGATGCCTTTTGGTGCTTATGGTCTGTCGGTTGTCTATGGCATCGCCTATTATCTGAATCTGCCCTTCTGGAAAATATTTTCAAGCGATATGACAGCTGCATTATGCCTTCTGTTTGCTTTGATCATTGAAAGCTGCATCCAGTGCGGATTGATTCCTTCCAATACAGGATACGCACAATTATTTGCAGCATCTACAATTTCAGCACAGATTACAGATCAGAGTGGAAAATGCATTTATCAATCTCAGGATTCGGAATGTATTGCACCGGAAATCGTAAGGCAGGTAGTTCAATGTCCGATCATGTTAGAAAATGGGATCAGGCTGTCGGGAAAACTAATTTTGGGAGGCTATGTGTTGTGGAAGGAAAACCTGTCAGAATTACGGGAAATCGTAAGAGAGCTTGAAGATCGGAAGGAAGAATTAAAAGATGCGAATCTGATTGAGGAAGAAAATCTGAGAACAAAAAGAGAAGTAGAAAAACTTTCTGTGAAGAATCAGCTGTATGATAAAATACAGAAACAGACGGCAAGGCAGAGTAAACTTTTGACGGAATTCATTGAAGCATATTCTATGGAAAAAGATGAGAACAAAAGGGAAAAAATATTAGGGAAGATAGTCGTGATCGGAGCCTATATAAAAAGGCGTAGTAATCTTATTTTTATTGCGGAGCAGACCGTAAAATTTCCGATAAGAGAGTTGGAGTTATGTTTCAGGGAAACGATAAAGAATCTGGAATGGAATCATGTTGAGGCAGGTTTTTCCACCGCGTTAGAAGAAATACGAAGTGAAGATGCTATGCAGATTTATGATTTTTTTGAAGCAGTCATAGAGGAATCTTTGGAAGATCTGTCGGCATTTACTGTAAATCTGAAACGCAGAGAGGCGCGGATCATTATGTCTATGAGTGTGGAATGCAAAACAGATCTGCAGGAAATTGCAAGACGATATGGAGCTTATGCGGAGCAGGATTTTGACGGATCATGGCTGCTTTCTCTGATTCTGGGAGGAGGTGGCGGCAAATGATAAAAACATTTGAAAACTGTTCACCGGAGTATCAGATTACGATTGTTTGGTTTTTTAATTTTTTTGACTTTGCTGTGTATGATTCTGGTTATTTATGAAGGAACAGGAAAAAGACAAAGAAAGATGTTGCTGCCGGACAGTGTATTGCTTATAGTTATTTTCCTTATAACAGCTGTCTTGTGTGTGGGGCAACGGACGTTTTACGAAGAAGATTCCATGATATTATTTAAAATACCGTATGTGATTTTAATTGTTATAGGAATTGGTGTTTTTTTATATGTGGGATTGAAGATTTTTGGAATTTATAAGTACCGCAAGAGCTGCCTGAGGGAAAATGCAGTTCAGGAAAGTCTGGACAATTTGCCGAGCGGAATTGTTTTTTTGATGGGAACGGAATGCCTAAACTGATGAATCGGAAAATGTATCAAATTTGCCAGAATCTGGCGGGAAGAGATATACAGAATATTACAGAACTGAAGGAAGCACTGGGACATCCTCTGAAAGAGAATGTATTTTATGATGTTGATTTGAAAGTATACTGCTTTGCGGATGGAAGTGTGTGGAAATTTTCAGAGAAAGAGATTATTACGACAGCCGGAGATCATTTTTTTCAAGTTCTTGCTTCTGAAGTGTCGGAATTATATCGGAACAAAGTGTTGCTGAAGGAAGAAAATCAGAAACTTCAGGAAATGTCTGTGGCTATGAAAGAACTTTCTAAGAATGTAATAACGCTGACCAGAGAAGAAGAAATGTTATCTATGAAAATGAGAGTGCATGATAATCTGGGATATAGCGTCCTGGCGGCACAGCGGATGTTGCTGCGCGAATCGGAAGCAGACCGGGATGTTTTCCTTTCGCAATGGAAGCAGACATTAGACTTGCTGAATAAAGATAACGAGTCTGTGAAAGGCGAACAACTGCACAGGCAGGTGCAGGAAAGAGCGGAGATTTTGGGTGTGAAAATCATTTATACAGGAGAACAAGTCTGGGAATCTCATATTTTCGAACTGATGGATATAATACTTTTGGAGGCACTTTCCAACTGTGTCCGCCATGCAGGGGCAAGCGAACTGTATGTAAAATGCAGTAGTGGGGAACAAGAATGGATTATGGTGATTACAGATAATGGACAAACAACGGAGAAGGATGTCAAAGAAGGAGGAGGATTATCCGGTATACGAAAAAGGGTGGAGCAATGTGGAGGTACATTGAGAATTTGTGCGGAGTCAAAATTTTCAATAATCGTTAAGATACCAAAGGAGGTGCGGAGATGATACGGGTACTAATCGTGGAAGACCAGCGTATGGCTCGGGAAGATATGGAAAATTATATTCAGTCCAGTGGGAGATATTGTCTGGCGGCTTCTATCACAAACGCAGCTATGGCAGAAACCGTATGCAGACAGAGCAGGTGTGAACTTGTCTTGATGGATGTCTGTACGGAGAATGATGAGAGTGGTCTTGTGGCAGCGGAGAAGATTAAAAAGACAATGCCCCAGATAAAAGTAATTATCGTGACTTCTTTAGTAGAGTGCAGTTTTATTGACAGGGCGCGCAAAGCGGGAGTAGAAAGTTTTTGGTATAAAGATGCCGGTAAAGAAGAACTGTTGGAGGTTATGGATCGTACGATGAAAGGGGAGAACGTGTATCCGGATGCTCCGCCGGTTGTGATGATCGGAACGGCGAAAAGCTGTGATTTTACACCTGGAGAATTAGCAGTTCTGCGATTAGTGGTGGAAGGAGAATCCTATAAAAAAATTGCAGAGAGCTTGTGTATATCACCGGAAACTGTAAAATGGCATATCAAAAATATGTTGCAGAAAACGAATTTTGATTCCAAAACGAAATTGGCGGTAGCTGTTACAAAGAAAAATCTGATTATAAATGGATTTTAAAAATAGCATTTTACTACCCATATGGGGAGTGCTTAAGACTCTGAAAACCGATATCATATACTATGTAAAAGTGTCTCAATCCGATGGTTCTGTTCTTTGTTGAGATGTCAGATTGTTTATAAGACACTGTCTGGAAAGGAGATAAATAATATGAGATATATTATGAGAAAAACCTGCCTGTTCTTGGTAATGATTGCGGTTATAGTTTTTACAGGGTGTGGGCAGAAGAAAAACGAAGATCCGGTAACCGTTACATTGTGGCATGTATATGGCGGACAGACAGAATCGCCATTAAACGATCTGATTGATGAATTTAATGAAACGATTGGAAAAGAGGAAAATATCCGAGTACAGGTTGGCAGTGTTACAAATACGAATACGATACATGAAAATGTACTGGCATCCGCATTTGGAGATCCGGGAGCCTCTAAACTGCCGGATATGTTTGTTTCCTATCCTAAAACAGTTCTGGCGATGCCGGATGATACGGAACTTGTAGATTATTATGATTATTTTACAGAAGAAGAACTGAACGAATTTATTCCGGCTTTTTTGGAAGAAGGTGTTATTCATGAAAGACTTTCCATTTTGCCGGTAGCAAAATCAACGGAAGTTATGTTTATCAATAAAACAGCATTTGATCGTTTCGCGAAAGAAACAGGAGCGAAGATGGAAGATTTAAAAACATGGGAAGGACTCTTCGCAATGGCAGAACAATATGCTGCATGGACAGATAATCAGACGCCGGACATTCCTGATGATGGAAAGAATTTTTTCGTTCATGATTATCATTTTAACTATTTTCAGGTAGGTGTAGAATCTCTGGGTGAAAATTTCTTTAAGGGAGAAAATCTGGCTTTCGGACCGGAATTTCAAACAGTATGGGAACCTTATGCAAAAGCGACACTGTCCGGAGGAGTATGGCTTCGCAGCGGTTATGCAACGGAACCTTTGCGAACGGGAGATTCGATTGTATCGGTGGCTTCGTCAGCCAGCGTGTTGTATTATTCAGACGAAGTTACGTATGCGGATAATACATCGGAAAAAGTAGAGATTGTTTCTATGCCATGTCCCGTATTTGCCAGGGGAGAAACGATGGTCATGCAGCGGGGTGCCGGTATTTGTACGGTAAAATCTACACCGGAAAAAGAAAAAGCCAGTATTACGTTTCTTAAATGGCTGACGGCGGCCCAAAAGAATGTGGAATTTGTGACCAGTCTTGGATATATGCCGGTAAAGCAGGAAGCTTTCGATGTTTACCTTCCGGAGGCGATCGAGAAGTTAAGTGATCCGATGTATGTATCCCTGTATCAGGCTTTTTTAAAGACGCAGGAGAACTATACATTTTATACTGCTCCGAAATTGGATTCCTATCTGGATCTGGAAACAAAGTTTGAAGAACTTATCAGGCAAACCCTGTCAGTAAAGCGGTTGGAGTGGCAGGAACATCCGGAAGATATGGATAAACTTGTTTCAGAGACATTAGAGGATTTCAAAGCAGCATACACACAATAATGTCTGCCGGATCGGCAAAAAGAGGTGGCTGACATATGGGAGAAAAGAAAATAAATTTTTGGAAGATTATAAAAGGAATAAAGAGACAAAGCATCCGTATGCAGCAAAGACTGATTGTTTATTGGTGCGTGGTGATTTTAACACATTTTTTTAGTGACAGTTCTATTACTTAGTATTTTGGGAGTCCTTCCGGGAATGGATTTTAAAGTACGGGAAATGTTGTCTGCCCAGCAGAAAAATACGTTGTCAACTATGACAGAGCAGACTGATATTATGATGGCGAGAAGTATTTCTTTATCGGAAGATATTACAAAAGAATTGAACCAATGCCTGACAGCCAATGGAAAGACATTTTCAAATTTGAATGATAATCCTCAGCTGATCATGGATTTAGAGGCTGCGCTGTATCCCTCCTTAAAATCTGCATTGGATGTGAAATATTGCAGTGGAGTTTTTGTTGTATTGGATGCAACGGTAAATACGAAGACGGAATATGCAGATACATCCCGCATGGGAATTTACCTGCGGCTGTCTGATTTAAAGGCAGTAAATACAAGCAAACAGCACGTAGGTTTTTTTCAGGGGAAATGCTGATATTGCAAGAGCAGAGCAGGTACAGCTCCATAACCGTTGGAATTTAGAATTTGATACGTCCGCATTGTCGGGGTATGAACAGATTATGCAGTTTGATGGAAACCGGCTGGTAGAGAGCTGCCTGTGGACAGACCGGCTGGAGCTGAGTGATACATGGGAGGATGTGCAGCTTTTATATGTCCCGGTTTTAGACAGTACCGGAAAAGTACGCGGTTTGTGCGGTATGGAGATGAGTAATCTGTATTTCAGGCTGTCTTATCCTATGGTGGAAGGTTCCTGTGGGAATATAGTGACAGTACTGGCTCCTGTGGACAAAAAAGGAAACATCTATCTGGATAAGGCGATGTTCGGAGATACAAAAGAAACGTATCTTTCACCATCAGGAACGATGACAGTGAAGAAAGGAAAATATTATAATACATATTCTACCGCTTTCGGGAATTATATAGGCAGGCATGAACTGCTTGAATTGAAGAGCTGTAATGGGATGCCGCTTGCGGTATTGACATTGATATCAGAAGCGAATTATGAAAAATTAACAGCGGACAATCGAAGGGACTGGATCATCGGTACGTTGTTATTCCTGATTTTATTATTGGTTGTTTCTGTCGGTATGTCCCATCGTTTTGTGAAGCCGATTCTTCGGAGTTTAAAAGCACTGCAGGAGGATACGCTGACGGACGAAAACTTATCAGGCATTTCAGAAGTGGATGCACTGGTTGATTTTATGCAGAAAAAAAGGAATACGGAGAAACTGGAAAATGGAGGCATTCCTCCGAATATAGAAGAAAATGCTCAAGGCGTTTGCTTTGCGTGTGGAAACTCTGACTCCGTCAGAGAGGATGGTTCTTCAGTATTATGTTGATGGATATACGATACAGGAGATTGCTTCTTTGCTTTATATCAGTATTGGAACAGCGAGAAAGCATAATACAAATATGAATCGAAAACTGGGGATAACTGTCAGAGAGGAATTAATGCTGTATATTGAGTTATTTCGAAAATGCGATCAGTTAGATAAGCTGACATATAGCAGAACTGAGTAAACGGAAAAGAGTCTTTACAGGCTCTTTTTTTAGTTTAACCGTCAGATATCTTTTGCATTTTCACAAAGAGGAATTACATATATGGCGGATAAATAAAAATGATATACTATATATAGTATACTAATCGTTCGTATTTTGGTGAATAGGCATAATATACGAATGGCGACCATAGTATTTGCTTTCTGAATCTGCTACGCTTTTATTACGAAATGGTGGCCGCCCGATAAAAGAAAAATAAAGGAAATGGATAAGGAGGGAGAACTGAGAGTGGGATGGTGATAGAGCAAGGAGGTCAACAAGGAGGTTAAAATGTGGAATATATTACGAAGAAGGATTTAATAGATTGTTCTACACCGGATGTAGTTTTGCTTTCGCTATGCTGCATGGAATGTAAAACAGTATGGAAAAGCACACCAATTCGTTTTTCCAAAGCGGGGAAAAACCGGAAAATGAAAATCGGAAGATTATTTATGATACGCTTTATGACCGGGAAAAGAATTTAGCATTTCAAAAAGCATTGAATCAGGCGAAAGAGATCTTTAATATTTGTCCGATATGTAAGCGTCTTGTATGTGACCATTGCTTTTTAATCTGTGATGATCTGGATATGTGTGTGCAATGTGCTACAAAGCTTAATGAAAAAGGTACTGTTGTAGGATGAAAACAAAAAGAAAATGAAAAGAAAGGAGAACTTTGTTATGAAAAATATGAGATTTAGGAGGAAATTTACCAGTTGTTGTATGTGAATTATCAGCAGGAGAATCTATGATCACAGAAAGTGGAAGTATGAGCTGGATGAGCCCGAACATGAAAATGGAGACGATTTCCGGAGGCGGAATGAAGAAAATGTTCGGCAGACTGATGTCTGGTGATTCTGCGTTTCAAAACAGATATACCGCAGAAGGTGCAGACGGAATGATTGCATTTGCATCAAGTTTTCCGGGAGCGATCAAAGCATTGGAGATTAGCAACGGTCACTCCATGATCGTGCAGAAGAGTGCATTCCTTGCTTCAGAAGAAGGCGTAGAACTGTCCATGCATTTTCAGAAAAAATTAGGGAAAGGCATATTTGGAGGAGAGGGTTTCATTATGCAGAGATTGAGCGGAAATGGAACCGCGTTTGTAGAAATTGATGGACATGCAGTGGAGTATGATTTGAGTGCAGGACAGGAAATTTTGATCAGTACGGGGTACTTAGCGGCAATGGAAGAAACCTGCACTATGGATGTTGTAGCTGTAAAAGGAGTAAAAAATATGCTGATTGGAGGAGAAGGCATTTTTAATACCGTTGTGAAAGGACCGGGAAAGGTGATCTTGCAGACAATGCCAATCAGTAAGGTGGCAGAATTGCTGACTCCTTTTTTTGCAGATAAGAAGTAATTGAAAGGGGAGAAGATTATGAGAAAGAAGTTGAATTTGTTATTTGGACTGGTGCTTATTATCAGTATGATAGCGCTGATTGGTTGTGGAGGCTCCGGAAAAACAGGAGAGAAGAACCTGTATGAAGGAAAATGGGTAGCGGTGTCCGCTCAGATGATGGGAATGTCTGTCAGTATAGATGAAACTTTCGGAGGTGCTTTTGAATTTGAAGTAAAAAACAACGGAAAAGTTTCCTTTTCAGTTGGAGACACTACCGGGAATGGAAAATGGTCTGTCGAAGATAATCAGTTTATCTTGAGCATCGAAGGAGAAGAGATGGTGGGAATCATCGGAAAAGATATTATTTCTTTTGATAATATGCTCGAGATGGGAGTAAAGGTGATTTTTGCAAAGGATGGAACGGATGCAATGGATCCGGCACTCTATCTGACAGAGGAGGAAAATGCAGTCATAGGTGAGTGGGCTGCAGAAAGCGTGGAAGAACTTTTAGGAGACGGACCTCAGACTTTTATGGAAGGAGTAGACAACATCAATGATGCACTGCGTCTTGATTTCAAAAGTGACCGTAATGTAACAGTTATTTATAAAGGGGAGGAGATTGGGACTTTCCCATGGTCAGTTGCACTGGGATATTGTTCGATTGAATCAGAAAATCCATCTCTTACAGTGATGATAAATGACGATGGTACTTTGAAAGTAGACTACAGTGATGATGATGACTACTACACATTCCACTGTGTAAAAAGTGACAGTGAATAACTGAAAAGGATGTGGAAATCATGAAAGGAGGGAAGACGCCATGAAAAAGAAACTATGGTGTGTGCTGTGTATCATGATATGCATGATGATGATAGCGGCATGTGGACAAAAAAAGAATCCGGAGAAGAAAAAATCGGAAAAAGCAGAGCAGGAAGAAACAGAATTTAAAGACAGAGAAAGTCTTAAATTAAGTTTATTTACAGTGTATTATCCGAAGGCATGGAACTACGATAAAGAGAATATGAAGAAAGATGAAGAATATTCTTACGTTAGATTTTTTGATGGAGATACAGTAGATGGATCCGAGAATGTCATTTCTATAGAAGCGACCAAGGAGGATTCATATACATATCGAAAGAGTTTAATTGCCTTTGGAGTGGATTTAGAGGCATATGCTGAAGGAAAAATGGACACTGTAACAATAGGAAATGCAGAATATACAGCAATGCCGGAAAGTAATTCCATAGAAAAAACGTATATGTATCGTTATGAACAGTCTGGCACATCCTATGATATCAGAGTAAGAGGACAGGAAATAGATGATTCTGACAAAGAATTGTTAGAAGGAATTGTGCTGAAATTAGAGGATGAAGGAAATAAAGACGCACCATGGCCATGGGAGGGAGAGCCTGTTGAACCTGTATTGGCAGAGCAGATGGTAGGTTCTTATACAATCGTTCCGAAATATATCCCATTTAAAGAAGCACAGGGAGTTATGCAGATTATGGATCATCAGTTTGTAAAACAGGGCAATCAAGTGTTCCATTTGCTGGAGAACAAACTGGATACTTATGAATATTCAGAAAGTGGACTTGAATTCGTATCTTCGATGGAATTAGACGATGATTTTGAATATTTGTCTGGGGACAGCAGTGGAATGTTATATCTTTCGCCTGGAATTGGAGATGTAATTGGCGTAAAAGATGGGAAAAAGGCACTTCAGACAACAGTAGACGGAGATCTGAATATGCATCCATCCGGAGAATGGGGAATCAGTTTCTGGGTGAACAGTGATACTCAGAAGATTGCGAATCAAGGCGGTAACCTGACGGCAGAACCGTGGATACTGACCGGATTAAATAAAGATGAAGAACGCAAGGGACTGTTTTCTATGATAGATGACGTACAGATCACGAATAGTCATATTATGGTTGCCGGCTCCATGGCTGTGGAAGATGAAGGCACAAAAATTGTTGTCTATGATTATGATGGCAATCAGCTTTTGAAATTAGGTGGAGAAGATATCAGTTCTCCGGACAAGCTCGGTTCCATTACAGGCATGGCGGAAACAGAAAATGGTTTTGTGGCTGCAGATGGAAATATGCGTGAAATACAATTTTGGGCAAAAGATGGAACGCACGTAGGTGCAATTTCTACAGAGGACATATTTGGTGTCAGTTATCCATGGCTGGAAGATATGCAGCTTTTAGATGACGGCTCTCTGTTAATTATGCTGACACAGGAACGAGACGACGGATCAGCAAATGAATTGATGTTTTTCAGATTGACAGGATTTTTATTGAAAAAATAAAAATC
>ENA-OQBD01001169-OQBD01001169.1-human-gut-metagenome-genome-assembly--contig:-NODE-1169-length-12447-cov-3.544886_pt1 | contig 12447 bp, 16 predicted proteins | sample MGYA00242742_ERZ504543 | MGnify/ENA primary metagenome ERZ504543 (study PRJEB26092, sample SAMD00036239) | human gut metagenome | host: Homo sapiens | study: EMG produced TPA metagenomics assembly of... | reverse complement strand
GTTTTCTTTCAGCAATGTAACCATCCGGTGTACCTGCTCTTCCAGCTCTGCAATTCTTTCATCCGAATCTGCCAGCCTCTTATGTGCCTGATCAATCAGCTCATCATACGTTCCCGCAGATACACGGATCGTTTCTGCCGCCGTAACAAACTGTTTTCCTCCCTCTCCCATACGCCCGGCTTCAATCGCCGCATTGAGGGCAAGCACTCCCATCTGCTTTCCGCAATCCTGCATCTTTTCCAGTTCCTCTCGGGTCTTTTCATTTTCCGCCTTGAGTGCAACCGGAAATTCGTTCAGGAATTTGGATGGCGTGGTGAAATGTTTGTTTTCCTCCACCAGCTGTGCCATCTCCTGTTCGATCTGTGCAAAATTCTGCAGCATCTGCTCTCTTTTTTCCGATGACTGTACTTCCTGCTCCTGATATGACGCCAGCTGTCCGGTCAGCTCCTGCTCCTTTTCTCCGTTGTCTGCCGCCATTTGTGATGCTTCTTTTATATTTTCCTGTATCTGGGTGATTCCGGCTCCCAGCTGCTGATATGTTTCTCTGATTTCCCTTGCGGTTGCATCAAACATATCTTTTCCGTCCTTCATATGGGCAAAAAAGCTTTCATCCAGCTGTGCCAGGTTTCTCATCCGTACCAGTGTTTCCTGTTTTTGTTTCTTTTTTCCGAACATTACTTGCCCTCCATTGCATTTATTTTACAATTTCTTTCCCGTTTTTTCAATGGAATTCAGTCGATAATATTTCATCTCAAGCTGCAGATTTTCATTTCCCTGATAAAAATCAATCTTTGCTGTATACACCATAGAAAATAAAATCCGGTTTTTTCTGCCATGCAGCGCATTCTCCACCTCTTCCTGACCAAACTTTTCGGTAAAATATGCAAACAACGTCTCCACATCCCCAAAGAAAATAACCGGAACCGGCTGTCCGTATTCCGAAAGAACACTCATCCGAAGAACATTCCGGTTCTTTCCTATCAACCACATGCGGCTGATGGACAGATTCCGGTCTGCAAACAGTGGAGATGGATTGTCTTTTCCAAACGGCTCCAAAAGTGCAAACTGATGGACCAGTTCCGTACTCGCATATCCCACCGGCATGGCCATGTCAATGTGAATATCCGGGCAGACTTCCTCCACCGTAAGCGGACAGTTTTCATTGATTTTTCTGCGGAATTTTTCCACATTTTCTTCTGGAAGGGATAACCCTGCCGCCATCGGATGTCCGCCAAATTTTGTAAACAGTTCCGCACATCCACACATATTTTCATACATGGAATAATTTTCAGTCGATCTTCCGCTGCCTTTGACTCCCTCTTCTCCCCGCGTCAGCACAAATACCGGCCGGTTATACATTTCCCGGATTCTTCCGGCAATCAGTCCTGCAATGCTTTCGTGGACATCCGGCAGAAACAGAACAAGTACCGGATCATTCTCATATCCACCTTCCTCACAGAGTTTCTTTGCCATTTCCACGCCCTGCAGTGTCAGCTCCTTGCGTTCCTGATTCAGATCAACCAGATCCCGGGCAATCTCTTCTGCCTCCGTTTCCTGCCCGGTCTCAAACAGCCGAAGGGCATGCCTTGCCGTGTCAAGTCTGCCGGTTGCATTGACACATGGTCCTAAGACATAACCAAAATGGTATGCACTGATATTCTCCGGCTGTACATTGCATGCCTGCATAAGTGCCTGCAATCCGATGTTTTTCGTATGACGGATTCTCTTTAATCCCTCTTTTACCAGAATACGGTTTTCCCCGGTGAGCGACATGACATCACAGACAGTTGCCATAGCAACAAAATCCAGCAGATCTTCCGCTTCTCTTTTGTCCATATCATAATTTTCATACAATACACGGATGACATTCCATGCCACACCGGCGCCGCACAGCTCTTTATACGGATACCCGCAGTCCTGCTGATGCGGATTTACCACGGCATCTGCCAGACTCTTTTTCTCTGTTCTTCTGCCCTCATGTTCTTCAAACGGGACTGCATGGTGGTCGGTCACAAGTACTGTCATTTTCTGTGCTTTTGCCCACGCAATCTCATCGATAGCGGCAATACCGTTATCACAGGTCAGAATTGTATCCACACCATCTTCTTTCGCCTGTTGTAATAAATGCAGGCTTAGCCCATATCCGTCCTGTATCCGGTGTGGAATAATCACGTCCACTTTTGCTCCCACACGCCGCAAAGCCGTCAGAAACAGATGGGAGGAAGTCACACCATCCACATCATAATCGCCGATAATCCGGATATGCACCTGTTTCCGGATCTTTTGTGCAAGAATCTCCACCAGCCGGTCCATATCTTTCATCTGATGAGGATCTGACAGGTCCGAAAGGTTCCCACCCAGATAAATCCGGATACTTTTTTTCTCCGATTACCTCGCGGTTTCTGATAATCCTTGCCACAACCGGATCCACATGAAATTTCTCTGCAATCACATAAAAATCCGCCTTTTTTAGCAGCGACCATCCATTGTCTCATATGTCACTTTCTCCAATCGTAATCCCTGCGGCGGTGCCGTATAGCCCGCCTGCTTCCGTTCCTTTGCCTTAAGAAGTGCCGGCATACTTTCCGGAGCCCGTTCGCCTCTTCCCACTTCAATCAATGTTCCCGTGAGAATCCTTACCATGTTCTGTAAAAATCCATTGCCACAATACAGGATCTCAATCTCACCGTCTCTTTCCACCAGATCAATGGAAAAAATGGTACGGACCGTTGATTTTTTCATATGGCGGTTTCCGCAAAAAGAAGCAAAATCATGCGTTCCCACAAGTGCCTGTGCCGCTTTTTTCATTTTATCCACATCAAGCGTTTGTCCATACTGATACAAAAATTTTCGTTCAAATACATTCGGCACCGGACTTGTCCGTATCCGGTAACGGTAGGTCTTTTCCACAGCCTGATATCTGCTGTGAAACCGGTCATCGACCTCCTTTATTTTTGTCACTGCGATATCTTCCGGAAGGTGCCGGTTTAAATCTTCAAAAATTTCCTCTGCCGAAAAATGTTCGTCCAGATGGAAATTAGCCACCTGCCCGATTGCATGAACTCCGGCATCGGTTCTTCCGGAACCGATCACTTCCACCGGATGCCCGGCAAGCGCCGAAAGCACCATCTGCAGCTTTCCCTGTATGGTTGCATCGGTGCTTTTTAATACCTGCCATCCTTTATATCTGGTGCCATCATATGACACGGTAATTTTATAATTTTTCATCCGTATTTTTCCTCTCTTTTATACAAGTTCTGCGATACGGGAAACCGCAACATAAATATCTGAAATTTTATACCAGGTCGGATAGTCCACAATACCGGTTACCGGAAGTCCGAAAACCGACTGAAACTTTTCCACCGCTTCCCTCGTCCTTGATCCGTAAACTCCGTCCGCCGTAATCGTCGGTATCGCCGGATAAGCACGCGAAATTCTTGCCAGCTGTTCCTGCAGCTGACGTACCTTTGGTCCGCTTGCTCCCACGCCCAGATCATATCCCGGCCAGGATGCCGGAATTCCGGAAATTCCGTCCGCGGAATTAATATACATATCATTTCCGTAATAACTGCGCAGAATATCAATGGCAGAATATCCCTGATCACCCAGATATTTGCTTCCCCACTGCGACATCCAATCCGGACAGGTCACTCTCTGTCCGTCACAGTACTGTGTCAGAATTGGCTGACGGACATTTGGACGGGACAGATAATTTTCAAACATTTCATCCACCACCCGTGAAATACTCTGGAAGAAATTCCTTCCATAAATAAATTTGTGATCGTATGCCGTGGAAGATGTGATGGTAAACACATACCCTTTGCCCCGGTACCATTCCGTATAAACCCGGTTTAAAGTAAATGACATAATAGCCAGCACATTGGCGCGGATCGCAGCATCCGGCCAGGTCGCATAGATTTCACTGGAAGCTACATTTTTAATATAATCCCGATAGCGCACATAATAATTCGCAGCTGTGGAATCTCCCGGTGCTCCGTCATGTACCACAACATATTCCGGAATTACTACACGGCTTAAGACAATTTCTCCGGTTTCTTCCACCGTCTTAATCTCACTCTCCGGAATTTTCGGTGGATATTCTCCATACAGGGTATGTGCATCAATCACGATCGTATCAATCGGATTGCCCGGTGCATCCTGCGCCTCCATCACCACTTCCTGCGTTGCATCTTCCCCGGACAGGATATTGATCGCCGAAACCGTAATGTCCCGATAGCCTGTGGCATGCACCTTAATCGTATATTCCGCATACGGCTGGTTTTCCCCCGGCTCCATGGAGTACTCCAGTGGAGGAGCATCAAGCGTAATCTTCTCAGTGTTTCCAGAATCGTCGGTATCCACCTCCTCTAGCACCTGCTGCGGACCTCCCGTATAAGATATACTGATCTTTGCCCCTTTCACCGGAATTCCTGTCGAAGCATTTGTCAGGTGAATCTGAAGCGTTCCCTCATCCACCTGATTTTCCACTCTATTCTGATCCATACATGATCTCCCTCTCTTCCTGCCAGAAAACCTGCCACGTTTCTTTGCAGTGGCATCAAACAGTTCCAGACAGCTGCATTTGATTCATAGTATGCATCTTGTAAAAAAAAGGGTTACACTGTTATACTGTTGATACATAAAATAAATCAGGAGGCTTGTTATGCACACATTTCAACCATATCCAATCGATAAGATGGAATTCAATCCATTTACCAAAATAGGAAAAGAATGGGCTTTAGTTTCCGCCGGAGACAAAACCAGATGCAACACTATGACCGTCAGCTGGGGAGGTGTAGGCGTCCTCTGGGGAAAAAAACGTTGTATTTATTTTTATCCGTGATTCCCGCTATACCAAAGAATTTTTAGACAACGGAGATCTGTTCTCTTTGTCTTTCCTGAATGAAGACTACCGCGATGCGTTAAATTACTGCGGCAGTCACAGTGGCCGCGGAGAAGAAGACAAATTCGCCGCTGCCGGACTGACAAAGGCATTCCGGCATGACATTCCTTATCCGGATGAAGCCAATCTGGTATTTTTATGCAGAAAGATGGCTGCCGTACCGGTCAGCGAAGACAGTTTTACCGATTCCACACTGATGGATAAATGGTACAGCGATCACGATATGCATATGATGTATGTCGGAGAGATTGTCGAAGTAACTGCCCGTTAATCTTATCGGTCCTTTCATTTAAAAACGCTGTCCGCAGTGGCCAAAGACCACCACGGGCAGCATTTTTATCTGCACTCTGTGCTGATTGATTCGATAGCAACCGAACCTCCGCGCACAACGGAAATATGCTTAAACTTTTTCTTTAAGATGGCAATCAGATCGTCATGTTTCTGCTCTGTTCTTCTGCACTCAAGCATAACACTGCCGATTCCGATATCCACCACATCCACACGCATGGCCTGTGCAATCTGAAACACTTCCGTCATCTGTGTCTCATTCAGTTCCATAATCTTGACAAACATCAGCTCTTTTAACCGAAGCGGAACATTTGTCAGGTCGATCACCTTAATTACCTCAACCATACGATTTAACTGCTTTTTGATCTGCTCAAACGTGATATCATCACTCTCCACACTGATCGTCATACGGGAAACCGTCTCATCTTCCGTCGTACCAACCGTCAGTGACTGTAAATTGTAGGATTTTCCGGAAAACAGTCCGGAAACCTTCGCAAGTACACCTACATCATTTTCTACATACAATGCAATCCAGCGCTTTTTCATTTCAGACATTGCTTTCCTCCTATTTTAAAATCATTTCACTCATCGGATTTCCGCTCTTTACCATTGGAAGTACCAGTTCATCGGTGGCAATCATAAATTCAATGATCGTTGGTGCATCTGTATGCTTCTTTGCCTCCGCAAACGCTGCATCAATGTCTTCTTCCCTCTCTACACGGATTCCGTATGCTCCATAACTTTCTGCCAGTTTCACGAAATCCGGAACATATTCCGGACACTGGTCATTTTGTCCCTTGCATCCACCCGGACAGGATGGGCGCCGGCGCAGACAGGTCGCACTGTAACGCTTTCCATAAAACAGTTCCTGCATCTGGCGGACCATACCAAGATAATTATTGTTCAGCAGACAGATCGTAATTCCGGTACCCTGTGTTACCGCCGTTGCCATCTCCTGAATATTCATCTGAAATCCGCCATCTCCCGTGATACACACGACCGGTTTCTTTGGATTTGCAATTTTTGCTCCGATTGCGGCCGGAAATCCGAATCCCATCGTTCCCAGTCCGCCGGATGTGATGAGCTGACTCTGTTCATCCAGTTCCAGATACTGGGTTGCCCACATCTGATGCTGCCCGACATCCGTCACATAAATACTGTGTGGAAACTGTGCATTGATGTGCTCCATGATCATCTGTGGACTGATCCCACGGTCCCTGCGCATGGCAAGCGGATTCTCTTTCTCCCACCTGTGAATCTGTTCCTGCCACTTTGCCGTATCCTTTTTCTCTGCCCACTCTAACAGCTTTTCAAGCGCCACACCTGCATCTGCAACCACCGGCACATCCACAACCACATTACGCGAGATGGAAGCAGTATCCACATCAATATGTACAATCTGTGCATGCGGTGCAAATTCATTTAAATCTCCGGTAATCCGGTCATTGAAACGGGTACCGATGGAAAAGAGCAGATCACATTCCATAACTGCCATATTGGCTGCGTACTTTCCATGCATTCCACAATTGCCGATATACAGCGGATGGGTGGTCGGCACTGCGCCTTTGCCCATGATTGTTGTGACAACCGGAACATTTTCTTTTTCCATAAATTTCTTCAGCTTCTCTCCCGCATGGCTGATGTTGACACCTCCGCCGGCAAGAATCAGAGGTTTCTTTGCAGACTTAAGCATTTTATAAGCTTTCTTCAACTGTCCGATATGTACCCCGTGAATCGGCTTATATCCACGGATATCCACATGGGAAGGGTACTCTGCCGGTCCGGATGCCGTCTGGATATCCTTTGGAATATCAATCAGTACCGGTCCCGGTTTCCCGGTCTGGGCGATATAAAATGCCATCTTAATAATCTTTCCGAGGTCTTCCCGTCTTCGCACCGTCACACCATACTTGGTAATGCTTCTCGTCATACCAACAATGTCCACTTCCTGAAATGCATCGTTCCCGATCAGTCCAAGTGGCACCTGTCCGGTAAAACAAACCAGCGGAATGCTGTCATAATGGGCATCTGCCAGTCCGGTAATGATATTGGTTGCTCCCGGTCCGCTCGTTACCAGACATACGCCCACCCGTCCGGTAGACTTGGCATATCCTTCCGCCGCATGAATCAGTCCCTGCTCATGCCGCGGCAGGATCAGGTTGATACTGTCGGTCTTATATAATTCATCAAATAAATCCGTAACGGTTCCGCCCGGATACCCAAAGATGGTGTCTACCCCTTCTTCCTCCAGAGCCTTTACGAATAATTTTCTTCCTGTAATATCCATAAAAATGATATCCTCCTATATCAGTCCAAATGTGCGAAGTAAAAAGATCCAGAACGTCAGCGTAAATGCCGCAAACAACGTCGTTGCAACAATAACACTCGCCGTCAGAACCCCATCATTTTTCATACTCTTTGCCATGATGTAACAGCTTGGCGTTGTTGGGGATGCCAGCATAATTAAAATTGCAATAATCTTTTCCCCGGAAAATCCCATATAAGCTGCTACCGGTAAAAAGATCAGTGGCTGGATTACCAGTTTGATTGCAGCTGCCCAGCACGTCGGTTTGATCTTTGCGATAGCTTTGCGCCCCTCAAATCCCGCACCGATCACAATCAGTGCCAGCGGTGTTGCAAGCTGTGCGACAGAGTTAATCGTCTTATTGACAATGGTCGGAAAATGAATCCCCAGAAGGGAAACGATAAGTCCCAGAAAAATCGAATCAATAATCGGATTTTTCACGATATTGACCAATGCCTGCTTAATTTTTCCCTTATCCCGTTTTCCTTCCTCGTCCTGCGCCTCAAATGTCAGTACAATAACGGAATACACATTGTACAGCGGAACCGCTCCCACGATCATCAGCGGACCCATGGCAGAAGATCCGTAAATATTGTTGATAAATGCCATTCCCATGACGGCAGCACTGCTTCGGAACGAAGACTGTACAAACGCACCACGGATACTGTCATCTTTGACCGCAAATTTACTGATCCCCCAGATGCCCCAGAAACAGATACTGCTGACAATTGCACAGTACAATACAAATTTCAGATCAAATACTTTTGATATTTCTACGGAAGCAATATCCCGAAACAACATAAACGGCAGTGTCACCTTAAAATTGAAACGGTTTGCCACGGTGACAAAATGCTCATCCAGCATACCGATCTGATGCAGTACCCAGCCTATAACCATCACCAGAAAAATAGGAAATGTGACATTGACGCTAAAGATAAAATCACTCATTGCTTCTGTACTCTTTCATATTTATAGAAATAAAATTCCAGATCAAAATATGTCTGTTCTTCACTGTCTGCTGTAATTTTCCACTCCGGTTTTTCATCCAGATTCGGGAAATACGCATCCGCGTCATATGCATAGTCGATTTTTGTAATATGTGCAATATCACACTCATCCAAAAGCTGCTCATATATTTTCTGTCCGCCAATCACATAGACGTCATTGGTATCATACTTTTCCAGTTCCCTGTGCAGCTCTTCCATGGAATGCACGACAATCGCATCTTTAACCTGATACGCCGGATTATGTGTCAACACAATATTGGTGCGGTTTTTCAACGGAAGACCATTCGGAAAACTCTCCAAGCGTACTTTCGTCCCATCACGACAACTTTCCCGGTTGTTGTCTCCCGAAAAAATTTCTGATCCATCGGAATCCGTACCAGAAGCTCATTATTTTTTCCAATTGCCCAATTTTTATCTACTGCTGCAATGATATTCATGATTTTCTCCCTCCTGACTGCTATATTGCCACCGGAATGTTTTTGATCTGCGGACCGGTCACATAATCGGTCACTTTGATATCATCCGGTGTAAACTGATAAAAATCTTTAATCTCCGGATTCAGCCAGAATTTCGGTGCCGGATGCTGCTGACGCGTAATCAGCTCTTTTACCAGTTCCACATGCCGGTCATAGATATGTGCGTCCGCAATGACATGTACCAGTTCTCCCACTTTCATGTCACACACCTGTGCCAGCATATGCATCAGCACTGCATATTGGCATACATTCCAGTTATTTGCAGTAAGCACATCCTGCGAACGCTGATTCAAAATTGCATTTAAAGTCAGTTTGTCATCTCCCTGTTTCTGTGTCACATTAAAGGTCATGCTGTATGCACACGGATACAGATTCATCTCATGCAGATCCTGATGCACATAAATATTGGTCAGAATCCGGCGGCTGAACGGATTATTTTTCAGATCATAAATCACCCGGTCCACCTGATCCATCATTCCCTCACGATACTGATGTTTCTGTGCCAGCTGATAGCCGTACGCTTTTCCGATGGAACCGTTTTCATCTGCCCATTCATCCCAGACGGTACTGTTTAAATCATGGATATTGTTGGATTTCCGCTGCCAGATCCACAGCATTTCCTCCGTACAGGTCTTGATTGCCGTCTTGCGCAGTGTGATTGCCGGGAACTCTTTCGACAGATCATAACGGTTCACCACACCGAATTTTTTGATCGTATAGGCACTTGTACCATCCTCCCAGTGCGGACGAACCTTTTCGCCCTCGGTACTTGTCCCGTTCTCCAGAATATCCTGACACATAGTTACAAATATTTTATCTGCTAAACTCATTGTTAATCCCCTATCTCTTGTCCTGGACTTTTACTTTTCATTATACCTTATTCTATCAAAATGTCTATGAGAAAATCTGCTGTACTATCAGTTTATACTCCGGCAGAGACTGGCATTTCCGGATCAGCTTTAAATATTTCTCTCTGTCCGGAAATGCCTTTGTCAGATAAAACCAGATTTCTTTCAAATGAAAAACGACATCTTTTTCCGCACGGAAAGTATCCAGACATCCCTCTAAAATTTCATCATGGAACGCCCGCAGCCTGGCTTTATCTGCCGGTGGATTTCCTTTGATTTCTCCAACCAGTCCAGGATTTTCCAGTAATCCCCTGCCGATCATGATGCGATCAATAGCTGGGAAAGCAGCTGTCACTTTCTTATAATCTTCCACACTGCATATATCTCCATTGTAACAGAGCGGCACATGGATCTGCTCCAGAGCACGGGCAAATGTTTCCATCCGCGGTGTTCCGCTGTAATAATCTATCTGCAGGCGTGGATGAATAATCAGTTCTTCCAGCGGAAACTTTGCATAGACACCGCAAAGAGCTTCCCACTCATCCGGGTCTTTGATTCCGACTCTGGTCTTTACCGATACCGCAAGCGGACTGTTCTCCAGCACTTCTTCCAGCAACATTTCCAGTTCTTCCGGCTCTTCCAGAAATCCGGCTCCTTTTCTTTTCGAGACAACGGTTCCGGACGGACAGCCAAAATTAAGATTGACACTGGTAAATCCCAGATCTTCCAGCTGCCGAATCATCATCAGAAATTCATCGGCACGGTTTCCGATCAGCTGTGGCACCAGCCGGATCCGTCCATTTATTTTCCGCTGCCAGATCCCGCTTTAATTTTTTTGCTCAATTTTTTTTGCTGCCGGGATAAACGGTGTAAAATATTTATCTATATATGGAAAATAATGTGCATAAGCATTGCGCACAATATATCCCGTAATTCCCTCCATCGGAGCAAGATAAAATAACATAATTTTCCCTCCATTTTTCTATTATAAGAATTTTACCGGTAAAAGCAAATGATTTTCCGATAAGAATTGACAAGTTTTCACCAAAAGCCTATAGTTACGGTTAGAACGAACTTAAAATAGGAGGTGTTCGACTTGGATAATCACAACGAGAAAAAGACAAAACAAATCAAACGGATACTGGCTATCATTACCATTGTTTTTGTAATCCTGATCGGATATTTTATCGGGCGTCCCCTGGTTCATTTTGTATCGGATCCCAAACAATTCCGTGTCTGGGTCAATGACAAAGGAATATGGGGAGTCCTTGGTTTTATTGGAATGAACATCCTGCAGGTACTCCTTGCGGTAATTCCCGGTGGTCCTTTTGAAATTGGTGCCGGATACGCTTTCGGGGTAATCCGTGGTACACTGATCTGTGATTTTGCCATGACAACTGCAAGCGTCATCATCTTTCTGTTTGTGCGCCGTTTCGGCATGAAGTTTGTGGAATTGTTTGTAAGCCGTGAAAAAATAGAATCTGTAAAAATATTAAAAAGTTCCAGGCGTTCGGAGAGCATCATTTTTCTGCTCTTCCTCATACCCGGAACTCCCAAAGACCTGTTATCTTATCTCGTCGGACTGACCGATATAAAGCTCTCCCACTGGATCATTATCTGTGCAGTTGGCCGTATGCCGGCAATCTTTCTTTCCGTCTTAAGCGGCAACGCATTAAACAAAGCGGATTACACATTTGTCATTCTGATGTTTGCTGTCATGATTGCCCTGTCCATCTGCGGATTTCTCTTTTACCGCTCCCGCAATAAAACAGGCAGCGGCTCCGAGAACGACAAGGAATAAATTCAGTACGGAGCACGGCAGACTCTCTGCTGTTCTCCACAACTGCTGCATTCGTCCAGAACTTTATTAATGCAGATGTGACACACATCTCCATCTTTGTCTTTCACACGGATCACATGTGTGGATACCCACTGATAGTAATCTCCCCGTCCCTTCTGATACAGCTTGACGCAGACTTCTTTCCGTCCCTGCCCCAACATCTGTAACAAACGTTCCCTGGAGAAATTGTCCAGAAACGCACGCTGGTAATTCGGGTGTATGTTTTCCACCCCGACATCAATCAGATCATCGTATTTTCCACTGCTCGGCATGTCATTTGCCAGAAATCCGTCGTCCTTGATCATGGTATATGTATTTTTTGTAAGATTTGCTGCCACAATCATCGGAAATGCTTCTGACACTGCCTCAAACACTGTCAGTAGCTCCTCCATGCTGATTCCATTCAGTGCTTCGAACTCTTTAAACGATCTTGCACTCTTCATCTGATGCACCTCCCAAACTTCGTTTTCATTTGTTTTTGCCCCTCTTTTACCCCTGCCTTTATTATAAATAAAACGCGTCCCTTTTTACAATAGACAAAACCTGCGGAATGATAAAAGAAAAACAGCCGAACCCATATCCTCTATGTTTCCAGCTGCATTTTTCAAGAGCGATAGACGGGGCTCGAACCCGCGGTCTCGACCTTGGCAAGGTCGCGCGTTACCAACTACGCCACTATCGCATATGCAAATATTTACTTTTGAGAGCGATAGACGGGGCTCGAACCCGCGGTCTCGACCTTGGCAAGGTCGCGCGTTACCAACTACGCCACTATCGCAT
>ENA-OQBD01001167-OQBD01001167.1-human-gut-metagenome-genome-assembly--contig:-NODE-1167-length-12458-cov-3.079231_pt1 | contig 12458 bp, 13 predicted proteins | sample MGYA00242742_ERZ504543 | MGnify/ENA primary metagenome ERZ504543 (study PRJEB26092, sample SAMD00036239) | human gut metagenome | host: Homo sapiens | study: EMG produced TPA metagenomics assembly of... | reverse complement strand
GATTATTTTGAAAAAACCGACGAGAAAAACACTGCTGTATTGAATGGGTCGTTCCCAATGCACAGAAAAACCAGATGGAACCGGTTCGTCTGACTTTGACACGCCGGTGGACGGTCAGAAGTTTATCAGCCCCATGAGGGGGAGGATTTCGGTTATGTAATCACAGGAAAACGTCCGTATCCACTATGCCGGACAAAACCAGACGGTACATGCCGGGGAATCTTTCTATTTTAAAGCAGGAAAAAGCATTATCTGGAAAACACCGGTTCGAAAGATCGCCTGTCATCATCTGGGTTACTACCCCACCAAATTTTTAAGAGGACAAACGTATGAGTAAACATTTAATTGATTTTATTGGAATTTCCAAATCCTACGATTCCAATCTTGTGTTGGATGATTTAAATCTGTATATCCGGGAGAATGAATTTCTGACCCTTTTAGGTCCGTCCGGATGCGGAAAAACTACAACCCTGCGTCTGCTGGGAGGCTTTGAAAGCCCGGACAAGGGACAGATTCTGTTTGACGGACAGGATATCACAGCTCTTGCAGCCAATGAACGGAAACTGAATACCGTTTTTCAGAAGTATTCTCTTTTCCCGCATATGTCCATCGCCGAAAACATTGCATTCGGCCTTAAAATAAGTAAGAAAAGCAAAGCATATATTCAGGATAAAATCAAATATGCCTTAAAACTGGTCAATCTGGAAGGCTTTGAAAACCGTTCGGTCGATTCTCTCTCCGGTGGTCAGCAGCAGCGTATCGCCATCGCCCGTGCGATTGTAAACGAGCCAAAAGTCCTTCTTTTAGATGAACCGCTTGGTGCACTTGATTTAAAACTGCGCCAGAGCATGCAGTATGAGCTCATCCGTCTGAAAGAAGAACTTGGAATTACTTTTGTATATGTCACCCACGATCAGGAAGAAGCACTGACCATGTCCGATACCATTGTTGTCATGAATCAGGGATATATCCAGCAGATCGGTACTCCGGAAAACATTTACAACGAACCGGAAAACGCATTTGTTGCCGATTTTATCGGACACAGCAATATCATTGACGGAACCATGATAAAAGACGAACTTGTAGAGATTCTCGGTGCCCGTTGGGCATGTGTCGACAAAGGATTCGGCAATAACAAGCCGGTCGACGTTGTCATCCGTCCGGAAGATGTAGAACTGGTCGATCCTTCGGAGGGAACGCTGCAGGGCGAAGTAACCTCCCTGATTTTTAAAGGCGTTCACTATGAACTTGATGTCATGGCCGGCGGCTATGAATGGCTGGTTCACACCACCAGATTTGTTCCGGTCGGCACAAAAGTCGGCATCAAAGTAATCCCGTTCAATATCCAGATTATGCATAAGCCGGAATCTTCCGATGAAAAGGCGGTGGAGATCGATGCGTAAATTTAAACAGCAATTTCTTGCCGGTCCATACCTCATATGGATCATCGGTTTTATCCTCCTGCCGCTTATCATGATTCTTTACTATGGATTTACAAACGGCGATGGCAGTTTTACATTATCCTATATCACAGCGATAGCAGATGAAACCAACCGCAAAGCCATGGGACTTTCCCTGAAGCTTGGAATTATATGCACCATCGTGTGTCTGGTTCTCTCCTATCCGCTGGCAATGATTTTAAATAATAGGAAGATCAAAAATCAGGGACTGGTTGTTTTTATCTTTATGCTTCCGATGTGGATGAACTTTATGCTCCGTATCCTGGCATGGAAACTTCTGCTTTCCAAAAATGGTGTAATCAACTCCATTCTCACAGGTTTCGGACTTTCCCGCATCAATATCATAAATACACCAACGGCAGTTGTCCTTGGCATGGTATACGACTTCCTGCCATTTATGCTGCTGCCGATTTATAACTCCATGACACGAATCCGTAAAGACTGGATTGAGGCGGCCCGCGATCTGGGAGCCGGAAATGCAGCCATCTTTTTTAAGATTATTCTTCCGCTTACCGTATCCGGAATCATCAGCGGAATCGTCATGGTATTTGTCCCGTCACTTACCTCGTTTGCAATCTCGCAGGTATTAGGCGGTGGTCACGTTCTTTTAATCGGAAATGTGATCGAGCAGGATTTTATGCAGGGAATGCAGTGGAATGCCGGAAGCGGTCTTTCCTTTGTCCTGATGATCTTTGTAATCGTAAGTATGACAATTGTAAATATATTTGATAAAGAAGGGGAGGGAACATCCATATGTTAAAAAAATGTGCATCCCGGATCTATATGATCCTGATCTTTGCCTTCCTTTACCTTCCGATTGTTGTGTTGATTGCTTTGTCTTTCAACGATTCCCGTTCCAAGGTAAAATGGGGAGGCTTCACGCTCCGGTGGTATACCGGCTGTTTTCAGGACGAAAAGATCATGACTGCATTTATCACAACTTTGCAGGTCACTTTCCTGTCCGCAATGATTTCCACACTGATTGGAACACTTGCCGCGCTCGGCATAGCCGCCATGAAAAAACGGCACCAGACCATTTATCTCGGCGCGACCAATATTCCGCTTCTGAATGCGGATATCGTAACCGGTATCTCCATGATGCTTTTGTTTGTGAAATTTATCGACCTCGGATTTGTGACGGTTCTTTTAGCGCACATTACCTTTAGTATTCCTTATGTTATTTTAAATGTGCTTCCGAAAATGAAACAGACAAACCGCAGCACCTATGAGGCGGCACTTGATCTCGGAGCAACACCGCTGTATGCATTTTACAAAGTCACCTGGCCGGAAATCCGTCCCGGTGTGTTCTCCGGATTTATGATGGCAGTCACCATGTCACTGGATGATTTTTCCATCACCTATTTTACCAAAGGAGCCGGGGTCAATACCCTCTCCACCATGCTCTACACAGAACTTCGCAAAGGAATCAAACCGGAATTGTATGCACTTTCCACGATTCTGTTCTTTGCCGTTCTGCTCATTCTTCTTGCCGGAAATGTTTATCCGGGGAAGAAGCGTGTTGCAGCCAAATAAATTTTCCATTGGAATTTTATTCCAGCCGAAAGGAGTCCTATTATGAAAAAAAGAATTTTCTCTGCCCTCTTAATTTCTGCTCTGGCAGTCAGCGCACTCACTGCCTGTGGGGGATCTTCCTCTGCGAAAAAAAGCGGACAGACCTTAACCGTTTTAAATTACGGAAAATATATCGATGAGTCCGTAGTCAAACAGTTTGAAAAAGAAACTGGTATCACCGTCAAATACGAAGAATATGAAAGTCCGGAAGAAATGTATACCAAATACAAAGCCGGTTCCATCAACTATGATGTAATCTGCTCTTCCGAATATATGGTTGAGCGTCTGATCAACGAGGGCGAAGTGCTCGAAGAAGATTACGATGCCATGGACAACTACAAAAATCTGGATCCAACGATCCTTGATATGTCTGCTTCCTATGACAAGAATCACACCTATTCCGTTCCATATTTTTACGGGACTCTTGGCCTTCTCTACAACAAAACAACCATTGATGCCAAAACCGTATCAAGCTGGGACTGCCTGTGGGACCCTACCTATGAGGATGAAATCATCATGGAAAATTCCGTCCGTGATACGTTTGCCCCTGCCCTGATCTCCAAAGGGTATTCCTTAAACGATACCGATGAAAATCATCTGCGGGAAGCCCTCGACATATTAAAAAAGCAAAAAGATGATAAAATCGTATATGCCTACTATGTAGATGAGACAGCCGATGCCATGATCGGAGAAGAAGCCTCCATCGCACTGTGCTACTCCGGCGAGGCTGCACTGGCCATGGCAGAGAACGACAATCTGGATTATTCCGTTCCAACAGAGGGATCCAACCTCTGGATCGATTCCTGGTTCATTCCAAAGTCCTGCACTAACCAGACCAACGCTTTAAAATTCTTAAATTTCCTGTGCAAGGATGATATCGCAGAAAAGAATTTCGAATATGTGCAATATGCCTCTCCGATTACATCTGTGGTAGAAAATCAGGACGCTGACGTAAAAAATAACGAAGCTATCAATCCTTCCAGTGACACGATAAAAAGATGTGAAATCTATAAAGCATTAAGTGATGTGATTCCGCCAAGTACACAAAGCTGTGGCAGGAACTTCTCTCTTATTGAAAAAACCGAGAAAAATGATTGCAATTTCAGTCAAAACATGCTAAAGTAAATCCACGGTGTCTGGTTAACACCGTGGAATTTTTCATCTTCGGAAACGGTCATTCCGAAATTTCCCATATATACATTTGATTTTCAATTACATATGAACTATCAGGAATTTTTAACAACGATCCGTACACAGCTTTCTCTGCGTATCGAGACAGGTGTCACTTTAGACATTCGTTCCTTTACCAAAATAACGGAACACATTACGATGGTCTGGTACTTCTCCATCCGAAGAAAAACGTGTCACCTGCGATCTATCTGATGCCATACTATCATCGCTATCTGGAAGGGGTATGCCTTGAAGAAATCTGTGAAGATATTCTTCATACCTATCAGGCGCATGCCCCGGAAGAAAATTTTGACACGTCCTACTTTACCGATTTTTCCCGTGCCAGCGAGCACATCGTCATGCGTCTTGTAAGCTTTGAAAAAAATCAGGAACTGTTAAAAGAGGTTCCGTTTTTCCGCTATCAGGATCTGGCCGTAATCTTTTACTGTCTGCTCCATGCAAGTGCCGAAAACCAGGCAAATATTCTGATCCACAATCATCACTTAAACCTTTGGAAACCGACAAAGAAACGCTCTACCGGCTTGCGAAGAAAAACACGCCACAGCTTCTTCCCCCACAGCTTACCCCGATGAGCAGTCTTCTCAAAGAAATACAGCTCGTCGCGGAAACTCCACTTCCGGAAGCAGCCCCGCCACTGTATGTTCTGACCAATACGTACCGGACCAATGGTGCAACCGTTCTCCTCTACGATGACATCTTAAAAGAACTGTCCGATTTGTTTGAAAAGGATCTGATCATTCTGCCAAGCAGTATTCACGAAGTACTGATTCTTGCCGCCGATGAAAACGACAGGCAGAATCTCGACCATTACACCGCAATGGTAAAAGAAGTGAATGCCTCACAGCTTCAGGATGAAGAAATTCTGTCCGACCATGCCTACTATTACTGCCGGCACAGCCATCTGCTGACCATGCCGCAGCCGGTCTGCACTTCATAGATTATATTTCCAGACACAAAATCCCCGCAGAAAAAATTCTGCGGGGAACATCTATTACATTTCTACCAGTTTATCATATAGCTTCTCATATGCATGTGCCGAAGCATTCCAGGAAAAATTGCGATCCATCGCACGATAGATCAGTTCTTTCCATGCGGTCTTGTGTTCATGCTCCACACGATACGCATACCGGACAATATCTGCCATTTCCTGTGCATTAAAATTCGCAAATGAAAAACCACATCCTGTATTTTCATATTCATTGTATGGTTCTACCGTATCCCGGAGTCCTCCGGTTTCACGTACGATCGGAAGCGTTCCGTAACGCATGGCAATCATCTGTGCCAGCCCGCATGGTTCAAACATGGAAGGCATCAGCAGCACATCACTTGCCGCGTATATATGGTGCGAACGCTCCTCGGTAAATCCGATATGTACGCTTACCTTGTCCGGATACTTACTCTGATAATGGTGGAACATATTTTCATACTGGCTCTCTCCGGAACCAAGAACCACCAGCTGTATATCCATTTCGGTTAAAAGTTCATCCAATACGCAGCCGATCAGGTCAAATCCTTTCTGGCTGGTCATACGCGATACGATTCCGATCAGGAAAGCATCCTCCCTGACTGGAAGCCCAAGTTCTTTCTGTAATGCAACTTTGTTTTCTTTTTTCCCACTCACTGCATCTTTTTTCGAATAAATTTACCGGAATATAAGGATCTGTCTGTGGATTATATTCTTCATAATCAATTCCGTTTAAAATACCATAAAGGCGATCCTTTCGGGCAGTCATCAGGCCACTTAAGCCCTCTCCCCCTTCTACGGTCGTAATCTCATTTGCATACGTCGGGCTGACGGTAGTAATATAATCTGCATATACCACGCCACCCTTTAAGTAGTTTGCTTCGCCATAAGATTCCAGTTCATATGCATTGAAAATGTGTGCCGGGAGTCCTGTAATATCCATAATCTCCTGAATTCGCCAGCGTCCCTGAAACTGCAGGTTATGAATCGTAAACACGGTTTTGATTCCCGCATAAAAATTATCATCTCCAAATACCGTATGCAGAAACACCGGAATAAGTCCTGTCTGCCAGTCATTGCAATGGATAATGTCCGGGGCAAAATCAATATACGGCAGACTAGCAAGTACTGCCTTGGAAAAATATGCAAACTTTTCCACATCTTCATAGATATTGTTGTATGGAGATTCTCCTGCGAAATAAAATTCATTGTCCACAAAATAAAAGTGAACACCATGATATTCTGACTCGAAAATTCCAACATACTGCCTGCGCCAGTTCAGATTTACATAAAAATGGCACAAAAATTTTAAATTTGGAAGAAATGAGCGATCCATGCAGGCGTATTTCGGAATAACTACCCGCACATCATACTCTTTTTTGTCAAAATATTTCGGAAGTGATCCGACAACATCGGCAAGACCCCCGGTTTTCACATATGGCACTGCCTCTGATGAAACAAACAGAATCTTCTTCATACACAACACTCCTTTACTTACCCTTCATCTGTAATCGTATTTTGTCCGTAATAAGAGCGATAAATTCCGAGTTGGTCGGTTTTCCTTTTCCATTACTGATGGTATATCCGAACAGATCATCCAACGTATCCATCTTGCCACGGCTCCATGCTACTTCAATTGCATGACGGATGGCACGCTCGACACGGCTTGGTGTCGTATCAAATTTCTTTGCGATCCCCGGATATAAAATTTTCGTAATAGAATTTAACATGTCCATATTCGTCACAGACATGATGATTGCCTCCCGCAAATACTGGTATCCCTTGATATGTGCCGGAACCCCAACCTCATGAATTATCTCTGTGACATCCTCTTCCAGTGTCTGTAACGAGTACTTTTCCGATTTCTTTTCCATCTCAACCGGTCTGCCAATTTCTTTTCGTACTTTGTTTTTTCGACGGTTGAGTGTCTTGATCCGGTCCAAAACAATATTCCGGTCAAACGGCTTCATAATATAATAATCCGCTCCCCGCTCAAACGCATCTTCGGTAATTTTTTACATTGCTGATTCCGCTGATCATCAGAAATGTTGGCCGGTTCTTTAGTGTATGATCTGCCCTGATCCTGTCAAGGACTGCCAGACCGTCCAGTTTCGGCATAATAATATCCAATAATACAACATCCGGTTCTTTTTCCCTGATCAGATGACAGGCTTCTTCTCCATCCTTCGCCATCCCGATCAGGTGCAGTTCATCATCACTGGTTACCATTTCTTCCAATAAGTCACGCATAACCTCGTTATCATCTGCAATTGCGACATTTAGTTTTCCCATGTAGGCCTCCTAGAATGTCAAATTCAGTCAAAAATAAGCATACCAGAAAGCACTGTCCGATTTTGTCAAAATTTGTCGATAAATACAGTTAAACTATAGCACAACTGCCAATTTATTTCAATGTCTTATGCATTCTCTTCGAACTGGGAATTATACAGATCTGCATAAAATCCCTTTTGTGCCAGAAGCTGTTCGTGTGTCCCCTGCTCTATGATATCGCCATCTTTCATCACCAGAATCAGATCCGCATTTCTTATCGTAGAGAGTCGATGCGCAATGATAAAGCTGGTCCGTCCACGCATCAGATTATCCAATGCCTTCTGAATCCGCACTTCGGTACGGGTATCTACCGAAGAGGTTGCCTCATCCAGAATCAGAATCGGGTTATCCGCAAGGATAGCACGTGCAATTGTAAGAAGCTGTTTCTGTCCCTGGGAAACATTACTTGCATCCTCGTTTAACTCCATCTGGTAGCCACCCGGAAGTGTCTGGATAAAATGGTGGGCATGTGCGGCTTTTGCCGCCTCAATCACTTCCTCATCTGTGGCATCTAAACGGCCATACCGGATGTTTTCCATGATAGATCCCTTAAACAGCCAGGTATCCTGCAACACCATACCAAATGCATCCCGAAGTTCCTGACGGTTAAAGTCGCGGATATCATGCCCATCCACCTGAATGGCTCCGCCTGTCACATCATAGAAACGCATAAGCAGTTTGACCATTGTGGTTTTTCCTGCTCCCGTTGGTCCGACAATTGCAATTTTCTGTCCAGGTGTTACATGAGCGGAAAAATCCCTGATAATGATCTGGCCCGGATTGTATCCGAAACTTACATGGGAAAAATCCACGTAACCATCCACATGGTCGAGATGCACAGCATGTTCAACCGTCAGTTCTTCTTCCTCTTCGTCCAGAAATTCAAATACGCGCTCGGAGGCTGCAGACATCGACTGCAGCATATTTGCCACCTGCGCAATCTGCTGGATCGGCTGAGTAAAATTCCGGACATACTGAATAAATGCCTGAATTTCACCAACCCCGATGGTTCCGCGGATTGCCAGAAGTCCTCCGGAAATTGCCACTCCGACATAACCGAGGTTTCCGACAAACTGCATGATCGGCTGCATCAGTCCGGATAAAAACTGGGACTTCCATGCCGATTGAAACAGAATCTGATTGGTATCTTCAAATTTTTTGATGGTGCTCTCCTGCTTATTATATGCCTGCACCACCAGATGTCCGCCATAGACCTCTTCCACCTGTCCGTTGATATGTCCCAGATATTCCTGCTGCTGGCGGAAATATTTCTGCGAATGTTTGATAATAAACGAAATCAGGATGGCAGATACCGGAAGAATCACAAGTGAAATCAATGTCATAATTCCGGAAATTGAAATCATCATCACAAGTGTTCCGACCAGTGTTGCCACACTCGTAATGATCTGCGTCACACTCTGATTTAAACTCTGTCCAAGTGTATCCACATCATTGGTGATGCGGGATAGCACCTCTCCGTACGTGCGGCTCTCGAAATATTTCATTGGCATGCGGTTGATTTTCTCTGAAATTTCCTTACGCATGCGGTAACAGGTTTTCTGCGTGATTCCTGTCATGATCATTCCCTGTATAAAACTGAATACTGCAGAACAGATATACAGGCCAAGTGTAAACAATAACACTTTGGCAATATAGGTAAAATCAATAGTTCCGGTTCCCGCGATCTTTTTTCCGAGACCTTCCACCAATGCATTCGTTGCACGTGCCATAACCTTTGGTCCGGCAACGGAAAAGACGGTAGACACCGCCGCAAAAATCATAACGGCAACGATTGCATACCAGTATCTTCCGAGATAACGAACCAGTTTTTCGATAGAGTTTTTGAAATCTTTTGGCTTTTCTCCCGGCATCATTCCTCTGCCCGGGCCGCCCATCGGACCGTGAGGTCTTCTTGTACGTTGTTCTGCCATCTTATTTCACCTCCTCAGAAAGTCCCAGTTCTTTGGCAGACAGCTGGCTCCTGGCAATCTGCTCGTAAACTTCGCAATTGTGCAGTAATTCCTCATGCGTGCCTTTTCCGACAATCTTTCCATCGTCGAGTACCAGTATCTGGTCCGCATGCAGAATTGTACTGATTCGCTGTGCGACAATGATCACGGTCGTATGTTCCGTCTTTGTCTCAAGTGCTCTGCGGAGTGCCGCATCGGTCTTCATATCCAGAGCGGAAAAACTGTCATCAAACACATAAATCTTTGGATTTTTTGCAATTGCTCTGGCAATGGCAAGCCGCTGCTTCTGTCCGCCGGAAACATTGCTTCCGCCCTGTGCAATCGCACTCTCATACCCATCCTGTTTGCTGTCAATAAACTCTGTTGCCTGCGCAATCTCCGCTGCTTCCTGGATCTGCTCATCTGACGCATCCTCTGCCCCGAAGCGCAGATTGCTTGCAATTGTACCAGAGAAAAGAATTCCCTTCTGTGGTACAAATCCGATATGTTCCCGCAGATCCTGCAATGTATACTTGCGGATATCCGTTCCGTCAAGCATGATCTCTCCGCCTGTCACATCATAAAAACGCGGAAGCAGGTTGACCAGCGTAGATTTACCACATCCGGTACTTCCGATAATTGCAGTAGTCTTTCCCGGCTCTGCAACAAAATCAATATCCGAAAGCACATCTTCCGTGGCTCCCGGATACCGGAAATTTACATGATGAAAGGCAATCACACCCTCACACTGTTCCATGGCAGCCGGCTCTTTCGGATCTGTAATCGTACTTTTTGTGCGTACAACCTCATCTATACGCTCTGCAGCTACACCGGCTCTCGGCATCATGATAGACATCATGGTCAGCATCAGAAATGCCATAACGATCATCATTGTGTAAGTAATAAATGCCGTCATGGAACCAACCTGCATATATCCGCCATCGATCCTCTTTGCGGCAATCCACACAATCAGAAGCGTAATGCAGTACATGATCATCATCATTCCCGGCATCATAAATGTCATAACACGGTTGGTAAACAACTGCGTCTTTGTCAGATTGCGGTTGGCCTCATCAAACCGCTCTTCTTCCCGTTTTTCCCGTCCAAATGCACGAATGACATTTAATCCTGTCAGAATCTCTCTCGAAACCAGATTCAGCCGGTCCACGAGATTCTGCATAATCTTAAACTTCGGCATGGCAAGGGAGGTAAGAAGCATTACAAATCCAAGAATAACAAGCACCGCAAGCGCGATCACCCATTCCATTCCTGCATGGGTCTGTGCAACCTTAATCACACCACCGATTCCAATGATCGGAGCATAAAGAATCATTCGCAGAAATACTGCAGTCACCATCTGAATCTGCTGTACATCATTGGTACTTCTCGTAATCAGGGATGCCGTTGAAAAATGATCCATCTCTGCATTGGAGTACTGTACAACATTGCGGAATGTCTTATCACGCAGATCCCGTCCGATGGATGCCCCCACACGGGAAGCACAATATCCGACAACCACTGCCGCCATAACCATCAGCAGCGCAAAACCAAGCATCTTGGCTCCGGTGGTCCATAAGTAATGTTTCTGAATGGCATCTACATCCACACCTGCATTTTTATCACAGGAGATCGCATAGGTCACACCCATGGATTTCAATGTAGAAGATCCGATCGCATCAATCTGTCCAGACACCTGCTTTCGCATCTCAAGAATCTGCTGATCCGGTACCTGGCCGGCTGCCAGTGCCTGCATCAGCTGCTTCATATCTACCTGCGTCCCATCCGTTCCCATTTTCGCCGTGATAGCCTTCTCGTCAATATCGGACTCCTTCATCTGGGACATCTGATATACCATGACGATCGGCTCCAACAGAGACTCATCCATATCGTCAAGCGTATCCTCTTCACAATTTCTCACATAGTTTCCGTCTTTTTTCGGCTCCTTATAACAGGCGGCAAATGTTTTCTTTTCCCTGCTGGTCATAAAAAGCTGTGCTGACACAAAATCTTCCTGTGTCATTTCTTCCGGAAGAATATGCTCCACTCCGCTGCTCATGATTCCGACATCGATAATATCCGATGTATACTGTGGCAGGGACAGATCACAAAATGCCTGCATCACAAGAAAAGCCACAATAACCAGAATCCATTTCCAGTATGGGAGCATGTTTTTAAATATTTTTCCCATGATTTAACTCCTTTTCATATGCATAGCTTTTATACTATCACGAACTGATTTCCAGAACAATTCCTATTATATAAAACTTTTCTTAAATTAAAATGAAATGTGTGGTGCAACCATGGGCACCACACATTTCATTTTCTGATTTTATACTGCTGGAATTATATAACCGGCCTTCTTCATTTCTTTTGTAAAATCATCGACAGACATTCCTGCTTTTTCTGCACCTGTTTCCACGGGGATGATCCCATCCTGCACCAGGGATGCATATGCACGAATCTTTCCCTCGCGCTGTCCTTCGATTCGACCTTCCATACGCTCCTCATTCAATTCATCTGCCATCAAAACACGTAATGCCTCACACATGATCCTTTCACTTCCTTTCCATTCCCGTACTTTCTCCATGTTACTGTTTACAATAACCTGGAGCACAACATCTGCAAGATTCTTCTCTCTTTCCGAAAATGCACTCACCCTCAATAAATACTGACGCATCAACGATTCTTCCAGATGATTCGTCAATGCTTTTAGCTGTACATGCATATCCACATCCAGTTCCGATGACGCTATGATCTGCACCGGAAACATCACTCCACTGACATAGTAAATCCCTACTGTTTCTTTTTTACATTCATACCCGGATTTTTCCAGTTCCTGCATCAGCTTCACCGGCTTCCGATCACGAATCAGTGTAATGGTAATCTCCTCTGCCGGAATCTCATTTACATGATTTGGCAATACTTTATACAGGCACGCATACGCAACCGCCTTGTAGAAAGTATCAATATTCAACTCATCCATCGGAGATT
>ENA-OQBD01001166-OQBD01001166.1-human-gut-metagenome-genome-assembly--contig:-NODE-1166-length-12461-cov-2.408464_pt1 | contig 12461 bp, 13 predicted proteins | sample MGYA00242742_ERZ504543 | MGnify/ENA primary metagenome ERZ504543 (study PRJEB26092, sample SAMD00036239) | human gut metagenome | host: Homo sapiens | study: EMG produced TPA metagenomics assembly of... | reverse complement strand
CCGGTAAGTTTCTGCTCCTCTGCATATGTTTTCAGCTTATCCTTCGTAACTTCATCCTTTGTATACGTCAGATTACGATTAACCTGCTGGGCACTTTCAATTGCACGCATTAAACCTTTTGTTTGGGATGCTTCATTATATCTGTTATAAATATAACATTGTTCTTTCACATATTTCAGAGTCTCGTCCATTTGCCTGGCAACTGCTTTTATATCGGTTTTTACAGAATAAACTATAGTTATCAGAAACAGAAGCAGTCCCGCCGTGATAACGATGATTTGAGTCTGCCGTCTGGACAGTTTAGTTATTTTCAATTTTATCCACCTCCAGATATCCACTGGTTTCGGGAAGATATTTTTTTAGAATTTTCTCTTCACTTCCATCTTTTCTCATTTCTTTAAAGATTTCTGTGAGTTTTTCCGGAAGTTCACTATCCGTGTTTTCAGGAAAAGCTACCCCGATTCCTGTAGTCAGGATAGCTTCGTCCAGGATTCTTATCTTTGCCCCGTAATCTTTTATATACTGTTGTATGGAAGTTTCATGAGCTGCTATAGCATCAACATAACCTTTTCCAAGAGAGGTAAAAAGCAATTTTCGGTTTTCTAAGCTATACACATCTTTTACCAATGGAATAGAAGGATTCGTCCTGTTAAGAAAGATATCCTCAGGCTTTGTGGAAGCCTGTACTGCGATTACTTTTCCCGACAGATCACTAAGCTTCTTTATATTACTGTTTTCATTGACTGCAACGACCTGCCGGCTCACCATATATGAACCTGCCCACTTATAATCATTCTCCCGGCCATCCATGGAAAAGCACCCCCATAAACAGTCTATCTCCTTATTTTCCAGATCTTTATCTTTATCATCCCATACAATCTTTGTAAATACCGACCTATAACCAAGGCGTCCCAGAGCTTCATTTGCAATGTCAACATCAATCCCTGCCGGTTCTCCATTTTCATCGGAATAATTAAAAGGTGGAAAATCGTCACTTCCAATGATTATCTCTGGCATATTTTCCTGTGAAGATGTACTTTTCTGTGTTGTAACTGAACATCCTGATATCAGTAATACCCCAAAAGCAAACAAAAACGGTATTACTGCCATGTATTTAGATTTCATGCTATGGTACCTCAACAATTTTCTCTGATTTTTTTGGATTTTACGTCATTATAATAACTCTGTTCATACTGAATTTACATAAAAGATATAATACAAAACATGCACAAAATTTTATATTTTTTACAAAGAACAGGTGATTTTTCAAGTGAGTCATGTTATGTAAATTTCACTCAGAGTGGTGCTCCATCACTTTCACTCTGAAACTCCATCTTCATTTTTACTTTTGCCAGTTTTATTTCCGGTATTCCTTCAGAAATGGACATAAAAAGCGCCATAGGTTTTTTCCAATGCCTATGGCGTGTAAATAATTTTCTACTCTGCGGATACCTTGTTTATGATTGTCTACCATCCGAATGCGTCCCGGATCAAAGCCCCGGTTTCTCCGTCTATATAAAACAATTCCTGTTCTTCTGGTGAATCCTTCCATTGGTAAGGACAGCAAAAACTCCATACAGGCCTGTAAACAATTCCATCTGTGGTTTCATCAATATAATATTTCAGGCGGATTTTCGTAACTGGAATCGTGATTGATTCTGTTTTCTCCGTCGTGTCCTCTTCCGTAAAAAATCCGATTTTTCCTTCTTTTACATATTGTTCCACCGATTTCATAATTTCTTCCATGGAAAGCATAGTAACTGTTTCTTTCTCTTTCACCTGAAGCGGGATCGGTATTTTGAAATAACAGTCTTCAGGCTTGAGACCAAATCCTGCGCTTCCCTGGTAATGATACTGGGAAAGTCCACCTGCCGGTATTCCATTCAACAGAATTTCTGTGTCGTAATAATCATATCCTTCCGTCATGTCGCTAATTGATTTTCTTACAGAAGTTCCAGTTAAATCAGCTTTGGAAAACAGTTGATTTATAATATTTAATTTCTCATCTTCTGTATTCTCACCTAAAAATCCCAAATCTTTTTCACTTAATCCATCACACTCTATCATCCCATCCGAAATAAATAACTGCAGTCCTTTTTCTTTATTTTCCCAGACCGTTTCATCTGTTACAGATTTTTCCCATCCATCTTTCCCGCCAAACCAGGAGCAGATGTCTTTCTCTGATATATTGCATTTTTTCAGAACTCCCTTTGAAACGTCATCAGTATTTCCGGTAATATCAGCTTCTATTGTAAGGGTTCCTGATTTCCCTGGCAGAGAAGCTGTTACATGGTTTTCCTTTACCTGCAACATTGTTTTCTCCGGATCATATTTTTCATTTACACTCGTAGTATTTGACGAACTTTCCAAATCTGTTGTGTTCTGCGTACTCTCACCCGAAGATGGTTCTACTCCGGTGTCAGCAGCCTGCAATTTCCCTTCTTTTCTATATTTTTCAATGATATCCTTTACTTCATCCTTTAATGGAAGGGTTAACGTAAGAGTCTGAGGCGTATATCCTCTGTAAACGTCCTCCGCAGGAAGTGCATAAGAAACCTTTCCTTCTGAATCTGTAAAAGAACCAATTTTAAAAATCTTTTCGTAAGCTTCAGTGTCTTTCCAGGTATAATAAATCTTACCGTCATAAACAGGATATGCCTGAATAGTCATGGAAAGTTCTACTTCAGAATCTTCTTTTAATATTTTCTCAATCAAAGCGTCATCATACAAAGTAATATGCCCATAATAAAGATCTTCTCCTTCTATTTTATTTAAAGAAGCCAGTGCATCTTTTCCATTCACCGTTGCATGATCACGGCAAGTGATCATATAATTCTTTGCCTCATTGGAAGGTTCTCCGAGAAAACTTAAACCGCCGCCATCAAAATACGCTTCTTTAACAGTCAGCATGGACTGATTCCAATCGACCGTCTCGGGAGTTATTGGATAAGAAGTAATATTTTCCACATTTTCTGCAGTTGACTCAGGTTCTGTGACAACCATTTGAGCTGCCTCCTGTTCAGCGACCCCCTGTTGTTCAAGTTCTTTATACAGTCGTCCGATATTTGTTGCAAGTACGCCAGTACTAACTCCTAATATAGCAGCTACCGGAAGAAGAATCCGAATTATTTTTTTCTTATTTCCTGAATTTTTCGTTCTTTCTCCATTTGCTTTTTTTACTTAAAGCCCCCGTTGTTTTCTCGTCTGGGGAATTTAAAATTCCGCTCAGAACATCTTCCATGGCTTTATCAATATTTTCCGGTATTGCAGTTTCTTCTTTTAAAATCCTTCTGATTTCTTTCATATAGTCTCACCTCCTGATCACCTTTTTAATTTTGCTCTTGCCCGGGAAAGTTTGGTTGATACGGTATTGCTGTTCATTTCAAGAAGGGCACTGATTTCCTTAACTGAAAACTCATCAAAATAATAGAGTTCCACGATTTTCCTACTTTCTTCATCCAGGCATAAAAGCAATTGTTTCCATTCACAGAGATTCAGTTCTTCACAATGTACACCTTCTGCAAAATCATCCAGTTCTGCTGCATGGTTCTTTTGGCGGAGAATGTCCTTGCACTCATTTATAAGGATCCGCATCAGCCAGGTTTTAAAATACTTCGATTCTCTCAGTCTCTGTATATTTTCATAGCAGGATAGGATTGTATTTTGCAGGGCATCTGCAATGTCCTGCTCATCCCGAAGATAAATCCAGGCAGTCTTATACAGGCTCTGCTTATTCATCCGGATTAATCTGACAAATGCTTCTTTATCTCCATTTTTAGCCTCTGTTATTAAAGCATCCATAAAGTACCTCCTTTTCTTCTTATAATTATTAGACTTGAAAAACAGCCATTTGCTTTCAAGAAAAAAATTTTATAAAAAACGCCATAGGTTTTTGATACCTATGGCGTGTAGATATAGGGAAAAGCTGCCTTTTTTATCGGCAGTGGAATGTTTTCTGTGTTTGTGCCAGATCATCCAAATCATATGAGTGAATTCCTAATGCTTCTAAATCCATTATCCATTCCTGAACTTCATATCCCAAAATATCTGCGAATATTTTTTTCAATATTCTTCGTCTTATCAATTATCTTGTATATGATTCGGTGTCTTTTCCGTCATATACAAATACTTTTATATCCGTATTTTCACCAACATCAGCATGAATACCTACCGTGTATTCTTTATCTGTAACGTTCAGAAAAGAATAGCAACCACCCGCAGGAATACTGCCAGATACGAGTTCCTGTTTTCCTTCGCAGAGCAGATGCACAATAACGTCAAAATCGTTTCTGTTCTGAACCGTCAACACGCCTGTTTTGGATAAAATTTTTGCATCAGAATATGTAATTACATAAGAATCAGGCGTTGACTCTTCCGCACAGGTTACAGAACAATCCCACTGTATCGCGGCATTTGCTTTTCGACAGGCTTCTGAAGACTTATATGTTGAAAACATAATCATTGTACTTATAGCAACAATACTAATAATGACCAACACTATTGTCACTTTTTTCTTCACAGCCATCACCTCCACACACAGTTCAATTTGTTACCCATATGATATCATATCTTTTCTTCAATTACATTACCTAATTTTAATACACAGCCATTCGACTTGCTATTACTTTGTTTTCTTCCATGTATAAAATTGCGGATTTGAATATATCTCCCGGTCACAATCTTTTAAAAGATCCTGAAAAAGTTTTGCCCACATCACAGGTATTTTTTTATTCTTTAAAAATGAGGTCTTCTTTTCCAAAAACAAATATCCGGCGGATTGAAAACATATTAATTAAAGCCGTCTGGCAGAATAATATAGAATTAGTAAAAACAAATTATCGGGACATCATACTGAATAAGACTATAAAGCTGCCCGGCATTTTCCGGGGGAAGATTGATGCATCCATGAGAACCACCTGTAAGATATCTGTCACCACCAAAGTACGGCTGCCAGTCTGCATCATGAAAGCCAATTCCTCCATTGAATGGCATCCAGTACGTTACCGGCTGTTCATAAGAATAGGTTCCATTTGCTGTCATTTCACCTCGCAGCACAGACGGACTGCTCTTTGAATTCAGTGTGAATATTCCAGGGGTGTTTTTCTATCCGGATCACCTGGCAGTCCGGATACGATTTCTGATTGAAAAATAATATTTCCATTCTGATAATACCACATATACTGCTCTGTAAGATCTACCTCTATATATGTATCTCCGAGATCATTGATCCCATGTGCATTTGCTCTCATAGAATATACCGGTTCCCTGGTTGTCTGGGTTCCTGATTGAATTTCCTGCATGAGCTGTGCTGCTTCCTTGTCCTGATCAATCTTCCATCCATAGGCTGAGCCATATACATACACAATCCTTCCGCTTGTGGTCTCAAATTGTCTTTCAGTGCCAACTGTATCATGATCTGCTGCAAGCTGTGCCACATAATCCACTACATGCTGCCTGAAGGCTCCATCATCCGGAAGCAACTGCCCTTTCTCGTCAAACTGCAGCCAGTTTTTGATGGTATTCCCGTCAAGTGTTACCGTTTCATCTCCAAATGTATATGTGATATTTACTTTTGCCAGGCCATTATACATATTTACCATATTCTGAAGTTCTGAACTATCTCTCGTCACATCTGCTTCCTTATAAGCCTTTGGATTGCTTCCCAGATCTACATCTGCCGCCTCATTATCAATTGCTCTGCTTATCATCTGATAAGCTTCCTTGGCATTTAATTCACTGCCTTCTGTCTCTGGCACAATAGTAAATTCTGAATTAGAAAAACTTACATACGCATTTTCCGGTGCTATCTGATTCTCTTTTTTGGCACAATTTAATGAACTTACCTGTTCCTCCAGCTTTTCCCGACTGAAAACAGTCTCTTCTTGAACCATATAATTTTTCGTTTCAAAAAAACCTCTGATCCATTCCCATGGTTTCTGAGTCTTCAGCAGCTGAAGGATTTCCCCGCTGGATACATATTGATAATCAATGTCTTTACCTGTAATAGTCTGAGGTTCCTGCATCCTTGCACTTACCTGAATAACATAGTTATCCTTTTTCCCTGCAATCTCCTGCTCAACTTCATAAGCTGTCTTATTTGAACTGTCAATTCCATTGATGGTCGTACCCAAAAAGAAGTGATATGAGTAATAATAAGAGATACCTGCATACATACAACAGCCTATAACAAAAATCATCAATATAATCAATATTACGATTTTCTTGATTTTATTTTTTTCTTTTCTGAAAATATAATGGATCTGAATTCCGATTTATCCATCGGCACATAAACAACTGAACCTGGTCTTGCCGATTTTGTGGTTCTCATTGATTGCCCCATCACTTCTTTTTGTCTCATGTCCTGCTTATCTTTCTTTGAATCAATTAGTTTTTTGCATTGTCACTGTCAAAATGTAATGTCTTATGGTACTTCGCATTTTCCTCCAGAAGTTTTTTCCATTTCTGTCCATCTTCTTTCGTAGGATTATCAAAATTCTGCTGACCTTTCAGTTCATCCATATACTGGATATAATCCAGGAAGTAAATATCTACTGTCGAAATATCCCTGTCCTGAATTGCGAAGTTATTACAGTTTCCAGTAGACTCATTGTACGGAAGTGTGTTTCCATTGGCATCAAGAGCTACCATAAAGCAATCACTGTTGGAACCTTCCTTATAAAGTTCATTTACCGTCAATTCATATGGAGTACGAATCACCGATTTAAGTCCAATACCTGCATCGTTTGTATCATTGAGTTCCAATACTTCTGTCTGGGAATCATCTACCGTAACCGGGATATCGAAGCTCCAGTCACCTTCATATTTGTAGTAGCCAGCATCCCTTCCATATTTTTTCTCATCCTCTTCTGACCACTGATAGTTTGCTTCCAGTCCTCTTACCTTCGTAATATCCAGATGCAGGTTAAAGGTATCTGGAATATCAATATCTTTAATGTACTTCTGATATTCTCCACCACGTTCAGACAATTTATTGATAAACTCTTCCAGCAGCGCATAACCTTCATCCGTCTGATCATCTAAGTCCGCCTGAGTTATTCCCATCTCATCCATTACCTGCTGTGTCATTTCATTGTATTTCTCATTATATTCCGTATAATCTTTTGCGGCTTCAGCCAAATCATAACGGAAAATACATGCATAGGTGTTATCATCCAGAAATTTTCCTTCCACTTGACCGTCAATTACCGGGCTAGCCTCTGAATTAAAGTCCACACCCCCTGTCATATCCAGATCAATGACTGGTGTTCCACTTTCCGCCCCAGTTTCTGTTTCTGGGAACGGTTTATCACTTTTAAACTGCATAGTCACATAAATTGCCTGGCTGTTTGCATATACCTCAGAACATGTAATTGTCAGCCCATCTGCTGTCTTAGTGTAAATAGCATCATTATTGGTATGATCTGTCTTGGCTCCGTCTGTTTCACTGCTATCTGTCTTCGTTCCATCAACAGCTTCCAAAGTTGTTGCATGATCTGAAAAGTCACCAAAGAAACTCACATTATCCTGTAAAATTTCAAAGAGTCCTCCTACAACCGGGATATTTTTGCCATTACCGGATTGATTGCACAGAATACAAATCCTACTGCCAGTACCGCTGCCATCCCTCCTGCTATCCTGCCTCCACTTTTCATCCAATGATATGGATCCTTTGATGCTTTTTTCTGTAAAACAGCGTTATTTTCAATCAAACGATATGCCTGATTAATATGTTCATGCACGATTTCCGGCATTTCTATGTCCTTTTGAAGTTTTTTCTGGAAGTCTTTCTCATTATAATTTAAAGTCATCATTAGGCACGTCCCTCCTTAACCTTATATCCATACATCTCTGCAATCTGTTTTCTGCCACGATAAAGACGAGATTTTACAGTGCTTTCCTTCATATCCAGAATGTCACTGATTTCCCGGATACCAAATCCTTCCATATAGTATAGAAGAACAACCAAGCGGTATTTACTGTCCAATGGCTCTAAGGCCTGGATCCATTCCATTGCTGCATATTTTTCTTCGTGAAAAGGCGTTTCCGGCATCTGATCCGTATAAGTAACCAGCTTTTTCTTCTGTATCATGTCCTTGCACTTATTGATCAGAATTCGGATCATCCATGTCTTGAAATATCTGTTCTGTTTCAGACTTTTCAAATTTTCATAGCAGGAAAGAATCGTATCCTGTATTGCATCCGCAACATCTTCATCATTTTTCAGATATGCCGCTGCAACCTTGTACATACTCTGTACATTCTCATCTATAAGCCGACAAAAGGCATCTTTATCGCCTTTCTTTGCTTTTCGTATCAAAATCTCATTCATTGTCGTCTCCCTTCTCCTATATCAGACCGGTCATCAGGAAATATTGTATAAAAGCTTTTCTTTATGTGCTTCTACTTATTAGACGTGCAAACTCCCAAAAAATGTTGCAATTTTTTTTAACAATCTCAGAAAATCCCCAAAAGATTAGTTTGAACACTTCCATGCTTTTCATGATTATCATGTCAAGGTGCTATAAATATTTCAGGTACTAAAACAGCGTACCATGTGCTTTTACATGATATCGGCTGCCAATGATTCCAGCCCCTCAGGACAGATCAATCAAAAATCATATTCTCTGTCCTATCAGGTTTTAAAAATACTGTTTTCGAAATTCCATTACATTCCAGCGTTACTTTCTGCTCATGGGAAGAACAGAGGCGAACCCTGTGTATCCTGCCCTCTCTCCATTCAAAATCAACTGTGATGTCACCCTGTGCCTTCATTCCCCGGACTTTTCCGTCCTTCCATTCATCCGGAAGTGCCGGAAGCAACAGGATATGCCCTTTCCTGCTCTGGATAAGCATCTCTGCAACTGCAAAGCCAAAATTCCCATCAATCTGGAACGGAGGGTGTGCACACAGCATGTTGGGATAAATGCCGCCTCCCACACAGGAGATATTTTCCTCCCTGGTATAACGGAGCTGGTTTTTCAAAAGCCCCAGTGCATGTTCCCGTCCCGTAAAGAAGAGGAGGAACAGACAATGAAAAAATTTAAAGCTTATATCGAATATGTAATGAACTTTTATGCCAACTATTACAGATTTTACCGGTAAGTGCAAAATATGGCTTCCGGATATAACCCGGAATCTGTATTTGCAGTTCATGTAGACCTTGTAATCAATAATTTCAGTATACGCTAGAATCCGTTTCCTGTACATGAACAGGATGCGTTAATATATAAACAAAATTTTACAGTTGGCAGACTTAGCCAAAAAGAACCGATATCAGTCTTGCAAAGACCTTGTATCGGTTCTTTTTGTATTTTCTCATTATCTAATTATGGGAGGATTTTTCTGTATCACCGAAAAAACTTTTATTCCCGCACTTCAAGCCACTGGTCAATGTTCCCAAAATGTACCGCCTGCAGGTTATCTACATCAACCAGTTGCGGGAAGCTGTTTCTGATGATCATGACACCATTTTCCTTATCCTGTTTTTCTCCACCGCCAGCGATGCCTCCCATGGTCCGATCAAGTGTTAAAACCGTTCCATCTTTATAACGCACCTGGTCAATACTAGTTCTGGCATAAAGATCCATGCCATAATCCGTACCTGCGTACTCAAATTTGTTTTTTTCATCTTCATACACCTTCATAGCTTCATCATAATCAAGATATAATGACCATAAAAGGGGCGTTACTTCCATTTTTTTCACTGTGATTTCATAACCTCCAAAATCACATTTCCGGTTCACTTCCAGAGTTGTCGGAGGCTTTACTGCACCCAGAGTCCATTTAAAATCCCATGTTCCATCTGTAATAACAGTCGTATCATAATCTCCTTCCTCCGTAAGATTCTTTAATGTGATTTCTACTGTTTTATTACTCAGATCATAATCACCGTCATAAGATATACAGGCGTTAAAATATTTAAGATGTGCAGAATTTTGATCTGTTTTCAGTAACACATCCTGTCCTACCCCAGTATTGAAACTTCCAAATCTGTTATCGTCCACTGCATATACTTCTTTTCCATCGATCTTAAAATGTGTCATCTCCTCAAAAGAAGTATGATCAGTCATAGAAATACTGTCATCTGTTTTCACTTCAAAAAAAGCATACAGGAATCCCTGATCCTGAATAGAATCTGTCAGGGTAACCGTCACACCATTTTGTGTTACAGACTGGTCTATATTCTGAATATAAGTTGATTCCTGCAGTGTCTCCTGCTGTTCCTCCGATGGATTCAGTCTTTTCACCAGGTAATCACTCCATTTAAAGAACTCTTTTGCAGCCACAGTGACAGCCATACCAGTACAGATTACTGCTGCTGCAATCAATAATCGTCCACTGATTTTTTTTCTTTTGTATTTTTTATCAACTGAATCCGCCTGTTCAATCTGTTTTAGTGTATCTTCAAATTTATTATGAAAATCCTGTGGTACTTCCGGTGCGATATTATTCCATTTCTTCTCTAACATGACATTTTCCCCTTTCCTGTTATTCTCTTTAATTGCTTGCTGTTTTTCCCAGTTGCCGGTCTTTTCTCTTCTTCGGATAACTGCACCTTCAAAAACTCTCTTGCACGTGAAAGTCTGCTTTTGATCGTTCCTTCCGGAATATCCAGAGCCTCACTGATCTCTTTCAATGAAAATCCTTCTAAATAATACAATGTTACCAAAACCCTCAGATCCTCCGGAAGTTCCATAATCGCCATATATAAATGACTGTATCTGTCCTCCTCAGTCATTTTCATATTGTCCATATATTCTTCATATGGAATAACATTTTTTCTTTTCCGAAGAATCCCATTGCATTCATTGATCAATATCTTTGTGATCCATGTTCGGAAATATTTTTCTTTCTTTAAAGTGGAAAGTTTTTCATATGCCTTAAGAATTGTTTCCTGCACAGCATCCCCACAATCAGAGTCATTCTTCAGAATGGACTTCGATATATGATACAGCATGGCTTCTGCATCCCGAACCTCCTTAATAAATACATCTTTTGTCATAACTTTGTCTTCTCCTTTTGTCCAGCTGGATTACTATTCATGTTTACTTTTACACTAATTAGATGCATCGGAAAGGAAATCGGTTCTCATAAAAGTATTTTTTCCGTTGGCTCTTCTATTGCCAACGAAATATCCGATTTTTTAATCTCTGTTCTGTTTGTGTTTATATTTTTTATGTAATTCCGTAATATATTCCTCTAAGCTTCTCTTTGTCTTGCTCTCCACAAGCAACTAAACCAAAATACTGCTTAGATCGATCCTATATGCTTTCGCTGTTTTCTGACCCAGTTTCTCTGTATATGTGCAATAATTCCAGAAACGGTGCTATTTTATCCGGTAGTCTCATTTTTCGTTCTCCCCTACGTTTGCGGTAATCCCTGTTACCATTGTTCTTAGCAAACTCTAGTATACAGGTAAATCCACGTTGCTACAAATGTGGGGTCACTTCATATTATCTAAAACATATTTCGATAAGTCAAAATTACAATTTTCACACTTTAATTGATATAATATTCAACAACTAAACAAGGAGGCCATTTAACCATGAATAATGTAAAAATTCTATGTATCGCAGGCAGTATCGTACTCGGTAGTATATTGCTATCCGGACAAGCTTTTTGGCAAAGCCCCCTCAGATCTAATCACCCTTTCCGCCCCTAAGGAGCCTGAGGGGCAACATGTATCTTATGATATAGATGGTTCCGGCTCTTATTATGACAGTGAGTCAGATACAACTTACTATTTTGTCAAGGGGATTGTCACTTCTTATTCTAATCATACAAAAACCTTTTCACTGACTTCCGACGTCGGTGAAACTTATGAGTTACCGGCAGATACGGATATTAATATAACCGACTATCTCAACACAGAAGCACATATATGGTACTCAGAAGACTCTCAAAAAAACTTAAAATTACTTGTGTTCTCTCCTCAAATTTTTTGGGAACATATTAATGAGCTGGAATCAGATGAGCAAATTCCGGATGGTGCCACAGAAATTGATGGGACTCTTTCAAAATATATCTCTTTCTGGTTAACAGAAGATAAAATAGATGTTACTCTCTTATTTGTTGAGGACAACGATGGAAACACTCATATATATGCAGAGGATAACACATGCAATAATTGTAATAGTTCTGTTTTTGGCAAAACAATCGGCGACTATATCAAGTTATATGAAGATATGCATTTAAATTCTCAAGTATATGATGATTTTAATGTTGCATATCTTATATCAGAAGCATCGTCTTGACTTACCCAAATGTCTGGTTGAGAACCTGATGTTTTTTACATCAAACATATCATATATTTTAAATGCCGCAGCCAATATTTTCAAAGGCTGCGGCATTTTTGACTTAATTTTTCTTTCAAACATGTTGCTTCTTCTTTTGACTGCTGCAAATATGTTTATGTCACAAATTCAAAATATCTTTTGCTTTTTCTCTGTCTCTGATAATCA
>ENA-OQBD01001164-OQBD01001164.1-human-gut-metagenome-genome-assembly--contig:-NODE-1164-length-12470-cov-2.714413_pt1 | contig 12470 bp, 12 predicted proteins | sample MGYA00242742_ERZ504543 | MGnify/ENA primary metagenome ERZ504543 (study PRJEB26092, sample SAMD00036239) | human gut metagenome | host: Homo sapiens | study: EMG produced TPA metagenomics assembly of... | reverse complement strand
AGTACGACAGTGAATGGCAATAGCGTCAGGGGAGTGTGGCAGCATCAGTATCCGATTGGGAGTGGACGTATTCTTGGTTACGGTATGTTATCTTAATGTTGTTAAATAATTTTAGACGTCATTTGAAAAGCTGTTGCTATCTCCTAAAGAGGCGGCAGCTTTTTCTCTACGATATTCTTTTGGAGTTTTCCCATACAGTTCTTTAAATTTGTTGTGAAAAAAGCTGCTGTTTTCGTAGCCTACTGTATGGAGAATGTCTTCTGTAGATAAAGTTGCCTTGGATTATTTTGACGCGAGCATCAACAGAATCTCCGCATGGGTTGTAGGATTCCGTAATTTCCAGAAAGCACTTTTAAATGCACTGCTGACACCAAATGAAACACTGAAACAACTGCAGGACGAAGGACGTATGACAGAGCTGATGGTAAAGCAGGAAGAGATAAAAACACTGCCCTTTGGTGATGTGTGGGCCGAGTATTGTGAAGAATGCGGAGCGCCAAAAGACGGTACGTGGTTCGGGGAAATTGAGAAATACGAAGAGACGGTATTGACAAAAAGAGTGTAGGAGGGAAAAGCCGTGAGTGTATTGGATACAAAATTTGTACAGGGATTTATCCGTATGTGTAACGATGGATGGGAGCAGGGATGGCACGAGAGAAACGGCGGCAACCTGTCTTACCGCATCAAAGACGAGGAAGTGGCGGAGGTAAAAGAGTTCCTTCATTATGACAATGAATGGAAACCGATTGCCACCAAAGTCCCCGGACTTGCGAGCGAATATTTCCTCGTAACAGGCAGCGGGAAATATTTCCGCAATGTCATCATTGATCCGGAGGATAGTATCTGCATCATCGAACTGGATGAAAAAGGAGAGAATTACCGCATCCTTTGGGGCCTGGTAAACGGAGGCAGACCGACCAGTGAGCTACCGAGCCACCTGATGAACCATGAAGTGAAAAAAGGCGTTACCAATGGAGCGCACCGGGTGATTTATCATGCACATACCACGAATGTGATCGCACTGACATTTGTACTGCCGTTGGAGGATAAAGTATTTACTAGAGAACTCTGGGAGATGGCGACCGAGTGCCCGGTTGTATTTCCTTCCGGAATCGGTGTAGTAGGATGGATGGTGCCGGGCGGCCGTGAGATCGCAGTGGCGACAAGTGCCCTGATGAAAGAATATGATGTGGCAATCTGGGCGCATCACGGCATGTTCTGCTCAGGGGAAGACTTTGATCTTACATTCGGATTAATGCACACCGTAAGAGAAATCCGCGGAAATCCTTGTAAAGATGCTGTCCATGAGACCGGATAAAAGACAGACAATCTCACCTCAGAATTTCAGAGATTTGGCGAAAGATTTAAAGTAACTTTACCGGAAAAGTTTCTATATGACAAATAATGTACATATCACATATTTGGCGTATCAGAAGCATGAAGCATGTTTCGATATTCCATAGGCGTACATCCGTATTTCTTGCGGAACAGCTGAAAGAAAAAGCTGGTATTCTGATATCCGACGGCAAGGCTGATATCATTTGTGGAAAGTGCGGTGCTCCTTAACAGTTTTGCCGCCTGAGAAAGCCGCTGTGTCTGGACCAGCTCTTTGTAAGTGATTCCGGTATGCTGGCGGATATAGGCAGAGAGATAGTTTGGGTGCATATTAAAAAACTCAGCTGTAGAAGAAAGGGTACAGTCCGCAAAGTTTGTTTCGATATATCGGAGTATGGTATAAATCTGATCCACTGAGGAGTGATCCAGAACCATACCGTGCTGGAACAGATTGATCATCTCACAGGTGATCAGTGTAAAAAGACTGTCTAAAAAAGGCCCGGATGTTACGGACGGAGAATAAAATTCACAGAGAAACTGGTTGGTAAGATCTGCCAGCCGGTTTTGTTTTTGTTCCGGGGAAAAGACAATATACCTGCTTTCCTGCATCGTGGTGTTCAGAGCCCATCAAATGAAAATGTGTGTAAGGTAATTCATCCTGAGACAGGTCAAGTTCAAAAAAGTACCGTTCAGATATTCGCGCGTCAGCAGAAAATTGATGATAATATCATTTTCTGAACATCTTTTGACAGAATGAGGTGCATTCTGGCTGATCAGAACCATCTGCCCGGATTTTAGCCTGAATGTAGTCTTATTTATCGTCATTGTGCAGGCGCCAGAATAAATATAACTCAATTCCAGCCACTCATGGATATGCAGAGGTACGTTTTCAAAACGATCTTGTTTTACAACAGCGAAGTTGTAATAACTCGGAAGAACTTTCTTTGAAAGAAATAAAGAACGCAGATCTTCAAGGTTCGTATCAAAACGGTAACAGGGTGTATCAAACTTACCTCTGGCAACAGGAAATTGTGAATAATCTTTCTTTACACCGTTCAGACGCTGGGTTTCTTCGGGAGTGTGCTGCTTCAGAAATTGATTCAATGCAGATAATGTCATCATATATATTCTCTCCTTTTCAAGATATGAATGAACTGTGATTATAGTCATCAGCAGTTTATTTAACCTGTCTAAAATATACCATATTGGGGGCAAAGGTGTACAGAGTAATCTCGGATATTTATTAAGTTTGGTCGGTAAATCACTTATGTTTCGTTGATGTAATTTTAGTCTGTATAATGTAAGATATCAGTAAGAAAAGGAGGCATAGGTTAGGATGAAGATATTTTTTGCAGTAGTGGTGATTGTTTTATTATTTGTAATCGGTGCGACATTATATGTCTACAAAAAAAGTGCCATGTTTTTACCGGCACTTCTTGGCATCTGCGGATTTCCAAAAATAAAGGAAAGCAGCTATTACGATGAAAACGGACATTTCCGTCCGGGAACGGGGGAGGACAAAGTTGGATTTTTCATGCAGCATCCGGTATTCGGCGGTTTTAAACATATGTTTTTCAATGTGGAGGACAACGTGCTGAAAGCTATTGCGCCTGTAAAGTATAAGGATTTTTTAAAGGCGCAGGGTCGTGAGGAACAATTGGATGCAGCCTTGGAATCTTTCAATTATCTAACCGGACTTGTTGAGAAAGGTCAGGCAAGGCTGGTGCCGGATCTGTATCCTGCGGAAGCAGTGAATAGTCATCCGTACAGGTCACATCTGACGGGAATGTTTTATCAGGGACAACAGGGAAAACCACTTGCCATTGTAGTTCCGGGAGGCGGATTTATCAGTAATGTAACTGATTGCGAGGGTATCCTGTGGCGATGAAGCTGCATAAAATGGGATATTCTGTTTTCGTCGTAAGTTATCCGGTCGGCAGACAGCTGGGTGAGACAGAACAGGTAAAGCAGGGACAGGCTGCCGCGAGGGAACTGACACAAGTGATCCGATATCTGACGGAGCATCAAAAACAGTTTTCTGTAAACATGGATGATTATGCCATCTTTGGTTTTTCAGCAGGAGGACTTATGACCACGGCGTATTCATTTGCCAATTATGAGGACTGCTGCCACAAGAATCATCTGCCAAGACCGAAGGTGATCTTCCCTATGTATGGTCTGGACTGGGATATCAAAGCTTTGCCGGAGGACAAGGGACTGGCGGTATTTTCTATCGTAGGGCGGGATGATGAGTTCGGTTTTGCAAATGTGGAAGATAAACTGCCGGAATTAGAGAAGGTACTGGGCAAAGAAAATGTGTCGGTCAGAATCGTTGACGGACTGGGACATGGATTTGGAATAGGAAATGAAACAAAAGTGAAAAACTGGCTTCAGGAAGCAGTCATCTTCTGGGAAGCCCACAGATAGGAACAGATAAGAATTTATTTAAGGAGGATTTCATAATGAGCAGAAACTTGAAAGAATTGATCAGACAGATGACACTGGAGGAAAAGGCAGGACTTTGTTCGGGAGCGGATTTCTGGAACACAATGGGGATCGAAAGGTTAGGGATTCCTTCCGTTATGATGACAGACGGCCCGCACGGTCTGCGCAAACAGGAAGGAACGGCAGATCATCTCGGCCTGAATAAAAGTGTGAATGCAGTCTGCTTTCCGGCAGCCTGCGCCACGGCATCCAGCTTTGACGTGGAACTGATGGAACGTATGGGACAGATCCTTGGGGACGAGTGTCAGGCTGAGAACGTGAGCATGCTCCTCGGCCCTGCAGTTAATATCAAACGCAGTCCTCTCTGCGGAAGGAATTTTGAATATATGTCCGAAGATCCATATCTGACAGGAAAAGATGGCGTCTGCATATATCCGGGGCGTACAGTCGAAAGGCATCGGAACCAGTATGAAACACTTCGCCGCGAATAATCAGGAAACAGACCGTATGCAGATATCGTCGGAAGTATCGGAACGGGCTTTCCGGGAAATTTATCTGCCGGCTTTTGAGGAGGCGGTGAAGAAAGCGCAGCCAAAGACTGTGATGTGCAGCTACAATAAGATCAACGGAGTATTTTCTTCAGAGAATAAGAAACTTCTGACAGATATCCTGCGGGATGAGTGGGGATTTGAAGGATATGTGGTCAGTGACTGGGGAGCTGTAAATGACCGGGTGAAAGGACTGAAAGCCGGTCTTGACTTGGAGATGCCGGGATCAGGAGGATATAATACAAGAAAGATTATTCAGGCAGTGGAGAATGGAGAACTGGAGGAAGAAATTCTTGACAGAACGGTGGAACGCATACTGAAAGTAGTCTTCTCCTACACAGATAACAGGAAAGCGGAGACTGTATTTGACAGGGAAAAGGATCACAAAGCAGCGGCAGATATCGAAACAGAGTGTGCCGTACTTCTGGAAAACAGGGGAGTGCTGCCGCTGAAAAAAGAACAGAAAGTAGTCTATATCGGGGAATTTGCAAAGAAACCGCGATACCAGGGCGGGGGATCGAGTCACATCAATACGGACAGCGTAGTGTCGGCTCTGGAAACTGCGGTGAGAAAAGGCAGGGCAGTGGAGTACGTGAAAGGCTTCTCGTCAGAGCGTGACGAGATGACAGAAGAGGAGCTGAAACAGGCGTGTGAAGCAGCAGCAGGTGCAGATGCGGTTGTAATTTTTGCCGGACTTCCAGACAGTTTTGAGTCGGAAGGATATGACAGAAATTCCATGGAACTACCAAAGTGCCAGAACCGTCTCATAGAGGCTGTGGCAGAGATACAGAAGAATGTGGTTGTGGTTCTTCATAATGGAAGCCCCGTAGAAACTCCATGGGCGGAGTCTGTAAATGCCATTCTGGAGATGTATCTGGGAGGAGAAGGCATTGGGGAGGCCAGCGACCGGTTGTTATTTGGGGAGGCAAATCCGGGAGGACGTCTGGCGGAGTCGTTCCCATATCGTCTGGAAGACAATCCGAGTTACCTGAATTTCCCTGGAGACGGCAGGACTGTTCTCTATGGAGAAGATATCTTTGTCGGATACCGTTACTATGATGCGAAGAAAGTACCGGTGCGCTGGGCATTCGGCCATGGACTGTCATATACGGAATTCAGCTACAGCAATATGAAACTCTCTTCTGCGGAAATGAAAGATGGAGATATTCTGAAGGTGAGCATTGATGTGGAGAATATAGGAAAGAGACCAGGAAGTGAAGTGGTTCAGCTCTATGTCAGCGGCAAAAACAGTACAGTGCCAAGAGCAGTGAAAGAACTAAAAGGGTTTGCGAAAGTATTTCTGAATCCGGGTGAGAAGAAGACTGTTACAATGGAGCTTTGCGCGAGAGATTTTGCTTACTACGAGACAAAGATTCACGACTGGTATACTCCGTCAGGTACATATGAGATCCAGATCGGGCATGCCAGCGATGAGATCAGAGAGGCTGCAGAACTTACATTTACCACTGATGTGCTGCTGCCGTTCACTGTGGATATGACCACTACAATGGGGGAATTGATGAACCACCCGAAGACAGCAGGGAAAATGATGGAGTATCTTGAGGGAATATCACAGGGAGAAGAACCTAAGAAAGAAGATGGGGAGGTACAGCTTGTGACTCCGGAAATTATTGCGCAGATGCCGCTGAAATCATTTTTAAGCGTTATTCCGGGCGAAGCGATCGAGCAGATGATCGTGGAGTTAAATGCTCTGTGTGCAGAAGAGGGAAAGTGAGAATAAAATATGAATCAAGATAAGATAAAAATGAGAGAAAAGCTGTCATTTGCAATGGCAAACTTTGGAAACATTCCGGTTATGACACTGATCAACGGATATTTACTAATTTTTTATACCAATATATGCGGCTTGAGTCCTGCTGCATGTGCGACACTGTTCCTGATCGCACGCTTTCTAGATGCCATTAACGATCCGTTAGTTGGATTTATGATCGACCATCTTCCGACCAGAAAGATGGGACATTTCCGACCAACATTGATTCTGGGAACAATTCTGTGTAGCGCCAATTTCCTTCTACTTTGGTTTGGACCTATGTTATCAACATCGGGGAAACTGGCAATCGCATATGTATCGTATATTCTGCTTGGTGTGTTGTTCCCAGTCATGGATATTTCGCTGAACAGTCTTCTGCCGGTTATGACAGAAGATATGAAAGAAAGGAACAGCTTAAGTTCAATCAAAGGGCTTGCATACGTGATCGGGGCGCTTGTAATCGGTGTGGCAGCTCCACTTATTCTTGGAGATACTTCTAGCAAACAGGGATATATTAATCTTGTTCTGATCATGACAGCAGTGAATTTTTTTCTTCTCTATTATAGGAACCATGGGAGTAAAAGAACGTGTAAAACCACAGATGGAGAACAGCTATTCTGTAAAAGAATTATTCAAGATTCTCAGTCAGAAGCCGGTGTACATTACATTCCTTGCTGTACTGTTATATTCGATTGGAAGCAATATCGTGAATGCAGCAAATACATACTTTTATACATATATTTTTGAAGATCTGACGTTGGCGTCTATTATTACGCTTATTACATGTGTTACTGTTTTTCCGGCTACAATGGTCATTGGTAATCTGATTGGAAGGTTTGGAAAGAAGAAAATGTATGCGATTGGACTTGCACTTGCAGGACTGGCACCAATCATCCGTCTGTTGGATGTGAGGAGCATTCCCCTTCTTATTGTCTCTGTATTGATTGCAGGAATAGGAGCTGGCTTTGCAGCACCTCTTAATTATGGAATACAGGCAGATAATACAGATTATATCGAAGTGTCTATGGGAATTAGGGCAGAAGGTGCTGTCGCATCTCTTTCCAGCTTTGTCTCCAAGTGTGCAATGGGAATCGGTGGTGCGATTCCGGGGTATCTGCTGCAGTTAGCAGGATTTGACAGTAAGGCGGCAGTACAGAATGACGATGTGATTAATGTGATCGTCCTCTGTGTGCTAATATTGCCGGCAATCGTAAATGTGGTGGCCATTGTGATCTTCTCAAAAGGTTATCCTATTACCAAGGAAAAATTGAATGAGCAGATATGTCTGATGAGGGAGAAACGGTCAAAAGCGGGTATAAGTGAATAAGAATGATAGAGAAGGAGTATCAGCATGGGAAAGATTTATGCAGCAAAAACAAATCATATCACAAATCCGATAGGGTTTAATATGGATTCTATTGCATTTTCATGGAAAGTGAAAGGATGCAGAGGACAGGAACAGAAATATGCAAGGATTGTAATCAGCAAGAACAAAACCTTTACAGATATCTGTTACGATACAGGTGAAACAGAGTTGGACAGCCTCTCTACAAGAGTAGAATTTGAAATACAGCCGTATACAAGATATTACTGGAAGGTCATTGTGACAACAGATGTAGAGGAAGTAATCGAATCAGATGTACAGTTTTTGAGACTGCCAAAATGGATGAACCATGGACTGGAAGATGGATTACTTGTGACAGCAGTCAGGAACGTCACCGATTTTTTCAAAAAGGATTGAACCGAAAAAAGAAGTGAAAAGTGCAAGGTTGTACATTTGCGGCCTGGGATTGTATGAGGCATATTTTCTCGGGGAAAATAAAGAAAATCCTAAGAAAATCGGCGATGAGTATCTGACTCCGTACTGCAATAATTATGACCGGTGGATCCAGTATCAGACGTATGACATCACAGAACAGGCAGAACGAGGAGGTGTGCTGTCTGTTCTTCTCGGAAACGGTTGGTATAAAGGCAGGTTCGGTTTCAATGATCCGGAGCGGGAAGCATATTACGGTGACGAGTGGAAGCTGATTGCAGAGGTTCACATAGAGTACAAAGACGGAACGAAAGATGTGATCAGTTCTGATGAAACCTGGTCAGTTACAAGAAGCAATTTGTGGTTTTCAAATATCTATGACGGTGAGAGAAGAGATGATACGCTGCCGCCGGTTGAGGAGTCTCCTGCGCGGATCGCAAAGGCTCCGAAAGGCCGGCTTATGGAACGGTTATCTCTTCCGGTTAAGGTACAGGAGGAGATGAAGCCGGCAGAACTGATCCATACGCCTGCTGGGGAAGATGTATTTGATTTGGGGCAGGAGATAACAGGAATCTTCCAGTTGCGTGTAAATGAACCTTCGGGGACAATAATCAGGATACAGACAGGGGAAATACTTCAGGACGGATGCTTTTATAACGAGAATTTAAGAACTGCGCTTTCTGAGTATGTCTATGTTTCCGATGGTATGGAAAAGGTGATTATTCCACATTTTACTTATTATGGATACCGTTACGTAAAAGTCAGTGGTGTTACCAATCTGTCATGCGAGGACTTTATGGCAATTGTGCTATACAGTGATTATGAGAGTATCGGTACAGTCGAAACGGGCAGTGAGCTTGTGAATAAACTGATTTCCAATATCGAATGGGGAATGAAAGGGAACTTTCTGGATGTGCCTACAGACTGTCCCCAAAGAGATGAGAGGATGGGCTGGACAGGAGATACACAGGTATTTTCCGCGACTGCAAGCTATCTGGCTGATACCTATGCGTTTTACCGAAAATATTTATACGACCTGTATCAGGAACAGCTTCTGGCGGGCGGAATGGTTCCGGAGATTGTCCCCACATTCGGACCGACAAAATGTTCCTGCGCATGGGGAGACGCCGCATGTATCATCCCCTGGAACGTATATTTGTTCAGCGGGGACAAAACAATACTCGAAAACCAAATTGAGAGCATGAAAGCGTGGGTCGATTATATCCGGAGAATTGATGGAGACCATCATGGATGGAGACAGGTTTTCCATTATGGTGACTGGCTTGCTCTTGACCGTACAGGTGCCGCTGCGAACAGCGTGTATGGAGCGACTGATGAAGCATACATTGCAGACATCTACTACGCGGCAAGTGCACAGATTGTTGCAAAAGCAGCAGAGGTGCTTGGACTGGAAGAAACGAGACAGGAATATCATAAAATCGCAGACCGTCAGTGGCAGGTCGTGAAAGAAGAATATTTTACTGCTACAGGCAGATGTGCGGTGAAGACGCAGACAGGGCTTATTCTTGCACTGAAATATCATCTGTCTGAAAATGAAGAGCTGACAAGGGAGATGCTGAAAAAACTTCTTCGGGATAATAAAAATAAATTAAATACCGGGTTTGTAGGAACCCCGCTTCTGTGCAATGTCCTGACTGATCATGGAATGACAGACGCGGCATACCGGCTGCTTCTGAATGAAGAATATCCGGGTTGGCTCCATGAAGTGAAGTTGGGAGCAACGACGGTGTGGGAACGTTGGAATTCACTGGATGAGAGCGGACATGTTTCTAGTACAGGGATGAACAGTCTGAATCATTATTCGTACGGAGCTATATTGGAGTGGATCTTCCGCCATGCGGCCGGGATTGATGTGATGGAACAGAGCCCGGGAGGCAAGGTGATGCGAATCAGTCCAAAAGTAAATAGCGAACTGAAATATGTAAAAGCTGTTTATGATTCGGCAACCGGATGCTATCAGTGCGGCTGGGAGATATTAGAGGGGAATAAAATCACCATCACTGTTACAGTTCCGTTTGGAGGCAAGGCAGAAGTGGTTCTCCCTTATGCACCAGAATGCATATATGAGGATATAGAAAATCCATTATTTGAAGCTGTGGAAAACGGAATTTGCCATGTGAAAGCCGGAGAATATGAAGTTGTATATGAAGCATCAGAACCATTAAAAAAGAGATATAGCATAGACTCGACAATGGAAGAACTGCTGAACCATCCGGATATCCGCGCGTTTCTTTCTCAAATGGTGGAAGTAGATATGATCCCCGATATTGCATATGGGCTTTCGCTTAGAGATGTCGCGAAAACATTCGCAGGAGAAATCAAACCAGACGAGGCACAAATGTTGGATAAAGCACTGGCGAAATTCTAATCAGGAGGGCTGCTATGGAGCTTATAAGGCTTAAAGTAAACAGTCAATATAGACCATGCGTGGACGAAGCACCTTATTTTTCATGGGTAATCACTAGTGATGAAAAGAATGTGATGCAGACATCCTATCATATCACAGTGAAAAATATGGACGAAGTAATGTGGGATTCTGGAATGGTAGAAAGTGATAAAAGTATTTTTGTGGAGTACTCCGGGAAACCATTACAAAGTCTCAGTGACTACAACTGGACAGTGGAAGTGACAGTTAATAACGGAGAAAAGGCGGCGGCATCCTCATCCTTTGAGACAGGATTTATGAAGAAAGAATGGACGGCCGAGTGGGTGAAATCTCCGTTTCCGATGAAAAAGGTAAAACCCGGAACCGGAGGGCAGAACCCGGCAGAATATTTTCGCAAAGAATTTGATGCACGAGACGGTGTAAAACGGGCACGCGTCTATGCCACATGCCACGGAGCATATCAGCTCAGCGTGAACGGAATACGTCCGGACGACAGAGAGTTTGCTCCGGAATTTACCGTCTATTCTAAATATCTGTGCTACCAGACTTATGATGTGACTCCGTTTTTGAGAGAGGGAGGAAATGTCATAGGAATGCTGGTGGGGGACGGCTGGTATGACAGCGCGAACTTTAAACCGAGAAGCAGGAAGTTTAAAGCCGAACATTCTGTGTTATTTCAGATAAAGATTGATTATGAAGACGGAACGAGTGAAATGGTTGTGTCCGATGATGCGGTGAAAGTTTCGGAAAGTCCGGTCTTCCGATCTGTTTGCAGGTGAACTCTATGACGCACGGATGGAACAGGAAAACTGGAACTGCTGCGGATTCGATGACAGCAGCTGGAAAGCAGGTATCCTATGCAAAAAATCTTACGCCAACCTGGTAGCTCAGTACGGGGAACCGGTGCGCCCGGTAAAGGAAGTACCGGCAGTCGGAATGACAGTTAGCCCGAAAGGCGAGACGATCATTGACTTTGGACAGAACTTGGCAGGTGTTCTGCGGGTAAAAAGCAAACTGCCGGCCGGAACAAAAATGGTATTAGATCATTTTGAAACTCTTGATCAATATGGAAACTATTTCAACAATATTTTCATGTCAGAGAAAACAGGGCACAAGCAAAGTGATATTTATATCTTAAACGGGAAATTCACAGAATACATACCGCATTTTACATATCATGGATTCCGCTATGTGAGAGTGACCTGCGATCAGCCGGTGAGCCCGGAGGATTTCACAGCGATTGTCCTGTCTTCTGACAATGAGGATCTGGGAACTTTTGAGACATCCAACGAAGATATAAACCGGCTTTACGAAAATACAAGATGGTCTCAGCGGTCGAATCTGTTTTCAATCCCCACGGACTGCCCGCAGAGAGAAAAAGGCGGATGGACCGGAGATATCCAGATTTATGCAAGAACAGCCATGCTCAACGAAAATCGAACCCCTGTTTCTGACAAGATGGCATGCGTAATATGACCTTGCAGTCAGCAGAAAAATGGGGCAATCCCCAATGTGATCCCCCTTACCGGAATCTATGAATTACTGGAGAAACTGAATCGGATCGTATATCGCAATTTTGAACCGGTGGGAGAAGCAGGATGGGGAGATGCCGCCTGTATCGTACCGTGGAGCATGTATCAGCTTACAGGAAATATCAGGATACTGAGAGAACAGTATGACACAATGAAAAAGTGGTGCGACTATATCATCAACACTGCAAAGAAGCGTAGAGGCAAGATGAAACATCCAAAAGAAATTGACCAGTATCTGTGGAATACAGGACATCAGTACGGGGAGTGGCTCATACCGAGCCAGACAGTAAACGGAGCAGACCAAAGCGCTGCAAAACCTGTCAATACTTCTACATACTGCGCGCCAATCTTTGGATGGAATTCCTGCCGGATCATGGCAGATACGGCAGCACTCCTCGGGCATACATCAGACGAATTATACTATGATGACATTGCGTCCAGAATGAAATCTGCCATTCAAAAAGGACTGATCGATGATGATGGGAAGATGCCTCTTGATTTTATGGGCAGTTATGTGCTGGCAATCGCATTTGATCTTGCTCCTGAAAGGAAGAAAAAAAGTATCGCCGGACATTTGATCCGCAAGATAGAAGAAAACGGGGATTGTCTGGATACAGGGTTCCTGACGACGCCGTATCTGCTGGATGCACTCTGTAAGATCGGCAGGATGGACAAG